>Ga0136846_1232008_pt1 | contig 15353 bp, 11 predicted proteins | sample HopSoiMetagenom2_FD_96841 | JGI IMG/M metagenome (GOLD analysis project Ga0136846, IMG submission 96841) | Grasslands soil microbial communities from Hopland, California, USA - 2 Assembly 2016 (version 4) | ecosystem: Environmental > Terrestrial > Soil > Grasslands | place: USA: Hopland... | reverse complement strand
GCCTCCGAGGCCGGGCTGAAGTACTTCGTGCTGGGCGCCCTGTCGTCGGGCCTGCTGCTCTATGGCGCCAGCCTGATCTACGGCTTCGCGGGCTCCACCCTGTTCAGCCAGATCGCCCTGGTGGCGGGCGGGGCGGGCAACACCGGCCTGCTATTCGGCCTGGTCTTCCTGATGTGCGGCATCGCCTTCAAGGTCTCGGCCGCGCCGTTCCACATGTGGACACCGGACGTCTACGAGGGCGCCCCGACCCCCGTTGTGGCGTTCTTCGCCGCGGCGCCCAAGCTGGCCGCCATGGTGCTGTTCGCCCGGGTCCTGGCCAATGGCTTCACCCATGCGGCAGGCGAGTGGCAGCAGGTGCTGGTGGCTCTGGGCCTGATCTCGGTGGCGGTCGGCGCATTTGCGGGGCTGGTGCAGAAGAACCTGAAGCGCCTCTGGGCCTATTCCTCGATCGCCAACATCGGCTACGCCCTGCTGGGCCTGGCGTCCGGCACGGCCGAGGGCGTCCAGTCGATGCTGGTCTTCATGGTCCTCTACATGGTCGACGTGACCGGCTTCTTCGCCTGCCTGGCGGCGCTGTCGCGCGAGGGCCGGGCGATGGAGACCATCGACGACATGGCGGGCCTGTTCCGCGAGCGGCCCGGCATCGCCCTGGCCATGACCGTCTTCTCGCTGTCGGCCCTGGGCCTGCCGCCGTTCTCCGGCTTCTGGGCCAAGTTCTACGTCTTCAAGGCGGCGCTGGACGCGGGCCTGCTGGTTCCGGCCGTCCTCGGGCTGGTGGGCTCCGTGGTGGCGGCGTTCTATTACCTGAAGCTGATCAAATCGATGTGGTTCGACGGCAGCGCCGGCGCCACCGACAAGCCGCCCTTCGAGGCGCACGCCATCGCGGTCGTGCTGGCGATCTTCACCTTCCCGGTCGTGATGCTGGCCCTGGGCGGTCTCGACATCCTGGCCGGCCGCGCCGCCCACGCCTTCGGGCTGGCGTAGGGGTTGGTGGTCACGAGGATCATCGAAGGGCACGACGGAACGCGCCTCTTCCGGAGCCTCCGCGAATGCGGGGGCTCTGTCATTTTGAACCACGGACCACACGAACCACACGAACAAGAAACCTGGCCGCACCGGCACGCCCGGAGCATGGCCCGCCGTTCGTGTGGTTCGTGTGGTTCGTGGTCCTTTGAAGGGGCGGCGCCGCTTCGCGGCCGGCGGGGTCAGCCCGCATGACGGCGCATCCGCCTATCGAGGCCTATGACGAGCTCGACTCCACCAACGCTGAGGCGCGTAGGCGCGCCGAGGCTGGGGAAGCGGGCCCGGTCTGGATCACGGCCGCCGTGCAGACGGCCGGGCGAGGCCGGCGTGGCCGCGCCTGGTCGACCAAGCGCGGCAACCTCGCGGCGACGCTGCTGACCACCATCGACCGCCCGCCCGCGGAGGCGGCGCAGCTGTCGTTCGTGGCGGCGCTGGCGGCATGCGACCTGGCAGACACCTGCCTGGGCCCTGGCGCGGCGCGGCTCAAGTGGCCCAACGACGTGCTGGTGCACGGCAGGAAGGCCGTCGGCATCCTGGTGGAGTCCGGCAGCCGGCCGGACGGGCGGCTGTGGCTGGCGGTCGGCGTCGGGGTGAACCTGGCGCACGCGCCGCAGGACGTGGAGCGCCCCGCGACCGCCTTCGCGGACCATATGGCCAGCCCGCCGCCTGCGCCGCGCGACGCCCTGGAGGTCCTGGCGGCCGCGTTCGAGCGCTGGCGGCTGGCCTGGGTCATCCAGGGATTCGCCCCGATCGCCGCAGGCTGGTCCGAGCGCGCCACCGGCCTTGGCCAGCGCTGCGAGGCGCGCCTGCCCAGCCGGACGCTCGCGGGCGTGGCGGAAGGGTTGGATCCGGACGGCGCCCTGCGGCTTCGGCTGGACGACGGCGCCCTTGAGCGCATAACGGCCGGCGACGTGTTCTTCGGAGGGGCGTGAGATGCTGCTGGCGATCGAGCAGGGCAACACCAACACCCTCTTCGCGGTCCATGACGGCGAGCGCTGGACCGCGCAATGGCGGGCGGGCACCGACTCCACGCGGACCGCCGACGAATACGCGGTCTGGCTGTCGCAGCTGCTGGGCATGGCGGGCCTGGCGCTCGGCGCCTTCGACGGCTGCATCATCTCCAGCGTGGTGCCGCAGTCGATCTTCAACCTGCGCAACCTGGCGCGGCGCTACCTGCATGTGGAGCCGCTGGTGATTGGCGAGAACGTCGACCTCGGCATCCCGGTGCGGATCGACAAGCCCAGCGAGGCCGGCGCCGACCGCCTGGTGAACGCCATCGGGGCCCATGTGGTCTATGACGGGCCCCTGATCGTGATCGACAGCGGCACCGCCACCACCTTCGACGTCATCGGCGCCGACGGCGGGTTCGAGGGCGGCGTGATCGCGCCCGGGATCAACCTGTCGATGGAGGCTTTGCACAATGCGGCGGCCAAACTGCCCAGGGTCGCCATCCAGAAACCGCAGCGGGTGGTGGGGACCGACACCGTGGGCGCCATGCAATCGGGCGTATTCTGGGGCTACATCGCCCTGATCGAGGGCCTGGTGGCGCGCATCAAGGCCGAACGGAGCGAGAAGCTGACGGTGATCGCCACCGGCGGCGTGGCCTCGCTGTTCCATGGAGCGACCTTGAGTATCGACCATTTCGACCCGGACCTGACCATCCGGGGCATGCTGGAAATCTGGCGCCGCAACCGGGCCGCCGTCTGATGGCCCGCGCACGCGACGACGAGCTCGTCTTCCTGCCCCTGGGCGGGTCGAACGAGATCGGCATGAACTTCAACCTCTACGGCTTCGGGCCGGCGCACGACCGCAAGTGGATCGTCGTCGACCTGGGCGTGACGTTCGGCGACCAGACCACGCCCGGCGTCGAGGTGATCCTGCCCGACCCGACGTTCATCGAGGAGCACGCCCACCGCATCCTGGGCATCGTGCTGACCCACGCCCACGAGGACCATATCGGCGCCGTCGCCTGGCTGTGGCCGCGGCTGAAGGCGCCGCTGTACGCCACGCCCTTCACCGCCTTCCTGCTGCGCGAGAAGCTGCGCGAGGCCGATCTCCTGGACGAGGTGGAGATCACCGAGGTGCCGCTGGGCGGCTCCATCGAGCTGGGCCCGTTCAAGCTGGACCTGATCACCCTGACCCACTCGATCCCGGAGCCCAATGGCCTGGCGATCCGCACGCCCCTGGGCACGATCCTGCACACCGGCGACTGGAAGATCGACCCGGACCCGCTGCTCGGTGGGGTCACCGACGAGGACGCCATCCGCCGGCTGGGCGACGAGGGCGTCCTGGCCATGGTGTGCGATTCCACCAATGTCTTCGTGGACGGCCACGCCGGGTCGGAAGCTGAGGTGCGCGACGCCCTGATCCCGCTGATCGGGGGCCTGAAGGGCAAGGTGGCGGTCGCCTGCTTCGCCTCCAACGTGGCCCGGATGGACAGCGTGATCCGCGCCGCCGAGGCCAATGGGCGGCGCGTCTGTCTGGTGGGCCGCTCGATGATCCGCATGGCGGCCGCCGCCAAGTCCGTGGGCCTGATGCAGGACATCAAGCCGTTCCTGGACGACACCGAGGCCAAGCACCTGCCGCCCAATGCCGTGCTGTATCTGTGCACCGGCAGCCAGGGCGAGCCGCGTGCGGCCCTGTCGCGCATCGCCGACGGCACCCACCCGCACGTGAACCTGGGGGCAGGGGACGCCTGCGTCTTCTCCAGCCGGGTGATCCCCGGCAACGAGATCCCGATCCGCAACCTGCAGAACAAGCTGACCGAGCGCGGCGTGCGGCTCTACACCGAGCGCGACCACCCCGGCATCCACGTCTCCGGCCACCCGTGCCGCGACGAGCTGGCCGAGATGTATCGCTGGGCGCGCCCGACCATCGCCGTGCCGACCCACGGCGAGCGGCGCCACCTGATGGAGCACGCCGCCTTCGCCCGCGACCTGCAGGTGCCGCAGCAGGTGACGCCGCGCAACGGCGACATGGTGCGCCTGGCGCCGGGCCGTGCCGAGATCATCGACGAGGTGGTCGCCGGCCGGCTCTACGTGGACGCCGGCATGGTGGTGCCCGAGAACGGCGACGCCCTGCGTGAGCGGCGACATGCGGCGTTCAACGGCGTGGTGGCCGTGTCCGTCGTGCTGGACGGCCGCGGCAAGATCGTCAGCGGCCCGCAGGTCCGCGCCCTGGGCCTGCCGACCGAGGACGAGGACCACCTGGACGACGTGCTGGACGACCTGGCCGACGAGGCGGAGGCGGCGCTGAAGCGCCTCAAGGGCGATGACCTGGAGCTGGACGAGGCCATCGAGAAGGCCATCTCCCGCGGCGTGAAGAAGGCCAGCCAGCGCATCTGGGGCCGGCGGCCGGTGGTGGAGACCACGGTGCTGCGGGTCTGAGGCGCCGGGTCCGCTTGGGGGCGCTTGGGGGCTCTCAGCCCGCCAAGCCCAGCCCATTGATCTCCGCCATCTGCTCCGCGGAATAGGCGCCCGCCGCCTCGGCCGCGACGCACATCGCCAGCTCCGTCCGGTTCTTCACCCCCAGCACCACGGTGTCGTGGTTGGGCATCGACAGCGCATAGCGGTGGGCCACATAGGCCGGGTCCTCGCCCCAGCGCGCGCATAGCGCTCGGAACGGCGCCGCGCGGTCGTAGTCGCCGCGGTCCGGGCTGTTGGGGGACAGCTCGCGGTCCACCGCGACGGTGAGTGCGCCGGCCTGGACGGCGCGGATGCCCATGACACCGCAGCCCGCGGCCTTGGCGGCGCCGGCCACGTCTCGCGGCCGCGCCGGCTCGGCATAGCGCTTCAGCGCCCCGGGGCTGTCCATCAGGTTGGCGATCGCCTGCACCACGTCGGGGCGGGGCGTGTGGTCGATAGCCGCCAGCACTGGGGTCGGCACCCCGATGCCGGTGATCCCCCAGGCGCGGATTCGGCCCTGCGCCTTAAGCCGTTCCATCGCCGGAACCACCTCGTCCACATAGAGCGACCAGCCGGTGGAGAAGCGGTCCCGGCTCGCATTGCCGTGGGCGTAGTCGTAGCCGTCGGCGTGGATGTTGGAGTGCAGGAAGAAGACGTCCACGTGCGGCAGGCGCATGGCGGCGAGGCTGGCCTCCAGCGACGCGGTGAGGAGGCCCGCCACGTCCTGCGGCTCCGGCGAGCCCAGCTGGCACTTGGTGGTGAAGCGCAGGTGGCTCGGCGGCCGGCCCTCGAACGCCTCGCCCAGGAAGGCCTCGGCGTTGCGGTACATGGGCGCCGCGTCGATCAGGCTGATCCCGGCGTTGACGGCGGCGCGGACCGTGGCCAGCGCCTCCTCATGGCTGGTCTCGCCCCAAATCTGGCCGATGCCGCCGCCCAGGGTCAGGCGACTGACCTCGCCCAGCGGGCCCAGTGTGGCCGTCCTCATGGCGTCTCCCCTTCGAATTTTCGGCACGGTAGCACGCTTGCCCCAACCCGCGCGGCCGGGGATCATGCAGGAAAAGCTAGGGAGGCCCGCCCGCCATGACCGCCTACCAAGGCGTCCGCATCGCCGACTTCAGCCAGGGCGTCGCCGGACCGATGGCGGCCATGCTGCTGGGCGACTTCGCGGCCGAGGTGGTGAAGGTCGAACCGCCCGGCGGCGATCGGCTGCAGGACCATCCCGGCTACCTGGCCTGGAACCGCAACAAGCAGGTCGTCACGCTGGACCTGGAGAGCGCCGCTGGCGTCGCGGCGGCGCGCGAGCTGGTGGCGGGCGCCGACGTGGCGCTGTTCGACTATGCGCCCGGCCGGCTGGAGGCCCTGGGCCTGGATGGGCCGACGCTGACCGCCGCGCACCCTGCGCTGGTCCACGCCTGGATGCCGCCCTATGGCGTCAGCGGCGCCTGGAGCCAACTTCCACCGCACCACAGCCTCCTGACCGGCCTGACCTCCACGGCGTTCCGGCAGGGCGCCTACGCCGACCAACCGATCCACCTGACCCTACCCATCGCCTGGTATGGCCAGGCGGTGATGACCGCGGGCGCCATCGGCGCGGCGCTTTACGAGCGCAGCCGCAGCGGGCGCGGCCAGGCCCTGACGGTGAGCGGGATCCACGGGGCGGCCGAGGTGTCGGGCCTGCAGCGGATCCTGGAGGCCGAGCCGATCCCACGCGGCACGCCGCCCGGCGCTAACCCGCGCTACCGGCTCTACCAATGCGCCGACGGGGAGTGGTTTTTCCTGGGCACGCTGTTCACGGGCTTCTACCGCAAGGCCTTCGCGACGCTCGGCCTGGAGGACGCCTTCGAGGCGCTGGAGCTGGATATGGTCGCCGCGCGCGACCTGCTGGAGGGGATCTTCCTCACTCGCAGGCGCGACGAATGGCTGGCCGAACTGCAGGCCAATGACGTGCCCTGTGCGCCGGTGAAGCTGCGCGAGGACTGGTTCGCGGGCGAGATCGTGCGGGAGGCGGGCCTGCGGCTGACACTGCCGCACCCCACTTTGGGGGAGGTCGCCATGCCGGCCCCGCCCGCGCGCCTCTCGGCCACCCCGGCCGAGGTCCGCACCCTGCCGCAGCGGATCGCCGAGCCGCCGCGCTGGACGCCGCGGGCGGCGGGCCCGGCGATGGCCACGCCGGCTGGCGGGCCGCTCGCCGGCGTCAAGGTGCTGAACCTGGGCACGGTCATCGCCGGCGCCTACGCCGGCACGATCCTGGCTAACTTCGGGGCCGAGGTGGTCAAGATCGAGAGCCGGGAGGCCGACCCGTTCCGCTCCGATGGCGCGCAGTTCGTGGGCTACAACCACGGCTCGCGGGGCCTGGGCCTCGACCTGAAGCAGACCGCCGCGCGCGAGCTGTTCCTGGACCTCGTCCGCGACGCCGACGTGGTGATCGACAACTACCGCCTGGGCGTGCGCGCCCGGCTGGGCATCGACTACCCGGCGCTGCGGGGCATCAACCCGCGGATCATCTCCTGCTCGATCAACGCCTATGGCGACACCGGGCCGCGGGCCGCGCGACCGGGTTTCGATCCGCTGCTGCAGGCCGAGGGCGGGATGATGGCCGGCCAGGGCGGGGCGGAGACGCCCACGCTCTACACCATCGCGGTGAACGACGTGGCCACCGCCGGCGTCGTGGCGGCCTCGGTGATCGCGGCGCTGAACGCCCGTGCGCGGACCGGCGAAGGCCAGGAAATCCTCTCCAGCCTCCTGGCGCAGAGCCTGCTGTTCCAGCTGGGCGAGGTGGTGGACTACCCTGGCCGCCCGCCGAACCCTCAGGGGGTGCTGGACTGCGTGGGCGTCTCAGCCGTGCATCGCTACTACGCCTGCGCCGACGGCTGGATCGGCGTGGCCTGTTCAACGGCCGGCGAGGTTGAGGCGCTGGGCCGAACCCTCGGGCTCGAGCTGGACGGTGCGGCGCTGGCGGCGCCGGCGCAGGGCGAGGTGGCGACGCGGATCGCGGCGGCCCTGGCGGAGCGTCCGCGCGGGCCCTTGCTGGAGGCGCTGCTGGCCGCTGGTGTCGCCGCGGCGCCAGCGCTGCGCGGCGCGGAGGCGCTCGCCGACCCCTGGCTCTGGGAAAACGGCTTCATGGAGCAGTGGCGCCATCCGCGCCTGGGCCCGACCGTCAGCGCCAGGGGCTTCGCCGACTTCGCCCGCACCCCCAGCGGTTTCCACCACCCCACGCCCGACCTCGGCGAGCATTCGCGCCAGGTCCTGGAGGGCTATGGCGTCCCACCGGAACGGATCGCGGCGCTGTTCGCCAGCGGGGCGGTGTTCGGCGGCGCAGGCGTCGCCGTCGCCGCTCAGTAGCTCCCGCGGGGTGTGACCCAGGGTGATCTCGCGCCAGTGCGCGGCCGGCGCTATACCGCCCGCATGATCGGCCGTCTGAACCACGTGGGCGTCGCAACGCCCTCCATCGAGAAGTCCGTGGCGCTCTACCGCGACCTGCTGGGCGCCACGAAGATCGGCGAGAAGTTCGCCATGCCCGAACAGGGCGTGTGGGTCTGTTTCGTCGACGTGCCCAACAGCCAGATCGAACTGATCGAGCCGTATGGCGAGTCCTCGCCGATCCACGGCTTCCTGGCCAAGAACCCGGCCGGCGGCCAGCACCACATCTGCTTCGAGGTGGAGAACATCGAGGCGGCGCGGGACGACATGGTGGCCAAGGGCGCCACCGTGCTCAACAACGGGACCCCGCGGATCGGCGCCCACGGCGTGCCGGTGATCTTCGTGCATCCCAAGAACATGGGCGGCGTGCTAGTGGAGTTAATGGAGACCCCCAAGGCCAGCCACTGATGCAACTGACGCCCTTCACCGCCTTCGCCATCTACGCCACCATCTGGTGGACGGTGCTGTTCGCCGTGCTGCCGTTCGGCGTCACCAGCCATGCCGAGGCGGGGATCGACAAGGGCGACGGGGGCGATCCGGGCGCGCCGGTGGACCCGAAGCTGAAGAAGAAGTTCTTCACCACCACCTGGATCGCGGCCGTGGTGTTCGCTGTGCTCTATGCGGTGCTGACCTTCGCTCACCTCAAACTGCCCCATCTGCCCAGCGGACTGTAGGGCGGGTTTTCTGGAGACTCCGCGGCAGCGGAGGCTCGGCAATTTGAACCACGAACCACACGAAGCACACGAACCAGGCGCGCGGCGGCCTGCGGATGTTTGCCGTTCGTGTGGTTCGTGTGGTTCGTGGTTGATTGAATGACCGCGCCGCTTCGCGGCCTTGGGTTTCGGCCCTGATCCGGCCAGCCGCGTCGCCTCATCGTTGCCAAGGTCTTCGTGGCAGGGCTATCAGGGCGGTCCGCCGTAACGCCTCCGGGAGTCCCATGCGCCTTTCGCGATATTTCATGCCGACGCTTCGCGAGGCGCCCGCCGACGCCCAGATCGTCTCGCACCAGCTGATGCTGCGGGCCGGGCTGATCCGGCAGGAGGCCGCGGGCATCTACGCCTGGCTGCCCCTGGGCCTGAAGGTCCTGAAGAAGATCGAGCAGGTGGTGCGCGAGGAGATGAACCGCGCCGGCGCCGTCGAGATCCTGATGCCGACCCTGCAGCTGGCCGACCTGTGGCGCGAGAGCGGCCGCTATGACGACTACGGCGAGGAGATGCTGCGGATCAAGGACCGCCACGAGCGGGACCTGCTGTACGGCCCGACCGCGGAGGAGGTCGTCACCGACATCTTCCGAAGTTACATCAAGTCCTACAAGGACTTGCCGAAGAATCTTTACAACATCCAGTGGAAGTTCCGCGATGAGCGCCGCCCCCGCTTCGGGGTGATGCGCGGGCGCGAGTTCCTGATGAAGGACGCATATTCGTTCGACATCGACGAGGCCAGCGCCCGGCGCTCGTACAACCGCATGTTCCTGGCATACCTCAACGTCTATGCGCGGCTGGGCCTGAAGGCGATCCCGGTGCGGGCCGACACCGGCCCCATCGGCGGCGACCTTTCCCACGAGTTCATCATCCTGGCCGAGACCGGCGAGAGCGAGGTCTTCGCGCACCGCGACCTCGTGGAAATGGGCGCACCCGGTCCCGACATCGACTGGGACGGCGACCTGCAGCCCCTGGTGGAGCAGCGCACGCGCCTCTATGCCGCCAGCGACGAGATGCATGACCAGGCCCGCTTCGAGGCCGAGGCGGCCGAGGGCGACCGCATGACCGCCCGCGGCATCGAGGTGGGCCATATCTTCTACTTCGGGGAGAAGTACTCCAAGCCGATGAAGGCCCTGGTCACCGGGCCGGACGGCAAGGACGTCCCCGTGCAGATGGGCTCCTACGGCGTGGGCGTCTCGCGCCTGGTGGCCGCGATCATCGAGGCCAGCCACGACGACGCCGGCATCGTCTGGCCGGACAGCGTGGCCCCGTTCGGCGCCGCCATCCTGAACCTGCGCGTGGGCGATGCGGGCTGCGACGCCGCGTGCGAGCAGGCGTACAAGGCCCTGACCGCGGCCGGCGTCGACCCGCTGTACGACGACCGCGACGACCGGCCCGGCGCCAAGTTCGCGGCCACCGACCTCGTCGGCATCCCCTGGCAGCTGGTGGTCGGTCCCAAGGGCCTGGCCGACGGCGTGGTGGAACTGAAGCGCCGCGCCACCGGCGAACGCCAGAGCCTGCCCCTCGACGCCGCCCTGAAGGCCATCACCGGGTGACCGACGCCCGCGCCGTCATCGGCGGCCGTGCGCCGCCGTTCGGGCTTTGGGAGCGCACGCTCGCCGCGCGCTACCTGCGCGCCAAGCGCAGCCAGGGCGGGGTGGCGCTGATCTCGATCATCTCGTTCTTCGGGATCATGCTGGCGGTGGCGGTGCTGATCGGCACCATGTCGGTGATGAACGGGTTCCGCGCCCAGCTGCTGGACCGGATCCTGGGCTTCCAGGGCCACCTCTTCGTCACCGGCGGCGTGCTGGACGGGCCCGAGCGGGACCTGGCCGTGCAGCGGATCCTGAAGGTCCCCGGCGTGACCCAGGCCCAGCCGATCGTCGAGGCCCAGGCCCTGGCGCTCGGCCCCAGCCAGATCACCGGGGCCATCGTGCGGGGGGTGCGGCCGCAGGACCTCACCGCCACCGACCTGGTGGCCAAGAACATCGCCAAGGGCTCGCTGAAGACCTTCGGCCAGGGCGAGTACGGCGGCGATGAGATCGTGGTGGGCCAGCGGCTGGCGGAACAGCTGGGCCTGAAGGTCGGCGACACCCTGACCCTGGTCTCTCCCTCCGGGGGCGCCACCGCCTTCGGGGGCACGCCCCTGCAGAAGACCTATACGATCGCGGCGACCTTCAGCGTGGGCATGAGCCAGTACGACCAGGCCTATATCTACATGCCGCTCAGCCAGGCCCAGCTGTTCTTCGGCCGCGAAGACACCGCCGACGCCATCGAGATCAAGGTGGTCAAGCCGGACGAGGCGCCGCGCATGAAGGCCGCCGTCGCCCGCGCCGCCGGGCCGGCCGCCGTGGTCAGCGACTGGACGCAGCGCGACTCCTCCTTCTGGGGCGCCCTCAACGTCGAGCGCACCACCATGCGGCTGATCCTCGGCATGCTAATCGTGATCGCCGCCCTCAACATCATCTCCGGCCTGGTGATGCTGGTGAAGAACAAGACCCGCGACATCGCCATCCTGCGGACCATGGGGGCGGGGCAGGGGGCGGTGATGCGTATCTTCTTCATGGCCGGCGCCAGCATCGGCGGGCTGGGCACCCTCGCCGGGGTGCTGCTGGGCACGCTGTTCGCCCTCTACATCGACCCGATCCAGTCCTTCGTGGAGTGGGCGACGGGCACGCCGGTGTTCGCCTCTGACGTCTATTACCTCTCGCGCATCCCGGCGAAGGTGGACTGGACGGAGGTGGCGGCCATCGCGGCCTTCGCCCTGGCCATGTCGTGCCTCTGGACCCTGCCGCCGGCGTGGCGGGCCTCGCGCCTCGATCCGGTGGAGGCGCTGCGGTATGAATGAGCCCGTCCTGTCGATCCGCGGGCTCCAGCGCACCTATGTCACCGCGGCGGGCCAGCTGCCGGTGCTGCGCGGCGTGGACCTGGACGTGCAGCCGGGCGAGATCGTCGGCCTGATCGGGCCGTCAGGTTCGGGCAAGTCCAGCCTGCTGCACGCGGCCGGCCTGCTGGAGCATCCCAATGGCGGGCGCATCTCGATCCTGGGAACCGACTGCTCCAACCTCGGCGAGCGGGAGCGCACGCGGGTGCGCCTGGCGACGATCGGCTTCGTCTACCAGTTCCACCATCTGCTGCCAGAGTTCAGCGCCCTCGACAACGTGGCCCTGCCGCTGCTGATCGCCGGCCAGCCGAAGAAGGCGGCCCAGGCGCGGGCGCGGGCGCTGCTCACCGAGCTCGGCCTGGCCGAGCGGGTGGAGCACCAGCCGGCGCAGCTCTCCGGCGGCGAGCAGCAGCGGGTGGCGATCGCGCGGGCCTTGGCCAATTCGCCCCGCCTGCTGCTCGCCGACGAGCCCACCGGCAACCTCGATCCCGGCACCTCGACCACGGTGTTCGACGCCCTCTACGCCCTGGCCCGCAAGCAGGGGGTGGCGGCTGTCGTCGCGACCCACAACCTGGAGCTCGCCCGGCACATGGACCGGGTGTTCGCCCTGAAGGACGGGCACCTGGAGCCCCACGCGCGCTGATGCGCCTGATCATCGACACCGACACCGCCGGCGACGACGTCTTCTCGCTGATGATCGCCCTGACCCGGCCCGGGGTGACGGTGGAGGCGATCACCATCGCCCACGGCAACGTCGGCTTCGCCCAGCACGCCGAGAATGCCCTGAAGACCCTCGAGGTGTGCGGGCGGGCGGGCGAGGTCCCGGTCTACCTCGGCGCCGAGCGGCCGCTGTCGCGCGAGCCGCTGGATGCGGCCTATGTCTTCGGGGCCGACGGGATGAGCGACGCAGGCTTTCCGGCGACCGCGCAGCGCCCTGCGGCCGGCGAAGCGGCGGACGAGATCGTGCGGCGGATCCTGGCCGCGCCGGGCGAGATCACGATCCTGGCCCAGGCGCCGCTGACCAACCTGGCGCTGGCGGTGATGCAGGCGCCGCAGATCGCCCAGGCCTGCAAGCGCCTCTGGATCATGGGCGGCACGGACAACGGGGTCGGCAACGTCACCCCGGCCGCCGAGTACAACTTCTATGTCGACCCGGAGGCGGCCAAGATCGTGCTGGCGGCCGGCTTCGACATCTCCATCGTCACCTGGACCCTGACCCTGCAGGACGGCCTCCTGACCGAGGCGCAGTTGGCGGAGCTCGACGCGTTGGACACGCCGCGGTCGCGGTTCTTCACGGTGGTGAACCGCGCCTCGCTGGACTTCTCCCGCATGACGCAGGGGCTCGCGGGAAGTCTTCACCCCGACGCCCTGACCTGCGCCCTGATGCTGGATGAGGGCCTGGTCGTGGAGGCGGACGCCTGCACGGTAGATGTCGAGACCAAGGGCGAGCTCACCCGCGGCTACCTCAGCGTCTCCCATCCGATCCTGCCCGACGCTGAGCTGGCCGACCCCAGCCTGACCCGCCGCCCGCCCAACGCCCGGGTCATCAAGCGCGCCGACCGGGCTGGATTCTTCCGCACGATGAGGGCCGCTCTGGCCTCAGCGAAGGCGGCTTGACCCGCTCCGTGTTCACCGCGCCATCTGCGCTGTGGCGCCCACCTCTGTCCGCCGGTTCTTCCGCCGGCGGATCATCCTGCCAACAGCGCGGTTCGACAGCCCGTCGAAAGCAGCTCGACACTAGGAGCTTTTCTGCTGCTTCCGCACCTTCAACTGCTCCGCTGCCTTGAGCGTAAGGCGTCGCCCTGTGTCGTCGGTAATGTAGAGGAGTTGGCCGAGCTGCTGCTGATCTACCGCGAGATCAATCGCGTTATCGAGTGAATGCGGGCCAGTCCACACTGCGTCGCCGGCAGGGCCTCGCCAATGAACGTGGAACTTCATCGCGCCATCATAGGGCCGGCCGCATGTGCCCGAAACCTGCTGTGCAGCGCCAAGCCGCGCTGAAACACGGGCGGCTTGACCATGAGAACAAAAGTGGAATAAGAACGAATCCGGAACGCGTCGGCGCCTGTCCACAGGGGCCTCACAGGAAGGATGCGAGAATGGTTCGTCTGGCCCGGGAATCGCTGGCGTTTGTGTCGGTGGCGAGCTTTGTCTGGATGGTCTGCGCGGTCGCGAGCCATGTGAGCTGACCGCCATGCGAATGGGGGAGGCGGCATTGGCGGACGGCGGCGACGAAGGCTTCGTTCACCTCCGGGTCCGCTCGGCCTATTCGCTGCTGGAAGGCGCCATCAAGGCCGACAAGATCGGCGCCCTGGCCAAGGCCGGCGGCATGCCGGCGGTGGCGCTGGCGGATCGGGCTAACCTGTTCGGCGCCCTGGAGTTTTCCGTCGCCACCAAGGGTGACGGCGTGCAGCCCATCGTCGCCTGCGCCCTGCCGGTCAGCGGGATCGGGGAGCGCGGGTCGGACCGCTGGGCCAAGACCCCGACGGTCGTGCTGCTGGCCCAGAACGAGCGGGGCTACCTCAACCTCTGCGAACTCTCGTCCTTCGCCTATCTGGACATCGAGCCCAGCGACGAGCCGCACGTTCCGTGGAGCCGGGTGTGCGAGCACGCCGAGGGGCTGATCCTGCTCTCCGGCGGCCCGGACGGGCCGGTGGACCCGCTGCTGGCGGCCGGCAAGGTCAAGGAAGGCCGCGCCGCACTCGCCGAGATGAAGGCCGCATTCGGCGAGCACTTCTATGTGGAGCTGCAGCGGCACGGGACGGCGGCCGAGGCGGCGGCGGAGCCGGAGCTGGTGGCCTTCGCCTACGAAGAGGACGTGCCCCTCGTCGCCACCAACGACGTCTATTTCAAGGACGCCAAGACCCATGCGGCCCACGACGTCCTGATCTGCATCGCCGACGGCGCCTTCGTGGGCCAGGACGAGCGGCGGCGGGTGACCTCGGAGCACTATTTCAAGTCCGCCGCCGAGATGCGGGCCCTCTTCGCCGACCTGCCGGAGGCCTGCGACAACACCCTGGATATCGCCCGGCGCTGCGCCTTCATGGTGGCCAAGCGCGACCCGCTGCTGCCGCGCTTCACCGACGACGGCCGCTCCGAGGCCGACGAGCTGGCGCACCAGGCGCGCGAGGGGCTGAAGGCGCGAATGGCCGCCGGCCGCGCCAACGTCTACCCGCTCGCCGACTACGAAGCCCGCCTGGAGCGCGAGATCCAGGTGATCACCCAGATGGGGTTCCCGGGCTACTTCCTGATCGTTTCGGACTTCATCAAATGGGCCAAGGCGCGCGGCATTCCGGTGGGGCCGGGCCGCGGCTCGGGCGCCGGCTCGCTGGTGGCCTATTCCCTGACCATCACCGACCTCGATCCCCTGCAGTACGGCCTGCTCTTCGAGCGCTTCCTGAACCCGGAGCGGGTGTCGATGCCCGACTTCGACATCGACTTCTGCCAGGAGCGGCGGGAAGAGGTGATCAGCTACGTCCAGCAGCGGTACGGGCGCGACAAGGTCGCCCAGATCATCACCTTCGGCACCCTGCAGGCGCGCGCCGTGCTGCGCGACGTGGGCCGGGTGATGCAGCTGCCGCTGGGCCAGGTGGACCGCCTGGCCAAGATGGTGCCGGCCAACCCGGCCAATCCCGTGACCCTGGCCCAGGCGATCGAGATCGAGCCGCGGCTGAAGGAGGAGCGCAAGCGCGACGAGGCGGTGGCGCGGCTGCTGGACATCTCGCTGCAGCTGGAGGGCCTTTACCGCAACGCCTCCACCCACGCCGCCGGCGTGGTGATCGGCGACCGCCCGCTGACCCAGCTGACGCCGCTCTACCGCGATCCGCGCTCGGACCTGCCGGCCACCCAGTTCAACATGAAGTGGGTCGAGAGCGCCGGCCTGGTGAAGTTCGACTTCCTGGGCCTGAAGACCCTGACCGT
>Ga0136846_1221318_pt1 | contig 15355 bp, 13 predicted proteins | sample HopSoiMetagenom2_FD_96841 | JGI IMG/M metagenome (GOLD analysis project Ga0136846, IMG submission 96841) | Grasslands soil microbial communities from Hopland, California, USA - 2 Assembly 2016 (version 4) | ecosystem: Environmental > Terrestrial > Soil > Grasslands | place: USA: Hopland... | reverse complement strand
TGCTGCTACGCGGTCGCAGACCTGCAGGGTGCGCGCGGGGCAATCCTAGACGCAGGCGGCACCGTCGGTGAGCCGCAGCAGTTCGACTTCGGCACCGTGCTCGACGCCACAGATTCGCTCGGCACGGCGTTCGCGGTGTTCCATCCGGAATCCGGTGAGCCGCGCCCGGCGCTCAATGGTTCTGGGCCCGGCGAACTTTCGTACATCACCTACGAGGTGACCGACTCGGCGGCCTTCAAGGCGTTCTACAGCCGCGTGCTGTTCTGGACGTTCGAGCCGGGCCGCATCGACGACGGCTGGGGAGTTCAGCAGACCCATCCGATGGCCGGTGTCGCGGGTGGTAGCGCCGCGCAGGTGACCGTGCCGATGTGGACCGTCGAAGACGTCGACGCTGCGGCGGCCCGGGTGCGCGAGGCCGCCGGGACGGTGATCGAGGAGCCGGCGCGGCAGGCCTACGGGAAGATGGCGCAGTGCACCGACGATCAGGGCACCCGCTTCTACCTCGGCGAGTTCTAATGATTTGTGGCGCCGCAGCGGCGCTCACCGCCGGTCACGCTCCTCAAATCGCTAGCCGAGGACGTCGGAGATCGGGGCGCCCGTGGCGATCTTGGAGCGGACCTTCATGACCTTGCCGGGCATGCCGCCGCCGACCACACCGGCGACCACGCCGTCGCGCTCGTAGAACGCCAGGAACTTTCGGCCGTCGTCCTCGACGATGTGCACGGTGTCGGTGGCCTCCGGCTCACCGAGACACTGGATCTTGACGTCGTACTGGTCGCTCCAGAAGTACGGCACCGTCGCGGCGGCGGGCGCGTCCTGGCCCAGCATCGCGGGCACCAGCGCGCGAGCCTGGTCGGCGACGTTGCTCCAATGTTCCACGCGTACTTGATGTCCCAAGGTGTGACGCCACGAGGCGACGTCGCCGATCGCCCACACGTGCGGCGCACTTGCCCGACCGACCGCATCGCACACCACACCGTTGTCGACCTCGATGCCGGTGCCCTCGAGCCACGCCGTCGCGGGATGCGACCCGATGCCGACCACGACAAGGTCCGTGTCGAGTTCGGTGTCGTCGCTCAGCACCACCTTCTCGACCTTCTCGGTTCCGAGGACCTCCGCGACTCCGACGCCGCACCGCACGTCGACGCCTTCGGCGCGGTGCAGCCGCGCCACCAGCGACCCGATCTCCTCACCGAGCACCGACGCGAGCGGTGCCGGCTGCGGCTCCACCAGCACGACGTCGACGCCGCGTCCGCGCAGGCTGGCCGCGACCTCGCAACCGATGAACCCTGCGCCGACGACGACGGCATTGCGCGCCGAGGCCGCCTCGCCGCGCAGCTTCAGGCTCTCGTCGAACGACCGCAGCACATGGATGCCCGGCAGATCGGGGAACGACGGAATCCGCTTGGGCACCAGGCCCGTTGCGATGATCAGCTCGTCGTAAGCAATCGAGCTGCCATCGGCGAGCGCCACCGTCTTCGCGTCGGTGTCCACCGATCGTGCAGCCTTGCCGAGCAGCACCGTGATGTCGTTCTCGTCGTAGAACTCGGCAGGCTTGAGGGTGACGTCGTCGGTCTCGGCGCGCAGCACCTCCTTGGACAGCGGCGGCCGGTCGTACGGCAGATGGTCCTCGTCGCTGACGATGGTGATCGCGCCGGTGTACTCCGAACGGCGCAGCTGCTCTGCGGTTCGCGCGGCAGCCAGCCCGCCGCCGACGATGACGATGCCCCCACTAGAAGTCACGTGGCGTTCTTACACGATGGCCTCGGCGATATGTCCGCCACCCTGCGGTTGTGGCGACATCACGGCCGCCGCTCAATGATGTTCGACAGCACCACGATGCTCTCACTGCGCTCGATATCGGCACTGGAACGGATGCGTTCCAATGCCTCCTCGAGATGCCGCATATCGCGGGCCAGCACATGGAGGATGGCATCCGAAGTGCCCGTCACCGTCGCGGCGCTGACCACTTCCGGGATGTCCACCCACGCCGCCCGTAGCTCGTCTGGGGCGATGGTGCCGTGGCAGAACACCTGCACGTACGCCTCGGTGGTCCAGCCGAGCGCATTGCGGTCCACGACGGTGGTGAAGCCGCGGATGACGCCGTTGTCGAGCATGCGGTCGACACGGCGCTTGACGGCCGGAGCCGACAAGTTCACACGCTCCCCGATCTCGGCGAACGTGGCCCTGGCATGCTCGGCGAGTTCGGCGAGAATGCGCTCGTCGGTGTCGTCCAGACGGTCCATGATCACTCCTACGCAACAAACGACTGTCATCGTACCCGTGACGCAACAGATCACTCCCATATACGCAATGAGTGGCGATTGATTGCAAATTGGATCCCTTATACCCTCTAATTCATGACGATCTCTGATGTCGCCGCCCTCGCGGCTCCGGTGTCCGATGTCGCCGCAACGCCGCGGAGACCCCGTATCCGCCACTACGCCATGACCGCCCCGACCTTTTTCACCGTCGAGTACGCCATCAACCCGTGGATGGACACATCGACGGTCGTCGACACCCACGTCGCAATGAACCAGTGGGAGACCCTGCGGCAGACATATAAGGAACTCGGCCACACCGTGGAGTTGGTCGAGCCCGTCGCCGGCCTGCCCGACATGGTGTACGCCGCGAACGGCGGCCTGGTGGTGAACGGCAAGGCCGTGGTCGCCCGGTTCGCCTACCCGCAGCGCGCGGGCGAATCCGTTGCTTACGCCGAATGGATGACGCGCCACGGCTTCGACCCCGCCGAGACCCGCCACGTCAACGAGGGCCAGGGCGATCTCCTCGTCGTCGGCTCAATTGTGTTGGGCGGCTACGGCTTCCGCACCGAACGGCAAGCCCACACCGAGATCGCCGCTCACGTTCAGATGCCGGTCGTCAGCCTCGAGTTGGTCGATCCGAGGTTCTACCACCTCGACACCGCGCTCGCAGTACTCGACGACACCACGATCGCGTATTACCCGCCGGCGTTCAGCGACCAAGCACGTATGAAGCTGCTCGAGCTGTTCCCCGACGTCATCGAGGTGGCCAGCGCCGACGCGAATGTGCTCGGGCTCAACGTGGTGTCCGACGGCCTCAATGTGGTTATGCCCGCGGCCGCCACGGGCTTCGCCGAGCAATTGCGCACGGCCGGGTTCCGGCCCGTCGGTGTCGACCTGTCCGAGCTGCTCAAGGGCGGCGGATCCGTCAAATGCTGCACGCTGGAGGTACATCCGTGACGATCATCGACTCCGTGACGACGGCTACCGAGGCCGCGATCGCCGTCGACGACCGGTTCGTCGCCCACAACTACTCGCCACTGCCGGTGGTGGCTGCCAGCGCCGAAGGCGCATGGATCACCGACGTACAGGGCCGCCGCTATCTCGACTGCCTGGCCGCCTACTCGGCGGTCAACTTCGGCCACCGCAACCCCGAGATTCTCGCCGCCGCGCACGCGCAGCTCAACACCGTGACCCTGGTCAGCCGGGCGTTCCACTCCGATCGTCTGGGACCGTTCTGCGAGGCGCTGGCCGAGCTGTGTGGCAAGGACATGGTGCTGCCGATGAACAGCGGCGCCGAAGCAGTGGAGAGCGGCATCAAGGTGGCCCGCAAGTGGGGCACGGACGTCAAGGGCGTCACTGCGGGCACGGGCAACATTGTCGTGGCACACAACAACTTCCACGGCCGCACCACCACGATCATCAGCTTCTCCGACGACGAGCCCGCACGGCGTGGCTTCGGCCCGTACACGCCGGGCTTCCGTTCGGTGCCGTTCGGCGACGCCGACGCGATGGCCGCTGCGATCGACGACGACACCGTGGCCGTGCTGATCGAGCCCATCCAGGGCGAGGCCGGCATCATCATGCCGTCCGACGACTACCTGCCGCGGGTGCGCGCGCTGTGCACCGAGCGCAACGTGTTGATGATCGCCGATGAGATCCAGTCCGGCCTGGCGCGGACCGGGCGCACATTCGCCTGCGAGCACTGGGGCGTGGTGCCCGACATCTATCTGCTCGGCAAAGCCCTTGGCGGCGGCGTGGTCCCGCTCTCCGCGGTGGTTGCCAACCGCGACATCCTCGGCGTGCTGCATCCCGGGGAACACGGCTCGACGTTCGGCGGCAACCCGCTGGCCGCTGCGATCGGCACCACCGTCGTGGCGATGCTGACCCGCGGCGAATTCCAATCTCGCTCAACCGAACTGGGCGAACGCCTGCACGCGCGGCTGCGCGCGCTAATCGGACATGGCGCCGTCGCGGTGCGTGGCATGGGGCTGTGGGCCGGCGTCGACATCGACCCGTCGCTGGCCACCGGAAAGCAGATCAGTTTGAAGCTGGCCGAGCGCGGCGTTCTAGTTAAGGACACCCAGGGCTCGACGCTGCGTTTCGCGCCGCCGTTGGTGATCACGGCCGAGGAAATCGACTGGGCGATTGGCCAGTTCGCCGACGTTTTGACCGAGGCGGGTTCACACTTGTCCGGTACTGAGATATAGCCCCACAGGAGGCACCATGACCGCTCCATCAGTAAGCCTCTCCGAGCAGTTGTTGCGGCGTCGGCCGGTGGCCGGTGCCCCGGTCGCACACGGTGCCTCCGATCACCTGAAGAGAAGCATCGGCACATTCCAGCTGACGATGTTCGGCGTCGGCGCGACGGTGGGAACCGGTATCTTCTTCGTGCTCTCGGCGGCGGTCCCCGAGGCCGGTCCGGCGGTGCTCGTCTCATTTGTCCTCGCCGCCATCGCGGCCGGACTCTCCGCCCTCTGCTACGCGGAGATGGCGTCATCGGTGCCGGTGTCGGGGTCGACGTACTCGTACGCCTACACAACTCTCGGTGAGTTCGTCGCGATGGGTGTGGCGGCCTGCCTCTTGCTCGAGTACGGAGTGTCGATCTCGGCGGTCGCGGTCGGGTTAAGTAGCTACCTGAACAAGCTGCTGGACAATCTGTTTGGTTAGAAGATCCCGCAGGCACTGACATCTGCCCCGTGGGACGCCGCCCCGGGCATCATCAACTTGCCTGCCGTCTTGTTGATCATCATGTGCGCGCTGCTGCTGATCCGCGGTGCCAGCGAATCCGCGACGGTGAACACGATCATGGTGCTGATCAAGCTCGGCGTGCTGGGGATGTTCATCCTCATCGCGCTCACCGCGTTCAACGCCGACCACTTCCATGGCTTCTGGGACAAGGGCTTCGCCGGCATCACCACGGCCGCGAGCATGATCTTCTTCTCGTTCATCGGCCTCGACGCGGTATCGACAGCCGGTGACGAGGTGAAGGATCCGCAAAAGACCATGCCCCGCGCGATCATTGCAGCGTTGATCGTGGTCACCAGCTTCTACGTCCTGGTCGCCTTCGCCGGACTCGGCACGCAGGACGCCGCCGAGTTCGGCTCGGACGAACAGGCCGAAGCGGGGCTGTCGGTGATCCTCGAACACATCACCGGCGGCACGTGGGCCAGCACGCTTCTGGCCGCGGGGGCGGTGATCTCGATCTTCTCGGTGACCCTGGTGGTCATGTACGGCCAGACCCGGATCCTGTTCGCGATGGGCCGGGATGGACTGCTTCCGTCGATGTTCGCAAAGGTCAACCCGCGCACCATGACTCCGGTCGGCAACACCATCATCGTCGCGGTCGCTACGGGGATACTTGCCGGTTTCATTCCGCTGACCTGGCTGCTGGATGCGGTATCGATCGGCACGCTGGTCGCCTTCATCACGGTGTCGATCGGCGTCATCATCCTGCGAGTCCGCGAGCCCGACCTCGAGCGCCCGTTCAAGGTGCCTGGCTATCCCGTAACACCAGTTCTGTCGGTCCTCGCGTGCATGGCGGTGCTGTACGGCCTGCGCTGGCAGACATGGCTGGTGTTCGGCGGCTGTGTCGGCGCGGTACTGGTGTTCTACCTGTTCTGGGGTCGCCGCCACAGTGCGCTCAACGCCGGTGGCGCCGACGGCTATATCCCGACCGCGGTTCCCGGCGATGACGATGTCATGTTCGTCGAAGAGCCGGCAGATCACCACTTCGTCACCAAGCACAAGGATGAGCCGTGACCGTCGCCGTCGGTTACCTCGCCGGCAAGGGCGGCCGGTCGCCGCTGTACTTGGCGGTCGAAGCGGCCAAGACACTGAAGACGTCGCTGACGGTGGTCACGGTCGTGCCACGGCCGTGGATGACGCCCTCACTGGGCCGAATTGACGCCGAATACGCCCAGTACGCGGAGCAATTGGCGGCGAACTCGGCCAAGGAAGCGCAGGAGTGCATCGACTCGATCGCTCACGGGCTCGAGGTCAAGTACCACAAGGTCGCTCACCGGTCGGTGTCCGGCGGGCTCTTGGAAGCAGTCTCCGAACTCGAACCCGAGGTGCTGATTCTGGGCTCCGCCGCCGACGGCAAGCTCGGCCAGGTGGTTGTCGGATCGACAGCGGATCGGCTGCTGCACTCCTCACCGGTTCCTCTGGCGATCAGCACACGCGGCTACCGAGGGTCGAAAGCCGGTGGACTGACACGGATTACCGCTGCGTACCCCGGCACTCCGGAGACACTGCACGTGGTGGAACGTGTTGCGGCACTCGCCGAGCGGCTGGACGTGCCAATGCGGGTCGTCACCTTCGCGGTCCGTGGCCGCACGATGTATCCACCGGAGGTCGGGCTGAGCACCGAGGACTCCATCCTCGAACAGTTGGCGACGCATGCGCGAGAAACCCTTGCGCAGTTGAAGGCCGATGGTGTCGTCGGTAAGGACGTGGAGCTGCAGGTCGTCACCGGCAACGGCTGGGACGAGGCACTGGACGAAGCCGACTGGCAGGACGGCGATCTGGTGGCCATCGGCACATCGCCAGTGGGCGGAATCGCCAGGGTGTTTCTCGGCTCCCGCGGCTCAAAGATCCTGCGGCACAGCCCGGTGCCAGTGCTGGTGCTACCGGGCTAGTACTTCGCGGTGCCGCGGTCGACTGCGATCTGGCTGCCCGAGATCGTGGCCGACCCGTCGCCCGCCAGCCAGGCGACCACGTCGGAAACCTCCTCGGGCGTCATGAATTCCTGCAGACCCTTCTTGCCCTGGTGGTTGATGGGATGGAAAGGCATCGGCGAAAAGCTGGGCAGATACTGCGGATACTTGGCGAAGATGGCCATCATCGCTTCCTTCTCCACCATCGGCGTGTCGATCGAGTAGGGGTGAATCGAGTTGACCCGAATCCCGAACTCCCCCACCTCGATCGCCAACGCGTTGGTGATGGCGACCAGGCCGTGCTTGGACGCCGAGTAGTGCCCGTTGCCCGGCGTGGCCTTCGTTCCGGCTGATGAACTGACGATGATGATCGACCCGCCGTTGCCGGCTTCGATCATCGCGGGCACCGCGGCGCGAATGGTTCGCCACGTCCCGTTCAAGTTGACGTCGATGACGGTGTCCCACTGCTCTTCGGACATCTCGAACATCCGGCCCCAGCTCAACACCCCGGCGTTGGCCACCAGGATGTCCAGTCGACCGAACTGCTCGACGCCGTCGGCCACCACCTGTTGCAGCGCGGGGAGGTCGCGAATGTCGACCTCGCGGGCCAGCACCTTGCGTCCGGTGGCTTCCACCGCACCAACCGTCTCCGCCAGTTCCTCGGACGTCCCCAGCGGGTAGGTGATGGTCTCCGAGATCGGGCCGCAGATATCGATCGCGATGATGTCGGCACCCTCGTTGGCGAGCCGGATCGCGTGCGCCCGACCCTGGCCCCGTGCCGCCCCGGTAATGAATGCCACTCGCCCTTCCAGGGGACCGCCAGTTGCCGTCACCGCTGCTCCTTTCGTGAGGCTGCGGACCAGGCTAACAGCCGAACTGAAACGTGTTCTAGTAACCCTCTCAGTCGACCGGGTCGCGGCTCAGCGGACACGTCATGCAATGGCCGCCACCGCGGCCGCGACCGAGCTCGGCGCCGACGATGGTGATCACCTCGATACCGGCGCGGCGCAGCAGCGTGTTGGTGTGGGTGTTGCGGTCGTAGGCGAACACCACCCCCGGTTCTACGGCAACCAGGTTGTTGCCGCTGTCCCATTGCTGACGTTCCGAGTCGTAGGCGGTGCCACCGGTCTCCACGACCCGTAGCTTCCCAAGCCCAAGGCTGGCGGCCACCACTTCGACGAAGGGCTTGTTCGCCTCGGCCACGTCCACGCTGATGTCGTTGTCGCTGGGGTGCAGGGTGAAGGTCTGCATCGCGTCGACGATCTCGGGATAGATGGTCACCACGTCGCGGTCGGCGAAGGTGAAGACGGTGTCCAGGTGCATCGCCGCCCGCAGTTTGGGCATGCCCGCGACGATCACCTGCGTCGCCGCCTCCTCGGCGAACAACTTCGACGCCACTTGTGTGATCGCCTGCCGCGACGTGCGTTCGCTCATGCCGATGATCACCACGCCATTCCCGGGCACAAGCACGTCGCCGCCCTCGATGGTGGCCATGCCCCACTGCTTTTCGGGATCCCCCCACCACACCCGGGAGCCGACGAAGTCCGGATGGAACTCGTAAATCGCCTTCATCAGCAGCGTCTCGTCGTGCCGCGCCGGCCAGAACAAGGGGTTGAGCGTCAGTCCGCCATAGATCCAGCAGGTGGTGTCGCGGGTGTACAACGTATTCGGCAGCGGCGGCATCAAATACTCTGTGACGCCGGTGCTTTCGCGAGCGAGCGCCCGATAGCCGGATTGCAATTCCTTGGGCAGGTCCCGCGTAGACATGCCGCCGATCAGCAGCTCGGCCAGCCGCCGCGGCTGCAACGAGTCCAGATACCCACGGGTGTCGTCGACAAGGCCGAGGCCGACCTCGTTGGGGACGATCTTGCGGTCCAGCAGCCACGTCTTCGCGGCCGGATCCTTCATCGTCTCGGTGAGCACGTCGTGCAGTTCGACCACCTCGACGTCGCGGTCGCGCATCTTGTCGATGAAGTCGAAGTGGTCGCGACGGGCGTTCTGCACCCACAGCACGTCGTCGAACAACAGGTCGTCGCAATTGGTTGGGGTAAGCCGCTCATGCGCCAGGCCGGGCGAGCACACCAGTACCTTGCGGAGCTTGCCGACCTCGGAGTGAACGCCGTAGTTGGCGGACGGATTCGTCACCTCAGTTCCTCTCCTGACGTGAGCGACTAGATTTCAATCGCCCCAGTTGCCAAGGACACCACACCCGCGACCGCCCCGAGGACAATCACGCCGAACAGCACCGCCTCGAACGGTGTGAACACACGCAGAACGCGTTCGCGGCGTGCCTTGAAGTAAAGCGCCGCTGCCGGCGCGTACAAGATGCACGACAGCAGGAGCTTGTCGGCTCCCGCGGCATACATCAGGAACAACGTGTAGACCGTCGCCACCGCCGCGATGACCATGTCCGAAACATGCGACTTGGCGCCGTAGGTCTCCCGAGTGATCGTCAGCTTGAGCGCGTATGCCGCGGCAAGGAGATAGGGAATCAGGGACAGCGCCGCAGTCAGGTCCAGCATGAAATCGAGCGCATCCGCGGCGAACAGCAGCGCGACGAGCAACAGTGAAATCAGCCCCGCCGCCATGATCAGCGCGGTGACCGGCGCGCCGTGCCTGTTTGTGCGGGCCAGGAATCGAGGCATGTCCTCGGACTTGGCGGGAATGTAGAGGACCTCGGCGGCCATCAACGTCCACGCGAGATAGGCGCCCAGCACCGACACAATCACACCGACGCGAATGAAGATCGATCCCCAATGGCCGACAACGGATTCCAGCACCGCCGCCATGGACGGCTGGCTGACACCGGCTAGCTCCCCCTGCGGCATGACGCCATAGGACACCAGAGTGACCAGCGCGAAAACACTGAGCACACTGAGGAATCCGACCACGGTGGCGCGACCGACATCCTCGCGCTTGCGCGCCATCCTCGAGTAGACGCTCGCGCCCTCGATGCCCAGGAAGACGAAGACAGTGATCAGCATCGTGCCCGTGGCCTGGTTCCACAACGACGAAAATGAATACTCCTCGCCGCCCCAGAAGTTGTCGGCAAAGATGTCGGCCTTGAACGCGATGATCGCGATCACGATAAACACCAGGATCGGCACAACCTTGGCAATGGTGACAATGTAATTGATGACGGCCGCATCCTTGACGCCGCGCAACACAAGGAAGACGAACAGCCACACGCCGATAGCCGAAACGACCACTGCAAGCACCGTGTCACCCGCGCCGAACCCAGGGACCACCGCGCTCAACGTCGCCGTGATGAGCACCCAGTACGAGGTATTGCCCGCACAGGCCGACGCCCAATACCCGATCGCCGAATTGAACCCGACGTAGTCGCCGAAACCCGCCTTGGCGTAGGCGAAGATTCCGGCGTCCAGATCCGGCTTGCGTGTCGCCAGCCGCTGAAAGACGAAGGCCAGCATCAACATTCCCGTGCCAGCGATGGTCCAGGCGATGATTGCCCCAAGGACCCCCGTCTCTGCACCGAACCGGCGCGGCAGCAGAAAGACCCCGGACCCGATCATCGAGCCAACCACCATCGCAGTCAGCGTCGGGAGGCTGACCTTCTGAGTTGTCGGCTGTGTCTGCTCCTCGGTGTTCGTCATCTATCGTCCCCCTGCTTTCTCGGCGGTAGGCAGCTTGACGACTTTGAACCCGGTGTAACCGTAAACCACACTGAGCACCGGACTGGCGATGTTGAACATCGCGAAGGGTAAGTACGACAACGTTGCAACTCCGAGTACCGCGCCCATGAAGGCGCCGCACGAGTTCCACGGCACCAACGGCGACGTTACGGTGCCGCTGTCGGCTGCCAGCCGAGACAGGTTCTGCGGTGCCATTCCACGCTGTTCGAACTCCACCCGGAAGATGCGACTCGGCAGCACAAGAGCGATGTATTGGTCACCGGCAACGATATTGAGCCCGATCGCACTTGCGAATACCGATAGATACAGCCGGCCAGTCGTTTTCGCCGCCGTGATCAGCGGGCGCACCAGCCGGTCGATCAGTCCGAACTGTTCCAACAGCGCGCCGAAGGTGACTGCACCGATGATCAGCCAAATCGTCAGGAGCATGCTGTCCATACCGCCGCGGGACAGCAGCCGGTCGATTTCGGCGATGCCCGAATTCATGGTGAACCCGTTGGCCATCGCCTTCCAGATCGCCTGGACAGATCCGACGACGGCGTTGGCGCTGCCGTGGATTTCGCTGACGAATGCGTTGACGACATCGCGCTGCACGATTGTCGCCTGTATTCCGGCGAAGAGCGCCGACGCCAACAACGCCAGCGACGCAGGCGCCCGTCGTATCGACAATATGACCAGCAACATCAGCGGCAACAGATTCAGCGGGTTAATCCAGAAGATCTCGCTGAGCCTGGCGAGTTCGACGTCTTCGCCCACCGTGTCGTGCACCGGCGGTCCGGCGATACCCAGCACGGTGAAGCCGGCCGCGGCAATGATGAAGGCGGGCACCGACGTCCAGACCTGGCTCCGGATATGCGTGTAGAGGTCAACCTCGACCATCTGCGCGGTCATGATCGTCGTCTCCGACAACGGGGACAGCTTGTCACCGAGGTAGGCCCCCGAGATCACCGCGCCTGCGGTGATCGCCGCCGACACTCCCAGCATGGTCGCGATGCCCACGAGGCCGACACCAACTGTTCCGGCGGTTGTCCATGAGCTGCCGATCGACATCGCCACCACGCCACAGATCACAGCGGTGGCGACGTAGAAGTAGCCGGGCGACAGTGCCTGAATGCCGTAGTACACCAGGGTCGGAATGGTCCCGGACAGGTTCCACGTGCCGATCAGCGCGCCGACCGCGAGCAGGATGAACAATGCGCTGGTGATCGACGACAGCGCGCCGCGACCCGCCTCTTGGACCGCCAACCAATGGTGTCCATTCTTCCGCGCAATCAGTGCGGCGACTGCGCAGCATAGCACCAGCGCCACCTGGATCGGACCATCGAGGGCGTCCAGCCCGAACAGCGCAACCGAGCTTCCGATAAGCAGCGCGAGAGCAGCCAGAGGGATGATGGCGTCGGCCATTGATGGCGGCCGAACGGCAAGTGCCTCTCGCGATTCCGCCATCACTATGCGCCCCAACGCGCATCATTGGGCACCGTCCGAACGCTATCAGTTCGACGGTGCGGTGAAGCTCAATTGACCTACAAGTCAGAAAGTATCTGCTGACGCTTCGTGTTGTACTCGCCGTCGGAGATCGCACCGGTTGCGCGCAGCGTTTCGAGTTCTTGCAGCCGCTGCGCGGTGGTCGGCTCGGGGGGCGCCATATATGTCGCAGCGGGCGCAGCAGCCGGCGCGGCGGCCGCCGGTGCCTGTTGCGCCGCCGCTGCGCGTCGGACCACCGCCTGCACCTGCGCACGCGCTGCCGGGTTGGAGCGCAGATCGATCATGTTGTTCAGACCGATCCCGTTGGCCTTGAGGATCTGCAGGATCTCCATCAGCGGGCCGGCCTGCCCGCTGAGATCGTAGGTCTTGTTGTCTTCGGCGATGGTGAAGTTCGCAGGCATCACGCCACCGACCAAAGCGCTTCGCTCCCAGTCGATTTGGTATTCGTTCGTGGTGGGGTCGACCAGCGCGACCAGTTTGCGGTTGGTGATCATGGGCAGCCGAGTGATGGACGCGATGACCCGGTCCTGGGTGGCGAACGGCGTAATGCCTGGGCCGGAGATCTGCAGGTCGATCTTCACCAACGGCTGCTCGTTGATGCGAGTGCCCGTCTCATGGATGCCGACGACCTGAGCCAGCGCCAGGACACCGCTCTGTTCGAGGGCCTGGGTCTTGGCGTCAGACTTTGCTCCGAAGTTCGCCAGCGCCAGCGCGATCAGCACGTCGGCAGCGGTGATGAGTAGGCCGACCCAGAACATCCACTTCAGCAGGCCGCTCTGGCCCGTCGCGAAGTAGACGGCCAAAAAGATGGGACCGACAAGGCCGCCACAGACGAGCACCATGATCTGAGACTTGATGTAACGCCCTAACATCTGCCACGCTCCTGTCGTTTGCCCGCTTCGCGTGTCAGATTAGCGCCAATCCGGCGGTTGTGAGTCGTATCGTCGGGCAGTGACCGCGACGGAAGAACCTGTGCGTTTCCGGTGGATCCTCGCGGCCGTCTCGATGGCGCTGTTCTGCGTGCAGATCGACTACTTCGCCATGAATCTCGCGCTGCCGCGGATGGCACTCGATCTGAAAACCACCGCACCCGACCTGCAATGGGTGATCAGCGTTTACATGCTCGCGCTGGGCGCATTCATGGTGCCGGCAGGCCGCATCGGCGACATCTTCGGCCGCCGTCGCGCGCTGCGGGTAGGAGTCGCAATGTTCGGGTTGGCGTCGGTCCTGTGTGCGCTGGCCCCGTCGGCGACGCTGGTCATCGTCTTTCGCGCCGTGCAGGGCGTTGGTGCGGCACTGATCTTTCCCGTTTCGGTGAGCGTGCTGACAAACGCGTTTCCGTCCGTGCGGGCCAGTCACGCGATCGGGTTGGCTTACGGCATAGCGGGATTGGGTAATGCGGCAGGCCCGCTGATCGGTGGGCTGCTCACCGAGACGGTCGGCTGGCGGTGGATATTCTGGCTGAACGTGCCGCTCACGCTCGCGGTGCTGGCCATCGGGTCGCGGAGCATTGCGGAATCCTTCGACGAGACTGTGCCGCGCCGCATCGACCTCACCGGGCTGGCACTCATCACCATCGGAATTGGCTTGTTCACGTTGACATTTGATCGGGCGCCGAGCTGGGGCTGGTTGTCGGCGCCGACGGTCATAGCGATCGCCGGTTCACTGGTAGCGCTCGCTGTGTTCGTCTGCGTCGAGAAGCGTGTGCGCTGGCCACTCGTGGATCTGACGCTGGTCCGCAACGCACGGTTCACGGTCCTGGTCATCGCGGGCACCATCGCAAACATCGCGTACGGCGTGACGATCTTCCTTTCGACGATGTACCTGCAGGAGGTGCGCGGCCTCAACCCGTTGACGGCGGGCCTGGTGTTTATCGGGCCGTCGGCGGGAGCCGCGCTGGGCGGGTTGCTGGCGGGCCGGCTCGCGGCCGGCCGGCCGCCGGTGCTCGTGATGGGTCTGACAAGTGTGGTGGCCGCGGTTTCATTGGCGGCGCTGGCGGCGTCGTACAGCTGGGCGGTCTACGTGCCGGCGCTGACGGCGTGCGGATTAACGCTGGGCTTGGTCTACGCGTTCACGACGGTCGCGACGCAGGCGGTCGTGCGCACCGAGCGGGCCGGCGAAGCCGCGGGCGTGACGCTGACCGCGTTGGTCACTCTTGCCGGGATCGGTGTCGCGGTGTCCGCAACGGTGCTCGAGATGCTTCAGCGCGCCGGGCTGTCGGCTGCCGGTGCGGTCGACGCGATCGTCGCGGTGCTGGCGGCGCTACTGCTGCCGGCCGGTGTGGTGGTGCTGTGGACCTCGCGGTCCCACAGCCGGACAAGCGAAAGCGGCGCTCACCCCTCGGATTGAGCGCCGCCTTCGTCGGCTCAGCCGGCGGCCAGTGCGAGTTGGTCGGCGGTCGGGGCAGTCGGCGCCGCTCCGACTAGGAAGTGCAGCGGCGAGGTCCACTCCAGACCGGGTGTCCTTGCATAGCTGGTGTGCACGGCCACACGCCGCGCGTACGCCGCTTTTGAGTCGTCGGCATCCTCGTCGTAGTCGCAGACCGCATCGCCGAGATCGCACACGCTGATGGTCCTGGCGCCCATCGCCGGCGATAGCCGAGCCGGTGCGTGGGCCAGGATCGGCCAATCCTGCGCAACGCCCTTACCCCGTTTCGGGATGCCGCTGACCGTGCCCAGATTGAGCGCTGGGTCTTCGGGCAGCCGGTCGCCGTCGGCGACCAACAGCGCGGCGGCCAGGTTGGGGCTTGCCTCGAGCGAAGCGAGGTTGCGGTGCACCACCATCGCGCCCTGCGAATAGCCGGCCAGGACAACCTTGGACGCCGGGCACCGCTGCACGAACGCCTCATACTGCTTGCCCAGCGCCGCGGCGCCGGCGTCGACGCTGCCCATGAAGCCGAGCCACTCCCCCACGCCGCCATCCTGATCGGGCACCGCGACGGCGGGGTACTCGACCGCCTCGGCGGTCAGGGTGCGGCCGTCACGTTGCAGCTCCGCCGACAGCTCACCTAGGGACTGGGAGACGACGCGGCCCATTCCGCTGTACGCGGCCAGATCGGCGCCTTCGCGCTCACCCGAGCCTGCGGCGCCGATCCAGTGCACCTCGGGGCAAGCCTGGGCCTGCGCAACTCCCGACAGGCCGATGAACGCTGCGCCGGCCATCGCGGTGGCGCAAGCCAGCGTAGTGATACGACGAAACATAAGACCCCAACCCTTCTTCGCCCGACCAGGGGATATGCGATGTAAATCGCCACAGTGGTCCCATGTGTTACAACCTGCGCGCTCGAAAACGACAAAAT
>Ga0136846_1236593_pt1 | contig 15357 bp, 12 predicted proteins | sample HopSoiMetagenom2_FD_96841 | JGI IMG/M metagenome (GOLD analysis project Ga0136846, IMG submission 96841) | Grasslands soil microbial communities from Hopland, California, USA - 2 Assembly 2016 (version 4) | ecosystem: Environmental > Terrestrial > Soil > Grasslands | place: USA: Hopland... | reverse complement strand
TGCGCTTTTGTATTGGTTTACCAGGCGCCAGGTGCCAATGCACTTGATACTTATAAAGGAGTAATGCAGGCACTTGAACAATTAAGACCCTCCTTTCCACCTGATGTTGATTTCCTTGTTCCTCTCGAGACAGCCTCAGTAGTGAAGGCTTCCATTGATGAAGTAGTACATACGCTGTTAATTGCACTGTTGCTGGTGGTATTTGTGGTGTTCCTGTTTTTACAGAACTGGCGCGCCACCCTTATTCCTGTACTGGCCATTCCGGTTTCATTGATCGGTACATTTATTCTGTTCAATTCCCTGGGGTTCACCATTAATACGCTTACATTATTTGCCTTTGTGCTGGCAATTGGAATTGTGGTGGATGATGCCATTGTGGTTGTAGAAGCTGTACAGCATAATATTGACCATGAAAAGATGTCGCCGGTAGAAGCTACCCGAAAAGCCATGAAGGACATCTCGGGACCAGTAATTGCCATTGCATTGATCCTGGCAGCAGTATTTGTACCAGTAGGATTTATTTCAGGGATCGTGGGGCGCATTTACCAGCAATTTGCGATCACCATCGCTGTATCAGTGATCATATCGGCATTTGTAGCGCTTTCATTAACTCCTGCCTTATGTACATTAATGCTGAAACCATCCAAAGATGAAACGGCAAAGAAAAATATTCTGGAGAAATTTTTTGCATGGTTCAACAGAGGGTTTAATCGTCTTACGAATGGATATACGCATGGTGTAGGAGTATGGATCAAGCGTACACCTGTAGTACTTATCATGCTGGTAGCACTGTTTGTTGGATTATTCTTTCTCTTTAAAAATAAACCTACAGGTTTTCTTCCTACAGAGGATGAAGGAAGATTATATTGTACATATGAAATGCCTGAAGCAACATCTACAACCCGCAGTGTTGCCATGTTACGGCAGATAAGGGATAGTCTTGGAACCATTCCTGAAATAAAAGTGGCTGGTGGTCTGGCTGGTTTAAATATTGTAAGCTTCTCAAGCAAGGCCAATGTGGGAACCATTTTTATTGCTCTTCAGCCTTGGGACGATCGAAAAGGAAAGGAACATCATGTTCAGGCAGTAATTAACAAGATACGTGCAAAAACTGCTGGAATCAAAGAAGCCAGGGTATTGCCAATTGCTCCTCCTGCCATCCCTGGTTTGGGAGCAACGTCCGGATTCAGTTTCCAGTTGCAGCAAAGAGGAAGTACAGACAGCATTCAGCAATTTGAAAAAGTAGCCCGTGATTTTCTTGCCAGACTGAATGCGAGGCCCGAGATAGCAACTGCCTATACATTCTTTAATGCACGGACCCCAAGCTATCGCGTTGAAGTAAATAAGGAACAGGCAAAGAAACTCGGTGTGCTGGTGTCTGATGTCTATTCAACCTTGTCTACCTTCCTCGGAAGTAGCTATGTAAATGATTTCAATCTATATGGAAGGAACTTCCGTGTAATGTCACAGGCAGATAGTTCCTATAGAGGATCATTGGGTGATATAGAAAAATATTACGTTCGTAACAGCCAGGGAAACATGGTTCCATTGGGTTCTTTAATAACCACGCGGGTAATTGAAGCTCCTTCGGTGATCTCCCACTATAATATTTATCGCTCAATAGATATTAATGGAAATACAAAAGAAGGATTTAGCAGTGGACAGGCGATTGAAGCCTTACGCGAAGTAGCTAAAACATTGCCTGCCGGCTATGGTTACGAATTTTCCGGATTGACCCGCGAAGAAATTCAGGCTGGAAGTCAACAGACTACCATTTTTGCCATATCAATCATCTTTGTATTCCTGTTCCTGGCAGCATTGTATGAAAGCTGGTCGGTTCCATTCTCCGTATTGTTTGCCGTTCCGATAGGGGCATTCGGTTCTATTCTTACGTTGACTTTCCTTCCCAATCTTAGCAATAATATTTATGCGCAGATTGGTTTGATCACATTGATCGGACTGGCTGCAAAAAACGCAATCCTGATCGTGGAATTTGCCAAGGAAAGGGTAGATAAAGGAATAGACATTATACATGCGACCCTGCAGGCGGTCAGATTACGTTTAAGACCAATTGTGATGACGTCATTGGCCTTTATCCTTGGTGTACTGCCATTAGCCTTTGCAAGCGGTGCAGCAGCGGAGAGCCGAAAGACCATTGGCTGGACAGTATTTGGAGGCATGCTTGCAGCAACAACGCTGGCCATCTTTGTAGTGCCTGTTCTTTTTGCGCTGATCACCCGGCTCAGCTATGGCAAAAAGTTAAAACGGCTACAGGATGAACAAAGAAAGCAGGAGGAAATAGACCAAAAGATCGTGGACCAGCGATTGGGATAAGAAGATCAGGCACCAGTGAATAGAAATAAGCAGTTTCCAGATGCAGAATGGAACTAAAGGCTAACGGCTATCCGGCAAAGGCTTATCACATTCAAACACAATTGTCTTCTGGTTGTTATTATGTTAGTTAGTTGTCAATCAATTTACTTTGTCATGTGAATTGAATGGCTAATTTTGATACTTTAGTTACCGGAAAATAATAGTTATAAGTCCCTTCTCCCCGGGAAAACAGGGGGTTAAGTATGTCATCAGAAAAAGTAAATGTTTTGATCATCGGCAGCGGACCAGCCGGATATACTGCCGCTATTTATGCCTCCAGAGCCAATCTTAAGCCCGTTCTCTACCAGGGAATTCAACCCGGTGGCCAGTTGACCATTACAACAGAAGTTGAAAATTATCCAGGCTATGCCAATGGTGTGCAGGGGCCGGAAATGATGGTCGATTTTGAAAAACAGGCTGCCAGGATGGGAGCAGATATCCGTTTTGGGCTGGCAACAAAAGTTGATTTTTCCCAACAACCTTATAAAGTGCAGATAGATGAGGAGAAATGGATAGAAGCTGATGCCGTTATCATTGCCACAGGTGCTTCTGCCAAATGGCTTGGCCTGGAAAGCGAGCAAAGGCTTAATGGTTACGGTGTAAGCGCATGTGCCGTTTGTGATGGATTTTTCTTTCGTGGAAAAGAGGTAGCCATTGTTGGGGCGGGAGATACTGCTGCCGAAGAGGCGCTCTATCTTTCCAAACTTTGCACAACGGTTCATATGTTTATCCGCAAGGAAGAAATGCGTGCAAGCAAGATCATGCAGGACAGGGTATTGAATGCTCCAAATATTAAAGTATACTGGAATACTGAAACTGATGAGATCCTTGGCGACCGGACTGTGACTGGTGTTCGTATAAAGAATAATAAAACTGGTGAATCCAGTGTGATCCCTATCAACGGATTCTTTGTTGCCATTGGCCACCAGCCCAATTCTGATATTTTTAAAGGCTGGCTGGATATGGATGAAGCCGGTTATCTCAAAACTGTACCAGGTACTTCAAAAACAAATATTGAAGGTGTTTTTGCTTCCGGCGATGTGCAGGATAAGATCTACCGTCAGGCAGTAACGGCTGCTGGAAGTGGTTGCATGGCTGCACTGGATGCAGAAAGATATTTAAGTTCTAAAGGACTTCATTGATAACAGTAATAATTGAAATTTAAATTCCCGGATGTCCAACCTGCTTACAATTACTTTAAACAATGTGCGCTTTCGTGCCTATCATGGTTTACATCCCGAAGAAAGACAGAAGGGAAATGACTTTGTAGTGAACATGCAGGTTAATTATGTGCCTAAGTCCGCTATCATCAGCTCACTGGAGGATACGATTGATTATGCCGATCTGTTTGCAATCATCAATACGACCATGCAGCGCCCTGTAGATCTGCTTGAAACGCTGGTGCAAACCATTGCGAACGGAGTACATCAGCAATTTCCACAGGTAACGGAGGTGGTTGTTTCAGTTGAAAAATTGAATCCACCCATCGATAAATTTTCAGGAAGCGCAGCAGTAAGTTTTAGAGGCACGTACCAGGGCTGATCTCTATATTACCTTCTTTTTCCATTTGCCAGTGCGCATATACCAAAAGGAAAAAATAAAAATCGTTCCCCAATAAAGCCACTCACTCATCCAGCCTACCGTAATGGAAAGGAAATATTTTTCCAGTACCAGGTAAATATAAATGCAATACAGGATGATAACTGCCAGCTCAATCAAAAATGTGATCCGGCTATTGCCAGTTCCTGTTACTGCGTTCAGCCAGGTGACACCAAATGCCATTATGATCATTGCAACTGTTACCACTCTTACCAGTGGTACCGCCACTGTAAGGAAGGCCTGATCCTGGCCATAAATTGAGAAAATAATTTTGGGGAAAAGATTGATGAGCAGGACTACAATGCAGGTGGAACTAACACTGATCTTCATAATCCGGTTTATCAAAGGAATTACCTGTTCTTTTTTTCCCTGTCCAATCAAATTACTTACCATAGCGGAAGTAGTTGCTGCGAATGCCCAGGTAATACAACCCATGAACCCGAAAATATTACGCATAACATTTGATGCCGCCAATGCTGTTTCTCCATGGTGTTCAATCAGGATATAAAAATATTCCCAACTGAGCAGGCTGATAAAGAATTGGAAGATGAGTGGAAGTGAAATTTTCAGGATCTGTTTTGCAATTATGTTATTCCAGGCGAAATGTCCAAATAAGGAAAATCGCCTGCTGATTCCTTTATAATGGATGACGGCAAATATGACAAACATGCCCATAAATTCAGCAATAATTGAAGCCACCGCCGCTCCGTTAAATCCCAGTTCTGGAAATCCTGCGTGACCAAAAATGAACAGGTAATCAAAAACAATATTGGTTATGGTCTCTGCAAGTGTACCGGTTACCAGGAATCTGCTTTGATTGGTTCCCACCAATAGTGCATTCCGCATTTGATAGATATACAGGAAGGGAAGGCCCCATATCCTGATCTTCAAAAAGGAAATGACCTGTTGAGCATGGTCGGCCGAGATCATCCTGGGCAAGATCAACGGAGCCACAAACCAGGTAGTGGCAATTCCGATAGCAGCAATAAAAAATGAGATCAATACACCCTGGGCAAAGATCTTTCCTATCTCTTCCGGCCTGTTTTCTCCCGCGCGCCGGGCAATAAGCGTCTGTAGGCCATTGTTGAGTCCAAAACCGATCATGGCGAATACCAGGTAATAAACGCCTGCTATGCTGGCAATTGCCAAAGACTCCTGATTATAATGCCCCAGGAAGATATTGTTGATTATTAAATTGAATTGTGGCACAAATATGGCAAGGCTGATGGGCAAGGCAATTTTTAATACCTGCCTGGTGGAGGCCTTCACCTGTAAGCCATTATCCTGGATGGAAGTTGCCATTAATATCAAAAATTGAGACCAGATCCCTTTTTAAAAAGGCAGCAAACCTACAATAATTATTTTTCCCTAACATTGCAGACTTGAAACAGATTTATAATATCGAAAAAGAAGGTAATGGTTACGAAGGGGAACAGGTATTATCACTTCGCATAGGAGAAAAACACCTGGGTTTTGCTATTTCGTCCAGCCATTTGGAGCAGGCTTCCAATGAATTACTGCGCCTGGTATGGTATTCTGCAGAGCAAACCTGGAATCATGAACTGGAAGATTTGTATGCAGCTCATTCTGAATTAAAAGGAAAATTTTCAAAGATACTGGTAGCCTATGATCACCCGCAAAGTGTGCTGGTGCCACCTGCTGCCTATACAGGTAATGACAGTTTGCTGCTGGAGACGATGTATGGTGTCAACGGCAGCCATTCCGTCATAGCCCAGGATATACCAGGCTGGCAACTAAAGAACATATTTGCAGTTCCGGGCCTTGTCAAAGAATGGGTTACCCGGCATTTTCCTGACGGACATATTTATCACAACTATAGTATTGCAGTCAGACTGATTGATAATACCGCAATGGAAGGAAGCCTGCTGATTGATTTCAGGAATAATGATTTTGTAGTGCTGGCAAGTAAAGGAAATCGATTACTCATGGCCCAGACATTTTCCTATACCACCTTTGATGATGTGCTCTATTATCTTGTCAAGGTTTGTACTGAATTCGGATTTAGCCAGCAGCAGGTAAAAATTGCTGTAACTGGCCTCATTGAAAAAGAATCTAACCTCTACAGGGAATTAGTTCAATATTTTTTAAATATCCGTTTCCGCGAACCTTCCTGGGTATTGCCCGTTAAAGAAGAAGATAATTACCCCTCTCATTTTTTTACTTCGCTCAATGACCTTGCCTTATGCGAATCATAGGAGGAGAACACGGAGGTAGAAAATTCAACCCACCTTCCAGCATGCCTTATACCAGGCCTACCACGGATATTGCAAAAGAAGGACTGTTCAACGTAATTCAGCATAGTCTCGATATAGAAGGTATTAAAACCCTTGATCTTTTTGGAGGTACTGGCAGCATCAGCTACGAATTAGCTTCGCGAGGCGCCAGTGATCTGACCATAGTGGAAAAAGACACAGCCATGTATGAGTTTATCAAAAAGACCATGCAGGCGCTCCGCATCCAAAACCTGAAGACCATAAAAATGGATGTTTTCCGGTTTATTGAACAATGTATAGAGAGCTTTGATTTTATTTTTGCAGGACCTCCTTATGCACTTAAGAATATTGACGATCTGCCCCGATTGATTTTTGAAAAAAAGTTGTTGAATGAGAATGGCTGGTTTGTACTGGAACACACTCCAAGGAATGATTATAAAACATTCCCTTTTTATAAGACGGAGAAAAATTATGGCACTACCATATTCTCCATATTTATAAATAAGACTACTAAAACGGCAACTGAATGAAAAAAGGGGCAATAAGAAAATTATACCGGGAGAAAAGAATGGACCTGAGTGAACAGGAGAGAACCAGACTGGATGACCTGTTGCTTATCCAGTTCCAAAGTGCAGAACTTCCTTTCATCCATTCCCTGCTATCATACTGGCCAATTGAAGAGAACAATGAGCCCGATACCCATTTATTCACTGAATTCCTTCGCTTTCGTAATCCGGAATTGAAAGTCTGCTACCCCGTGGCTGATTTTAGTACCGGTACCATGCAGGCAGTAGCCACTGATATTGATACCACCTTTACCAAACAGGACCTGAATATATATGAACCGCGAGACGGAGCAGAAGTAGATATGGAAATAATTGACCTGGTATTTGTACCGTTGCTGGCTTTTGATGAAAAAGGTTATAGGGTAGGCTATGGAAGGGGATTTTATGACAAGTACCTTGCGGGTTGCCGTTCCGATTGCATAAAGGTCGGTTTCTGCTATTTTGATCCAATTCCGCTAATTGAGGACAGGGATCAATTTGACGTACCTTTGGATCTTTGTATCACCCCGCGGAACATTTATGTTTTCTAACTTATTTCTGAAATCATTTCGCATTTTATTATTACCCTTTGCCTTTTTATACTGGTTTGCTATCTCTATCCGCAACTGGCTATACGATAATAAAATATCCCGTTCTACTTCATTTGGTCTACCTGTTATTTGCATAGGAAATCTCTCCGTTGGAGGAACCGGCAAGAGCCCAATGGTGGAATACCTGGTACGGCTGCTTCACCCAAAATTTAAGGTAGCAACCCTGAGCCGAGGTTATAAAAGAAAGACAAAAGGCTACGCCCTTGCAACAGCTGGTTCAACAGCGCTGGAAATTGGAGATGAGCCCATGCAGTTTCATCAAAAGTTCCCGGAAATAGCGGTAGCGGTAGGGGAGGAACGGCTGGAAGCAATACCACAGTTATTGCATGACCGTCCGGACACAGAAGCAATTATCCTGGATGATGCTTTCCAGCACCGGGCAGTTAAAGCTGGTCTAAATATTTTATTGACCGAATACAGTAATCTTTTTACCCGCGATTTCTATTTACCAACAGGGGACCTCCGCGATCTAAAATCTCAATACAAACGAGCCCAGATCATTGTGGTCACCAAATGTGATCCAGATCTTTCCAATGAAGAAAAAGAGAAAATTGTAAGCGAGATCCGTCCTGAAAAAGGCCAATCAATATTCTTTACCAGCATTCAGTATGATATGCCTTATCATATACTGACAAGGTCCGGCTGTTCCATCACTGATGAAACCAGCGCATTGCTGGTAACCGGTATTGCGAATCCCACCCCCCTGAAGGCCTGGCTGGAGAAGCATAGCAGGGAATACAACTTGCTACAATATTCAGATCATCATATATTCACCATTGATGACCTGAATGAAATAAAGCGAAAATTTGAAGGAATGGAGAGTTCTAACCGGATCATACTGACAACAGAAAAGGACGCCGTCCGATTGTTGAAATTTGGTTCAGAAATTAAGGATTGGCCCCTGTTCGTAGTACCCGTCAGGCATGATTTTTTATTTAATGAACACCAGTTGTTTGATCGGCTGGTTCAGGATTTTATTCAAAATTTTAAATAGAGCAGAAAGACAGGTTTTTTTCAAAATAATAAACAGATGGGAAGAAAAAACACAACAAAGAAGAAGCACAAAGGAGGAGGATCATCAACAGGAAAGACATTAAAGGGAGTACTGGAAATTACCCGGTCAGGAATGGGCTTTGTTGTAGTTCCTTCTGTAGAAACGGATATTTTGATCCGTCATAATGACCTGAACATGGCCATGCATGGTGATACCGTGATCGTAAGAGTAAAAAAAGGGAATGGTCGACGGCAGCAGGGTGAAGTTATCGAGATCGTTGATAGAAAGCGAACAGAATTCATCGGTCATATTCAAATGAATGATGGCTTTGCTTTTTTTATACCGGATGGAGAAAAGCCAATGCCTGATCTCTTCATTCCACTTTCCAATATAAATAATGCAAAGAATAATGACAGGGTAGTGGCCCGCCTGCTGAAATGGGATCAGGATGATAAACGGCCGGTTGGAGAGGTGGTCAGTATCCTTGACCCGGAGAACAGTAATGATGCAGCAATGAAAGAAATCCTCTTGGAAAATGGATTTCCCCTTGAATTTCCAGAGGATGCCCTCGAAGTGGCAGCCCGCATACCGGATACAATCCCCGCTGAAGAAATTAAGAAACGGAAGGATATACGGGATGTTTTAACGTTCACCATCGACCCTGTTGATGCCAAGGATTTTGATGATGCAATTTCTTTCCGGAAACTAAAAACAGGTGTATACGAAATAGGAGTGCATATTGCCGATGTCAGTTATTATGTGGAACCGGATACAGCACTTGATAAGGCAGCATACCAGAAGGCTACTTCGGTATATTTACCAGACAGGGTAAATCCCATGTTGCCTGAACATATTTCAAATGTACTTTGCTCACTACGCCCCAATGAGGATAAGCTGACCTTCTCTATTATATTCCAGATCACTCCAAAGGCTGAAGTGAAACAATACTGGATAGGAAGAACAGTGATGCATTCCAATCACCGGTTCACCTATGAAGAGGCACAAGCCATCATTGAGGAAAAAACAGGTGAGCTTTCAGAAGAGGTTCTGATCCTGAATGATCTTGCACAGCGAATGCGCAGGAAAAGAATACAAAAAGGTGCTATAAATTTCTCCTCACAGGAAGTCAGGTTCAAGCTGGATGAAAAGGGAAATCCCATTGGGATTATGATCAAGGAAAGCAAGGAATCGCATCAGCTGGTTGAAGAATTTATGCTATTGGCAAACCGGTATATTGCAGAGAATGTGGACAAGGCGAAATCCAAAGGCAAACCTATTCCATTCCCTTATCGTATCCATGATACACCGGATGAAGAAAAGTTATTGCCTTTTATTGCATTCGCTAATAAATTCGGCCATAAGTTTGATTCTTCTTCTCCTGAAGCCATTGCAGCTTCCTTTAACCAGTTATTGAAAGATGCAAACGGCAAGCCAGAGCAGCATGTACTGGAACAACTGGGTATCCGAACCATGGCAAAGGCCAAATACACAACCGAGAACCTGGGACATTATGGATTGGGTTTTGAACATTACTGTCATTTTACTTCTCCAATCAGGCGTTATCCGGATGTAATGGTACACCGCATATTGCAGGAAGTGCTGGATAATAATGTACACCCTGATAAGAAGCTGGAAGATAAATGCAAGCATTCAAGTGAGCGTGAACGTGCAGCCATGGAAGCAGAACGTGCAGCCAACAAATACAAGCAGGTCCAATATATGAAGAATTATATTGGAGAAGAGTTTGAAGGGGTAATTAGTGGCGTAGCCAGCTTCGGGTTTTGGGTGGAAACGGTAGAGCATAAATGTGAAGGCCTGGTAAGTGTAAATAGTTTGCTGGAATATGATGAGTTCCGTCACGTTGAAAGTGATTATTGTCTGGTAGGAATGAGAAGTGGCCGGAAATTCCGAATGGGAGATAAGGTTTGGATCAAGGTCATATCAGCCAATCTTACCCGTCGCCAGCTGGATTATGAATGGGTAATAGCCAATGAACTGGATGCAGCAAACATGGATAAGACAAAGAAAAAGAAGAAGAAGTAGAAATTCCAATATCCTAATTTACCTTCGCTGTATGCACTCATTTGAACAATTATCCAGTCAATTTGCTGACTATTTTAATCACCCACATTTCCCATCTGTTCCAGCTTCGCTTTATGAGCCCAATGAGTATTTTCTAAAGATTGGTGGCAAAAGAGTGCGCCCTATTCTCTGTCTCATGGGAAATGAATTATTTGATGATCTGAGGCCGGATGCCTGGGAAGTTGCAGCCGCAATAGAGTTACTTCACAATTTTACACTTATTCATGATGATATAATGGATAAAGCGCCCCTGAGAAGGGGAATGGAAACCGTGCACAAAAAATTCGGTGAAAGCACGGCCATTCTTGCAGGAGATGTTATGCTGGTTGCTGCGTATGACCTGATCAACAGGATTGATGTTTCTGTACTTCACCAGATTCTTGGATTGTTCAATAAGACTGCCCGAGAAGTTTGTGAAGGGCAACAGCTGGATATGGACTTTGAAAAGCAGGAAATGGTTTCCCAGCAACAATACCTGAATATGATTGAGCTAAAGACTTCGGTATTGCTGGCTGCCTGTTTAAAAATGGGCGCCATACTCGGAGGTGCAGGTGAAAGAAATCAGAATCTCATTTATGAGTTTGGAAAGAAGATGGGGCTTGCCTTCCAGGTTCAGGATGATTATCTGGATGCCTTTGGTGATCCGGTAAAATTTGGAAAACAGGTAGGAGGAGATATTAAATCCAACAAAAAGACTTTCCTGTTGATTCATGCATTTGAAACTGCCAGTCCCGCACAGCAGAAAGAATTAAAAAGATTATTGGCTACAGACAGCCCGGATAAAGTATCAAAGATTGTAAAGCTTTTCCAGGAATGTAAAGTGGATGAATGGGCGCTGAAACTGAAGAACCAGTTTTTGGATGAAGCATTTGTTCACCTTGAGGATGTTGCTGTTATCTCCAGAAGAAAGGAAGCCTTAAAGGAACTCGCGCTTTTCCTGGTAAAAAGGGAATATTGAGCTAAAAATCCTATTTTCATTACCAAACCCACCTGCTGATGTCAAATTCATTATTCAGAACAAAAAAGATAGAATCAATTTTAGCGGAAGGAGGTGATGAGGGGCATGGCGGCGGATTAAAAAGAGTTCTTACAGTAAAGGATCTTACATTTTTTGGCATTGCTGCAATTTTAGGAGCTGGAAGTTTTAGCAGTCTCGGAGAAGCAGTGAATAAAGGTGGCCCTGGCGTTGTAGTATTGTTTATAATTACCGGGATTGCCTGCGCTTTTACCGCTTTTTGTTATTCAGAATTTGCCAGTCGTATTCCCGTTGCGGGAAGCGCGTATACTTATTCATATGCAAGTTTCGGAGAAGTGTTTGCCTGGATTATTGGCTGGGCATTGATCATGGAATATTCCATCGGGAATATTTATGTAGCCTTTAGCTGGAGTGATTACTTTACTTCGTTCCTAAGCAAATTAGATATCCATATTCCGGATTATCTCACCTGCAGCTATGCAGAAGCTCATCAGGCTGTGTTGGGAAAACTGGGGGCAGGCGTACAAACTGATGAATTGATTCATACCTGGAATACAGCTCCCATGATAGGCGGTTTACGGATCATACTTGATCTGCCTGCCTTTATCATCAATATTCTTATAAGTATACTGGTGTATATTGGAATTAAAGAAAGCCGCAACTTCAGTAATGTAATGGTTATCTTAAAGCTTGCCATAGTTGCGCTGATCATACTGGTTGGTGGGGGTATGATATTTGCCCTCGGTACAACCGGAAACTGGACTCCGGTTAATGATGCAGGTGTGCATTCGTTTATGCCAAATGGATTTGGAGGCGTTATGGCAGCTGTAAGCGGAGTTTTCTTTGCTTATATCGGGTTTGATGCCGTGAGTGTGCTTGCAGAAGAAAGCAAGAATCCTCAACGTGATCTTCCAAGAGGAATGATCCTGTCGCTTGTTGTGTGTACAATTATTTATATACTGCTTACCTTAACGCTTACAGGTGCAGTTAACTACCGGTTTTTGGGAGTAGGTGATCCTTTGGCATTTATTTTTGAAAAGCAGAATTTGAATATTGGATGGATGCAATTACTGGTATCAATTTGCGCAGTGGTGGCCATGACAAGTGTGCTCCTTGTATTCCAGATGGGACAGCCACGAATCTGGATGAGCATGAGCCGTGATGGATTATTGCCTCCTGTATTTCAGAAGATCCACCCAAAATATAAGACCCCTTCTTTTGCAAGTATTGTAACAGGTTTGGTGGTTGGTATTCCCATTTTATTTACAGACAAGAAATTTGTTCTTGACTTTACGAGTATAGCAACACTATTTGCGTTTGTGCTGGTTTGTGGGGGTGTATTGCTGATACCAAGAAAAGAAAAAGTGGCGGGCAGATTTCATATGCCTTATATAAATGGCCAGTATATCTATCCGCTACTGGTTGCACTTGCAATCATACTTATTCTGACTTATGCCAAAGGATACTTCTCTGATGCCTTTAATTTTGATTTTTCCGGGAATCCGGATTACATGAATCCGGACCCGGATAAGAGCGTCGGTTTCATGGACCTTGCCACTCCCAAAATCACAATACTTTTATTCTGGGGAATCTCCATAATTCTCAGTATTGTCACATTTATTAAAAAATACAGCCTCATACCCCTGATGGGGGTGACAACCTGCCTTTATTTACTGACAGGAATGACCAAAAGTAACTGGGCCTGGTTTTTGGGTTGGCTGCTCATAGGCCTGGTCATTTATTTTCTCTATGGCTATAGGAAAAGCAAGCTGGCAGGCCGGTCATCCTAAATTCGAATACATACCCGGCTAATGAAATATCAGATAGGCGATAAGGTGTTAATCCTTCATTCCAACGAAGAAGGAGAGATCATAGATTTTATCAATGATAAGATGGTTACAGTGGATGTAAAGGGAGTAAAATTTCCTGTATACCTTGATCAGATCGATTTTCCCTATTTCAAAAGATTTAGCCAGAAAAAGCTTTTTCCGGAAAAAAAGGAAAAGAGATATATAGATGACATGAGAAAGGAGAAAGTCAGCAATGAACCTAAAGTAGCTGACGGCGTATGGGCAACCTTTCTCCCTGTAATGACAACGGATGAGTTTGGAGATGATGTGGTTGAAACTTTAAAACTGCACCTGGTTAACAGGACCTATAATGCTTTTGAGTTTATCTATAAGCAGAATTTTTTTGGAAAGCCGGCGTTTGAATTGAAGAATAGCATCAGCCCCTTCCAGGATTTTTACCTGCATGATCTTCCTTTTTCAGACCTGAATGATAACCCATCATTTGATTTTGATTTTATGCTAACTCCGCCAGATAAGAACAAAGCGGATCATTATGAGTCATCATTAAAATTAAAACCAAAACAGTTATTTGCCAGAATTGAAGAGTTAAAGAAGAAGAATGAAGCTACATTCTCCTATCTCCTGTTTGAACAATACCCGGGAAGGCCTTATGAGGAACGTATAGAACCTGGGATACTGGCATCCAAGGGTTATAAAGTGTATAATGCAAAGGAAGCGCGTCGTCACCTGGAACCTGCAAGATCCGTAATTGACCTGCATATTGAAAAGCTTACTGATAACTGGCAGCAGATGGACAATTATGAAATTGTGAGCCTGCAATTGAAAACATTTGAAAAATACTATGATCTGGCCATTGCGCATATGCAACCCTCACTGATAGTGGTGCATGGTGTTGGTACAGGCAGGCTTCGGGATGAGATACATGATATACTACGCTTAAAAAAGGAAGTAAAGTCCTTCGTTAACAGGTATGACCCCCGATTTGGATATGGGGCTACAGAGATCTTTTTCCAGTATTGAATTGACTCCTTTAAATGAGCTATTTTTGGGCTTGCTACAGGCCAGGCTATCGCGTTTCTGCTTCGGTGGAAACGAGGAAAGTCCGGACAGCACAGAGCAATGCACCGGTGAAGAGCCGGGTCTCCCGCCTATGGCGGGGGAACAGACAGTGCCACAGAAAATTACCGCGGCCTGTCTCGCCGCTGGGCGGGACAGGCAGTAAGGGTGAAAACGTGAGGTAAGAGCTCACGGCCTGTACTGGCAACAGTACAGGCGGGTAAACCTTGCATGCTGAAATGCCACATATACCAATGGTTGAGGGCTGCTCGCCCGATCCGCCTCGGTGGACCATTGGAGGGTAGGCAGCTTGAGCCCGGAAGGTAACTTCCGGGACAGATAAATGATAGCCCACGACAGAATCCGGCTTACAGGCTTGTAGCTTTTTTTATTTAAGCAAATTATTGTCAATAATTTCCGATATACCCTCCCAACTCCATCAGCCACGCAATTCCCAAATGGACCATTAGCCCTCCATAGATCGATCTTGTGTGATAGGAAACAGTTCCCAGCAATAACCCACCAAACCATGAACTCACGCATTCTCCCAATGGCTTGCCAAAATGTATAGTACAATAAAAGCAGGCCATTGGCAGAATTGCATCTTTTCCAACCCATCTGATAAATCCGATTACAAGAAAACCCCGGAAGAATATTTCAATGAAACAGAAGTCTGAACCGTAAGACAATTCAAATAATACCTTATACCACCAGGCTGGATGAGCATTCGGTGGGAGAGGAAGTATCTCCTTCATTTTGGGATAAGTTGCCAGAAAATCAGACTGGGTGGAAGCAATGGAAATTAATGGCACCATTATCAGTAACATTATCCAGTAGGGTTTCCAATTCATTTTCTTCACCCGGGCACCATAAAAATTATTTTCTTCCGGCAGTAATATCCATCGTATAAGTGCCAGACAAACCAATAGTATTAACAATCGGGGAGGCCAGTAAATAACATCATTCCAGTATTCATTCCACCAGGGATTTGCTGATGCTGTAATGGTGGTATCCATACTTACTTTGACTGCAAATAAAAATGGTGCAATGAGCAGGCAAAAGAAAAAAGCTGGTCT
>Ga0136846_1213906_pt1 | contig 15357 bp, 13 predicted proteins | sample HopSoiMetagenom2_FD_96841 | JGI IMG/M metagenome (GOLD analysis project Ga0136846, IMG submission 96841) | Grasslands soil microbial communities from Hopland, California, USA - 2 Assembly 2016 (version 4) | ecosystem: Environmental > Terrestrial > Soil > Grasslands | place: USA: Hopland... | reverse complement strand
CGGGCGCGATTCGATCAGCAGACCTGGGACGAGTTGAGGCCGGCCTTCTTGAAGGTTGCGTCCGCGTTGATGAAACAGTTCAACGGCCCTGCTCCCGAGGATCGGATCCTTGCCGAGTGCTCCAAATCAAGCAAGGACAACCGCAAGTGATCAAGGCAGGGAGGGCGCGGTAAACGCGGTGCTCACGGGTGCGCCGAATCGGCCAAGACCCGCACCTGCGCGCGCGGGCGCCCGCATCGTCAACTCTTGAGTGCGCTGCGGGTACGGCGAGGCGGGGCTTCCCCGAAGCGGCCATTGCCGCAGTACCGCTTCCGGCCCGACCGCTGACTCGGGCGCTTGTCAGAGAAGGACACCAGATGCCATTCGAGTATGAAAAGGTCGGCAGCAAGTCCGGCAGCAAGAAGGGAACCTTCGTCGGCAATCCTGCCGCCACGCATATCCATCTTGTCGGCGGCAACGACCACGTGAAGGTCCAGGACGCCCGCCGCTACGAGATCCGCTGGGCGAAGAATGCCGACAACCAGAATCCCGCCAAGAAGGCCGACATCGACAAGATGCGCGAAGCCTATGCCGACCTGCAGGCCTGCGCGGGCACGCCCGGCGTGGCCGATTGCAAGTTATGGGTCCGCAGCTACCTGATCGACTACCACGGCATCAACGCGTCCAAGGTGCCGCTCTGAGCGTCATGTCGGCGAGTTGACTCGGCGCGCGAGAACACCGCCATCGCTCTCAGCGCGGTGGACTTCGAGCTTTGCTCAGGGCCTCCGGGGCCCGGCCGGCAGGCCGGACGATCGCCCAGCGGAGATGGGGATGTCGCCGGGCGGACGACCTAGCAGCGCAGCGCGCGAAGGTGATGGACCTGGACCCGCACGTCGCGCGAGGTCAGGCCGCGCACGACGGCCCAGCCGCGTGCCTGCGTGTCGCGCCGCACCGGTTGCATCAGCAGCCCGCCGTCGGCGCGGCGCAGGGCCGCCACGATGGGCGTGTGGGCCTTCGCGCCGCGCGCGATGACGATGCCCGTCTCGCCGTTGGACAGGCTCACCCAGGTCCCGGGCGGATACAGGCCGAGCACGCGCAACAGCGTCGCGCCCACGCTGTCGGGGTGTCCCGAGCGGCCGAGGCAGGCGTCGCGCGCGGCCAGCGCCGGCGTGGAGGCGCTGCGGCTGCGTCGGCGACTGAGCTTGGCCGTGTAGACGTCGATGCGGCGCAACAGCTCCGCCAGCCGGGAAGCCGGGGACATCGCGTCGATCTCGCCGTCGTCGCAGCCGACGCCGTGCTGGCGCACCACGTCGATCCACAGTCCGTCCTCGACGCCGGCCGCCTGGAGGAAGGCCGCGCTGGCCTGGGCGTGGCCCGCGATCTCGCTGCGTTGACGTTCGTCGGGCGCCTGCGCCTGCTGCGCCAGCGCGTCCTGGGTGCGCGTCATCGACACGTTCATCGAGAGCGCGGCATGCACCAGCGCCGAGATGTCGTCGTCGCCCCAGCCGTGCCAGCGTCCGACGAGTTCGCCGATCACCGCGCACGCCATGCCGTGCACGGCGCTGTAGTGATCCAGGTCCTGGCCGGCCGAGAAGACCAGGTAGTACAGCGCGACGTCGGGGTCGTGCGCGGCGAGCTCGCGCACCTGCGTCGCGAATCCCAGCAACTGCGCGCGCCAGTCGTCGCCGGGCTGTTCGGCCTTCAGCAGGGACGACAGCTTGCGGCGCAGCGCCTCCCACCCGTCCAGCAGCGCGTCGACGTCCGCCTTCACGGACGGCGCCACCGCGGTCGCGGCCGGGCGTGCCGGCGCGTCCGGCGCCGCGGGATCGGCGTCGGCGTCAGCGTCTGGCACGGAGAGTTCGTTGTTCATCGGCGGCGAGGGAAGGCACGGGCCAAGCCAGGATTTCGGCATTCGGCGGCCGATCCGGATCGCTCGTCCTGTCGGGAGACCTTGTCGTCGCCGCACGCGGCGCGCCGGAACCCGCGGGCGCGGGCGGGGCGACGTCTCGGTGGCGGATCCGGCGACAGCTGCTGCCCGCTCCTCGGCCGTCGCATCGCCGGCTTCACCGTGCCGGCGCGGGGAAGGTGTCGCCGCGCAAGGCGAGAGCCTCGAGGTCGGCCGCCGGCACCGGGCGGCTGAAGAAGTAGCCCTGGCCGTGCTGCACGCACAGGCGCCTGAGGACCGCCAGTTGCTGAGGCGTCTCGATGCCCTCGGCGACGATCTCCTTCTTGAGCGCGTTCGCGAGCCCGACGATGGTGGCCACGATGGCGAAGTCCTCGCCGGTGGCGCTCAGGTCGTTGACGAAGCTGCGGTCGACCTTGATCTTGTCGATCGGCAGGCGCTTCAGGTACGACAGCGACGACAGGCCCGTGCCGAAGTCGTCGATGGCGATCTTCATGCCCCGCAGCTTCAGGATGGCCAGCATCTGCACGTTGGCAGCCACGTCCTCGATGAGCGCGTGCTCGGTCAGCTCGATCTGGAGCTGGCGCGGATCGGCGCCGCTGTCCTTCAACGCCGCGTCGACCTGGTCGATCAGCGTGCGGCGCGCGAGCTGCTGCGCGGACACGTTGACGGCGACGAACAGGTGCCCGAGGCCACGGGCCTGCCAGGCCGCCTGCTGGCGCGCGGCCGCGCGCAGCACCCAGCCGCCCAGTTCCACGATCAGGCCGGAGCCCTCGGCCACCTCGATGAATGCGCCGGGCATCAGCATGCCGCGCGTCGGGTGGCGCCAGCGCACGAGCGCCTCGACGCCGAGGATGGCCTCGGTCTCGAGGTCGAGGATGGGCTGGTAGTGCAGGACGAGCTCGTCGCGCTGCAGCGCCGCGGCGAGCTCCTCGCTGAGCTGCATCCGCGCGACGTTCTCGCGATCCATGCTCTCGTCATAGATCGCGAAGCCGTTCTTGCCCGAGGACTTCGCCCGGTACATGGCGGTGTCGGCCGCGCGCAGCAGTTCCTGCGCCGTGGCGCCATGACCCGGGAATTCGGCGATGCCCACGCTCGCATGCACCGGCATCAGCTTGCCCCGGAACCGCATCGGCTGGTTGAAGCAGGCGATCGCGTGGCGACCCAGGTGCTCGGCCGATTCGCCGGCGCGGCGGGACCGGACCACGGCGACGAACTCGTCGCCGCCCAGGCGAAACACCTGGCCCGTGGCGCCGAACGCGTGTTGCAGCGCGCCGCCCAGCTGGCCGAGCAGCGCGTCGCCGGCCGCATGGCCCATCGTGTCGTTGACGAGCTTGAAGTCGTCGAGGTCCAGCAGCAGCACCGAGAAGCGGGCCGACGGTTCGGCCGCGAGCCCCGCCAGCAGTTCCATCGCGGCATGCCGGTTCTGCAGGCCGGTCACCGGGTCGAAATACGCGAGCTGGTTCAGCTCGTTCTCCGCGCGGCCGACGGCCCGGCGCACGCGCCGCACGCGCAGCCAGGACACCACGAGGCCCAGCAAGGCGGACAGCACGGTCGCGCCGCAAAGCATCAGTGTCTGGCGTTGGAGGGCATGCCGGGAGACGGCCAGGCGCAGCTCGCCGAGGCGTTCGCGGCCCTGCACCACCGGCTGGCGAACTTCGATCAGGCCGGTCTCCGCCGGGACGGCCTGCGCCTCGGCGCCGGGCGGCAGCGGCGCCGTCGCGTCGTAGCGCACGAACACCTGGCCCGTGGCGTCGAACACCGTCGCGCGGCGGACGTCGGGCGAACTCTTGAGCAACTGCAGGACCTCGCCGGCGGCACGCGTGTCCCGGAACAACAGGGCCGGCGCGATGCCGTCGGAGGCGATCGCGGCCTGCAGTTCGGCCTGGCCACGCAGCGTCGCGTGCGACCAGCCGTAGACCAGCACGTTGACGGCCAGCCCGGCGACCAGCAGCGCGAGCGCCGTCGATTGCAGCGCCGCGCTCGTGAGGCGCCGGGCCAGCGAGCGCGGGCGCACAGTGCCGCGCCTGGCCTGGAGGGCGTCGGGCGGCGTCATTCCGAGACCGTCCTCGCCAGGCGAAGAAGGCGCGAGCTGATGGACAGGCCGGACTGCTGCGCCTTGCGCTGGTCGATGTCGAACGCGAGCCGGCCCTCGGCGAAGACGAGCTGGATGGACGCCCGCGCCGCGGGACGATAGTCGCTCGCGCCGATCACGAGCGCCGGATCGTGCGCGGCGCTGCGCGCGTCCTGCTCGGCCGACACGGAGTCGATGTAGACCGCCTGGCACGCGTGCGCAGGCCCGTCGAGCCGGGCCACGTGCAGCGCCATGCGGCGCACGGCGCGACCTTCCAGCAGCCGCGCCGGCGCCATCAGCGGGCTGTCGCCCCGCAGGCACAGCGTGAGCGGCGACCCGTCGGGCAGCGCGCTCTCGTTGGGCCACTCGACGAACTGCAGCAGGTTGAACACGATGGCGGCCTCGAGCGCGCCGCGCTCGACGGCGAGCGCGCCGTCGAGCGGCAGCAGCGCGAGGGCGGCGCCGGCCAGCCACACGGGCCAGGCCCGTCGCCACGGAGAGAGCCCGTTCATCGTCAGAACGCCTTCGAGACCGTCATCTCGATGCTGCGTCCCGCCTGCCGGATGGACGGCTGCGCCTCCAGGTCGGTGCCCGGGTCGCTGTAGCGGCGAGCGAACAGGTTCTGCACGTTGGCCGCCCACGACCAGCCAGCGGCGGCCGTCGTCGACGACAGCGAGACGTTGGCCAGCGCATACGCGCCCGCGCCGCCGCGCCGGGCGACCGCGCGCCACTGCAGGCCCGCCTGCAGGCCCGCGCCCGCCGGCAGCAGCGCCGTGAGGTTGGCGATGTAGTGCGGCGCATAGACGGCGATCGGCGTGCCGGTGGCCCGGTCGTGCGCGAAGGACGTGCTGACGTTGGCGCGCAGGCGTGCGCCCTGCGCCCAGGCGTGCTGCCACTGCACCTCGGCGCCCTGGGCCACGACGGTGCCCTGGTTGACGAAGGTGTAGGTGTCGGCGTCGTCGTCGCGCGCCTGCACGATGAGGCGTTCGGCCCGGTTCTCGAAGATCGATCCGCTCAGGCTGTCGTTCGCATCCGGGTGCCACTCGACGTTGAGCTCCGCGCCGCGCACCGCCTCCGGCCGCAGGTGCGCGTTGGCTTCGTAGCCGCCGGGGCCGGCGATCTGGTAGTGCGCCTCGTAGTCGTTCGGCGGCCGGTAGGCGGTGCCGTAGATGGCCTTCGCCACCAGGCTGTCCGTGGCCCGCCAGACGAGCGCCATGCGCCCGCTCGCCTGCGCCCGGTAGCCGCGCGTCGCGTCCAGCCGCAGGCTGGCGTCGAGCGACACGGCGCTCGATGCGCGCCAGACATCCTCGGCGAAGACGGAGACGCGGCGCGACGGGTCGTTGCGATCCAGGTAGGGCTCGCTCGCCGGCGCGACGTCCGCGTTGAACGAGCGCAGCATCGGCGAGGACTGGAGCTCGGCACCGGCCGTCAACCGGTGGCCGTCGATGCGCTCGGTGGTGACATGCGCCTCGGCGCCGACCCAGTGGGCGGTGTCCGTGTCCTCGTTGATCGTCACGGGCGCCCCGTCCATGACGAAGCGGCCGACGAAGTGGTAGCTGCCGCCGTAGAGGCGGAGCGTGGACTGCTCGCCCGCCTCGTTCGAGCCCTTCCACGTGAGGTCGTAGAGGCCCTGGTTGTCGATGTTGCGCGTGCGCCAGTCGCCCGCCACGGTGTCCACGATGGCGGGGTTGCCGCGCGTGCGATGCGACTGGACCAGCGAGAGCGCGAGTCCGCCATAGCGCGCGTTCAGCGCCACGCTCGTGCGTTGTTCGAAGTCGCCGCGCGGGGTCACGGCGCCGTCGGCCGGTACGTCCTCGCCCCGCGTCCCGCCCGAGGACGCGGACAGGCGCACGACCGCGCCGCCGGCGGTCGACAGCGTGTCCTCCAGGCGCAGCCGGCGTTCTCCGAACGAGCCGACGGTCGCCTCCGCCACGGCGGGCGCGCCCGCCTCGGGACGTCGGGTGACGACGTTGACGACGCCGAACAGCGCGTTCGCGCCATAGACGGCCGACGCCTGCCCCGGGATGAACTCGACGCGATCGACGAGGGCCAGGTCGACCGGGAACTCGCTGCCCAGATAGGCCTGGTCGTAGAGCGCGTCGTTGGCGCGGACGCCGTCGATGAGCAGGAGCACCCGCGTGTTGTAGTCACCCGGCGCGTAGAACCCGCGCACGCCGACATAGCTGTACGAGCGATCGGTCGTGACCATCACGCCCTTGAGCGTCGCCAGCACGTCGGCGAGCGTCCTGCAGCCGAGCGCGCGGATCTCGGCCGCGCTGACGACGCTGACCGCGGCCGCCGTGTCCGCGAGCGTCGACGAGAACTTCGAGGCGCCCGTGACTTCCATGTCGAGCAGCTGGTCGAGCGGCAGCGACGCGAGATCGGGGACGCTCGGGTTGGCGGCCAGCGCGGCGCCGGAGGCGATGCCCAGGCTCAGCGACAGGCAGGGGACGAGGGGCGACTTCTTGGACATGAACGGGTACTGCGACAACCCGGTTTCATCGACCTGCCGGCCGGCTTCTGTAGGCCGGCCGACCCTGTCCTGCGCGCTTCCCGCCAGGAAATCACGCTGATCGGACGTTTCCCCGCCGCGCGCTCGTGGGGCGCACGCGCGGCCGGGCAGGCGTGCGCGCGGACGCCGCTTCACGCACGAAGCCGGCGCCGCGTGAGCCCTTCGCTTCGCCGGCGATCCGACGTTCGGGGACAATGACAGGCGTGCGGCGAACGACTGTACGCTCGTTCAGCCAGAGGATCCCATGCGTGACCTAGGTGAAGTGTCGCTGCCGTCCGAGGACTTCGACGCCATGGCGGCGCTCTGCAGGCTCGACCAGGATTTCCCGCCCACCATCGAGGCCTGGAGAGCCATGATCTCCGAGGCCACGCGGGAGGCCCACCGCCGCGGGCACTATCCGGCGCCGCTGCAGATCGATGTCCGCAAGTTCTCGGCCTGGTGTGCGCATGTGCAGGTGCTGCCCTGCCTCGACTCGCTGCGCGCGTTCGTGATCATCCGGCGCCGCGAGGTTGCGTGAACGCATCGCGTCCCGAGCACGCCGGCGGGCGTGCAGGCCCGTCGAAGCAGTTCGCCATCCGGGACAGGCGCCGGCCGTGGCAGGACCGGCGACGGTCAGGCTGGCGCCGACCCGCCGCCGGGCCGCATTCCCCCCAGCGAGCTCAGGACGATCTCCGCTTCGGCGATGAGCTCGCGGGGCGAGGCATCGCCGAAGATCGGCTCGCGCATCGGCGGACTCCCGGTCTCGAACAGCAGCTCGACGTCGTTGCACAGCTCCCGGCGCAGTTCGATGTCCATCGCGTCGCGAAGCACGGGAACGAGGCGGTGCTGGTCGAGCAGGCGCTGCTGCTCGACGTGCGCCTCGAACGCGCACAAGGCCTGCGCGTGCCCGTCCGCGGAAGGCGGTCGCACGAGCAGATCGGCAAGCGCCTGCTTGAATCGCACGTGCCCCCTCATCGCATCGAGGGGCAGATCCTTCCAGCGGACGTGGCGCCACGCGGGCAGCAGCACGCGCTCGCGCGACAGGACATGGAGGACCGCCCGGTTCGAGAGATCGCCGAACAGGCGCGCGGCATCGTCGCCGCGCCTGCTGGAACGCAGGCGCGAGATCAGTGCCGTGAGCTCGGCCAGCTGGCGGGTGAGGAGAGCGCTGCAGTCCACGGCGGCAAGTCAGGTTGAAGCCGCCGCTGCGGCAATGGGCATGCCCTCGGGCGCCGATCCGTGCCCGGCGACCTTGCCCGCGCCCATGGCCGCGTCTGCGCTCGGCAGGAGGCATCGGGCGGCGCCGGCGTCGCGGCACGTTCTCCCGGTCGCCGGCAAGGCCTGCTCGACCTCAGGCGCCGGACCTGGCGCCTGCCGAGGTCGAGGCGACGCTTCAGGCGGCGCCCGCTGCGGGCGATCGCCCCGTCTTTCGCGCCTGGCGCCTGGCCACGTCCACGAACGCCGCCGCCGCGGGGGACAGTCGCTTCATGCTGCGCACCGCCAGTCCCGTGACGCGCCGCTGCTGGGGCGACAGGCTGCGGTAGACCACGCCCGGGACGTCGTCGGGCAGCGCGAGCCGGGCCGCGATGGCCAGCGCGTGCCCTTGCGCGACGAAGCCCAGGATCGAGTTCAGCTGCCCGAAGCGGTACAGCAGCCTGGGCGACGCACCGGCGTCCGCGAGGATGCGGTCGATGACGGCGCCGCTGCCCGCGCCGCTGCGGATGAAGGGCTCGCCGTCGAGATCGCGCGGGTGGATGCTGCGCTTGTGCGCCAGGCGATGGCCTTGCGGGATGAGGGCGACGAACTCGTCCTGCGCCAGGGGCAAGGTCTCGAAGCGCTCGTCCGGCAGGCTGACGAAGCCGATCTCGATGCGGCGCTCGAGCAGCCAGTCGACCACGGTGTCGTCCGCCTGCTCTTCGACCTGCACCTCCACTTGCGGATGCAGGCGCTGGTAGGCGGCGAGCAGCCCGGGCAGCAGCCGCAGCGACACCGTGGAGCCGAAGGAGCCGATGCGCAGCGTGCCGCTGGCGACGCCGCGCGCGCCCGCGGCCTCCTGCCGCAGGGCCTCGCGCTGCTGAAGGATGTCGTTGGCGCGCACGAGCAGCCGGCCGCCCGCCTCGGACAGCGTCGGCTCCGACGCGTCGCGACGCACCAGCGTGACGCCCAGTTCGGTCTCCAGCGCGCGCATCGCATGGCTCACGCCACTCTGGGTGATGCCCAGCAGCGCCGCGGCGCGCGAGAAGCTGCCGGCCCGGGCCAGCGCGGCGAAGACTTCGAGCTGGGTGAACGTCATTCCGATACCATGAGCGAACGCTCATTTGCCGATGAATGCGAATGATCGGATAGTAACGTACCGCCATGTTCCCGGGTGGCCGCGCCCACCTCCGCGATGACCGCACCTTCTTCCACCGCCGCTGCCCTCGCCCGCCAACGCTCACCCTGGGCCGTCCATCTCAAGCTGGTCGGCATGGCCGCGCTGTGGGGCGGGTCGTGGCCGTGCGGCCGCGTGCTGGCCCAGGCGCTGCCGCCGCTGGCGGCGGCCACCTGGCGCTTCGGCATCGCGCTGGCCCTGCTGCTGGCGTGGATGCAGGTCGACGGCGGCTTCGGCCGCCTGCGCCGGCTGACGGCGCGCCAATGGGCCGGGCTGGCCGTGGGCGGTGCCGTCGGCGTGTTCGGCTACGCGATGTTCTTCATGCTCGGGCTGGCCCACGTCGCGGCCGGCCGCGCGGCGCTGGTGGTCACGACCAACCCCGTCGTCACGACCCTCATCGCCGCCTGGTGGTTCGGCGAACGCCTGAACTGGCGCATCGGGGCCGGCATGGCGCTGGCGGCGGCGGGCGCGCTCATCGTCATGACGCATGGCGCTCCGTGGACGCTGTTCGCCGGCAGCGTGGGCCGGGGCGAAGCGTTGCTGCTCGGGTGCGTGGCCACGTGGGTGGCCTACACGCTGATCGGGCGCCGCCTGCTCGCCGGCATCGACGCCCTCACGACGACGACCGTCACCGCGGGCTTCGGCCTCGCGATGCTGGCCGCGGCGGCACTGGCGTTCGAAGGCCCCGCCGCCTTCGCGAGCCCGCTGGCCGCGAGCACGACGACCTGGGTGGCCCTGGCCTTCCTGGCCGCCGGCGCCACGGTGCTCGCCTATGCCTGGTACTTCGAAGGCGTGGCGGCACTCGGCGCCGGAGCCGCCGCGGGCTACATCAGCCTCGTCCCGCTGTTCGGCGTGCTGTTCGCCACCCTGTGGCTTGGCGAGCCGGTCGACGCCTCGATCGCCGTGGGCGGCGTGCTCGCCGTGGCGGGCATGGCGATGATGAACCTGGCCCGCCGCTGACCGGCCCCGCCGCGCTCAGCGCGATCCGGCGGTCGCCGCCGTGCGGCCGACGCCGGCGCCCGTCCACGACTGCGATGACGGATCGTCTTCCGCCACGTCCAGGTCGACGCCCATCGGATCGCGGCCGCGCGAGACGGCGGCGAACGAGACGACGCACAGCCCGATCAGGTACACGCCGATCAGCCACGACTTGCCGGTGCTGCCGATGATCCACTGCGCGATGGTGGCCGCGAACGCGCCGCCCAGGATCGAGCCGAGCGCGTAGCCCACCGAGACGCCCGAGTAGCGCACCTTGGCCGGGAACATCTCGGCGTACAGCGCGGCCTGCGGGCCGTAGCTCAGGCCCAGCGGGAGGGTGAGCACCACGGCCGCGACGAGGAACAGCGCGATGCTCGCGCTGTCGATCAGGAACCACATCGGCACCGCCCACAGCGCGAGCAGCAGGTAGCCGAGCTGGAAGGTGCGCACGCGTCCGATGCGGTCGGCGAGCAGGCCGCCGAGGAGCGTGAAGACGAGCCAGCTCGCGGCGGCGAGCGTGCACGTGGCGAGCACCTGCGGCGCGGGCAGGTGCAGCACCTTCTGGCCGTAGCTGATGAAGAACGCGATGAGCAGGTAGCCGGCGGCATTGTTGGCCACGAAGATCAGCGCCGCGCGCAGCACCGCGCCCGAGTGATGGCGGAACAGCCGGCCCAGCGGTGCCGACGAGTCGCGCCGGCGCTGGTGCATGCGCAGGAACACGGGCGACTCCTCCACGCTGCGGCGGATGACCGAGCCGACGACGATCAGCACGACCGACAGCAGGAAGGGCACGCGCCAGCCCCACGCCGCGAACTGCTCCTTGCCGAGGACGGCGTCGAGCAGCAGCAGCACCAGCGTGGCCAGGATCATGCCCAGCGGCACGCCGACCTGCGGGAACGCGCCGAAGAAGCCGCGCCGCTTCGCCGGCGCATGTTCGACGGCCATCAGCGCCGCCCCGCCCCACTCGCCGCCGGCCGAGAAGCCCTGCAGCACGCGCAGCGCGATCAGCAGCACCGGCGCGACGGCGCCGGCCTGCGCATACGTCGGCAGCAGCCCGATGGCCGCGGTGCTGACGCCCATCAGCACCAGCGTCAGCACGAGCATCGCCTTGCGGCCGATGCGGTCGCCGAGATGGCCGCACACGAGCGCGCCCAGCGGCCGGAACAGGAACGAGATGCCGATCGTCGCGAACGACAGCAACTGCGCGAGACCCGGGTTGTCCTTGGCGATCGGCCCGAAGAACAACGGGCCGAGCACGAGGCCGGCGGCCTGCGCGTAGATGAAGTAGTCGTACCACTCGATGGCGGTGCCGACAAGGGTGGCGGCGAGGACCTTGCGATCCTCGCGCGCTCCGGTGCGAGCGGTCATGCGATGTCTCCTGCGGGTCGTGGACAGGGCGCCCGGCGTCCGGCTCTGCGGCCGTTCGATCGCGCCAGGCGCGGGACGCCCGGGCACGGTTCCGCTGCCTCGGCAGGATTCGCCATTCCCAAACGCGTTTGCAGTATGAGATCTTCATTGATCCATGTCAAACGCATTTGTCGAATTGGCGCTAAGGGCGGCGTTTCCGATCGCCGTCGAACGGACATGCGCGGCGATGGATCGCGCACGCCGCTTCGGCCCGCGCAGGAGGACGCCTCGGCGGGCTTCGCGCCGGATGGACGCTGGAACCGGCGCGAGGCGACGCGGGACTCGCAACCCGGGTGTCGTCCTGCGCGCAGCCGCAGGATGACGGACCGGCGGGGGGCCGCCCCCGTCGAGGCGCGGCCTCGGGCGGCGGTCAGCCGGCGGCCGGTGCGCCCAGCGCCCGCGCGACGCGCTGCGCGCACGCGCGCAGCTCGCGCGCGATCGGCCCGTGCCAACCGATGTCGAAGATGCCGGCCGGCCCGATCGCGGTGACCGCCGCGGCCAGCTCGCCGCCATGGTCGAAGATCGGCACGGCCATGGCGTTGACGCCCGGCAGGGTCTCGCCCTCGGAACGGCTCAGGCCGTGCTGGCGCACCTCGCGCAGCTGCGGCAGGAAGGCCGTCCACGACGGCACGGCCGCCGGCGGCGGCACGTTGGGGATGACGGGCTCGGGATGCGCCTTCAGGCGCGCGCGCTCGGCCTCGAGCAGGCGCTTGGCGGCCTCGTCGGTCTGCCAGGCGGCGAACAGGCGCCCGGTGGCGGTGCCGGTCAGCGAGAACACGGTCCCGTGGCGCATGTTGACGTGGATCGGTGCGGGCGATTCCTCCAGCCGCACGATCGTCGCGCCGCGCGAGCCCCACACCGACACGGCGGCCGTGTGCCCGATGCGCTGCGTCAGCGACGACAGCTCGGCGGCGGCGGCCTGGATCGGGTTGGCCTGTTTCAGGCTGATGAGCCCGAGCTGGAGCGCGAGCGGGCCGAGGAAATAGCGCCCGCTGTCGCTGTCCTGCTTCATCAGCCCGATGCGCGTGAAGCTCACCACGTAGGCGTGGATCTTGGCGGCCGGCATGTCGACCTCGTGCGCCAGCTCCTTGAGCGCCAGCGGGCGGCCCATGTGGGCCATCGCGTGCAGCAGTTGCCCGCCGACCTCGATGCTCTGGATGCCGCGCTGCTGGCGGCCTTCGGCACTGTCGCTGCTGTCGTCGGCGGAACTCATGCGGCCAGTTTACCCAATCCAAATCTATTGACGGAGATCAAGAAAAAGGCCAACATTGACGAACGCATTTACCAAAACCAAATCTCTTCGCCGGAGACCGCGATGTCCGAACCCAAGAAATTCGCCTCCCAGGCCGACCTCGACGAGAAGAAGGTCACCTTCAGCCAGCTCAGCGAGCACGCCTGGGCGTACACCGCCGAGGGCGATCCGAACACCGGCATCGTCATCGGCGACGACGCCGTGCTGGTGGCGGACACCCAGGCCACGCCGGCGATGGCCGCCGACGTCATCCGCCGCATCCGCGAGGTGACGGACAAGCCCATCAAGTACGTCGTGCTCACCCACTACCACGCGGTGCGCGTGCTCGGCGCCAGCGCGTACGAGCCGCAGCAGGTCATCGCCAGCCAGGACACCCACGACCTGATCGTCGAGCGCGGCGAGGCCGACAAGGCCAGCGAGATCGGCCGTTTCCCGCGCCTGTTCCGCGACGTCGAGACCGTGCCCCCCGGCCTCACGTGGCCCACGATCACGTTCCAGAACAAGATGACGCTGTGGCTGGGCAAGCTCGAGGTCCAGCTGCTGCAGCTCGGCCGCGGCCACACCAAGGGCGACACCGTCGTCTGGCTGCCGCAGGAGCGCACGCTGCTCAGCGGCGACCTGGTCGAATTCGACGCCACGCCCTACGCCGGCGACGCCTACTTCAAGGACTGGCCGCAGACGCTCGAGAACGTGGCGGCGCTCGAGCCGCTGGCGCTCGTCCCGGGCCGCGGCCCGGCGCTGCGGGGCGAGGCGCAGGTCGCCGACGGCCTGCGCTCGACCGCCGGCTTCATCGCCGACGTGCGCGCCAGCGTGGAGGCCGGCGTCGCCGCGGGCAAGGACCTGAACGCGGTCTACAAGGACACGCTCGCCCGTCTCAAGCCCAGGTACGGCCACTGGGTGATCTTCGACCACTGCATGCCGTTCGACGTCACGCGCTGCTACGACGAGATGACGCAGTACGCCGACCCGCGCGTCTGGACGGCGGAGCGCGACCGCCAGATGTGGGAAACGCTGGAAGGCTGAAGGCGCGCCGCCTGGCACGACGAAGGCGTCCGCCGCGGCACGAGGAGACGAGCATGCCATTGAACGAACCCGCGCGCCCGGGCGGCGACGCGGTCGACTACCGGAAGGTGGCCTTCGACTACGAACGCCGCGCCGACCAGGACGCCGCGCTGCCCGCGCGCCGGCCGGTCGCCGTCGTCGGTGCCGGCCCCGTCGGCCTCGCGCTGGCCATCGACCTCGCGCAGCGCAAGGTGCCCGTCGTGCTGCTGGACAACGACGGCACGCTGTCGACCGGCTCGCGCGCCATCTGCTTTGCCAAGCGCACGCTGGAGATCTTCGACCGCCTGGGCTGCGGCGACCGCGTGGCCGGCAAGGGCGTGTCGTGGAACGTCGGCAAGGTGTTCTTCCGCGACCAGCAGATCTACAGCTTCGACCTGCTGCCGGAGACGGGCCACGCGCGCCCCGCGTTCGTGAACCTGCAGCAGTACTACGTCGAGGGCTACCTCGCCGATCGTGCCGCGGCGCTGCCGCTGGTGGACGTGCGCTGGAGGAACGCCGTCAGCGGCGCCGAGCAGCACGACGACCACGTGCTGCTCACGATCGATACCCCGGACGGCCCTTATCGCCTGGCCGTCGACTACGTCGCGGCCTGCGATGGCGCCCGATCGACGCTGCGCCGGCTGCTGGGCCTGGAGTCCAGGGGCCGCACGTTCAAGGATCGCTTCCTGATCGCCGACGTGCGCATGAAGCACGAGGCGCCCGCCGAGCGCTGGTTCTGGTTCGACCCGGAATTCCATCGCAACCAGAGCGTGCTGCTGCACCGCCAGCCCGACGGCGTGTGGCGCATCGACTTCCAGCTGGGCTGGGACGCCGATCCGGAGGAAGAACGAAGGCCCGAGAAGATCTTGCCGCGCGTGAAGGCGCTGCTGGCGCATTCCGCGATGAAGGACGTCGATTTCGAACTCGAGTGGGCCAGCGTCTACACCTTCTCGTGCCTGCGCATGGAGAGCTTCCGCCACGGCCGCGTGCTGTTCGCCGGCGACGCCGCGCACGGCGTGTCGCCGTTCGGCGCGCGCGGCGCCAACTCGGGCGTCCAGGACGCCGACAACCTCGGGTGGAAGCTCGCCGCCGTGCTGGGCGGCCATGCGCCGGATGCGCTGCTGGACACCTACGCCCGCGAGCGCGAATTCGCCGCCGACGAGAATATCCGCCACTCCACCCGGGCCACCGACTTCATCACGCCCAAGAGCCCGATCAGCCGCGTGTTCCGCGACGCGGTGCTCGAGCTCGCGAAGTCGCACCCGTTCGCGCGCACGCTGGTCAACAGCGGCCGCCTGTCGACGCCCTCGACGCTGCACGGCTCCTCGCTGAACACGCCCGACGTCGACGCCTTCCGCGGCGCGATGGGCCCGGGCGCGCCCGCCGCGGACGCCCCGGTCACGCTGCCGGACGGCACGCCGACGTGGCTGCTGTCGCAGCTCGGCGCGGGCTTCACCGTGCTGGTCGCGGGCGCGGTGCCGGCCGCGTTGAAGGATGTCGACGGGCACGGCCTGGACGTGAGGTTCCTGGGCGTGGGCACCGACCTCCTCGATCCGTCCGGCGTGCTCGCGCAGCGCTACGACCTGCGCCCGGGCAGCACCGTGCTGCTGCGACCCGACCAGCACGTGTGCGCACGCTGGCGCGAGGCCGACGCCGCGCGCGTGACCGCCGCCATCCGCCGCGCGCTCGCCCTGGGTTGACAAGGATCCGCCATGCACCTGAACACCGCCCCCCATCTCGAGTCGCCCGACGACTTCTACGAGGCGCTCATCGACGCGCACCGCGAGCTGTCCACGCAGGCCAGCGAGGCGCTCAACGCCCGGCTCGTGCTGCTGCTCGCCAACCACATCGGCTCGCAGCG
>Ga0136846_1216702_pt1 | contig 15361 bp, 14 predicted proteins | sample HopSoiMetagenom2_FD_96841 | JGI IMG/M metagenome (GOLD analysis project Ga0136846, IMG submission 96841) | Grasslands soil microbial communities from Hopland, California, USA - 2 Assembly 2016 (version 4) | ecosystem: Environmental > Terrestrial > Soil > Grasslands | place: USA: Hopland... | reverse complement strand
GGGCGAGGCGTTGATACAGATTCAAGTCCCACATGAGATCGGGCTGCGTGTCGCTGCGCGGCCGTAACAATTGAAAGGCCATATGCAGAGCGCCATTGAAGAGCCGACGCAGCCATTGCAGCCCTGGATTTTCGGCTTGCCATGTTCGTTTGAAATGTCTTCGTGATCGACCTGCCAGCCCGCCGGCATTTGCCCGATCATGCGATGCATGAGCGCGCGGGAAGTCAAGGCCGGGGCAGCCGTCGATGCGGCGCGCCGAACTGGCAATGACGATTACTTTGAATGGCCGTTCTTCCAAGGACATGCTTGGCCCTCCCTGCCCGCCTCATAGCGGTGCAGTGAAGGAAACCGCAAATCTTCGTGAGCGAAGCCGCGCTCACTGCGCCGCCGGCCGGGCGCCGCGCGAGGCACCCGCGACGCTCTGCAGCACCTCAAAGCCCTCGAATTGCGGATGGCCGAGATAAAGCGGCTTGTTGTTGCCGGCGCTGCGATGGGCGGCGCGGAAGGCTTCCGATTGCGTCCACGCGGTAAACGCCGCCTGGTTCGCCCAAACCGAATGCGAGGAATAGAGCGTGTGGTCCTCGTGCTCGGGCCCGCGCAGGAGATGGAATTCGATAAAGCCCGGCACATCATGCAGATGCGTGTCGCGCGAAAGCCACACCTGTTCGAAGGCTTTCTCCTCTCCCTTGATCACTTTGAAGCGGTTCATTGCGATGAACATTAAGAGCCTCACGGTTGCGTGCCGGTGAGCGCAAACCCGGCCGTCTTCTTGTAATTATCCGAGAGCGCACGCAGCTCGTCCTGCGTGATGTAATCGTCGAGATTATCGAAGGGCTTGTCGCCGACAAGCTCCTCGACCTTGATGTTGATGAAATCCGGCGGGAATTCCCGATTGGTACGCACTACCCGCGCCGTCGCCGACAGGCGCTCCGCCTCATAGGCGCGCGAGGCCTCGCGCGGATCGGCGGATTGCTGCAAGACATCGGCGAGAACGCGCGCATCGATCGCCGCCTGCGCCGAGCCGTTGGAGCCGCGCGGATACATGGGATGCGCTGCATCGCCGGCGAAAGTGACACGACCAAAGGTCCAGCGCTCGATCGGGTCCTTGTCGACCATCGGATATTCGAGAATGGTGTCCGACTCGCGAATCAATTCTGCAACATCGAGCCAATCGAATTTCCAGCTCGCATAGATGGAATAGAAATCGGCGAGATTGCCGGGTTTGTTCCAGTCGTTCTTGCGCGGTGCGTCACGCTTGATCTCGGTCGTCCAGTTGATCAACTGGTTGCCGGCGCCGTCAACATTATCGACGATCGGATAGATGACGATCTTTCCGGTGAGAATGGAGCCGATCCTGAAATAAGTTCGGCCGTCGAGGATGGGCTTTCGCCGCGTGACCCCGCGCCATGTATTGATGCCGGTGAAGACAACGGCATCATGCGGGTAGAATTGCTTGCGAACGGTCGAGTTCACGCCATCGCACGCGATCGCCAGCGTTCCCTTTGCAGGCGGGAGTGTCTGCCCGGTTATCGTGTCCTGCAGCCGCACGCGCGCGCTGTTCTCGTCCTGCTCGACCCCGACGCATGTGCGATTGAGTTCGATCCGGTCCGCGCCGAAACGCGCGCATGCAGCCTCATACAGCAGCATCTGCAATCGGCCGCGATGGATGCCCACTTCGGCAAACTCGTAGCCGGCCGCCTTGCCGCGCGGCTCGCGATAGATCAATTGCCCGAAGCGATTGTGGAAGCGGCTCTCGCTATTTTCGATTCCGGCGGCGAGCAGTTTTTCCTGCAGGCCAAGCGCGGTGAATTCCCGCATGCCATGCGGCAGCAGCGTGAGGCCGACGCCAAGCTCCTTCATCTCGGGCGCGCGTTCGAAAACGCGGCAGGGAATGCCGCGTTTGTGCAGATTAAGTGCCAGGGTGAGCCCGCAAATCCCGGCGCCGATAATGAGGATCTCGTCCATCGGCATGGCCTCAGTGACCGATCACGGTAGCGCCGAGCGCGCGCTCTTCGAGATGCCGCTTCGAGGACGCGAGCTGGCCGAGGACGAGCACGGCACAGGTAGCGATCAGCACGGGAACAGCACCGGCGAAGAAAATCGTCGGAATATGCCATTCCGCGCTCAGCATCATCCCCCCGAGGACCGGACCTATGATCGAGCCGATACGGCCGATGCCAAGTGCCCAGCCGACGCCGGTTGAGCGGATGAACGTCGGATAAAAGATCGAGACCAAAGCATTCGATCCCGTTTGCGCGCCGACGACGCAAAAGCCCGCAGCGAACACCGCGGGCGCCAGGAGAGCGATAGACGAGCCTCCGGAGCCGATCGCGGCAATGAAAATGGCGGCCATGAAATAGGTTGCCCCAAGAACGTAGTACGGATTTCGACGGTCGAGGAAGCGCGAAAGAACAAGCACACCGATCGTTCCGCCGACTTGCAGCATCGTCGACGTGATCACCGCAAGTTCGATGGAGAGGCCGGCATTGTTGATCACCGTCGGCAGCCATGCTGCCAGAAAATAAATGTCCAGCAGATTCATGAAGAACATGATCCAGAAGAGCAGCGTCGCAGGCGCACGGCCTTCCGTGAACAGATGCTTCACTGTGAAGCCGCGCGGATGCTCTTCGCTGATGACGAAATGCGCTTCATCAAGCCGCAGGTCGGGATTGACACGCTTCATCAAGCCGCGGATGCGCTGATCCTCGCGGCCACGGAGCGCGAGGAGCCGCACCGATTCCGGCAGGACCAAAAACAAAACAGGGGCGAGCACGATCGGCACGATCCCGCCGAGCCAGAACACCGATGTCCAGCCGTATTTCGAGATGAATTGGGCTGCGATCAGCCCGCCGATGGCCGAGCCCAGGGAAAAGCCCATGAACATGACCATGACCATCGTCGCGCGGCTGCGCTGGGGACTGTATTCGGACGTAAGCGCGATCGCGTTCGGCATGGCGCCGCCAAGGCCGAGGCCGGTTAGCAACCGCCACATAAGCAGGCTGTTCAGCGAATCCGCGGTCACCGTCAGTAAAGTACAGATGCCGAACCACAGCACGCTTACAATGATGACCGGCTTGCGTCCGATGCGGTCGGCAACCGGGCCGAAGATCAGCGCACCGAGCATGAGGCCGAAGAGGCCGGCCCCGAAGACCGGCCCGAGGGCGCCCTTCTGCAATTTCCAAGCGGCGCTGAGCGTCGGCGCGACGTAGCCGATCGCCTGCGCATCGAAGCCGTCCATGAACACGACCGCCGCGCAGAGTGCCGCGACCATGATCTGATAGCGGCTGATCTTCTGCTGGTCGATGAGCTGGGTGACGTCGACATTGGCGGCCATGAACGCTCTCCCCCATGTTCTTGTTGGCAGCGGCGCATTGGCGAACCGGCCGGGCGGCTCTAGAGTGCCGCTTTCCGTTTTCGACAGGTGGCCAATGATCCGCGCTTCTCTTTCGCTTCTTTACCTCGCGTCCTTTGTTCTAGCGGCTGGCGCGCAGGAAACCACGCCCGCGGTCAGGGATTTGGCACCGGGCGGCAAGCTACGAGTGGCGATCAATTTCGGCAATCCCGTCCTGGCACAGCGGGGCCCGAATGGCGAGCCGCGCGGCGTCTCCGCCGCGCTTGCCCGCGAGCTGGCGAAGCGCCTCAACGTGACGATCGATTTCGTGACCTTCGACGAAGCCGGCAAAGTTGCCGAGGCCGCGGCCCAGGACAAATGGGACATTGCGTTCCTGGCGATCGATCCGAAACGCGCCGCGACGATCGACTTCACTCCGCCTTACGTTCTGATCGAGGGTACCTATCTCTCGCATGCGAATTCGTTGCTGCAAAAGGTCGACGACGTGGACAAGGACGGCATTCGCGTCGCCGTCGCCGAGAACAGCGCCTACGATCTTTATCTCACCCGGAATCTCAAACACGCGTCCCTCATTCGCGGGCTGAATTCCGCCGCGGCGGCCTCCGACTTCGAGCAAGGCAAAGCCGATGTTCTCGCCGGGGTGCGCCAGCCGCTCGCCACGTATGCGTCCTCGCATCCGGAAACGCGCGTCATGGAGGGCCGCTTCATGAGCATCCAGCAAGCGATGTGCTCGCCGAATGGCCGCGAGGTCGCAGCGCGCTATCTCCGCGACTTCATCGAGGAAATGAAGCGCTCGGGCTTTGTTGCGCACGCGCTCGCGGAAAGTGGGCAATCGGCGAGCGTCGCGCCCGCCGCGGGCGAGCGCTAGAACCAGCCCTTCACTTTAAACCAGATGAGCGGAATGATGCCGCTCAGCGCGATCACCGCGAGGCCGATCGGGTAACCGAATTCCCAGTTCAACTCCGGCATGATCTTGAAATTCATCCCGTAAATGCCGGCAATGAGCGTCGGCGGTATGCCGACGACCGATACGATGGTTAGGATGCGGAAAATATTGTTCTGATCGATGTTGGTCAGCCCGAGCGTCGCATCGAGAAGAAACTGGATTTTGTCCGTGAGATGCGTCTTGTAATCGTCAAGCGAGGCGACGTCCTGCTTGACCACGGCAAGCCGCTGCTTGTTTTCCGAAGAAATCCAATCGTTCCCGTGGTTCTCGACGTACGGCACGATTCTGCCGATGCCGAGCAAGCAGTCGCGGATGTTCGAGGTCATGTCGCCCGAGCGCCCGACCTGCCGCAAAATGCCTTTGAGCCGCACGGTTTCGCGCCCCGGCGCCTGTGACCTGTCCGGCGCCGCCTCTTCGCGAAAGATCAGATCGGAGATTTCGTCGAGTTTCGCCTCGACGTGCTCCAAGACGTCAGCCGTGCGATCGACGATGGCCTCAAGAATGCTGACAAAAATGCCGACGGGACCGCTACAATCGCGATCCTTGGCGGCGAGGCGCTCGCGCACGTCGGCAAACGCCTTCAATTCTTCGAAGCGGACCGTCACGAGAATCTTGGGCGTCAGCAGAAAACCGAGCGGCGTACGGCCGACCATATCGCCCTGTCTGAAGATCGTCGGCATGCTGAGATAAAGCGCGCCATCCTCGATGTGGAGGCGGCTCGAACTTTCGATCTCTACCAGCTTGTCGCGTCCGGGAACCTTCAGACCTGCCGCGCGCTCGATATAGGCGATTTCTTCCTTCGTAGGATTGAAGAGGTCGATCCATCCGATATTGGCGGGCAGTTTGTCGGCCGAAAGGTCGACGGCGATCTCGCCGGCGTGTGAAAGGCGTTCAAGTCTTAGCATCGAGTTCGTATTTCAGCATTGTCGTGTCAGCGGTCGCTCTTGTGGACACGCTTATGCAGGAAATCCGCCATCTGCGCGAGTGACTGGCGCCCTTCCGGGACGATGCGATTGAAGATTTGCCAGACATGCGGGACCACCGGCCAGACCGAAATCACCACCTCGCATCCCGCGGCGCGAATGCGTTCGGCGAGCCGCGTGGAATCATCGCGAAGAATCTCGCGGCCGCCGACATGAATGATCAGCGGCGGCATGCCATGGAAGTCGGCATAGAGCGGTGAGGCCAACGGCGCCTGGGGATCGGCGCCGTTGAGATAGAGCTCTACAGTCTTCGCTGCGCCCTGCGGGTCGAGATAGGCGTCGCGCCGCGCGTTCTTCCGGAAGCTCTTGCCGGTGAGCGTAAGGTCGGTCCACGGCGACAGCAGCGCTGCGGCCGCGGGCAGAGGGCGCTTGCGATCCCGCAACGCGATGAGCAGGGCCAGCGTAAGTCCGCCGCCGGCGGAATCGCCGGCGATGACAAGCTCCCTGGGCTGAGCACCCCGCGACAGCAGGCCCTCATACGCGCTTAGCGCGTCATCGACTGCCGCGGGAAAAGGGGCTTCTGGCGCCATGCGATAATCGGGGCAGAAAACGCGAAAGCCTGCGCGGGCAAAGAACGCGGTGATCGGACGATGCGTGCGCGGCGAGCACACAACATAGCCGCCGCCGTGCAAGTACAGCATCACCGGCGCGTCGGTAGCAACGCCCGGCACTTCCACCCATTCGCCGAGACAGCCAACCCGCGCCTGGCTGATGCGCACACCCTTCGGCGGACGTTGCGCCATCTTTTCGATGCGGGCCCTGAGCTTGTGAATATCGATGTCCTGCGGCATCCGCCGTTTGACGAACAGCCGCAGGGCCGCATCGATCGCATGCGCTTGCCAGCTTGCCATCTCGTTCCTTCAGCGGCCCGTTGTTCACGGCCGGTTGCGGCCGAGTTCGTCGTGGCTCGACACCCAGTCGCCGGCAAGAATCGCGCTCGACAACGATGTCTCGCCCGCAAGTACCACGCCGGCGCAGATTTCGGCGAACTTGTTGGCCTTGCCCTTGCCATAGCAGTCGAGCATTTCAAGGCATTCGCGTTGCGTGGCAAGTCCTGTACCGCCGCCATAGGTGGCGACGATCAGCGACGTCAGCGTGATCGACCAATAGAAATCGCCATTGTCCTGCAGCTGGTTGTAGACGACGCCGGCGTGTGACTCCGAGACGTTCGCCACATCCTGGCCCGTCGCGATGAATATCGCGGTCAGCCCATTGGCGGCGTGGGCGCCATTGTTTGCGGAACCTGCGAGGAAGGCGCCGGCCTGCGATATCTGACGCGAATAGAAGAGATCCTTCGTATCGACGCGCATCAGACTTTTCAAAATATCCTTCTTGATGATTGCTTCGGCGACGACCAGCTTGCCGCGGGTGACCAGCATGTTGATGCGCGAATGCTTCTTATCCGTATCCATATTGCCGGAAAGGATATAGCGCGCGCCTCCCGGATGGTTTTTCTTGATCCATTCGCAGGCGGCGAATGTCGCCTTGCCCGTCATGTTCTGGCCGGCGGCGTCGCCCGTCGTATAATTGAAGCGCAGGTGGCGCAGCGGTCCGATCGAATATTGATAGATGTTCTGCAGTTTGCCCGAGCGCGTCGTCGTCTCCGCCGCGGCTTTGATCGCGTCGAAATTCTCCTCGACCCATTTGCCGAATTCGCGCGCCTGCAGGGCGTCGTCCCAAATGAAAACGGGGGAGCGCTGCATATATTGCTCGACGACCGTCGTCTTCACGCCGCCGCATTCGGAGAGGAGCCGCATGCCGCGGCTGTAGCTTGCAACGAGTGTTCCTTCCGAGGTGGCCATGGGAATGAAAAAATCGCCCTGGGCATGCTCGCCGTTGATGCGGAGCGGGCCGGCAAGGCCGATCGGCACTTGCGCGACACCGATGAAATTCTCGACGTTGCCGGGGAGGACGGAGGCCGAGAAGGAGTACTGGCCGATATGATCCAGCTTCTTGCCGGTCTGCTCCTCGACAAAGGCTCGACGTTTCGCGGCAGCCTCAGCCGTGTAATCGTTCTGCTTGTCGCGCGGAATGCGCGCACGCGCGATCGCCGAATGCACCGTCATTTGCGCCTCCCTTTTTCGGATCGACTTGACGCGCCGATTTCGTTGCATGCCAGGACGTCCGGGCAGCATGAGGTGAGGCTAGTGCGACCGGCGCTATTGTCCATCGCGGGGAGGAGCTTCGCCGCGATCCTGTTGTGCGGCCAGGCCGAATTTGCGTCGGTCGGGAAACCGCTTCTGCTTGCATACAAGCAACTCGGACCTAGACAGCGGCGCTCACGAGGCTAGTCTTTCGCAAGACAGCCCATAAGCCGGGCTCAACCGGCGAAAAGAACCACCCGGGGAGAGATACGACATGACCGAGCTACCGTGGATCAAATCCTATCCGGCGGGCGTCCGCTGGAATGCCGAACTACCCACGACGCCGCTGCAGGAGATCCTGGAGGAGTCGGCGAAAAAATGGGCGGACAAGCCGGCGCTCGAATTCATGGGGCGGCGGATCACGTACCGCGAGCTGAATGATCTCGCCAACCGCGCCGCGAAGGGCTTCCAGAACCTCGGCGTCAAGCCCGGAATCCATGTCGGCCTCTACCTTCCCAACACGCCGCATTACGTCATCGCCTTCTTCGGGATCATGAAGGCGGGCGGCACGGCCGTGAATTACTCCCCGCTCGATGCCGAAAAGGTGCTGGAGCACAAGGTCGAGGACAGCCAGACCGATTTTCTCGTCACGCTGGATTTGAAGGCGCTCTATCCGCAGATGGGCCGGCTTCTCGGCAAGACGCGGCTGAAAAAGCTGATCGTCGGCGAGATCGCTGAAATGACCGGCGCGCCGGACATGGTGCGCGGCCAGATGAGCAAGACGGATCAGCTTGCCTCCGTGCCGACGGACGACCGTCACATCACTTTCCAGCAGCTCCTCGACAACGACGGCCAATATCAGGCCTATCCGCTGGGTGACCTGAAAGAGGCGATCGCGGTGCTGCAATATACAGGCGGCACGACGGGCCTGCCGAAAGGCGCGATGCTGACGCACGCAAATCTTTCTGCGGCGACCAGCCAGTATGTGGAGTCGACGCGAACGCAGCCGCCGGTTCTGGAGGAAGGCAAAGAGCGCATTCTCGCGGTGCTGCCGCCATTCCACATTTACGCGCTGACCGTGAACATGCTGCTCGGCGCCCGTCTCGGCGCCGAGCTCGTCCTGCATACCCGTTTCGACGTCGAAGCGGTCGTCAAAGATATCACCAACAAGAAGATCACGTCCTTCCCCGGCGTGCCGACGATGTATGTCGCGATCATCAATTATCCCGGCATCGAGAAGATCGATGTCTCCTCGCTGAAATGGTGCGCATCCGGCGGCGCGCCGTTGCCGCTCGAGGTGCAGCAACGCTTCCAGGAGATCACCGGCTGCCGTCTCGCCGAGGGTTGGGGCATGACCGAGACGTCGCCCACCGGGACATTCACGCCGCCGAAGGGCGCGGTGAAGCCCGGCTCCTGCGGCATTCCGATCCCCGGCATCACCATCAAATTCGCCAATGTCGAGGACCCCTCGAAATACGTACCTTACGGCGAAAAAGGCGAGATGGCGATCGGCGGCCCGAACGTCATGAAAGGTTATTGGAAGAAGCCGGACGCAACTGCAGACGTGATGACGCCGGACGGTTTCATGCTGACCGGCGACGTCGGTTATATGGATGAGGACGGCTATATCTATATCGTCGATCGCACCAAGGACATGCTGCTTTGCGGCGGCTTTAATGTTTATCCGCGCATCATCGAGGAGGCGATCTACAAACACCCCTCGGTCGAGGAAGTCAGCGTCATCGGGATTCGTGACGAATATCGCGGCCAGTCGCCAAAGGCCTTCATCAAGCTCAAGGCCGGCGCGCCGACCGTCACCTTCGAAGAGATGAAGACTTTCCTCAGAGACAAGCTCGGCAAGCACGAGCAGCTTGGCGCCATGGAAGTTCGCGCCGAATTGCCAAAGACCGCGGTCGGCAAGTTGTCGAAGAAAGAGCTCTACGAGGAAGAGGCGCGCAAGCAGGCGGCGGCGTAAAGCCTTCGGGCCGGAAGCGCGCGTCTCGAACCTCGTCCGAGGCGCGCGCCGCCGGGAGAAAAGCGAAGGCTAGCCGGTCAATTATTACTTCTGGCCGTCATCCGACTTCTTGCCGCGCAGCGCGTTCATGTTCTCTTCGACGCGCTTGCGGATCACTTCGAATGCATCCCGCTGCGACTTCGCCGCCATTTCGGCGAGCTCGCGCATGTTCGCGAGCGCCGTCTCGAAGGCGCTGCGGGCAAGTTCGGCGCCGTTTTTCAGCGCCGTCTGGTTCTTCGCGTCATCGACCGCCCGCTTCATCGAATCCTGCAGGATTTCGCTTTGGCGGCGCACGAGATTCTGCCAGCCTTCAAAGGCGATGCGGTTGGCTTCGGCGAGCGCCTCGATATTCTTGCGTTCGCGCTCGATAATCGAGGCGAAATCGACGCCGGGGATCTGGAATTGCTGAAGCATTTTGGTGAAATCGAAGGCAGGCGTCTGGCTGCCTGTGCCGCCGGTTTGCGACCCCTGTTGATGTTCTTCGGCCATCGCTTTTCTCCTGGTTTGGCGCAGACCGACCAGCCTGAGCCGTTCTATTGCTTGAACCTCCAGAAGGGAGGGTAATGTCGGCAGCGCTCCGTTCAAGCGGCGCGCCGGTTCAAAATGCGCTGGTCACCCCGTAGGCTTCCATCTGCGCCTGAACCCGCGCGACGTCGTGGCTCAAAATGACGATGTCGTGCTTCGTCCCGTCTGGATCCTTCACTTGATCGCGCAAGAGCGCCTCGCCGCGGAAACCGAGCCCCTCGAAAATCTCGATCGCGCCGCGCTGGTCGACGGTCATGTGCGCGCAGAGCTTCTCGAGTCCGAGGCTGAGCGCGATCGCGAAAGATTCTTCAATCAAGGCTCGCCCGACCCCCTTGCCGCGCACCGCAGAGCTCGTCACGACCCGTAGCTCGCCGACGTGGCGAGCCCAAGACAACGGATCGCGCACGATTGCCGCACATCCCACGACTTTGTCGCCGACCGTGGCCACCAGGCTCAAAAAGGTGCCGCGCTCGATTTCGCTGAGCCAGGCGTTCAGAACCTTCTCCTGGCTGATGTCGCGCGGCAGGAACAAAAGATCGTGCGCGGGAAGCCCACGGGCAAAAGCCAGCACCGCCGGCCCGTCTTCAGGCGTCATCAGGCGGATTTCGGCCGTCCCGCCCTCGTATCTGATGATACGTGGATAATTGCGTGCGTGGTCACTCAAACGGACCTCTCCCCCAACCATTGATCGAGTGCAGGCCACAATCGTTTGACAGCGTTCGGCCCGGCAACGACGCTGACATGTCCGCCTTTGAGCACGATCTCTTTCTTGTCTTCCGCGCCGACTGAGGCAATCAGCGGCTTCGAGGCATCATAAGGGACGATATGATCGTGCTGCGCGACCGCGTGGAACACCGGAACTTTGATGTTCGCCATGTCGATCCGCGTGCCGTTGAGCGTGAGCGCGCCTTTGAGCAGCTTGTTCTCCCACATGAGTTCCTTGATCGTCTGGCGGAAATATTCGCCGGCAAGCGGCAGCGGGTCCGTCGACCAACGATCGAACATACGATACGATTTGACGAAATCGTCGTTCCACATGTTCTCCCAGAGCTGCACCTGTCCGGCGATACGTGTCGCGGGGCGCAGCATCTCGAATGACGTGAAGATGAGCTCGGCGGGGATGTTGCCGAGCGTGTCGACGAGCCTGTCCACCTCGAAATAGCGGCGGTCCGACCACCGCCGGAACATCGTCATATGTTCCCAATCGATCGGCGTTGTAAAACAAGCCAGATTTCTGATCGGACCGTCGGCATGCGCCGCCGCATACATGACCGACAATACGCCGCCCATGCAGTAGCCGACGATCGTCACATCTTCTTCGCCCGATTCTTCCTGGACGCGACTCACGCATTCGGGAATGAAATCGAGGACGTAGGTTTCGAGACTGAGATGCTTTTCATCGGCGCGCGGCGCATTCCAGTCGATGACATAGACGTCGTAGCCTTGCTTCAGAAGATATTCGACAAGGCTCTGGCCGGGCGCGAGATCGAAAATGTAACCTTTGTTCGTCGTCGCCATGACGAAAAGCAGCGGCACCCGGTAGATTTCATCGCTGAGCGGCCGATAGTGATAAAGATTGAGCGTGCCGCGTGAGTGAATGAGATCTTTCGGCGTCGTCCCCATGACTGGGGCCGGCGAAGCGAAATATTCGAGGCCCTTGATGTTGCGTTGAAGAGCGCGTTCGATCGCCGCCTGAATGCGCTCGCCCATCCCCACATCGGCGGCACTTGGCTTCGTCGCGGTCGCGGCGGCAGCTGTCACGAGGTGCCCCCGCTTTGTCCTGTAGAAGGCGGGCGCTTGGTTCGCGGCGGGCCACCACCCGGCCCGCCCCCTGCAGTGGCTCCTGCAAGCCTTTCGAGCTGCGCGCCGACGCGGTGAATACTTGTCTCGATCGCCTGCAGGCGCTCGGCGATATTCATCATTTCCGAGCGGCTCGGCAGGTTGAGGGTCATCAAGTAGCGGCCGATCAGCTCGCCCAGCTGCTGCTGCATTGTGGTCGAGGCAGTCGTCGCTTTGTTCATCGCTTGCGAGAACTCGTCGGAATTCATCGTGCGACTGGCGAATTCGTTAATGCCCTTTTCCCATTGCGAGACGAGTTCGCGAAACGCCGCTGCGGGATCGGGGGTCGATTGCTGCTGGGCCATGCTTGGTGCTCCCGCTACGGGCCCCCTAATGCGGTCGCGCCGCTGCAATGCTTCCTTCGGCGGAACGGATCGCTCCAGCTGGCGCGACCGCCCCAACCTCGCTCGGCGGTAGCGCCTCAAGCTCGGCATAGGCCGCCTTCATGTCTTTGACGAGCGCGTAAAGTTCGGATTGCGGCATGGCTCGGCGGCAGGCCGTCAAACCGAAGTCCATGGATCCGGCATAACTCTGGACAGTGATATTCAACGCCACACCATGATAAGGAATAGAGACCGGATAATAGCTCACCATTTTCGCGCCCGCGACATACAGCGTCTTCGGCGGCCCCGGAACGTTGGAAATCGCCACGTTAGAAAATGGTGGCACGCGATCGGCCAGATTCGACCGGCCATAGAGCATTGCAAAGCCGCTCATGATCCAGGGCGAGCCAAGCATCGGCATATCCGTCGAGATGATGCCTTTGACGCGGCCGAGCATCTCTTTCGATTCTTGGCTTGAGCTGCGGATCGCCTCAAGCCGCTTCTGCGGATCGGCGACATCGGTCGCCAGACTCACGCGCACCATCGTCACCTGATTGTTCATCGACGTGTCGCCGGCCTCGCGTAAGCTTGCCGGGATGCCGGCTTGCAGCGGCTCCTCGGGGAGCGCGTTGCGCACCTGGAGAAACTTGCGCAAACCGCCGGCGCAGAGCGCCATGACGATATCGTTCAGCGTGGCGCCATGGCTTTTAGCAAGCGTCTTCATCTCGCCGAGCGGAATTCGCATCGTTGCAAAAGAGCGTTGGTTTGTAATGGCGACATTGAACAGCGTTTTCGGTGCGGGCCTCAGATTCGGCTGTTGGGTGCTATCGGATAGGCGTGACGCCGTGCTGGCAAGATCGCTCATCACTTCGGCTGCTTTCGGCCACATCTGCGCAAGCTTCGCATATTGCGTGGCGGCGTTGCGCAGACCGGCCTCGATCATTTCGGTAACGCCGAGCTGATAGCCGCCGGTCTGCCGGCGCACCGGCGGCTCGAACACGCGTGGCTCCGGCGTCAGATCGTAAAGAACATTGGCGAGTTCGGTGCCGGCTTTGCCGTCGATACCCGCGTGGTGGACCTTGTTGTAATAACCGACCTGTCCGTTCTGCAGCCCCTCGATGACGTAAACCTCCCAAAGCGGCCGGCTGCGGTCGAGCGCGCTTGAATGCAGCCGCGCGGTCAGCGCGTCGAGTTGCTCCATCGTGCCTGGCTGCGGCAGCAGCACGTGACGAACGTGGTAATCGATGTCGATGTCGTCGTCTTCGATCCAGACGGGATCGCCGAGTTCGAAAGGCATCGGCGCGAGCTTGCGATGCATCACGCGGGCAAGATGAATGCGGTTGGCGAGGAGCTTCTTCACCTCCTCATAAAAGTTGTCTTTGTAGTCCGCTGGCAGTTCCAGAAGCAGCAGACTCGCCACGTGCATCGGCGTCTCGGGCGTCTCGAGATGCACGAAGGAGGCGTCCAAAGAGCTGAGGTGTTCCATCTGTTCCTCCCCGCTTTTGCCAAATGTTATGGTGTTTGCCGGGTTGCTGGGAAGCCCTAGAATTGCAATCGGTTCCGTTCCGTCAGACAATCGCTGGCGTTCCCCCGAGGGGTCGATGTCGCCACGTTACGATCTGAAGCCGCCCTCCCGTACCATGTTGGCGCTGGAAGGTCGCGGTCTCCTCGACATTGCCGGTCTCTTCGCCGCGGCGCCATTTCTGGCAACCGCGCCGCGTGGCACACCACATACGGTGATGGTGCTGCCCGGACTTGGCGCCGATGATCGCTCGACCATCGCCATCCGGCGCTTCACATCAATGCTGGGCTACGATGTCCATGGGTGGGGCCGCGGCCGCAACATCCGCGGTGCGAAGACCGATCTGCCCGCCATCGCGCGGCAGGTCGAGGACCTGCATGTCAGGTCGAAGCTGCCGGTGAGCCTGATCGGTTGGAGCCGCGGCGGTATGCTGGCGCGTGAGGTCGCGCGCGAAATCCCACACGCGGTGCGTCTCGTCATCACGCTCGGCAGTCCGTTCAATGCGCCGCACGCAAGCAATGTTGGCGCATTCTGGCAGGCGATCACCGGCGAGAAGGGAGCCGTCGCGATCGATCCCTCGCGTTTCGCGCATTACGGGCGCCCGATCCCGGTGCCGGCGACGGCGATTTACACGCGCTCGGATGGTGTCGTCGCTTGGCAAGGCTGTCTCGAAGACGAAGGCCCGAGAGCGGAGAATATCGAGGTGCGCACCACCCATCTCGGCTTGGGTTTCCACGCCCCGGCTTTATGGGTCATCGCCGACCGGCTCGCGCAGAAAATTGGCGAATGGAAGCCGTTTCGGCCGGGGCCGCTCGTTGCACCGTTCTTCCCTTCGACGAGCCGCACCCGCGCCGCGCCGAGCGGCTGAAGCCAAACGAAAATGCCCGGCACAAGGCCGGGCATTTGAACCTGAAATTCGGCTCGTTTATTTGGCCGCAGGTGCCGGGGCCACGCCGGCAGGCGCCGCGGCGCCACCCGTCGAGGCCTGGGACGATTCGAGCTTCTTGCGCTCTTCGTCGGCGCGTTTTTGCAGCTCCTCCTGCAGCTTCTTCTGTTGCTCCTCGAGCACCTTCGGATCGATCGGCGGGCCATCATACGCTTTGCCGAAATTTGCCAGCGGAATATTGAAGTTCACCTCGGCATTGACCTGATTCTTGACGGTGACGCTGAGGGCGGTGGCCTTCTTCATGGTGTCGATAATGTTGCCCTTCACCTTGGCCTCGCCGAAGCAGCCGTTCGGAAAGCAAATTTCGTAGGCGCCCTCCATCAGCGGGCCTTTGTCGATCGAGAAGCGGAAGCCAGGACGCAGCATCAGACCGACGGGCACGAGCATACGGATGATTTTCGTGTCGTCGCCTTTGACGTCATAGACGGCGAGCGCCAGGACCGGCGGCTGGTCGGCTTGCGTGCCAAAGTCGCGCGTCGTGTAGCAAATCTCCTTGTTGGCCGTCTGATCCTTGCCGCAGACCTTGGTCCAGTCCGGCTGGCTCGCGATCAGATCTACCTTCATCGGCCCTTGCGGCTGGCCGCCCTGAGCCGGCTGGGCCTGCGCCTGTTCCGGGGTAGGGGCGGGCGTAGGTGCCGGCGCCTGAGCCTGGGCGGGCTTGGGAGCAGCCGGCTTGGCGGCAGCCTTGGGAGCGGGATGCCTTGCGGCGGGCTTGGCTGGTTCGGCCGCGGGCTCGTTATCCTGCTGCGCGAACGCGTGGGCGCCGGCAAAAATCAAGGACCCGGTGAGGACGGCGGCCAAAAGGCGCGTCAGGTGAAACGGCATTG
>Ga0136846_1214230_pt1 | contig 15362 bp, 11 predicted proteins | sample HopSoiMetagenom2_FD_96841 | JGI IMG/M metagenome (GOLD analysis project Ga0136846, IMG submission 96841) | Grasslands soil microbial communities from Hopland, California, USA - 2 Assembly 2016 (version 4) | ecosystem: Environmental > Terrestrial > Soil > Grasslands | place: USA: Hopland... | reverse complement strand
CGTGGACGGCGCGGTCCGCTCGACCACCCCGTGCTTCTTCGGCGCCGACCCGGCCTCGTCACCGCTGCTGGGCGGGCCGCCGCTGCGCCCGCTGGCCGGGGCCGAGGACCTGGCCCGTGAGCTGGTCCGGTCGCTGGAGCCGGACCAGGCGGCCGGGGCCGTCCTGCTGGACCGGGCGCCGGCCGACATCGTCGGCGCCAACCGGTCGCAGCTGTCCGAGGGCGACGAGATGGTCCACCTGCGCGACATCTGGCGCGGGCTCTTCGCCGACCCCGGGCTGCTCGACCTGATCACCCGGACGGGCGACAGCGCCGAACGGGTCTCCGGCTACAACGCCGCCGATCACCAGCGGGTCGCGCTGAGCAGCACGCCCAAGGGCCTGCCCGCTACCGGTCTCGACCTCGGGCAGCGGCACCTGCTGCGCGCGCTGCTGGCCACCTACCTGGGCCGGGTCCCGGACGGCCTGTCGCCCGACTACGCCGATGAAGCCGCGCTGGACGCCGTCCACCTGGCCTGGGCCGGCCCGACTGAGGCGGGCGCGCCGCACTACTACCGGCTGCAGGGCCCGCGGCTGCTCATCGAGTACGACAACACGCAGCGCCGGGCCAACCACGCCCACTCGGTGTGGCGGGACCCGGCCGCCGACTTCGGCTACGACGTCCTCGGCGCGCACCTGACCGCGCACCACCTGTGACGGCCCGCTAGGGCCGGAGCTGCTCAAGCTGGGCTGCGAGGGCCAGCACGGTGGCTTCAGCCCCGGCCGGCGCCACGATCTGCAGGCCGAGCGGGAGGCCGCCGTCGACACCGAAGGGAACGGAGGCGGCCGGGAGCCCGGCCAGGTTCCACGGTGTGGTGTAGAGCCAGTTGCCGACGCCGAGCATGGTCCGGACCCAGCCTTTCCCCTCCCAGGTTCCCAGCGGGACCGCGGCGCGGGCGAGCGTGGGGGTGAGCAGGACGTCGTAACGGTCGAGCCAGTCGGCGGCCCGGGCGGCGAACGGGTCAGCCGCGGCCGGGCGCACCCGCCGGGCGGCTCGCCGGCCACGGCGAACCATGGCCCGCGTCCTGGCTTCCAGGGCGTCCAGAGGCAGGTCTCGCGCGTCTTCGGCGATCCCGGCCAGCCACCGCTGGCTGAAGCGCAGGCCCAGGCTGGCCGGGTACGGCGGCCGGGCCCAGGTCACGCTGTGACCCGCCGCGCGCAGCAGGCCGGCCGCCTCGTCCAAGGTGGCGCGCACGGCCGGCGCCACCCGGGCGCCCGGGGCCGGATGCCGGGCGGAGACCGCGATGCGCAGCGGCCGCGGCGGCGCCAGGGTGCCCTGGCTGGCATCGCCCGTCCCGGTGTCGCCGAACAGCGCGGCACCGGACAGCGCACTCCCGGACAGCGCATTCGCGGACAGGGCGTCCCCGGCCAGAACGCAGAGCATGGCCGCGGCGTCGGCCGCGCAGCGGGCCAGCGGGCCGAACGCGGTCAGGCCGTGCCAGTGCTGGCTGACCCCGCCGGCCAGCGGCACCACGCCGGGTCCGGGCTTGATGCCGGTGATACCGCAGCAGGCGGCCGGGATCCGGATGGAGCCGCCGCCGTCGGAGCCGAGCGCGAGCGCGGCCATCCCGGTGGCGACCGCGGCGGCGCCGCCACCGGTGGAGCCGCCGGGGGTACGGTCCAGATCCCACGGGTTGCGGGTGGCGGGGAAGACGGCGGGCTCGGTGAACGGCCAGATGGCCAGCTCGGGCAGCTGTGTCTTGCCGACCGGGATGGCGCCGGCCTGCCGCAGCCTGCGGACGAGCTCGTCGTCACGGCGGGCCGGGGCGGACGGCGTCGCGGCCGAGCCGTACCTGGTCGGCAGCCCGGCCACGTCGACGTTGTCCTTGACCGCGACCGGCACGCCGGCCAGCGGCAGCGTGCCGAGGTCGTCCCGGCGGCCGAGCGCCTCGGCGTCCGCCAGCGCACCGGCGGCCCGGACGGCCTGGAAGGCCCGGATCACCGGGTCGGCCGCCGCGATCCGGTCCAGGTGGGCGCGGATCACCGCCTCCGGTGTCACCCTCCGTTCCCGCACGGCGCGGGCGATGTCCACCGCTCGCATCCCGGTCAGGCCGCCGGGCCTGGTGAAGTCGTCGTTCTCGGTCATCGTGGCCTGTGTCATCGCGGGGCTCCTCGTCATCGCCGGCCTTTCGCCTGCGGTGACCGTAATCCGCGCCCGGGCCGGCCGGCATCGGGTGAATGCCCTATCCGTCGTTCCCGCTCAGCAGCCCGTTTTCCAGCGCGAACAGCGCCGCGGTGGCGCGGCCGGAGACGCCGATCTTGGTGTAGATGTGCTGGACGTGGTGACCCGCCGTCTTGGGCGTGATGCCGAGGCGGGCGGCGATCTGGCGGTTGGACTGGCCGCGGGCGAGCAGGCACAGGACCTCGACCTCGCGCGGGCTGAGATCGCCCGGCGCCCGGCGCCGGGCTGCCGCCGGGCCCGCGGCAGCCAGCCCAGCAGCAGCTAGCACGGCGGCGGCGCAGTCGCCGTCCAGCCGACCGGACCGGACCTGATCCTGGATCTCCCCGGCCGCCTGGGCGGGCGGCAGCGCGGACCGGTGCGGGCGGTCCTCGATCATCGCCTGGTAGACGTCGGCCGCCGCGAGCAGGCGGGCCGGGACGGCGAGCTGGCCCGATTGGGCGCCGCGGTGGTACCCGGAGCCGTCGAGCCGCTCGTGGTGCGCGCCCGCGACGGCGCCTAGCGCCGCGAGCCCGGGTGACCGGGCCAGCGCGCGCTCGGTCTGGTAGGCGTGCAGCCGGACCAGCTCCCAGTCGCCGCCACGCAGCGGTCCCGGCCGGTCCCAGACCCCGGCGGGCACGGTGACCCGCCCCAGGTCGTGCAGCAGGGCAGCGCGGCGCACAGTATCCACTTCGGCCGCGGCCAGGCCCAGCCGCCAGGCGGCGGCCTCGGCCAGCTCGGCGACCGCCCGCGAGTGACCGAGCAGCCATGGCGACTTCAGGTCGGCGAAGTCGGCGGCCGCCCGGCAGGCCTCGTCGAGGCGGTCGCCGGCGATCAGCGTCGGGCCGCCGGGTTCGGCCGCCAGCGTCTCGTCCCAGGGGGCCGGGAGTCCGGCCGTCTCGGCCGCATCGTCCGGATCGAGCAATCCGGCGACCCAGGGATCGTAGAGCGTCCCGGCGGCCGCGGCGACCTGGCTAGTGCCGCCCAGGTGCTCGTGCAGGAGCAGCGCGTCGTAGGCGACCTGGGTGAAGCGGGCGGCGGGCGGGATGTCGCCCCCGCGCAGGCCGCGCGGGTGCCCCTGGCCGTCCCAGCGCTCGAACAGGCTGTTCAGTGCCTCGGGAACGGCGCTGTTAAAACCCAGTCTGCGACCGAGCCGCTCGGCGGCCTGGCAGTGCGCGGTCGCCACCGCCCGCGGCATGTCACGGCCCGCGGCGAGCACGCGGCCCAGGGCCTGGGCGCGGCGCAGCGGCGGCTTCCCGCTCCCGGCGTGCCGGGCGAGCACGCCGAGCAGCTGCCGGGGCGGCAGGTGCGCGGCCAGGTTCAGCTCAGTCCGGGCCGCGATCTCGTTCCCGAACAGCAGCGACTGCTCGTGAGCGTCGCTGGTGCAGCCGATCGAGCGGAGCAGCGAGGTGTAGTAGACGTCGCGTCGGGCCGTCTCGTCCAGCCCGGCCCGTCCGGCCAGCCGGGTGGCGAGCAGGCAGGTCCGCAGGCCGTGCTCGAGCGTCACGCCGGACGCTAGGTCCGCCGCCAGGCTGACCGCGGCGACCAGCCCGGCCAGCTCGACGCCGTCCCCGCTGTGCTCCATTCGCTGACGCTACCGCAGGTCAGCCACGCGCAGCGGGTCTAAGGCGGAGCAGCGTCACGCCCCTGGGCCGGGCACTGTACGCCGAGGCGCGGCTCGACCGGCTCGACGGGCGCAAGCGCTTCCTGTCGGCCGCCCTCCGCGACGGCGAGCTGATCTGCGCCGATGCCGAGGGCCTGTTCGTGGAGCTGCGCCCCGGCAAGGCCTAGGCGCCGGCCGGGATGACGGCGACGTCGGCCAGCGGAACCTCCTGGCCTTGTTCGTCCAGGTAGCCGACCCGCACCGGGCAATCGGTGCCGCGGACCCGGCGGAGCATGGTGGGACCCTCGGGGCGGGGCAGGTGCTCGTCGCCCCATTGCTGCAGCGCGCTGAGGACCACCTGCAGCTCCCGGCCGGCCGGCGTCAGCCGGTAGGCGAACCGGGACCTGGCGCCGGGCTCGCGGTACGGCTCACGGGACAGCACGCCGAACTCGACCAGGGTGGCCAGCCGGTCCGACAGCACGTCGGGGGCCACGCCGAGCCGGTCCCGGAACTCGGCGAACCGGCTCACGCCGAAGAACGCCTCGCGCAGGATCAGGATCGTCCAGCGCTCCCCGAGCACGCCCAGGGTGCGCGCGATCGAGCAGGGGTCCGCGGGCAGCTTCGCCATGCCTTCAGTGTACCCAACTGAGTTGGATTTCCGTACTCAGCCATGCTAGGTTGGCAAAACCTACTCAGGAGAGGATCCACCCGATGGACATCACCGGAAAGACAGCGCTGGTCACCGGGGCGAACCGCGGCTTCGGCCGTCAGCTGGCCGCTCAGCTGCGGGACCGCGGCGCCGTCGTGTACGCCGCCGCCCGCAACCCCGCCTCGGTCGAGGAGGAGGGCGTCACCCCGATCGCCCTGGACGTGACCGACCCCGCGTCGGTGGCCGCCGCGGCCGCCGCCACCCGCGACGTCTCGATCCTCATCAACAACGCCGGTTCGGGCACCGGAGCCTCGCTGCTCACCGGGGACCTGGCCGACATCCGGCTCGAGCTGGACACCCACTTCCTCGGCACCCTGGCGGTCACCCGCGCGTTCGCCCCGCAGCTGGCCGAGCACGAGCGCAGCGCCGTGCTGAACGTCTTGTCCGTGCTCTCGTGGGTGAGCTTCCCGGCCATCGGCGCCTACTGCGCGGCCAAGGCGGCGGAGTGGTCGCTGACCAACGCGCTGCGGGCGGAGCTGGCGGGCCAGGGCACCCGGGTGTCGTCGCTGCACGTCGGGTACATGGACACCGACCTGACCCGGCACGTCACCGACCCGAAGTCCGACCCGGCCGACATCGCCCGGATCGCGCTGGACGGCATCGCGGCGGGCGAGACCGAGATCGTGGCCGACGAGATCAGCAAGCAGGTCCTGGCCGGGCTCTCCTCCGGCGTCCGCGGCCTGTACCCGCAAGTCGCCTGAAGATCAGCCGATCCTGATGTATCAGAGCAGCTCGTCGTCCCTCCATCCGGTGTCGGCCGCGACGCCAGAACGCGGCCGGCCAGTGGGGGAGGCTGTTCATGGAGTGGTGGAACCGGGCGAGCGCGGGACCGGAAGCGGCCGCGCCGCCCCTCCTGGTGAGGACCAGGGCTAGCCAGCGAAACCTGGCCCCCGGCCCGGCCTACCTGATCGGCCGGGATCCGGAGGCCGACATCGTGGTCCCCGATGCCTGCGTGTCCTGGCAGCACGCGGTGCTCCGGCGCGACGGCGGCCGCTGGGTGCTGGCCGACAACGGCAGCACCAACGGCACCTTCGTCAACGAGCAGCGGATCACGGCGGTGCCGCTGGCCGAGGGGGACACGATCGGCTTCGGCGACATCACGTTCCAGCTGACCGGCCACGAGCTGACCGAACTCGCCCCGGCCGCCCCGGCGCAGCTGCCGCCGGCCGGCGAGCCCGGCCCGGCCGGGGCGGACGCTCCCGGTTCCGATCCGGGCGGGCCGCTGGAGATCCCGTACGCCGTCCGCTGGCTGGTGCCGCGGGGCGAGCGGTTCGCGAACTTTCCCATCCTCAACGACAACGACACCCAGCTCGAGTACTACCGCCGGTTCGGCCATATCTATGCGGTCGGGATCCCGACGAAGAAATGGCGGCTGGTGGTCGTCTCCGACCCCGAACTCCTCGACGAGGTGGCGGCCGACGAGGAGCGGTTCGGCAAGCGGGTGGAAGAGATCAACTTCTTCGACCAGCTCGCCAACTCCCGCGGCGGCGGTCTCTCGGTGATCGGCGACGGTGACCACTACGAGCGGATCCGCCGGGTGATGCTGCCCTGGTACTCCCCCGCCCACCAGCGCACTCAGCTGGAGCGGATGAAGGACCAGGCGCGCAACCTGGTCGCCGCGTGGGCCGCAATGCCGGACGACGAACCGCTGGACGCGCGCGGCTGGATGGAGCGCTACACCCTCGAGGTGTCCGGCCGCGGGGCGTGCGCCTACGACTTCGGCCTTCTCGCTCCTGGCGCCGGGGAAGGCACCGCCGCTGACCGCCCGCACCCGTTCGCGGCGGCCGTCCCGGCCAGCACCAAGGAGAGCATCCTGCGCGTCGCCGACCCCCGGCCCGACTTCACCGCGTTCTCCGGGCGCGAGCGCCGGGCGCGGCGCAAGGCGTACCGCCGGCATAACGCGGAGCTGTTCCAGACGGCCGACGCACTGGTCCGCGGCCGGATGCACACGTGCCCGCTCGGCCCGCAGACCGACCTGCTCAGCCGGCTCGTCAGCACGCCGGACCCGGGAACCGGCGAGTTCCTGGACGCCGCGACCATCCGCGACCAGATCCTCATGCACCTGTCCAACGGCTTCAACGGCCCGTCGATCACGGCCGCGTGGCTCGCCTACGTGCTGGCCACGAACCCGGCGGTGGAGGAGAAGCTGATCGCCGAGGTCGACGCGATCACCGGCGGCGACCCGGACTACGACCTGCGCTACGACGACCTGGCCGCGCTGCCTTACACCACCCAGGTGATCAAGGAGACGATGCGGATCTACCCGCCGATGCCGGTCACCATCCGGCGCAGCCTCCAGGACGGGACGCTCGGCCAGTACCGGATCCGGAAGGGCGACATCATCTTGGTCGGGACGCTCGCCGCGCAGCGCGACCCGCGCTACTGGGGACCGGAGCCTGACCGGTTCGACCCGGAGCAGTTCACCATGGACAAGATCGCCGCGCGGCCGCGGCACGCCTACATCCCGTTCTCGATCGGGAAGCGGCAGTGCATGGCGCAGGAGGTCACGTTCATGATGCTCCGCGTCGTCCTGTTCGAGGTCTGCCGCCGCTACCGGCTGCGGCTCGCGCCGGGTGCGGTGGTGGCGAAGAACACGGTGGTCACGACCAAGCCGGCCGCGGTGCCGGTCATCCGGATACCACGCGAGGCAGTCCGGCCGGTGGTGGTCCCGGCCGCCCGCCCAGCGGCTGACCGCGCCATCTCGCCGGCGACCCCGCGGCCGGCGGCCGACTGGGGCCAGCCGACAGAAATCCCGCCGGCGAGCGCCTACCGGCACCTGGTCATCGCGTACGGCAGCAACTTCGGCGCGAACAAGGAACTGGCCGAGCGGTTCGCCGAACGGAGCGACTTCCACGGCTACACGAGCGACGTGATCACGCTGAACGAGCTCGCCGACATGCCGCCGCGCAGCCAGCCCTGGCTGCTCGTGGTCATGACCTCCACCTACACCTCGAATCCGCCGTCCAACGCGGCCGCCTTCAAGGCCTGGCTGGAGCGGACCGCACCGGGCACGGGCAGCTGGCGGAACTGCCGCTACCTGGTCTGGGGCCTGGGCAACACCCAGTGGAACGCGTTCCTCGCCTTTCCCCGGTACGTGCACGCCAAGCTGGCCGAGCTGGGCGCGACCCCGCTCGCCGGGCTCGGCTACGGGGACGTGGGCACGCCGGCCTGGGAACGCCTGCACGCCAGCTGGAACGACCAGGTGTGGCCGGTGCTGCTCGAGCTGTCGGGGGCCACGCCGACGGCGGGCGCGGCCGAGCGCGTCGCCGCCGTGAACGCGACGGCGGGCGCGCTGACCGGCACCGACTCCAATACCGCGATGCGCAAGTCGCTCTTCGGCGACGACGACGTGACCCAGCCCGTGCCGCGCCCGGTGACCGTCACGTCGATCATGCGGCGACTGGCGCCGCTGGCCGCGGACCCGGCCGGGTCGCCGTCACGGGTGCTGCTGGCGCCGTCCATCCTCACCAACGCGGTCGGGGTGCGCACGGCCGAGGCACGCGTGCTGGCCTGCCAGTACCTCCAGGACCTCCGGGAACCCGAGAGCCCCGAGGGCACTGGCGCGCGGAAGCGGACGCGGCAGCTGGACATCAGCCTGCCGCCCGGCGTCACCTACCGGGCCGGGGACCATCTCGGCGTGTGCCCGAAAAATGATGACGAACGGGTGGAGCGGCTCGCCCGGCATCTCGGCGCCGCCCTGGACGGCCTGTTCGTGGCGCCGAAGGGCATGAACGTCCGGGCGGTGCCCAAGGGCGTCGTGCTCCAGGTCCGCAACGTGCTCACCAGCCTCGTCGATATCGGCGGCCGGCCGGGCCTGCCGCTGCTCGACCTGCTGCTCGAGAAGGCGGCCGATCCTGGCGAACGGTCGCGCCTCGCCGCGATCAGGGACGTCCTGGCCCAGCCGGACGGGCCGGCGTCGCCGCTGCGCGCGGTGATCGACGCGGGCGGCTACGACGTGCTCCGGCTGCTGGAGAAGTTCCCGTCGTGCTCACTGAATATCTTCGAGTTCCTCCGGGTGGCGCAGCCGCTGCGGCCGCGCTACTACTCGGCTAGCTCGAGCCCGCGGGTGCACGGCGACGGCATCGTCCAGCTGACCGTCGGGCTGGCGGTCACGCCGGTGCCCGGCCGGCCCGGCCGGGAGTTCGCCGGCACGGGCTCGCGCTACCTGCACGGGCTGCGCCCGGGCGACCGGCTGAACGTCTTCGGTGACAGCGCCGACGGGTTCCGGCTGCAGCAGGACACGGCCAAGCCGATGATCTTCGTGTCGGCCGGCACCGGCCTGGCCCCGATGCGGGCCTTCCTGTGGGAGCGGCTGGCGATGCGGCGCGCGGGCACCGCGCTGGCCGAGGCGGCGCTGTTCAACGGCATCGGGTCGGCCCGGCACGACTACATCTACCGCGACGAGATCGGCCAGTTCGCGGCCGAGGGCGTCCTCAACCACGTGCACGTCGCGACGTCACGCGAGCCGGACCGCCGTGAGTACGTGCAGGACCGGATCCGCGCGCAGGGCGGGCTCGTCTGGCGGCTGCTCGAAGCGGGCGGGTACGTCTACGTCTGCGGCTCGGCGCCGGTCCGCGCCGCGGTCCGCGCCGCCTTCACCGACGTCATCGCGGACCACGGGGCGATGCCGCGCGAGCGCGCGGCCGCCTACCTCGACGAGCTAGAGACGACCGCACGCTACCGCCCCGACCTGTGGGGCTGACCGGAGTCACCATGGATGTCCTCGCCCTTGTCCTGACCGTCGCGGCCATGATCATGTTCGTGTTCGCCGCCAGCGGCCGCGAGCTGCGCCGCTTCAACGAGATCGCGCTCGGACTCGTGTTCCTGACCGCCGCGCTGATCTGCCAGTTCACCTCGGTCACGAATACGCACATCGGCCGCTGACGGGCCCGCCGCCCGGACCAGGCTTAACCGGCCGCCGTGCGGAACGCGGCGTCGATCTCCGCCCGGCTGGCTCCAGCGGCCAGCAGCACGTGCAGCAGCAGCCGGGCCTTGACCGGCTCGAGGACCCCGGCGCTGATCAGGCCGACCCCGAGCAGGTCGCGCTCGGATCCGGCGAACCCGTAGACGCCGGACAGCACCCAGCCCCGCCCGGTCCGGGAGCCGAACACCACCGGTACCTGCCCGGCCAGGGCGGCCAGCGCCGGCATGGTGGCGGCGGGCACGTGCCCGGCGCCGAGCGCCGCCACTACCAGCCCGTCGAAGCGCCCCGCCGCCGCTCGCAGCAGCTCGCCGTCGTCGCCCAGGGCCAGGGCGACCAGGCCGGTGCGCACCGGCCGGAGCGGGGTGGTTACCGGCACGGTGAACCGCGTGGCCGGGCGGGTGAGCAGGCGCGGCTCGCCTTCCACCACCCGCCCGAGCGGCCCGGCCACCGGCGAGGCGAACGCGGTGACGCTCGTGGTGTCGGCCTTGCGGACGAACCGGGCGGCGTGGATCTCCTCGCCGAACACCACCAAAGCGCCGAGGTCGCGCAGGACCGGGCTGGCCGCCGCCCGCACCGCGGCGAGGATGTTGGCCGGGCCGTCCGCCCCGGCCGCGGCCGGGGTGCGCATCGCCCCGGTCACCACGACCGGCTCGGGCCCGGCATGCAGCAGGTCGAGCAGGAACGCGGTCTCCTCGATCGTGTCCGTGCCCTGGATCACCACCGCGCCCGCCGCCCCGGCGGCGATCCGCTCGCCGATCGCGGCGGCCAGTTCGCCGATATCGGCGATGGTGAGCGAGGCGCTGGGCAGCTGGCGGAACTCGTGCACCTCGGCGTCGATCCCGTCCAGCCCGGGGACCGCGTCCAGCAGCTGCTGCCCGGTCAGCGCGGGAACGGCGCCGGGAGCCCCGGAAGCCGGGCCGGGCGCCATCGCGATGGTGCCGCCGAGGGTGAACACCGCGACCCGGACGCGCATGGCGATAGCGTAGCCGCAGGAGGTGCCTGTGATGCCCCGTACCGCTCTGGTGACCGGCGGCGCCAGCGGGCTCGGCGCGGCGAGCGCCGCCCGGCTGCGCGCCGACGGCCTGACCGTGACCACCCTGGATCTGTCCGGGCCGGCCGACGTCACCGCCGACGTGACTGACGAGGCGGCGCTGCGCGCGGTGGCCGACCGGATCGGCCCGGTCGACGTGCTGGTCAACTCGGCCGGCATCGTCGGCGCGAACAAGCCGCTGCTGGAGACGACGACGCAGGAATGGCAGCGCGTCCTCGACGTCAACGTCCTGGGCATCGTGAACGCCATCCGGGTCTTCGTGCCCGGCATGCGCGATCAGGGCTGGGGCCGGGTGGTCAACCTGGCCAGCATGGCCGGGAAAGACGGCAACCCCAACCTGTCGATCTACTCGGCGTCCAAGGCCGCCGTGATCGCCCTGACCAAATCCGCGGGCAAGGAGCTGGCCACCACCGGCGTGCTGATCAACGCGATCGCGCCGGCCGTCATCGCCACCCCGATGAACGACGGCACGGCTCCTGACGTGCTCGCCTACATGACCAGCCTGATCCCGATGAAGCGGGTCGGCCGCCCCGAGGAGGTCGCCGAGCTCGTCGCCTTCCTCGCCTCGGACCGGGTCAGCTTCTCCACCGGCGCCGTCTACGACATCAGCGGCGGCCGCGCCACCTACTGAGCCGCCCTAGTGAGCTGGCCGGGCGTTGAAGGCCTCGAGGGCTTCGCCGGGGGTGTCATACCAGGCGTCCGGGCTGATGCCGTACCGGCGGAGCTCGTGCCGCACCGGGCCCAGGACCGAGGTGAACACCAGCCGCACGTGCCCTTCGTGCAGGCGCTCCACCACCTTGGCCAGGACCCCGGCCGCGGTGTAGTCGACGTCGCCGATGGCGGTCCAGTCGATGACCAGCCAGCGCAGCGGCGCTTCACCGGTCACGGAGTCGTGGCCGGCCACGGCGATGATGTCGGCGGCGAGCCGGGCCGCGTTGGCGTAGTACAGGCTGGTGCCGAACCGGTAGACGGCCAGCCCGGGCTCGGTCCGGGCCCCGGCCACGACCGGGGTGGCCCGCCAGTGCCCCTCCGGCGACTTGACCAGGATGCTGTTGAGCGGGTTGTAGCTGTGCCGCAGGTGGTCCACGACCGAGGCGACGATGGCGAGCACGATGCCCTGTTCCACGCCGAGCCCGACCACCGCGGCCGTGGCGAGCAGGGCAACCGCGAACTCGTGCCGCCGGGTGGCCAGGATGCGCCGCAGCCCGGCGATGTCGACGAGCTCGGCGGCGATCAGGAAGACCACCGCCGCCAGGGCGGCCGCGGGCAGGTAGGCCAGCGGGCCGGTGAGCAGCACCAGGACGACCAGCACGACGACCGCGGCGGCGAGTGAGGACAGCTGGCTGCGGCCGCCGGCGCCGTCCACGATCTGCGCCTTGGTCGGGCTGCCGTTGACCGGGAACGTGCCGGAGAACGCGGCGGCCACGTTGGCGGCGGCCAGCCCGGTCAGGTCGGTGTCCTCGCTGTCCTCCTCGTCGTACTTGGCCGCGTAGGCACGCGCGGTGGCCGCGCTCTGCGCCAGGATGACGACGAACATCGACGCCGCCGCGCCCGCCAGCGCGGTGATGGCATGCCCGCTGAAGGCGGGCAGGCCCAGGCCGGGCAGCCCGCGCGGCACCGTCCCGACGACGGCCACGCCGTGCCCGGCCAGGTCCGCGGCCCGGCTCACGACGATGGCCGCGACCACCGCGATCAGCGGGCCCGGGATCCGGCGGGCGAACCGGCGGGCCGCCAGCACGATCAGCACGACCCCGGCCGCCACCGCCACGTCGGCCGCGTGCGCGTGCGGGAGCGCGCGCAGCGTGTTCACCAGCCTGGGCACCGTCGGCCGGCCGGCCGCGGTCACCCCGAGCATGTCGGGCAGTTGCCCGGCCGCGACCTGGAGGCCGACCCCGGTCAGGAACCCGACCAGCACGGTGCGGGACAGGAAGTTGGCCAGGAAACCGAGCCGGGCCAGCCGGGCGGCCAGCAGCATCACCCCGGTCAGCAGCGCTGCCAGGCCGGCCAGCCGCGCGTACTGGGCCGAGCCTACCGCCGCCAGCCCGGTCACCGCCGCCGCCAAGATGGCCGCGGTGGCCGAGTCCGCGGCCACCACCAGGTGCCGGGAGGAGCCGAGGACGGCGAAGGCCACCATCGGCAGCAGCATCGTGTACAGCCCGGTGACCAGCGGCATCCCGGCGATCTTGGCGTAGCCGAGCACCTCGGGGACGCCGACCGCGGCCAGCGTCAGCCCGGCCAGCACCTCGGCCGGCACCCGGTCCCGCCGGATCGGCAGCACCCCCCGCAGCACCGGCCAGGACCCGAAGCCCCCAAGGAACCCCAAGGTCCCCACCCGTCCCGGCATCGCCTCACCTCCGCTCCGGCGCCGTTCGGACTCCGTTCATCATCTTCCTCGACCAGGGCGCCCGACCGCCTCGCCCCCGCAGGCACCGACAAGCTCCTGACACGACGATCCCCCCGTCGCGGCGGGGACCGGAATCTCGGCTAACAAAACCTCATGCGCCTCAAGTGCCCCGCGCTGGATCAGGTGGCAGCCGGCTCAATGCTCCATCGATCCGGTACCGGTCCCGAAGCTGCGGCGGTGACGGGCGGCGGGTGATGGGTGAGGGGTGGCGGCGGGACTGGCGGGGCAGATGCGGGCCCGTGATCACAGAGACGTGGCTGGCCGGCGGCTAGCGTCGGACGGGCGCCTTGACGATGTATCACCGGCATCACAGAATGACCCCATTAAAGAGGAACCTCATTGAGTACCAGCGCTGACCCGGCGAGCGCGATCGTCGCGGCGCTGGCCGGCGCGGGGACGCGGCTGGTGTTCGGCGTTCCCGGTGGCGGGCCACCGACGCCGTCGTCGGCGCCCTGCGGGAGGCCGCCGCGGCCGCGTTCGCGCCGCCCATCGCCGAGGTCGTGACCGGGGTGGCCGAGCCGTTCGTCCGGGTCGTCTACGACATCGCCGTGCCCCGGATGGCGTTCGGCCGGGCCTGCCTGCTCGGCGACGCCGCGTTCGCGGTCCGCCCGCACGCGGCCGCGGGCACGGCCAAGGCCGCGGCCGACGGCTGGGCCCTGGCCGAAGCGCTGACCGCGGCCGGCGGGGACATGCCGGCCGCGCTGGCGGACTGGGAACGCAGCCAGCTCGCCCTCGGCCAGGCGCTGCTCGCCCGGTGCCGCGAGATCGGGGACAGCTCGCAGTCCGGCGGCGGCACGTTCCGGCCCGGCGACCAGCGCCTCATCTTCGGCCTGCACGGGCCGGGGAACTGACGACGATCGCGAAAGGCCCGGTCAGGCGCTCACCTGGGCGGCCAGGAATTGCTCCCAGGTGATGAGACCCACCGCTCGTTCGGGAGCAAGGTTGGCGCCCGCCCGGACGGCCGCGGCAGCCTTTCCCGGGAGCCGCATGGGCAGCAGTGGCCGGCGCTTGCCCGCGGCCCGCAGGTAGGAGCGGACCAGGTCGGCCATCGGGTAGATCCGCGGCCCGGCGATGTCGGGCGCCAGCCCCGCAGGCGACCCGAGAGCCAGCTCTGCCAGCCGGGCCGCCACCTCGCCGCCGTCGACCGGCTGGAACCGGGTCCCGGTCGCCACCGGGATCACCGGCAGCTTGGCCATGGCCCGCGCCACCGTCAGCCACAGCTCGTGGAACTGGGTCGCCCGCAGCGTGGTCCAGGGCAGGCCGGACCCGGCGATGACCTGCTCGGCGGCCAGCTTCGACCCGAAGTAGCCGAACATGGCCCGGTCGAGCCCGCTGTCCTGCGGGACCCGGCCGGCGCCGACCACCGAGATGTTCACCAGGTGCGGCGCGCCCGCCCCGGACGCCGCCCGGACCAGGGTGCGGGCCTTGTCCCCGTCGCCCTTCTGAGCGCCCGCGCAGTGCACGATGACCTCCGCCCCGGCCACCGCGGCCTCGATCCCCGCGCCGGTGTCCAGGTCACCGCGGACGAACTCCACGTCCCCGTCGGCCGCACGGGCCTGACGGCTGAGCACCCGCACCTTGGCGCCGGCCTCCCGCAGCCGGGGCACGACCAGCCGGCCGAGCGTCCCGGTGCCCCCGGTGACCAGGATCAGAGATGTCATGGTTCCTCCCGTCACATTCGGACCAGGCAGATCCGTCGTCAGGTATGACGGAAGACAACGGGAGAATGTGACCGATGGACGACAACGACCAGCTGGCCCGGCGGTACGAGGCGAGCCGCCCGCGGCTGCGGGCGATGGCCTACCGGATGCTCGGCTCGCTCGGCGACGCCGAGGACGCGGTGCAGGAAGGCTGGATGCACGCGTCCGCCGCCGGGACCGAGGACGTGGCCAACCTGGAGGGATGGTTCACCACCATCGTGGCCCGGGTGTGCCTGGACATGCTGCGCTCGCGCAAGTCCCGGCGCGAGGAGCCGCTGGACCCGGACGAGGCGGTGGCCGCCGTGGCCGGGGCGGGCGACGCGGCGGGCGGGCCGGAGTCCGAGGCGGTGCTGGCCGACTCGGTCGGGCTCGCGCTGCTGGTGGGGCTGGACACGCTGCCGCCGGCCGAACGGGTGGCGTTCGTGCTGCACGACACGTTCGGCCTGCCGTTCGGCGAGATCGCCGCGATCACCGGGCGGACCCCGGCGGCGGCCCGCCAGCTGGCCAGCCGGGCCCGGCGCCGGATCTCGGGCGGCGAGCCGGACGCGCCGGCCAGCGCCCGGCTGGCGCGGCAGCGGCGGGTGGCCGAGGCGTTCCTGGCCGCGTCCCGCGGCGGCGACCTGGCCGGGCTGATCGCCGTCCTGGACCCGGACGTGGTGCTCAGCGCCGACCGGACAGCCGTGGCTACGGGTGCATCGAGAGAGGTCAATGGTGCCCGAGCTGTGGCAGAGACATTCTCGGGGCGAGCCCGCACCGCGCAACCGGCACTCGTGAAT
>Ga0136846_1239879_pt1 | contig 15363 bp, 7 predicted proteins | sample HopSoiMetagenom2_FD_96841 | JGI IMG/M metagenome (GOLD analysis project Ga0136846, IMG submission 96841) | Grasslands soil microbial communities from Hopland, California, USA - 2 Assembly 2016 (version 4) | ecosystem: Environmental > Terrestrial > Soil > Grasslands | place: USA: Hopland... | reverse complement strand
CGGGCCAGGCATACGTACCTGAACGAGCGCATCGCGCTGCATTACGGTCTGACCGACGTGAAGGGCGATCACTTCCGCCGGGTCGAGCTGGCACAGTCGGCGCGATGGGGTCTCCTCGGCAAGGGCGCCGTGCTGATGGCGGCCGCGTACCCGAATCGCACGTCGCCGGTCCTGCGCGGCAGATTCATCCTTGAACACATACAGGGCGTGCCGCCGGCGAACCCGCCGCCGAACGTCCCGACGCTGGACGAGAAGAATATCGGCACGACCAAGGCGCTGACGATGCGCGAGATGATGGCGAAGCATCGTGCGAACCCGACGTGCGCAGCCTGTCACGCCGTGATGGACCCGCTGGGTTTTGCGCTCGAGAATTTCGACGCCACCGGAAAGTGGCGCGACCGGGATCGTTTTGCCGGCGTCGAGATCGACGCGAGCGGCAAACTGCCTGATGGCACGACGGTCAATGGCCCCGACGATCTGCGCAACGCGCTGCTGCGGCGTCCGCAGCAATTCGTGCAGACATTCACGGAAGGTCTGCTGACCTACGCGACCGGGCGAAAGCTGGAAGCGTGGGACATGCCAGCGGTCCGCCGCATCGTCTCGGCGTCGGCCGCGACCGACTACATGTTCTCGACGATCGTGCAGGCTGTCGTGCGGAGCGAGCAGTTCAGGATGCGCCGCGCGCCGCAGCCGGCGGCGGACAAGGCATCGACGGTTGCGGGCGGACATTAGGAGAACGGCGTAGTGCGGACCTTCGGGTCCGCCTTGTTCTGGCAGGCCTGAAGACCTGCACTACGTGGGACGTACGCTGGAACACAGGAGACACGACATGTATCTGTCGCAGAAACACATCTCACGGCGAATGATCCTGAAGGGCGTGGGCGCCGCCATCGCGCTGCCGCTGCTGGACGCGATGAATCCGGCCGCAAAGGCGTGGGCGAAGACGGCCGCCGGCTCGGCGCCGAAGCGGTTCGCGTTCGTGGGCTTCCCGCATGGCGCGATCATGGACCGCTGGTCGCCGAAGGAAGTCGGTACAGGCTACGAGATGTCGACGATTCTCCAGCCGCTCGAGGCGCTGCGGCCGCACATGACAATCGTCTCGGGGCTGCGCAACAAGCCCGGCGAGACGCCTGAGCCGCACGCGTACATCGAGTCGACGTGGCTCAGCTGCGTCAAGCCCTGGGATCACGGCGCCGCCGGCCCCGACTCGGGCGTGACCGCGGATCAGATGGCCGCGCGCCACATCGGGCAGGACACGCGGCTCCCGTCTCTCGAGCTGACGACGTCCCAGGTGGGTGCGCGGCTCGCGTGGCGAACGCCGACGCAGCCGCTGCCGCAGGAAGGCAACCCCCGCGCGGTGTTCCAGAAGCTGTTCGGCCAGGGCGATACGGACAAGGAGCGCGCCGCCATTCTCCAGGAGACGGGCAGCATCCTCGATCGCGTGCAGTCGCAGGCGTCGCGCCTGCAGTCGAGCCTTGGCGTCCGCGACCGCGTGATCGTCGGCGACTATCTCGATTCGGTGCGCGAGATTGAACGGCGGGTGCAAATGGCGGAAAAAGCCGACCTGACGTCGCTTGAAATTCCCGACGCGCCCGTCGGCACGCCGACCGACATCACCGAGCACTTCAAGCTGATGTTCGATTTGATGGCGCTCGCGTTCCAGGCGGACATCACGCGCGTGATCACGTTCTCGATGGATCACGAGGCGAGCATGCGGACGTACACGAACCTCGGGATCGCCGAAGGCTTTCACCCGCTGTCGCACCACGGCAACAACCCGCAGAAGCAGGACAAGCTGGTGCAGATCCAGACGTATCACACGCTCGTGTTCGCAAAGTTCGTCGAACGCCTGTCGAAGGCGCAGGAAGCCGACGGGACGGTGCTCGACCACTCGACGATCCTGTTCGGCAGCAACATGAGCAACAGCGACAGGCACAACAACGACCCGCTGCCGGCGGCGATCCTGGGTCATGCGAACGGGCGCATCAAGGGCGGCCAGCACGTGAAGTATCCGCAGGACTCGCGGTTTGCGGACCTGCTTGTCACGCTGTTCGACAGGAACAACATCCCGGTGGAGAAGCTCGGCGACAGCGGCGGCGTCTTCTCGGAGATTTAGCGATGGCTGATGTAGTGCGGACCTTCCGGTCGGCCGTGGCAGGGAGGATGGGGCGGCAACTCGTGGCGCGAGGCTCGTGGCTCGTGGCGGTTTGGGTTGCGGGGATTTCCATCGCGGCCGCCGCCCAGGGGCCGGTCCGCCGAAGCCCTGCCGAAGGCGGAACGCTGGTCGACGCGGCGGAGCAGGGCGACCGCGCGGCCGTGCTGCGGATGCTGTCGAAGGGGAGCAACCCGAACACGCCGTCCGCGGACGGGACGACGGCCATCATGTGGGCGTCGGCAAACGGCGACGTCGAGCTCGTACGCGCGCTGGTGCGCGCGGGCGCCGATGTCCGCCGGACGAACCAGTTCGGCACGACGGCCGTGACCGAGGCCGCCATTGTCGGCGCGGCGCCCGTCCTCGACGTGCTGCTCAAGGCCGGGGCCGATCCCAACTCCAGGAATCCCGAAGGCGAAACTCCGATCATGGCGGCCGCGCGCAGCGGCAAGGTCGAGGCGGCCAAAGTGCTCGTCGAAGCCGGCGCCGACGTGAACGCGAAAGAAGAGTTCGGCGGCCAGTCGGCACTGATGTGGGCGGCGGCGCAGAGCCAGGCCGAGATGGTCAAGTTCCTGGCGTCACACGGCGCCGACGTGAATGCGCGCGGGCTCACCCGCAACTGGGAGCGGAAGGTCATCACCGAACCGCGGCCGAAAGACATGAACCAGGGCGGCTTCACCGCGCTCCTCTACGCGGCACGCGAGGGCTGCGTCGACTGCGCGAAATACCTGATGGCGGCCGGGGCGGATCCCGCGATCGCGGATCCGCATCAGGTGGCGCCGCTCAACATGGCGCTGCTGAACCTCCACTTCGAGCTGGCGAAGTACATGGTCGAAGCCGGCGCCGACCTGAACCAGTGGGACTTCTACGGCCGATCGCCGATCTACATGGCCGCCGACGTCAGCACGCTGCCGACGAAAGGCAACGGCGCGATGGCCGTGCTGCCGAGTGAAGACAACGTGACGGCGCTCGACGTCGCGAAGCTGATGCTCGACAAGGGCGCCAATCCGAACATCCAGCTGAAGCGGCGTCCACCGTACCGCGACGTCCCCCAGGATCGCAGCGGTGACGTCATTCTCGCGCAGGGCGCGACCCCGCTGCTGCGCGCCGCCCGCGCCGGCGACGCACCGTTTGTCGAACTGCTGCTGAAACACGGCGCCCTCGTCGACCTGGCGAGCAAGGAGGGCGTGACGCCGCTCATGGCGGCCGCCGGCGTGGAGTTCGGCACGCGCGTGACGCGCGGACGCAATCGGACTACGGAGGGTGTGCTGGCGACGATGACGCTGCTGCTCGATGCCGGGGCCGATATCAACGCGCGCCTGGTGAACGAGCCCAGGCGCGAAGTGTTCGATGCCAGCGCGGCGCAGGCCAACGTCTACGCGTCCACCCTCCGCGGTCGTCCGAGCCAGATCCCGACCCCTGACGCGGTGCCCGATCAGACGGCGATCATGGGCGCGGCCGAACGCGGCTACACCCCGGTCGTGAAGCTCCTGGCCGAGCGCGGCGCGGATCTTGGCGCGAAGGACGCAATTGGCCGCACCGTGCTCGATCTCGCCAAAGGCGTGGGCGTGCGGGGCGTCAAGTCCTCCGTCGCCGAGCCGCATCCCGAGACGGTCGCGTTGCTCGAGTCGCTGATGGCCGCAAAGGGCATCCCGCTCTCGGCAGCCCGATGAACCGCGCCGAGGGGGCATGCGGATCCTGAAGGCGGCCCTCCTGGCGTGTCTGGCCGGCGCGAGCGTCTTCGCGCAGGCCCCCTCCCGATCGACCTCGTGGGACACGTACGGCGGCGACTCCGGCGGCCGCCGGTACTCGCCGCTCACGCAAATCGATACTCATAACGTCGCGAAGCTGAAGCTCGCCTGGCAGTACGGCGTCGCGGCCCCCGGCGTGTCCGTGAATGCGGTCGGGCGGACGCAGGCCGTTCCGATTTTTGTGCGCGGCGTTCTCTATACGCCGACGGCGCAGCGATCCATCGTGGCGCTGGATCCGGCGACCGGGAAAGAGATCTGGAAATACGAGATCGAAAATGGCGGAGCCCCGAATCGGGGCGTGGCGTACTGGCCGGGCGATGGTGGATCGCGTCCGCGAATCCTCGCGGGCACGTCAAACGGCCGTCTGCTCGCGCTCGATGCCGCGACGGGTAAGCCGGTTCCCACCTTCGGGGATCAAGGCACGATCGACCTGCGTGCGGGCGTCGCCGACAAGTTCCCGAAGATGCCGTACCTCATGGCCTCGCCGGGGATCATCTACCGGAATCTGATCATCACCGGCGCGCGAGGGCAGGAGGACAACCCGGAAGGGCCGGCGATGGACGTGCGCGCATGGGATGTCAGAAACGGGAAGCTGGTGTGGACTTTCCATACGATCCCGCATCCGGGCGAGCCCGGGTACGACACCTGGCCGACAGACTACTGGAAGACAGCCGGTTCCCCCGCCAACTGGGGCTTCGGCTCGGTCGATGCGGCGCGAGGACTGATCTTCCTGCCGATCGGCCAGCCGGCGTCGCAGTATTACGGGGGCCACCGCGCGCAGCAGAACCTGTATTCCTCGTCGGTGGTCGCGCTCGATGCCAGCACCGGCGCCGTCCGCTGGCACTTTCAGCTGACGCACCATGACGTCTGGGATTACGACAACGCGGCCACGCCGGCGCAGATAGACGTTGTCCGCGATGGAAGGCGGATTTCCGCCGTGGTCACGGTGGCGAAATCCGGGTTGATGTTCTTTCTCGAGCGCGAAACCGGCAAGCCCGTTTTTCCCGTCGAGGAAAGGCCGGTGCCGAAAAGCGATATCCCGGGCGAGGAAACATGGCCCACGCAGCCGTTTCCGTTGAAGCCGCCGCCGCTGTCACGCCTCGGGATCTCGCCCGGCGAGATCTTCACCGGCGAGCCGACGCACGAGAAATTCTGCCGGGACCTCGTCGAGAAGATCGGCGGCATCCACAATCTCGGCCCGTACACTCCCTACAGCAGCAGCGAGTTCCGCGTCGTGTTTCCCGGGCAGCAGGGCGGTCCGAATTTCGGCGGCGTCGCGATCGATCCGGCGATGGGCTATGTCTTCGTCAACTCGCGCGACGTGGGCGGGATGGGCCGGATGGACAAGACGGCTGAAGGCGATCAGGTCGCGTACCGCCGGTTCAGTCCGCTTGGCCCCGGCACGGTGAACGCCCGCTTCTGGAACCCCGAAACCAGCCTGCCGTGTCAGCCGCCGCCATGGGCGCATCTGATCGCGGTCAACGCCAACACGGGGGACATCGCCTGGAACGTTCCGCTCGGCACGAGCGACGAGCTCGAGGCGAAGGGCATCAGGAATACCGGCGCGTTCGGGCAGGGCGGTCCGATTGCCACGGCCGGCGGCCTGGTGTTCATCGCGGGCACCATCGACAAGCGCTTTCGAGCCTTCGATTCCCGTACCGGGCGGACGCTCTGGGAAGGAAAGCTCGAATCGGAGGGCCATACAACGCCCATGACCTACATGGCCCCGAACGGCAAACAATACGTCGTCGTGGTGACGACGGGCGTCAACGCGTTTGCGCTCGAATAATATGCGCCTGTTCCTGTCCGCTGTCCTGTCGTCCGGTGTCGCGGCCGCGCTGCTCGCGACGTCCGGCCTCGCGCAAGTGAAGCAGGCGAGTCCCCACGATTTGTCCGCCGCCAAGCTCACGGCGTCTCCCACAAGCAGCTGGCCGACCAACGGCGGCAATCTCTACAACCAGCGTTACTCTCCGCTCACATCCATCAACCGCGACAACGTGGGGCAGCTGAAAGGTGTGTGGCGTGCGCGGCTGCGCGGGTCGGGCACCGCGCCGCAGTACTCCGGTTTCGCGCAACCCGTCGTATACGACGGCGTTGCGTACGTGAGCACCGGCGCCGACGACGTCTTCGCACTGTCGATCGAGACCGGCGAGATCCTCTGGCAGTACGCCGCGAATCTCGACCCGGACATCACGTCCGTGTGCTGCGGCTGGAACAACAAGGGCGTCGCCATCAGCGAAGACAGAGTCTTCATCGGACAACTTGACGGCAAGCTCGTCGCGCTTGATCGTGCGACCGGCAAAGTCGCGTGGGCGATACAGGCCGAGCGCTGGCAGGAGAACTTCTCGATTACCGCCGCGCCGCTGTACGTCAAGGTCAACAGCCCGTCGACTGCGGTCGGGGCGGGCATGGTGGTGATTGGTTTCGCCGGGGGCGATCGCGGCACCCGCAGCCGCGTCAAGGCGTACGACGCGAAGGATGGGCGGCTGCTGTGGACGTTCTACACGATTCCCGGTCCCGGCGAACCCGGTCATGAAACGTGGCCGGCGAACAACGACGCGTGGAAATACGGCGGCGCCGCGATCTGGCAGACGCCGGCCGTCGATCCAGAGCTCGGGCTCCTCTATTTTTCGACCGGCAACGCGGCTCCGGATTACAACGGCGCCGTGCGGCCGGGGGACAACCTGTACGCGGCATCGATGCTCGCCATCGAGCTCGCAACCGGGAAGTATCGCTGGCACTTTCAACAGGTGCATCACGACATCTGGGACTACGACGCGGTCAACCCGGTCGTCCTCATGGACGTCAGCGTCGGCGGCCGCATGCGCAAGGCGATCGCCGAAGTCGGCAAGACGGGCTGGGCCTATGTTCTCGATCGGCAGACCGGGAAGCCGCTCATCGGCATCGACGAGCGTCCCGTGCCGCAGGAGCCGCGCCAGGCAACCGCCGCGACGCAGCCATTCCCGCGCGGCGACGCCGTCGTTCCACAATTGATCGAGATCGCGCCGGAAGGCCACACCCTGGTCAACGACGGCCGCATCTTCACGCCATTCGTCGGAAAAAACCCGACCATCGTCGCGCCGGGGATCTGGGGCGGCGCCAGCTGGCCGCCCAGCGCCTACGATCCGGTTCAGCACGCATTGTTCGTTTGTGCGTCGTCTGTCATCGGCGGCTACACGGGCGGCGGTGACCCGGTCTTTGCCGCCCCGAAGAACGGCGACAGCTTCGGCGGGGGCAGGACGGCTTCCACGCGTGCCGCGCGCACCGGCATCGTCGCGGCACTCGATGTGACCACCAATAAACTGATGTGGCGATATCAATGGCCGGAGCAGTGCTACAGCGGCACCCTCGCGACCGCGGGCGGCCTGTTGTTCGTCGGCCGCAACGACGGACGTCTCACCGCGATCGACTCCGGAACGGGCAAACAGCTTTGGGAATTCCAGACAGGCGCGGGCATGCATGCGCCCGCGAGCACGTTCGAGCACAACGGCAAGCAGTATGTGCTCGCGTTCTCGGCCGGCAGCGCCCTGATCGGTTCCGCGCGCGGTGACAGCGTGTGGCTCTTCGGGCTCGACGGTACGCTCGCGCCGGTTCAGCCGGGACAGTCGATGTCGCGAAACGCCGCCGCCGCGGCACGGCCGGCCGACGTTGCGGCCGCTGCCGGTGCGACGCTTTCGGCTTCTGCTCCCAACCTCGCCGAAGGGAAGCGCGTGTTCGTGCAAGCGTGCGTCGTCTGCCACGGGGAGGACGGCAAGGGCGGACACGGGGGCGGCGCGCCGCTGAACGGCATCACCGATCTTGCCGCCACAATCCAGACGGTGACCGCCGGCCGCAACAACATGCCGCCGTTCAGCGCAGCGTTGACGCCACAGGAGGTGCGCGACGTGAGCGCGTACGTCCTCCAGACGTTGTCGAGCCGCGTACCCTGAAGCCCGCGGTCTCCAGAACCTGTATGGTCGGTGCGCTTCTCGTCATGGTAGCGGCCTCGGCCGCCGCCGCGCCGGCGGCGAACGCCCGCGCAGCGGTCGAGCGGGCCCTCCCGTCGCTGCAGCGCTCGGCGAAGACCTTCGTCGCCAACCGGAGCTGCGTCTCCTGCCACCACAACATCCTGCCAATCCTGACGCTGCGGCTCGCATCCAGCCGTGGGTTCGAGATCGACCCCGCCATCCTGTCCGACGTCGAGCGGAAGACGTTCCGCGTGCTGACGAATCCACGCGCATTCGACGATGCCGTGCAGGGCACCACGGTCAGCGATCCGACGCCAAACGACAGCTGGCTCCTGGTGGCGGCGCAGGCGGCGGGCCTCGCGCCGGACCTGACCCGCGCGGTCTATGCCAAGCGCATTGCGAGCTGGCAGCGCGGCGGTCATTGGACGACGTCCGATTTCCGGCCGCCGCATTCGAGCAGCCTGTTCACCGCGACGGCGACGGCCGTGCTGGCGATCCGCTCGTACCTTCCGGATGAGATGCGGTCCGGGCGCGAACGCATCCTCGGCGACGCGCGCAACTGGCTGACGAAAACCGCGCCGCAGTCCACGGAGGATGCGGCATTCCGCCTCCTCGGGCTTGTGTGGGCGGAGGCCTCGGCGGCTGACGTTTCGGCCGCTCGCCGCGATCTTTGGAGGCGGCAGCGGTCCTCGGGCGGCTGGCCGCAGCTTCCCGCGTACGCGCCGGACGCGTATTCGACGGGCGAGGCCTTGTATGCCCTTCATGAATCGGGCACTCCCGTCGCCGACGCGGCCTGGCGCAAAGGGATCGGCTTTCTGCTGACGTCGCAGGCCGCCGATGGCACATGGCACGTGCGATCGCGGATGATCTCGCCCGCCGAGGTCAGCCCGCCGTACTTCACGACCGGCTTTCCCTACAAACGGGATGAGTACATCTCCTACGCTGCCAGTGCGTGGGCGACGATGGCGCTGCTCGGCGCGGAACCGAGGGCAGATGCCGCCACGCCGCCGCCGACGATCGCCGAAGTCGCGGCCGGAGACCTGCGCCCGTTTCGGTCCGCGCTGTTCGATTCCGCAGAGCAGTTCGCATCGAGCCTGAAGGGCGATGTCAATTTGAAAACAGCCGAGGGGACGTCGCTGCTGATGGCCGCGGCGGCCGATGCCGACAAGGTGAGGCTGCTGCTCGCGCGCGGCGCGGATCCGACGTTCCGCGCGCCATCCGGGTACGACGCGATGACCGTGGCGGCATCGTATCCGGACAGTGCGCCGGCGATGCACGCGCTCCTCGATGCGGGAGCCACCGCCGAACCGCCAGAAGGTGTGAAAGCCACGCGATCGCCGCTGCTGTTTGCGTCGATGTCCGGAGACCTCGACGCGGTGGCGCTGCTGCTCGCGCGCGGTGCGAACGCCAGCCTCGCGAGTGCCGGAGGCGACACGCCGATTTCCGAAGCGATCACGTTCGGCCGGGCCGGCGTCGTGCAGGCGTTGATCGCGGCGGGTGCCGAAGTGAATCTCGTCGAACGGTCCGGCGTCAACCTGCTGCACTGGGCCGCGATCACGAACCGGGCGGAGGTCGTGCCGGTGCTTGCGCGGGCGGGCGTGGACATCGACGCCGTGGACGAAGCCGGTTACACACCGCTGATGTACGCCGCCACGATCGATTTCGGTGACACGGCCACGCTGCGCGCGCTGCTTGCCGCCGGAGCCAGGACCGGCATCGCGAACCCAGCCGGCCGGACTCCGCGTCAGCAGGCGCGGCACCTCGGCCACCTGCAGCTTGCCGCCGCCCTGACGGGACGGCCATGAAGCTGCCGCGACGGTCATGCAAAACGGGTCAGCTCATGGAACCGGAGGACTGATGAAGAGTGTCATGACGCTCGCGATGGTGCTTGCCGTTGCGAGTACCGCTGCCGCGCAGGATCCAGACGATTACCGCGGCGGCTGGAGAACGGACGTGGGAGAGCCGCATACCTACGAATTCTCGATTCGCGGAGAGAAGGTCCGCGGCATCTACTGCACGTACTGCGCGGATGCCACGACGCTGGCGTTCGTCGACGGCACGTTCGGGCCGCGCGGCCTCGACTTCGTCGTCACGCACGTCAATGCGGATGGCAGCACCGCGTATGAGGACAAGGCAAAGGCGCGGTTCGAACAGGGCAGGCTGATTGTGACGGGGACGAGCGGCGCGCCCGGCGGCGTAAAATTCGAGCGGACCCTGATCAAGGATCCCCGCGGCCCGGATCCCCTGCCTGTCATCGTGTCGATCCTGCCCAAGGCGCCGCCGGTTCCGGCCGTGAGAATCAACCAGCAGGGCATCGGAGCGCCGCCGCCGCGCTATATCCAGCCGGGCCCGTGGAAGTCAGGCGTGACGGAGAAAGACGTCATCGGGGTCTGGCTGGGGTTTGGCGTGGGCGCGCCGAAGCAGTACTTCATCATCCGCAAAGTGGGGAACAGGCTGCGCGGCATGGTGTGCGGGACCTGCGACAACCCGTACACGATGGCGGCGCTCGACGACTTCGAAATTCAGGGCGACACGATCCGGTTCAACATCCTCCACGAAGACTGGGCTGACGGCGAGCTCCCGACGTTCTACAAGCACGTCACCGCCCACGTCGGCTGGAACGAGATGCGGTGCACGACCGCCGCCGACCATCAACCGCCACCTCCGCCGCGACCGCGGCCCGCCGGCTTCGTTCCCGGTTTCTCGCTGGAAGGTCCGATCGCCATCGAAGCGACGGCCGGCAACCGCTGGCCGGAATGGCCGCCGAAGAACACGTCGCTGCCGCGTTGAAGCAGTGTGTCTGGTGGAGTGCGGACACTTCAGGTCCGCCTGTTCCGGGAGGCCTGCAGGCCTGAAGGCCTGCACTACGGAAGATCGAGGAATCCGCGTCCGGATGACACGTCACCCGGACGCGGACGTCGAGGCGTCTGCTAGAAATCGAACTGCACGCCGATCTTGAAGAACCGCGCCTGCGTGATCGAGAGCGGATTGAGATACGTGCTTTGCGGAGTCAGTATCGTCGGTCCGTAGGTCTGCTGATACACGTCAATCGAGTTGGAGTTGGTCAGGTTGAAGATGTCGAGCGACACCAGTGTTTTGGTGCGGCCGTACTTCAGCGTCTTGCCGACCCGGAGATCGAGGCCGTTGAGGCGATCGCCGTACACCGTTCCCGGCTTGACGATGTTGAAGAACTGAAAGGGAGCAGCACCCGAGAAACCCCGGGCGAATCCAACACTTGTCTCTCCGGACAGCAGAAACGCCGTGCCGGTCAGGCTCTGGCTGGTGACGGCGGGGAAGTTGCTGCCCGGATACGGGAGGCTGTGGAACGTCCCGCTGAGCAGCACGTCGATCTTGGGCACGTTGTACGACGCGAGCCCTTTGTAGTTCGTCTGCCACCCCGATTCGCGATGGCAGAACGACTGCGGAAGTTGCGCGAGGCCGCCGATGAAGGGCGAACCGAAGCCCAGCGAACCACCGTTGATGATGGACGAAATGTAGACGTCCGGGTGCTGCGCAGCCAGTCCGCACTCGTCCTCGATCACGTTTCCGGTGCTGAAGCCGGCCTGCAGGGTCAATCCCTGCTGGAGGCGGGCGTTGACCGACCCGTCGACGCCGTTATACCGGTTGATGATGCCACCGGCGTTGTCGGCGAGCGTGTAGAGGTTGTCGAACTGGTTGTATTTGGCGGGCGCGATCTCTTCGAAGGTCAGGGTGTAGCCGCCGCCGCCCGGCAGCTTCGGATCCTTCGGCACGTTGTAGGTGAACGGGTTGAAGTCCGTCGGCTTCAGGGCACGGTTGATCGTCGTCGCGATGTTTCCCCAGCTCCGCCGGTTGTAGCTCACGTCGACCGATACCCTCGCGGCGAGCTGCTGAGAGATGCCGGCCGACAAATCCCAGCTGTGCTCGCGCGTATTCCAGCCGGTCGTGGCCGCCGGATCGATCGTCAGCGGAGAGATGAACTTCCCGAAGAACGGATTCCCGACGCCGCAGCTGTCTCTCGTCGCGTTGTAGCCCGGCGAGGTCGGATCGTTCTGCGCCGATTGATCCAGCAGATTGCAGTTGGGCACGAAGTCGTGGTTCGCGTCGACCCACGTGCGCTGCACGTTCGAGACAAAGTGTCCGAGCCCCGCCGGACTGAAGTTGACCCACTCGTCGACGGTGTTCACGGTCGTGACGTACTCGCCCATGAAGAACTTCAGTGCGGTCTTGCCGTTGCCGAACACATCGTAGGTCGCGCCGAAGCGGGGCTGCAGGTCCTTGTGGTTCAGTGGGCCGTCCTGCGCGGGGAAGACCACCGCCGTCGGAAGGAAGATGTTCGGCCCCATCTGCTGCTGATTGAAGTGATCGATGAGGCGCTCGAAGCGCAGGCCGGCCTGCAGTGTCAGGCGATTGAGCGTCCATCGATCCTGCGCATAGAGAGCGGTCATGCCCTGATGCTGCTGTTGCTGCGACGCCTGATCGGCGTACATCGTGAAGTTGATGGGACTGCCGTTCGTGAACTGGTAATGCAGCTGGGAGTTGTTGTAGAAATTCTTCGGGAACGTGGAGTCGTTCGCCATGTAGCGGACGCCGAACTTCGCCGAGTGCGACCCGGTCACGTAGGACGCCGATCCCTGGATGATATTTGTGAATCCGGTATGGTCCGACCAGTCGCTCGATCGGTAGTTGAGGCCTGGAATGACGCCGGCCGTTTCGTTGACGGGGATGGTCGTCGTATCGTACGGATTCTTCTGCGTGCCCCCCCACCAGAAGTAGGGACCCAGCTGAGTGCTGCCTTCGAGCAGCAGCTTGCTGGTGACCGGCGAGGTCCAGCTGATCTGCGTCATCGAGTTCGGGCGATTCTCGACGCGCTGCAGCGCTTCCGGCGAGGCAATCGTCCCGGAGAAGGTCTGCCCGGAACTGGAGCCGCCCTGGATACAGTGCTGGCAAATGCGCTGGTAGTCCGTGAAGAAATTGATCTTGTTTCTCGGCGTCGCCTGCCACGTCAGACGCAGGGAGCCATTCTTCCACCTGCCGTCGTCGATCGGTACTTCCAGCGGCCGGCCGTTCTTCCCGTCAGCCGGGAGGTATGTCCACTTGGTGGGATCCCCGGCATTCAAATTGACCCACATGCTGGCGACGTTCTGATCGTTGGACTGGTAGCGGAAGGTGCCGAAGAACCACAGCTTGTCCTTGATGATCGGGCCGCCGAACGCGGGGTTGACGTCCCAGGCCTTCGCCAGGGACTGCGCGGTCGTCAGGCCCTTGGCCTGCAATTCCGGCGTCAGGTTCGTCCCCTGTAGCGCACTGCCCGTGCCGTTGATGAAAAACGTCCCGGCATACCTGTTTCCGCCCTGTTTGCCGATGATGTTCATCTGCGGACCGCCGGTGTTCGCTTCGCCAAGCCCGCCAGACAGGCTGAACACCACTTCCTGCGCATTGCCGACCTCGGTGACGTAGGAGGACACGCCCATGCCCTGGTAGCCGGCGCTCATGCCGTCGACCTGGACCTGTCCCTCATTGCGCCGTCCGCCGTGGACCTGGAACACGTTGAAGACGCCGCCCTGGGCGCCGCCGACGTCGTTGCCCTGCACGTTGATCGCCGGGACGAGCGCAATCAGACCGCCATATTGCCGTGACGTCGGTAGTGCGGATACCGTCTCGCCGCTGATCACCTGTTGGGCGCGCGCGCTCTTCACGTCGACCACCGGCGCTTCGCCGCTGACCGTGACCGTTTCCGACACCGCTCCGACTTTCATGTCGCCGTTCACGGTCGCAATGAAGCTACCGGTCAGCTCGATCCCTTCCCGCTTGGCCGTCGCGAACCCGGTCAGCGTAAAGGTCACTGTGTATGTGCCAGGTCTCAGGTTCTCGATGGAATACTGACCGGTGCCGCTCGTGACGACGGAGCGTGTCTTCTCGATCAGCGCAGGACTTGATGCTTCGACGGTGACGCCTGGCAGGACCGCCCCGGAGGCGTCCCTTACGGTGCCGACGATCGAGGCCTGGGCGTAGACGGCAGTGGGGACGACGAGGAGCGCGACCAGGACACCGACCGCCCTGAAACCTCTGAGCATGGTGATCCTCCAGGCATGACAGCCCGTGATGATGCCGTTCAGTAGAGTTGAACAGCGTGTCCGGCCACTATACGCACGTTAATGGAGGATGCAAGAACGAAAATCAAGATCTTGGCTGGTGCAAGACGGGCGATCCATGTTGATGGAGCAGGGATGCACCGGCGGTATCGCCGGCGATCGAAAGAGTATGGAAAGCGCGGGTCGGCAGAAGCGGCAGGATGGGCAGGAAGGCTGGAACGTTTTCGTTCCGCCTTCCTGCCTCTCCCGTCTACGGGATCACCCTAGAAGTCGAACTGCACGCCAATCTTGAAGAACCGTGCCGACATGATCGACAACGGATTGAGGTACGTCGCCCCGTAGGTCTGGTTGAAGACCTGCGCCGTATTCGAGTTGAACAGGTTGAAGATGTCGAGGCTGACGAGCGTCTTGGTGGTGCTGTATCGCAGGATCTTGCCGAACCGGAGATCGACGGCATTGATACGATCGCTGTACAGCACGCCGGGCTGGACGATGTTCAGGAACTCGATGACGTTGCCGCTCGAGAGGGGGCGCCCGAGATTCGTCTGGAATTGCGGCGCGATGATCGCCTGACCGCCGATGCTCTGACTCTGCACCGAGGGAAATTCGTTACCGGGATACGGCAGGCTGCGCATCGTGCCGCTGATCAGCATGTCGATCTTCGGCACGTTATAGGTGGCAAGCGCCTTCAAATTCGTTTTCCACCCCGACTCGCGATGGCAGGCGCTCTGCGGCCACTGCCCGAGGCCGCCGAGGAACGTGTCAAGGAAGCCGTCCGTCCCGCCCCAGGGGCCGAAGATGTACGTCTCCGGGTGATTCTTGACCACGCCGCACGAGTCCTCCACGACGTTCCCGGTGCTGAATCCGCCCTGCACCGTCACCTCGCGCAGCCGCGCGTTCAGCGTGAAATCGACGCCGTTGAACTTGTTGAAGGCGCCGCCGACGCTGTCGGCGAACGTCAGGTAATTGTCGACCTGCTGGAACTTGGCGGGCTTCACGTCGTAGAACGTCAAGGCGTAGCCGCCACCGCCCGGCAGTTTCGGATCCTGCGGCACGTTGTACACGAACGAGTCGAAGTCCGCCGGTGTCCACGCGCGGTTGATTTCGGCCGGCAGGTTTCCCCAGCTCCGTCTGATGTAGTCGAGCTGGATCGATACCCTGGGCGCGATCTGCTGCGTCACGCCCGCCGTCATGTCCCAGCTGTACTCGCGTGCGTTCCATCCGTTCGTGGTCGTGGGGTCGACGGTCAGCGGTGAGACGGGCTTGCCGAAGAACGGATTTCCCGGCCCGCACTCCCCGTTCGCGGTCGAGTTCAGCAGGTTGCAGTTGACGACGTAGTCGTGGTTGGAGTCGGTCCAGTTTCTTGTATCCGTCGTCACAAAGTGGCCGAGCCCGGCCGGGCTGTAGTTCGCCCACTCGTCAACGGTGTTGAACGTCGT
>Ga0136846_1235956_pt1 | contig 15363 bp, 7 predicted proteins | sample HopSoiMetagenom2_FD_96841 | JGI IMG/M metagenome (GOLD analysis project Ga0136846, IMG submission 96841) | Grasslands soil microbial communities from Hopland, California, USA - 2 Assembly 2016 (version 4) | ecosystem: Environmental > Terrestrial > Soil > Grasslands | place: USA: Hopland... | reverse complement strand
TCCTTCAGTCCCGAATTTCCCAGCTTCAGTTCGACCTTCCCAACGATCAGACCCTCACCAAACTCGAAAGTGATCAGGTTCGCGATTGGCAAGTTAAAACCAATGATGGCCGCCAGATGTTAACGGTGGAATTCATCCGTCCCGTGGAAAACGCACTGAGCCTCACTTTAGCGACCGAACAATCCCTCAGCGCTTTGCCTACATCCATCGACCTGTCTCCTCCAGCTCCATCCAAAGCCCAACGCGAAAACGGCACTCTGACAGTAAAAAGCGAAGACATACTCGCTCGTCTGGAAAGCAGCAATGGCATGCGCCAGGTCAACGCCGCCGAAAACGAAGCGCTGGCTTTTCGCTACAATTCTCATCCCGCCACCGCTCGAATTCGTGTCACTCGCATTGAGCCTGAAGTAACCGTCGCTTCACGCGTCACGGCGACCCTCGAAGAGAACCGGCTTCTGATTCGTCACGAACTCGAGGTCACCGCCGCCAGGGCCGGCATTTACAATCTTGAACTGACCCCTCAGGATAATTTCACCGTCCCTGACGTTTCCGGCGAAGGAATTGAAGATTGGAAAAGCTCCGGCGGAAAATTGCAGGTGACTTTCACGCAACGCGTCCTTGGCCAAAGAAAACTGGTCGTTCAACTGGAACGCGCCCTCACGAATACTCCACCTGAGATTTCGATCCTGCCTTTGAAACTTTCCGGCGCAGCCAAAGAAACGGCATGGATCGGGGCTACCTCCAGCCCCGGCCTGCAGCTAAAAACCTCTTCTGTGGAAAGCGTGCGGGAAATTCCGGTTACCTCCCTCCCCAATCGTAAAGATGAACTCCTCGCTTTTCGTGCTGAAACCGGCATCTGGCGTCTCACTCTTTCAGCCGAACGCCAGACCTCACGCATTGTCGCCCAAGTTTTCAACCTCATGACCATTGGCGACGGCATTGTCGGCGGAAGCGCAACGATTCGCTTCGGCATCGTAAACCAGGGGATTCAACAATTTCGAATCCGCGTTCCAGACCATTGGAAGAATCTCGAATTCACCGGGGTGAATCTCCGCCGAAAAGACAAGCAAGGTGACATTTGGACCATCTCGCTTCAGGACAAAGCCTGGGGTGGTTATACCCTCGTCGTCAGTTACGACTACCCTTTCGATCCAAAACAAGCCGCCCTGAATCCCGCCGGCGCTCACGTGCTCGATGTCGAGCGTGAAACCGGCAGCATCGCGATCACCACCGCCGCCAGTCTCGAAGTGCAACCCAGTCCTGTCACAGAACCGCTCCGCCAGATCGACCCTACCGAGCTCGCCGAGACGGATCGCGCCCTCATTACCCGTCCTCTTTTGCTCGCGTATCGCTATGAAGGCAATCTCTTCGCGCTCACGCTTAATGTCACGCGCCATAACGAACTCGCGACGCTCGACGCTGTCGCCGATCGTGCCCAACTCACCAGCGTTGTCACGGAAAATGGCGAAATGCTCACGCAAGCCTCCTTCATGGTAAAAAATAACGAGCGCCAATTTCAGCGGTTCGAACTCCCTCCCGGCGCGACTCTCTGGGGCGTTTCGGTCAATGGGCAACCAGTCAAAGCCGATCGCGATGGCGACTGGCTGCTCCTTTCGCTTCCGCGCGAAGAGAACCGTGACCAGGCTTTCGCCGTCGATATTAAATATGCGCAGCGATTGGGCGCGCTGGGACGTCTCATCCCCAGCAAAGCAGAATTCGTCGCTCCCAAAACCGATGTTCCCGGGACCTACGCCCAATGGGAACTCTACGTTCCGGCTTCAAAGCATGTCTCCGGCTTCGGTGGAAACATGAGCACCGCGCGCGGCACCACTTACCGTTTTAAAGATGCCTGGGACCAATTTGTCCGGTTCTACACCGGCGTCTGGCATGAATACGGTATCGGCATCGTCGTTATCGTCGGCGCTATTCTTTTTCTGATCGCATTACTCAGACATGGCCGCCGCGAGGGATTCCGTGGAGCGGTCGCGGTCGTCGCGGTGTTCTGTGCACTCGGAATCATGCTGGCGATGCTTTTGCCTAATTTCGTCAAAGCAAGATCCACCGCTTATCGAAACGCTTCGATAAACAATCTCCGAACCATCGCCGGAGCCGCCGAGGATTTCGCCGCCCGGAACGGCAGAATGCCGGCAAACATTGATGAATTACGAAATGAGGTCCGCAGAGAAAGCCTCCTTTCCGATCCAGAAACCGGAGAAGCCTATAGCTACGCGGGCGCAGGCAAAAATGAAAATGACCCTAACGCCGTCCTCGCTTATTCACCACCCAAAGAAGGCCGCCGTGAAGTCGCTTTCGCGGACGGCGCCGTTCGCGAACTCTCTGAGTCAGAATTCGCCGACACTCTCGCTAAAGATGCCGCCCGAACTCCTCAACTTGCTGCGGAGGGCCTTGCCGCCGCTCGCCGTGCGACTCAATTCGGCGTTGAATCACGTGGATTTTTAGCCGGAATTCCCGCAAATACTCCCTCTGCCCAATCTCCTATCGCCGGTGGAGCTTTTGGCGCCGGAGGCGCCGTCGTCGGCAAACCAGCCTCCTCGCCCGTCGCTACGGGCGTCCGTTCCCTTCAGATTGAAGTGCCCAAATCCGGCCGCGCCTTCCATTTCACTCGGGTCCTCAATCTCAGTGGCGAACCTCCGCGCATTCAGATCTCGCTCATGTCCACAAAAGCCTTTCTCGCTCTGCAAATGGTTTTCGAACTCGCCGCGTTTCTTCTCGGCCTCGGAATCGCCTGCTTCCAATGGCGCAAGCAGGAAAGCAGCGCTCTTTGGCTCGCTGTCGGAGTGGCTCTCGTCATTCTCGGGACGGGACATCTTTTCATCGCCTGGAAAGTGCTCGATCTCGTCTTGATCGTCCTCGTTCCGGCCTCGCTTCTGCTTCTCATCCTCTGGTTGGGCTGGAAATTCCTCCGCCGTCCCTCATCTTCGCCCGAAACTAGCCTCGCCGGCGACCTTAATCCGATCCCGCCAGCCACCGCCTTGCTTCTCGCCGGTTTATTCGCTGCTCAAGCTCACGCGGCCGAACCGCTCCACCGTGATCAAGCGCCGGTCTCCATTGTCAGCGCTTCATTTACGGGCGAAACGCACGAGCGTGTCGCGGAACTGACCGCTACTTTCGAATTCGTCTCCAGCTCGACAAATTCTATGGTCATGCTCTTCGGCAAGGAAGTCGCCGTTCAGGATTTCACCGCCATCAACGGCGAAATTCGTCTCTGGCGCGAAGGCGAAAAGATTGGTGTTCTTCTTCCCGATCGCGGCAACGCCACCGCCAAACTCAAGCTGCTTGTTAAACTTCCCGAAGAAAGCGGACGCCGCAGGCTCGACTTCGCCCTGCCTCCCGCCATCGGCAGCAAACTTTCTCTCACGATCGATGAACCCGACGCCGAAATCGAATTCCCCGGCGCGGTCACTTTCCAGCGTTTCCCGGAAGAGAAGCGCACTCGCGTGGAAGCGGTCCTCGGCGCAACCGATCGCCTTGCTCTCTCCTGGACCCCGCGCCTCAAACGCGCCGGTGAAATCGCCGCCACTGCCTTCGTTCAACAGGTTTCTCTCGTTACCGTCGGAAACGGAGCCGTCTCCATCAGTTCGATCTTCGATTATCAGGTTAGTCAGGGCGAACTTCGCCAACTGCGTGTCCAAATTCCCGAAGGCCAGCGCGTCCTCCGCGTCACCGGTCCTCAACTCCGCACCTGGAAACCTTCCGAAACGAACAAAAATGAACTCCTCATCGATCTCCTCAAAGGAACCACTCCCGGCGTTCACCTCTTTGTCGAAACCGAATCGAATCTCGATCAACTTCCCGCCACGCTAACGGTCACGTTGCCAAAAGCGCTCGATGTGAAACGGACGACCGGCTTTGTGGCCATTCGTGCTGGCGAGGAAGTTGGTACTACCACGGAACGCTTAAATGGTCTGGAACGCATCGAAAATTCGGAATTCGGCCGCCTCTTCGGCGATGAAAAACTCACGCTCCTCGCCGCCTGGCGTTTTCTTCGCCTGGATTTTGACCTCGCTCTCAAAGTCGAATTGCTGCAACCCAAAATCGATACTGTGATTCGCAGCCATTTCATTGTCGGCGCGGATCAACTTACTCTCAACGCGCACCTCGATTACACCATTACTCGCGCTGGCGTTTTCCAATTCCGATTAATTGTCCCGGACGGTTTCCGGGTCGAGAATGTCACCTCGCCGGGGATTCAGTCCTGGAACGCTGCCCCGGACAACACTCTCGAGATTGCGCTCAAAGGGCGAACGCTCGGGCCCCTGTCGATGGATCTTCTTCTCGCGCGTGCCGCCACAAACGTTCCTCCCGCGCTCGATATCGCGACCGTTCATCCGGTCGGCGTGAACAAACTCACGGGTTACATCCTCGTCTCCGCTGAATCGGGGATCGGCATTAAGACGGGCGCTTTTACCGGCCTCACCGAAATTCCGGCATCCGAATTTCCGGGTGGCGCATCTGGAACCGGTGGCACGCTTGCATTTAAATACATTTCCACAGATCCCCAACCCACCGCCTCCTGGAAATTAAGCGTCACCACCGAGCAACTTGAATCCTGGGTTCGCGCGGAGATCGTGAACTTCATCACCATCAGCGAAACGCTCGTCACCGGACGTTCCCTGGTGAAATATGAAATCCAAAACGCGCCTCAAAAACAGTTTATTCTCAAAACTCCAGCCGACTGGAAAAACGTCGAAATTCTCGGCGCCGGCATTCGCCGTAAAGACCAGACAAACAACCAATGGCGTATTGAACTACAAAACAAGGTCCGCGGTGATTACCGTCTGACGGTCCTGTGGGAACAAACTCGGCCCTCCCACACAAACCATCTCGCATTCACTGGCCTCGAAGCAGTCGGCGTCGAGCGCGAAACCGGGGCTCTCGCTTTTTACGCCCGCGCCCCTCTCCAGTTGACACAAAACACCGCCACCGATGAACTAACCCGCATTGACGCGCGCGAACTCCCCGCCTGGTCTCTCGAATCAAAAACTTCAAGCCAAACCGCCGTCCTCACCTATCGCTACATCCGTCCCGGTTGGCAACTCAACCTCGCCGTGGATCGCTTCAATGAGGCCGCCCTTCTTCAGGCCCTCGTCGAGGGGGCTGTTTTCCGCACCGTCATCGCTGACGACGGCCAGTTAATGAGCCAAATGGATCTGACCGTCCGCAACAACGGCCGCCAGCATCTCGCCGTAAAACTTCCGACCGGCTCCCGCGTTTGGTCCGCATTCGTCGCCGGCCAGCCGGTCCGTCCCGCCCAACAAGGCGATCGCATTTTGCTCCCGCTCGAAGCTGCTTCCGACAGTGCCGTCGCCATTGAACTCACTTACGTCAGCAGCAGTCGATTCCCCAAAACGAGCGGCAAAGTCGAACTCGCCTCACCCGAACTCGACGTCCCCCTCAAAGACGCGCATTGGGAACTCTTTCTCCCTCCTGATTACAACTACGATCATTTTAAAGGCTCGATGACCTATGAGCACGCGGACTTCTCCCCCGTCGCCCAGGATTTCACCATTGCCGAGTATAGCCGCCAGCAAACTTCCAAAGAAAACCTCTGGGAAAGTGAAGCGATCGGTGTTCTCGAACGCGCCAAGAGCGAAGTTGCTTCGGGCAACTACAAAGAAACCGGCAACAAACTGAATCTCCTCCGCAACCGCGGTATTCGCGACGTCAAAGCGGATAAGGAATTAAAGCAGCTCGAAGAACAGCGTAAAAAAGTTCAGAGCAGCAACCTGATCAACGCCCAGCAAAGCCTCGCCGCCGAAAATGCCGTCCGCCTCGGCGTCGATGTTGACGCCAATACCGCTCTTAAGGTCCAGGCCTACGACGCCAAAGTCGCCGATCAGCAGGTCGCGCAACTCCAGAGAGCTCAGGAAGTCGCCGTCGCCCGCGTCACTCCCTTGCGCGTGAATCTGCCCACGCGCGGTTTGCGTCACTCCTTCGTCCAGGTCCTGCAAACCGAAGTCAACAAGCCGCTCACCATCAGCTTTACCGCCAAAAACGAACGCGATATGGGCTGGTTCAAGAAGGCGATGCTCTGGAGCGGCGGGTTCGTCATCCTCTGGATTGGGGCGGGCCTCGCCCTTTGGTTCAAACCTGTACGCAAGAACAGCTCCCTCGCGGCCGCTTAAGTCGGAATTTTCCAGAGTAGCTTCTGCTCCAGCCATTCGCGAACCAGATTCCGGAACGCCGTCGCCGCTGGTGTATCGTTGTCCTCCGACCACACCATGACCAGGTCCACCGTCCGCGTTGGCGTTAGCGGCTTGAACGCAAACGGTCCGCCCGCGCCTAACAACGTCACCGTATCGGACATCACTCCGATCCCGGCACCCGATTCCACATAACTCAAGACCGTGCTCATCAGGCTCGGCGTATAGGCCAGCTTCGGCGTGAACCGGGCCTGCCGCGCCGCATCCATGATCTCGTCATAAAGCCCCACTCCCTCGCGGCGGGATAAAATCACCATCGGCTCTTGCGCCAGGTCCTTCCATGCGATCACCGGTTTCCTCGCCAACGGATGCTTCGCTTGCAGCACCGCCCAAAGCGGTTCCTTTCGGAGTAAAAGTGTTTTCAAGCCCATCGCCTGATGCGCGAGCACCGGCCGCGTCAATCCGATCGCCAATCGTCCCCGCGCCACCATCTCCCAGACCCGTTCCGGCGTCCGCTCCTCCAGCACCACCGACACTCGCGGATAACGCGCCCGAAACTCATGCAAAATCCGGCCCAGGAAACTCTGGGTCGGCGGCCCAATGTAACCGAGCCGCAACTCCCCCTCTTCTCCCGCTGCCGTCCGTTGCGCCCGCCGAAACGCCTCCTCCAACCGCTGCACGACCAGGGCCGAATCATGCAACAACACCGCCCCAGCCGGAGTTAACGACACCGAACGCCGGGTTCGGGCCAGTAACATCACTCCCAGATGTTCTTCTAATTCCTTTAATGCCCGACTCAACGCCGGTTGCGCCACATGCAAGCGATTTGCCGCCTTCGAAAAGCTCAACTCCTCCGCCACCGCCTGGAAATATCTCAAATGTCGCAGCTCAACCATTCCGTTTATAACTAAAACGTATAAGCGCCTCCTTTAAAGAAGATATTTTTCGAGCCTGACAACTTCCCTTCTACCCAAGCACATCCATTTCAACTGCGAATACGATCTCAATCCGCTGCTTGTTTTTCGTCGAAGCCCAAACTCTGCTGCAATGTTTCCCGTTGAGTGATTCCAAGAATGCGCCGAACCGGACCCGGTGACACGCGCACGAGCATGGGCAACGCGATAATCGCTTTCTGCTCCACCTCGCTTAATTTCGACTCGACGTTCACGATTTCCACCGCCGCTTTGCGAACGCCGTTCTCGCGGCACACCTCTTGCACCGACTTTACGAAGTCGACGTGCTTGGGATTGGAATTTTTAATATAAATTCGAATTTTCCAGGCTTCACGCGGGTTCCGTTGGGGCTGGGCATTGGAGGACATGGCTGAGGTTGGGGTGAACAGGCCGTCGATTGAGAACGTCCGATAGTTGGCGAACGGAAAATCACAGGCCCGAATTAAAACCGATCTGAAAAAGGAGGAAAGAGAAATCTTTCCAGCCTCTAACCGAAATTGTTTAAAGCGGTCGATCGAACAACACTTTCATCGCGCGTAAATAAAGGAAGCACAGTATGCGCCATCAACATCATTCTTCATCGGAGAAAGTTCCTTTTCCGACTCGAGTTTAAATTTCGTATGGCCCGCGAGAAACTCCCGCGTCACCGCCTGATTTTCCTCTCGTTCCAGGCTGCAGGTGCTGTAAACGATCGTACCGCCAATCCGCATCCGGCGCGCGGCTTGTTTCAGCAAGGATAATTGCGTCTTTGCCAATCGAATGATTTCCTCGGGCGTGATTCGCCAGCGCAATTCGATTCGGCGGCGCATCACCCCCGTATTTGAACAGGGGGCGTCCACCAGGACGCGATCAAAACTGGAATCCGCCGGAAAAGCCGTGGCATCCGTCGTAATGCAGATCGCTCCCACGCGGGCGGCATTTTCATCCACCATCTTCAACCGCGAGGGCTCAAGATCCTGGGCAAGGACTCTTCCCTCGTTGCGCAAAAGCGCGGCAATGTACGTCGTCTTGCCTCCCGGCGCGGCGCAGAGATCGAGAACCGCTTCACCGGGTTTGGCTTTGAGAAGGAGAGGAGCCAGCAGAGTGCTCGGATCCTGAATGTAGAAAAGACCGTCCCTGAACGATTTTAATGATGCTAATGGCGGGTATTTAACCATCTCAAATAGAATATCCCGCGGGAGCCACTCAAACTGTTTGCTCCGAGCCTCCACCCCTTCCTCGCTCCAGATTTTTTCGAGCTGCTCTGCCGTGCTCTTCAGAGTGTTTACTCGCGCGTAGGTCGGCGGCGGCGAATTGTTCCACCCCAGCAATGATTTGGTCTGCTCTTTGCCAAAGCGCTCTTCCCAGCGCCGGCAAAGCCACTCCGGATGCGAATACCCCAACGCCAGGTTTGTCTCACGAAACGTCATCAGCTTTTGCCGTGTCGCCTCAGCTTCCCTCGAATAACCCCGCAAAACCGCGTTTATAAACTTCGCCTGCGGCACAAATCCCCGCCGTTTGCATATTTCCACCGATTCATTTACCGCCGCATACGAGGGAACTCGCTCCAGCCAGAACATCTGGTAGAGGGCCAGCCGCAGTAAATTCTGGACCAGCGGCTTCTGCGGTTTGTCTCCGGTCCTTTGATTGATCAGCCAATCCAGCGTCAATTGCCATCGAACTGTTCCGTAAACGAGTTCCTGCACAAAACGCCGATCTTCAGGTTTCAGTTCTTTTTTCTGGAGCATTTCCTCCAGAATCGTTTCCACAAACCGGCCCTGCTCCCGCCTGAATAAGATTTCCGCCGCAATTTCTCTTGGTTTTTCCGACCGCACCGAATAATAATGCCACTGGTCTATTGGGAAGCGAGGAGTTAGGCTGATTTTTTATGAGAGAAGAGTTTGAGAAGTTAGCGGCGGCAGGAAAGATCTCCCGCCAGCAGATTGAACCGTTGACGCATTTGAGCGCCAATGGTTACGTTTTTCATCGAAGTTGGGGCATCGGTAAAATTGCCAATTGGGATTGGCTCTTTTCAAAAATTGTCATCGACTTTCAGAGCAAGGCCGCGCATCCGATGGACCTTGCTTTTGCGGCGGACTCCCTCAAACCGATTCCATCCGAACACGTTCTCGCCAAAAAGTTCGACAACTTGCCCAAGCTGCGGGAAATGGCGGCGCTCCATCATCTGGATGTAATCAAGCTCGTTCTGCAAAGCTACGGCGGCAAAGCAACGGTCGATCAGATCCAGCAGATTCTGGTTCCGGATGTCATCACTGAAGATTGGAAAAAATGGTGGGAAGTGGCCAAAAAAGAGATGAAGAAAGACGGTCATTTCCAGATTCCGACTAAAAAAACGGAACCCATCGTTTACCAGGTCAAAGAAACTTCCCTCAAAGACCGCCTTTTGACCGATTTCAAATCAGCCAAAGGTCTCAAGGCCAAAATCGCCGCGGCGAACGAGGTCGCCAAGAGTTTCTCCGAGTTGGGTGATTCCAGCATCATCGCGGAAATCATCACCACCCTGAACGCCGATATTAACAGTCATCAACGCACGCAACCGGCTCTTGCTCTGGAAGCCATTTTCCTGCGCGATGAACTTCGTCAATCCACTGGCTCCGCTCCTGAAGCAAACGAATTGGATGCCGCCGCCATTTGGGGTCAGGTGAATAGACCATGGGCGATCCTCGAACAGGTTTCCGCCGCCAAGCATCGCAAAGCGCTTCAATCATTCAGGGAAGCCAATCCGACCAACTGGTCTGAAGTGCTCTTGAGCGGAATTAATAATTCATCCACGAAGCTCGCCGGTGAGATTGCATCGCTTTTGATCCACGACGGAAAATTGCAGCAACTCAAGGATCACATCGTCCGCGTCGTGAGCCAGCACACCGCCAGCAGTGAATTGCTTCTCTGGCTCGCCAAAGAACGCTCCGATGCCTTTGCCGATATTCTCGGTCCCGAAGTCTTCCGCGCGATGCTTTCGGCGATGGAACGGGATCAATTCAACAATGAGCTGAAACGTTCCAACAAGCTTGGTGATTTCATTCTCAACGACCAAAGCCTCCTCGTCGAATTGATCGGTTCCGCGGACCTCGAAGTCATCAAAGATCTCACTCGCGCGCTGCAACTTTCCCCCTGTTTTGACGACATGGATAAGCGTTCATTGCTCGCGCGAATCGTCAAAACCTATCCAGCGGTTCAATCGCTCATCACCGGGGAAGCAACTAAACAGGAATCTGCTCTGTTGGTTTCCTGGGAGAGCCTTGAACGGCGCAAGAACGAATACACCGAGTTGGTGCAGAAAAAAATTCCCGCCAACAGCAAGGAAATCGCCATAGCGCGCAGCTACGGCGACTTGCGCGAAAACCACGAATACAAAGCCGCCAAGGAAATGCAGAAAGTCCTCATGCGGCGCAAATCCGAACTCGAAGCTCAACTGGTTCGCGCGCGCGGAATGGAATTCGGGAACGCGAAAACGGACCAGGTCAACCTCGGCACTCGCGTTAACGTCACCGAATTGATCAACAATCATCACGAAAGCTTCACCCTGGTGGGCGCATGGGATGGTGATCCTGACCGGGGCTTAATCAGCTATCTTACGCCCGTCGGCCAGGCGCTCCTCAATCGCAAGCCAGGAGAAGAAGTCGATCTCGATTTCAGTGGGCAGAAACGCCGCTTCCGTATCGATTCTATCGAAGCCTATCACCCCCCAATCCCGAATGGCGCTGATGAGCCGGCAGCCACTGCCGAAGCCGCCGGTTCAGCAACCGAGCCGGACCACGTTCCAGCTTAGATTCTTTCTCGATCAATAAAAAGGCGGCCCTTGCGCCGCCTTTTTTATTTACCCGCGCTCCAGCCGCCATCAATCAGAAACGCCGTGCCGGTCACAAAGGCGGATTCATCGTTGGCCAGATAAAGCGCGGCATGCGCTATCTCTTCCGGTTTCCCCATTCGTCCGAGGGCCTGTGTCGAAGCCATTTCCCGATACGCTTTTTCAGGATCGGGATATTCCTTGAGGCGCGCCGAGACAAAAGGCGTCTCCACACGCCCGGGGCAAATACAATTCACCCGGATTCCATCCAATGCGTGGTCCAGAGCCAGGCACTTTGTCATTCCCACCACCGCAAATTTCGTCGTGCAATAAGCCAGTCGATCACGAATTCCCACAACGCCTCCAATCGAAGCGAGGTTAATGATGTTCCCCGATTTCCTCTGCACCATCGCCGGGAGAAAAGCTTTCGTCGCGTTAAAAACCCCGCGCACATTCACCGCATAGAGCCGGTCTAAATCCGTTCCTTCGGTTTGCAGCATCGTCCCGACATGCCCGATCCCCGCATTATTCACAAGAATATCAACACGCCCATGTTTGTGAATCAGATTACTGGCCGCGGCGGCGCACGAAGACTCCTCCGCCACGTTCAGAGCCAAAGCTTCGGCCGAACCATTTCCTTTTATAATACTGTCGGAAGTGGCTCTTGCGCTTTCCAAATTAACATCTGTCACAACCACATGTGCTCCCGCCCTCGCAAACACCTCCGCAATCGAAGCGCCAATCCCCGAGCCCGCACCGGTCACCAGTGCAATTTTGTTCTTTAAAGAAAACATCGCCACACAATGAAACGGCAATTCGGTCTCCCTGTCAGTTCGAAAGCTTTTGGTTGGAAAGCGCCCGCCATATCCCTCATCTTCTGCGCGAAAGAGGTGGGTGTTTGACTTACATCGTCGAGACAATGGTTGGTCTGCTGGTCGCCGTCGCTATCCTGGCACTCCTCGCGCGGCGTCTCAGTATTCCCTACCCTATCGTTCTCGTGATTGGCGGTCTCTTGCTTGCGTTTGTTCCTGGCCTGCCTCGTCCCCGACTCAATCCCGAGATGGTGTTCTTCCTCTTTCTCCCTCCTTTGCTTTTTCCTGCGGCGCTCTTTTCTTCATGGCGGGATTTCCACGCGAACCTCCGCCACATCCTGATGCTGGCTGTGGGACTGGTGCTTTTTACAACCATTACAGTCGGTTTCCTCGCGAGCCACCTGTTCCCCGGGCTTCCCCTCGCGGCTGGAATGCTGCTTGGCGCAATCATTTCTCCGCCCGACGCAATCGCCGCCACCAGCATCGCCCAACGCCTCCCAATCCCAAGGCGCCTGCTCACAATTATCGAGGGCGAAAGCTTGATCAACGATGCCACGGCCCTTGTCGCCTACCGTTTCGCCATCGCGGCATTGCTTGTCGGGACGTTTTCGATTCCCCGAGCCGTCGGTGTCTTCTTCGCCGTGGCCATCGGCGGCATTGCCATAGGATTGCTCATTGCGGTCGTGATCGCCGCGCTTCAGCAGCGTCTCGATAATCCCCCAGTTCAAACTACTCTCTCCTTGCTGACACCATTCATCAGTTACATCGCCGCCGAAAAAATCCATGTCTCAGGCGTTCTCGCCGTTGTCACCACCGGCTTTTACCTCGGCTGGCGCGCTCCCGAAATCGTTAGTGCCCGGCTCCGCCTCCAGGCGGGACCCGTTTGGGAAATGGTCGAGTTTCTCCTGAACGGAGTCGTTTTCATTTTGATTGGCCTTCAACTGCCCGAGATTCTCCAGGGCCTCCAGTCATATTCGAACGCTCAACTTCTGCTCTATGCCGTCCTGATCAATCTCGCCGTCATTTTCGTCCGCATTCTTTGGGTCTTTCCTGCGGCCTATCTTTCCCGCCTGCTTTTCTGTCGTGTTTACGAACGAGACTGCTATCCCAAATGGCAGCATATCGCCCTTCTTGCCTGGACCGGCATGCGCGGCGTCGTCTCTTTGGCGGCTGCCCTCGCCATTCCCCTCACTGCGCAAAACGCAGCCCCTTTCCCCGGCCGCAACCTGATCCTTTTTCTCACCTTTTCCGTGATTCTCGGCACGCTCGTCCTGCAGGGCCTTACCCTCGCCCCGATTATTCGCTGGCTCAAAATCGAAGACGACGGCGAGTTCGAAAAAGAAGAACTCAACGCCCGCCTCAAAGCTAACGAAGCCGCTCTCGCCCGCCTAAACGAACTATCCGCAACGGCACCGCTGGATAGTGACGCCGTCCAGCGTCTTCGAACGGAATACGAAGACCGCCTCCGCCAGGTCCACGCCTCGGATGCTGCCGGTTCCATCGCTCCGCTCTTCTCCTCGGATTACCAGCGGCTCGCCTACGAAGCCCTCCAGGTCGAACGCAAAATTATCATCCAACTCCGCAATTCCCGCGTCATCGGCGATGACGTCCTCCGCCGAATCCAGCGCGACATTGACCTAGCCGAGGCAAGGCTCAGATTCCCGGCAATGTCTTCCTGAGAAGATTTCAGTCGTAAGCGCGGCTAATCGGACGCAAAATCCAGCACCACCAGCGAAACCGCCTGCCGCGGAAGCTGAAATTTCAAAGACACTGCTCCTTTCCCTTCCCTTACCCTCACCGGTATCTCCACGGTCTTGAGTCGACCCGCGTTTTCCAGAACTGAATATTGTTCCGCGCTCGGATTCTGCGGCGAACCCATCTTCTTCCATGCGCTGAACGCGTTGCTGTGTTCCTCATCAATTCGAAAATGTTCCAGCTTCGCTTCCCGTTTCCCTTCCCCTGCTCCGTTAATCGTCATCTCAACGGCGGCATCCGGCCCCGGCAAATCATCATCATGATAGTGCCACACCAGAACGCTGATCTTCGAACCTTCACGGCTCGCCATCGCGGAGACGTCCGGCTTTTCCCTAACGCCGCGTCTGGTCATTTCCTCCAACGACGTTTCGCTGTCACTCACGCAGTGAAGCCGTTCATTGCCCAATTTGCTGAACATTCGAAAAACGTTCAGCACCGGTTTATCAATCCCATTGCTCGCCAGCGAACGGAACCCGGCAAAGTATGGCTGGTCCTCAAACTCGAATGCCCACGTCAGCACGCCTTCGAGATTCACATTATATTTCGCCGCCAGATCATAAATGCGCGCGAAACTCGCCGCGGTGTAACTCGAATACACCGTTCCGTTCCGATAGGCCAAAGCGGGTCCCTGGCACGCCGCGCAACCTTCCGGATCCGATTCTCCGATGACAATCGGCTTCCCCTTCAATTCCGGATACGACGAGATAATCCGAAACCCGTCTTCCACCGTCCGCAACTGCGCCGCAATTCCCATGCGCACATGCCCGTTGGTTGTGGTCGGCGCGCCTTTTGCGTGAAATGAAACAAAGTCCACGGGCGTCCCAATCTTTCCGGTCACATAATTTGTTCCATGCAAAACATGATCCAGGAAATCACGCATGAACTTGCCGCCGCTTCCTGCTGTATCCGGCCCGCCAACCCGAGCGTTCGGCAAAGCGCGACGCACCGCCTCAATCGCATAATCATGCAGCCTGTGAAATTCTTCGGGTTTCCCTTTCCAATACCCAATATTCGGTTCGTTCCAAGCTTCCCAATACCATTTCTCGACTTCACTCTGCCCGTATTTTGCGACCAAATGTTTTGCCCATTCGTAAACCAGCTCGCCCCATTTTGCGTAATCCTTCGGCGGATATGCCCAACCGGTGTAAATCTCATTATATCCAAGCTGCGGATTCCAGTGATGTCGATAAGGCTCCGGTTTAATCGAAAGTGCCTCCGGCATAAACCCAATCTCCACATACGGACGCACGCCGTTCTTTGAATACGTTTCAAAAATCCGGTCCAGAATCGTCCAGCTATAAATCGGCTTCCCGGTCGCATCTTCGCTGTATACGCCCGTCGAACCCCACTTCAGCGCCGGCATCCCATCGCCCGAAGTCAGCAAATTGTGCGTCCGAAAATAAATCTCCTTTGGTTTTAGCTCACCCAATTCGCCCAGCAACTTCGCTCCGTTTTTCATGTAGGCGTAGTTCGGCTCATCCGCCCCGAAGAACCGCCATACCGGCTTCAATTCTCCTGCCGATTGCCCGGCATCAACTTCAATCCGCACCGCAAACGAATTCGTCTCCTCAGCCCAACCCGAAATGCAAACCAGCGCGGACCCAAGCACGAAGGAAAGGAAGTTCATCAGTTGAATCTGAACAGGTGCTATCAAACCAGCAACCCAAAAGCGAAAAATATTATGGCAACTTCCATTAATCTTCTATAAGCTCTTCTCTAGCCTTGGAGCTATGAAAAACCGAACAAACCTTTTCTGTCTCGCCTCCGCTCTCGCGATTGCACTCTTTAGTTTCCCGACCTACGCGCAATCAACCAACACCAACAGAACCGCTCGCGCCGCTCGCCAGGGACCACGTGTCGTTTCCCCCGAAATCACTGCCGCGGACAAAAAG
>Ga0136846_1233878_pt1 | contig 15363 bp, 9 predicted proteins | sample HopSoiMetagenom2_FD_96841 | JGI IMG/M metagenome (GOLD analysis project Ga0136846, IMG submission 96841) | Grasslands soil microbial communities from Hopland, California, USA - 2 Assembly 2016 (version 4) | ecosystem: Environmental > Terrestrial > Soil > Grasslands | place: USA: Hopland... | reverse complement strand
GCGGTATCGGGCGCAATGCGCACCAGCGACGAAACCGAATTCAGCGTGTTGAACAAAAAGTGCGGATTAATCTGGTTCTGCAATGCAGCCATTCGGGCCTGCAAGAGCAGCCGTTCCTGCTCCTCCAGTTTGATTTGCAGCCGCACTCCGTTCCAGATCTTCAATTCGATAACGATTACCGTAACCGAAGCAGCGTAGGTCAGCGCTGTGACCCAATTTGGCTGCGGCGCGGTTCTGTAAGTAGGCATCCATCGCATCGCGGTGTCTTGGAGGAACCTCAGCACCAGGATGCTGAGCAGGAAAACCATCTGCCAGTCCGAAAAACTCGGACGAGGTTCGGTCCGGCGTACCCATCGCAATAAGCTCAGATAATTGAATGGCGAAAACTTCCAGATCTCTTCATGGTTGGGGCTGAATTCTCGAAGCTGGCCCGCAATGACGCCGATCACAACGTTCAGTGGCACTAGCAACCACCCGCCATTGAACGCCGCCGGCAACGCCATCAATGCGCCACCAAAGCCGCCGGCGCCCCGGCCCGCCAGGGCCCCCAGCAGAATTGTAGTTTCGAATAGAAGGTCGCCGGTAAATGTGTTCGTCGGGCCAAATTTGATCCACACCCCGAGTACCAGCGCCTTGCCGATCCATCCAGAAATAACCAGCCACGCCACCAGATAAATTCGGTCTCGGAGCGATCTCTCTTCTCGAAACAGCAGCGACTTGAACTCCACCGACCGCACCAGCGCCGCGGCCAGCGCGGCCGCGAGACCGAGCTTCACCATCAAATTGATGAGAATCAGGCTGAGAGATTGGTCCATGCGCTTGAAGTCCGCTAAGGAGAATCTAGCACCTGGGAGCCTCGCAACGATAACTTCGAGCTAACGCTTCGGGTGCGGCAGGGTGGAGGTGCAGCCCTGGAGCGAGTGTTTGGGTGGAGCAGGGCTTCAGCGTTGGAGTGGGGTGGAGCCGGGCTTCAGCGGAGCGACACCCCGGGGGAGCAGGGCTTCAGCCCTGCATTGATGCGGCCCTAACATGCGGCTTTTAGCCGCTGAGGTCAATACGGCCCAATGATTCCGCCAATGTACCGCGTCGCAGGCGCCTTCTTCTCTTGCAATACATCCAGATACTTCAGGCCCGTGCCCGTATTAAAGAGAACAACGCGGTCTTTTTCGCTCAGAAACGGTCCCGTCATAGAAGCTTCGCGCAGCTTTCGATAGGCTGCCAGACTCGCAGCGCCTTCAGGCGCAGCAAATATTCCCTCCGTGCTTCCCCAATGCCGGACCGCATCTCGAATTTCCTGATCGCTGACCGCCACGGCCGTTCCCCCGCTGTGCTTGAGAATGTCCAGCACCAGGTAATCCCCATACGGGCGAGGAACCCGAAGCCCAGCCGCAATCGTGGACGCATCTTGCCAGGGCTGTGCACTTGATTTCCCTTCTTCCCACGCCTTCACCAGCGGAGCACAACCCTCCGCCTGGACGACAACCATACGCGGCCGCTCCGATGAGATCCAGCCCAACTGCTCCATTTCATCGAACGCCTTCCACATTCCGATCACGCCCACGCCACCGCCGCACGGAAAGATAATGGCGTCCGGCAGTTTGCCCTCGAGCTGTTCGAAGAGTTCATAAGCCATCGTCTTCTTCCCTTCCACGCGATATGGCTCCTTCAGCGTCGAAAGGTCGAACCAGCCTTCCTGATCTTTGCGTTCACTCACGATGCGGGCGCAGTCGCTGATCAAGCCATTCACCAACGTCAGCTTCGCGCCATACATTTCACACTCCATGCGGTTCGCAGACGGCACATCGCGCGGCATGAAGATGTGCGCTTCAATTCCTGCGGCCGCCGCGTAAGCTGCCAGCGCACTGCCCGCGTTTCCGGCGGACGGCATCGCAAGCTTCTTCAGTCCAAGCGCCTTCGCGACGCTGATCGCCACAGTAACCCCGCGAGCTTTGAACGATCCCGTAGGATTCAGGCCTTCGTCCTTGATCCAGACATTCTCGAATTCCCGGCTTGGAAGCAGCGGCGTGAGGCCTTCGCCCAGCGTCACCGGCTCGACATCGGGCAAAACTTCCCGATAGCGCCACAAGCTCGCTTCTCTAGCAAGAAGATGTTCGGGCCTAAAGCTTCGCTTTAACTTTGCCAGACCGTACTGGGCAAAAAGAATTCCGCCGTCTTTAGGACAAACGTTCTGCGGAATGTCCGGGGAAAGATGTGCACCACACTTGGTGCACTGAAGATGAGTGACTTCCGACACCTGAAAAGTTTAGCAGGCGAAGGCCGCCCGCCTCCGCGCCGCCGTCAGTCCGTTCGCAGGGCGGTCATCAGGTTGATGGACGCCGACCGCAGGCCGGCAGCAACGATGCAACTCGCGCGAGCAGCAGCACGAGCACTGCCGCCGACGACACCAGCCTTTAGCGAGCGGTCAGTTCACATCCCTATTGCCGGGTGTCGAGCGGATGCCTTGCCTTCTCATAGAACTCGTTCTGCAACTTCAGGCTGGCATCGTCAGCCTTTACCGACTGGATCGTCTTCACCAGAGTGCTGATCCACCAGTTCATCTGAAATTGCCCAAGCTCTTTCGTAGCCGCGGAGCCGTCGCCGGAATAATGATTTGGAAAACGCGCGTACCACCAGATGCCGGTGTAGACATCCTCCGGCAGATTCTGGTGGTGCTGGTCCGCGCCTGATTCCTTGTTGGCCCGCTCCTGGTGCACGGTATCGGGACGCGCAATCATCATCTTGGAAGTTTCACTCTCGCCGGCATGCATATCCAAAGTCGTTTTCTTCGGAGGGCCGCCAGTTTCCGGACTGCGCTGGTCAAAAACGTAAACCACGTAGTCATGCGGCTGGTCGAGCTGCGATTGCGCAAAATACGGGAGCAGATGCTCGTTCCCGCCGTGGCCGTTAACAATGATGATTTTCTTACAGCCGTTGCGTGCCATCTCGTCGGTGGTCTGCTGCAACAACTCGAGTTGCAACTCAGAGCTGTAAGCAATGGTCCCCGGCTGACTCTTGGCTTCGAATATCTGGCCGAAATAATACTCCGGAAACACAACCGCATATTCCTGTTCGGCGGCGTGCAAAGCTGCATAGCGCACGTCCAACAGGTCCGTACCCAGCGGCAGATGTGGCCCATGCTTTTCCAGGATTCCGAAGGGAAGCATGCAGGTGCCGCCTGATCTTTGTACGCCTTTCACGAAATCCTCTGCGGTCAATTCCTCCCAGTGCACCGAAAGTTTTTCCTGACTTGACGCGGCGCAACTAAAGAGTGCAAATATGGCGATCAGCAAATTTCGGCTCATGTGTACCTCAGCCGCGAATTTTAACACCAGTTAAAGAGAACGAAGTCTGTCTCGCAAAGGTTTCCCGTGAAGGAGCCTCATCCTCGAGGGCCAACACTAGATCGCCGCTACGCGCGTTTGCAGTCCCGGCTCAGCTTCGACAGCAACTCCATTGCAATAACTGACGCTCCGGCCGGAGATCGCCGGCACTCGCTCACCCGGGACCACAATACCGATCAGATTTAGAGGGTCTGCTGCGGACACCGTGACCACCTCGTTTGTTGGTGGAACCTTGCGCGTCGCCCGCAACGATTCAACCGCGACCGGCAGAGCGAACTGCTCGCCCAGAAATCCGTCGACAAAACGTCCGCCGCGAATCTCGCCTCGCGCCTCCAGGCGCCGAAACGCGAGTTGCAGGTCCCGCCACTTCGGCAAATTGCTCTCCCGCGCCAGCAGATCACGAAACACAACGCCGTAACGCTTTAGCAGCATCCAGCAAGTCGCTTCGATTGCGCGCTCGCGCTCGACCGCAGAGTCAGTATGCAGAATCGCCCAGCGCCCGGAACTGTGCCGCGGCCGGGATGTGCGCCCATTGCCTTGCCCTGCACGGCGTTTCGGATCGATCAGCGAGCGCAGGTTATCGAAACCATCCGCGGTGACTAATCCGGCGGCCACCAGTTCCCACAATCCGGTTTCAATTTCCGCCTTTAGTTTCCCAGTCGCGCGCACAATGTCGGCGAAAAACGACGCGCCACGCAGGCGCAAGTATTCAAGCACCTGCCGCGCAACCGGACTTAGGCCCTTACTGTCAGGCAGCGACTCGTGTGGCGTCATCCAGTCGCCCTCTTCGCGCACAAAGAAAGTGATTGGCGCGACGCTGGTGGGAATCACTCGCCGCCGGCTGTTCCCATCCGACGCCTCTAACGTTGCAGGATGCGGCGAAAGTCTTCCCCATCCGACCGCGCCGGTCAGGCAAAGCTGGTCGAGCCACTTGGGATCGTAGTCGGTAACCCGGCGCGCGAGCACTTGCCGTTCCCAGGCGTTGGCGGGAATTTCGAACCCTTGAAGTTGCCGCAAAGTTTCTAGGACCGAGCGCTCACCTTGCAGCTGCGAGCCCGCCGCTACATGCTGCCAACGCAACAGCCATCGCATGAACTGCGCCGGAGTGACCGGCTCGACCTGCTTGCGAAGAGTTGCCACCGTAAGGCGATGGATTCTGGCCAGCAGCCGCCGATCACACCACTCCACTTCTTTTGTGCCAGCGCGTTCTTGTGCGAGAGCGGGTTCTTGTGCGGGAACGGATTCTTGTGTGGGAACGGGCGCCCTCGCCCGTTCGGTCGAGCGCAGCTCGACGGGTGTTTGACCTGCAGCCACACTTGTAAACTTCCCCCGCAATACCGCTCCGCTCGCTTCCATGCGCAGCAATGACTTTTCAACTTCACCCGCAGGCAGTCCCAGCAGACTTCCCAGTTCAGTAGCTGTCGTGGGTCCAATGTGGCTCATCCAGCCGGTCACAGCCGCAAGGAGAGCGTCATCATAAGAAAAAGGCTTTTCGCCAGTTTCAGGCGGCACCGCTTCGAAAGTCGCATCGGGAAAAAGCGTTGCAAACGCCTTGGCACGCTCCGCAGCCAGCCAGTAATGGGACTCGCCGCGCGAGGCAGTCGCCGCGCGATTGTGCTGCGATAACTTTTCAAACCACGGCAACCACTGGCGACCAGCCGTACTCATATGCGTACCAGCGCTCATGTGAAAAGCAGCGCTCACGTGATTTCGGGCGAGCGTAAGCTCGCCAAAGCTATCTCCGAAGCGTCGCTCCGCTGGGCGGACGGGGGCCTCCGCCGCTAGCCCATCCGACAGCACCACCGGCACCGCCACCAGCGTATGCAGCACATCGTGCAATTCATCCGCATCCCGGACATCGGGCCATGCCTCCTGCCTCACCTGCTCAATGGCCGCTGGATCAAGCTTTCCCACTTCCTCCAGCACCGATTCCGGCAAGATGCGCCGCATCTCAACCGCGCGCGCCCGCCGCTCCTCAAGCGGAGCATCGTCCAGATAGGCATACGGATTCGCATTCAGAATCTCGTGCGAAAACTGGGACGGCACCGGCGTATCCACCGCGATGGCGCGAATGCGCCCGCTCTCGAGCCCACGCAGCAATTCCTTGACACCCTCGATATCCATGGCCTCGGTCAGCACGTCCTTCATGACCTCGTTCACCAGCGGATGATCGGGAATCTTAATGTCGCCTTCAATATTTTCCTGGCATGCGGCGACATCGGGAAATACCGACGCCAGCAAATCGTCAGATCGAATGCGCTGGATTTGCGGCGGAACCTTCTTCCCGCCCTGGAATCGAAGCAATGCCAGAGATCGATTCGCATCCCAGCGCCATCGTGTCCCAAATACCGGCGCAGCCAGCGCGGCCTGTTCCAGCACCGGTTGTACCGACTCGGCGCTCAAGAAATGGAAAACATCGCCCAGCGGGAAACTGTGCTGCTCAGCCAGGGCAATATTCAGCCCGTTATCAGTGGCCGCCGCTTGCAATTCGAAATTGAAGCTGCGGCAAAAGCGCTTGCGAAGTGCCAAGCCCCAGGCCTTGTTCACCCGCGCCCCGAATGGGGCATGGATGATGAGCTGCATGCCCCCGCCCTCATCGAAAAATCTTTCCGCGATGATCGTGCTTTGCGTGGGCACATCACCCAGCACGGCCCGGCCCTCCAGAATGTATTGGATCGCCTGCGTAGCGCCTGCTTCATCCAGCCCGCACTCCTGCAGCAGCCACGCGATTGTTTCGCCAACCTGCGGTGCCTTTGGCGAGAGAGAGACGGGAGAAACTCCCACCAGCCGTTCACTGATCTCGCGGCGAACCTCCGCCACGTGAAGTGACAACTCCTGCGTTCGCGCCGGGGCCTCACCATTCCAGAAAGGCACACTCGGCGGTGCGCCCCGAGCATCCTCGACCAGCACGCGCCCGGATTTACCTTCAACCCGCCGAATTCGCCACGACGTATTGCCCAGCAACATGATGTCGCCGGCATTGCTCTCGATCGCGAAATCTTCATCGAGCGTGCCGACCACAACGCCTTCCGGCTCGGCGACGACCGTAAACAACGCCGTTTCCGGAATTGCGCCGCCGCTGGTGATCGCAGCCAGCCGCGCCCCGCGCCGGGCCCGCAGCCTGTGGTTCACGCGGTCGTGATGGAGATAAGCCCCATATCGCCCTCTCCTCGACGCAATACCCTCAGAAAGCATCTCGAGAATTGAGTCAAACAGCTGGCGCGAAAGATCGCGATATGGATATGCCCGCGTCACTAACGCAAACAGTTCGTCTTCACCCCAACCTGGATCGTGTGGCGCGGGCGCCTCGCCCGCGAAAACTGACTCGGTGGCCACAGAGCCCATCGGGACCGGCGCCCCCGGCTGTCCAGTCGAGCGCAGCTCGACAGATGATTTCAACCCCGTGCTCGCGCACGTCGCCACAATCTGCTGCGCCAGTACATCGATTGGCGAGTCCGGAATAATCAGCCGATCGAGGTCCCCCTGACGAATCGCTCGCACCAGCGCCGCGCACTCCATCAGATCATCCCGGGTGGTTACAAAGAAACGGCCCTTCGGAACCGCCCCGCGCCAGTGTCCCGACCGTCCAACCCTCTGCAGCGCCACCGCAATCGACCGCGGTGAGCTGATCTGGATCACCAGATCAACCGTCCCGATATCAATTCCCAACTCGAGCGACGCTGTCGCCACCAGGATCTTGATCTCGCCATCCTTCAACTTGCGTTCCGCAGCCAATCGCAGTTTTCGTGAGAGGCTGCCGTGATGCGCGCCAACGTTTTCTTCGCCAATGCGTTCGGCCAGATTGTGCGAGAGCCGCTCGACCAACCGACGCGTGTTTACAAAGACGAGCGTTGAACGATGCGTTTCCGAAAGCTGGACGATGCGGTCGTAAATCTCATCCCACATCTCGTTGCTGGCAACGGGGCCAAGCAGCGTGGCAGGAATTTCTACCGCCAGGTCGAGCTTGCGTTTGTGGCCCACATCCACCACCACCGGATCAGGCCGGCCACTCCCGGCGAGAAAATGCGCCACATCTTCGATGGGCTTCTGAGTGGCAGAGAGCCCAATGCGCACCGGCGAGCGGTGCGTCAGCGCTTCCAGCCTCTCCAGCGAGAGCGTCAGGTGTGCGCCGCGCTTATCGTCAGCGACAGCGTGGATCTCGTCCACGATCACCGTCTCAACGTCGCGCAAGATGGCCCGGCTCTTCTCCGCTGTGAGCAGGATGTAAAGCGACTCCGGCGTGGTCACCAGAATGTGCGGCGGACATTTGAGCATGGCCCGGCGCTCGTGCATGAGCGTATCGCCGGTGCGGACCGCTGTGCGAATCTGCGGCATCAGCAGCCCGCGCTCTCCCGCCATCTGCAGGATTTCGCCAAGCGGAATCTCCAGGTTTTTCTGGATGTCATTGCCGAGTGCCTTCAGCGGCGACACGTACAAAACTTCCGTCCGGTCCTGAAGCTCTCCGGCGAGCGCCTTGCGAACCAATCGGTCAATGCAGGCAAGAAAGGCGGCAAGAGTCTTGCCTGACCCGGTAGGTGCAGAAATTAAAGTGGTCCGTCCGGCGAGGATATGCGGCCAGCCCTGTTCCTGCGGCTCGGTAGGCGTGCCGAACTTGTTGACAAACCATTCGGCAACCAGCGGGTGTGCCCAGGAGAGAGACTGCATAGCTCTATTATATCAGGAGCTTTCGCTCCATGTTCGCCCCCATCGGTCGACTCGTCTCCCGCACCGTTGGCTCATTCCCTTTGCCTTCCCTGCCCTTCTCTGCGAAACTGGCATAACATTTTCGTTCAATCGCATGGGCCGCATCCACGTTCTTCCTGAACATGTCGCCAACAAAATCGCTGCCGGCGAAGTCGTAGAACGTCCCGCCTCGGTCGTAAAAGAGCTGCTCGAAAATTCTCTTGATGCAGGCGCCACTCGCATCGCTCTTCAGATCGAGGCTGGCGGCAAAAAGCTCATCCAGATCACCGATAACGGTTGCGGTATGGTGCGCGACGATGCCCTGCTCGCCTTCGAGCGCCACGCTACTTCAAAAATAAAAGATGCCGAAGACCTGCTGAACATTTCAACCCTCGGCTTCCGCGGCGAGGCCCTGCCGTCTATCGCGTCCGTGTGTCGCTTGCGGCTTGAAACCCGCGCACCCGATCAGGATTCCGGCACCATCATTGAGATCAACGGCGGCAAAATCTTTCGCGTCGAAGAAGCCGGCCTGCCCGCTGGAACTTCTATTTCGATCCGCGACCTCTTTTTTAATACCCCGGCACGCAAAAAGTTCCTCAAGTCTGAATCCACTGAACTGTCGCACATCGCCTCGCTGGTCACGCATTACGCGCTGGCCCATCCCGATAAACATTTCGAGTTGCATTCCGCTACCAACGCCATTCTCGTCGCCCCTCCGGTCGCCGGACACAGCGAACGCGTTTATCAGGTATTCGGAAAAGAAGTGCTCGACCAGTTGATCTCCGTCGCCGCCGAGTTTCCTCTGGCGCACGTGGGATTGCCGCAGCCTCCGCCCTGGCGCCGCGAACAAATCGCCGAGGAAGATGCTGCAGCCAAAGATCCGGGCCATCTCCGCCTCCACGGCTTCGTCTCCAAGCCTGAGATCCAGAAGCTCAACCGCAACTCCATCTACACCTTCGTCAATGGACGCCTCATCCGCGACCGCCTCATCCAGCACGCGCTCACCGACGCCTATCGCAACATCCTTCCGCCCACAGTCTTTCCGGTTGTTCTCATCTTTCTCGAAATGCCCAACGCCGAAGTCGACGTCAATGTTCATCCTTCCAAAACCGAGGTCCGCTTTCGCCAGCAAACCGTCACCCACGATTTTCTTCGCGACTCAGTCCGCGCGGCGCTGATGAAGGCGCGCCCTGTTCCGCAGTTCGTCACCGAAATCCGCGCACATCCGACCGCCAGCCCTTCGCTCAGTCCTGGCGCGCGCCCTCCAGAAGCAGACGCCGGAGCTTGGCCACAAGTTTTTGGCGCCGCTGCTCCCGACGCATACGCATTGCAGCCGCCTGCGCAGCCGGCGATTGCCGAGCGTTTTCATTTTTCCGAAGGCATCGAGATTGAAGCTAACGCAGCCATTCCCGTCGCCCGCTTTCCGCGCCAGACCTTCGGGGGCCCGGTTGAAGCCTCCGCTGAGGCAGGCCATTGTGCTCCCGCAATCGACAATGAACCCGACCTGGTCACAGAAATTCCCAGCCTTTCCTCGCTCAAACCGCTGGGACAGTTGCGATCCTCCTTCATTCTGGCCGTAAGCCATGAGGGCCTATGGATCGTTGACCAGCATGTCGCGCATGAGCGCGTGCTGTTTGAAAAGCTGCTGCGTGAACGCGCTCAGCTGAAAGTGGAGAGCCAGCGCCTGCTTATGCCGATCGTGGTCGAACTCACTCCCGCGCAGCAGGCCGTCTTTACCGAACTTTCAGACGAACTGCATAACAACGGATTCGAAGCCGAGCCTTTCGGAGCGCGCAGTATTGCAATTAAAATCGCCCCCGCCGGAGTCCAGTCGACCGAACTCGAGCACATGCTCCACGAGCTGCTCGACCAGTTCTCCCGCGAAGACCAGGCGCTCAACCTCGATCAGATTCGCGGCCGCATCGCTGCTTCCATCGCGTGTCATGCCGCCATCAAGGTCAACATGCCGCTCGAACAAAATAAAATGGAGTGGCTGCTCGCGGAACTCTCAAAAACCGAGTGTCCCATGTCGTGCCCGCACGGACGCCCCGTGGTTCTGCGATACTCGATGAAGGACATTCAGCGCGCGTTCAAAAGAATTTGATCTCGAAACCCGCGACGTCCTTAAGCGAGCAATGATCCAAACGCAAAAACCTTATCGCCGTCTGCTCTGGTCAGTCGGCCTCCTCGCCCTCGCCATGTCGATATTTTCAGTAGCGCTCGCACATCAATACGGTGCTACCCGCCCGACTTTGCGCGATGATTCTCAGGGAAGAACTCACGCGGCGAAAATCCACCAGCAGACGGTTTACCTCACTGAACGAGAACTGGCCACAGCATTCGTTGCCCACGCGATTGCAATTCTCTCGATGGCGGTATTTCTAGGAGTATTAATGAAATCGCGATTCTCGAACACCACCCGTACTGGAACAAACGCAACAAATCTCTCACTATGACCGACCAGGAGCTTACAGATTTGCGCCGCGAGAAGTGGCGCCTCAATGCCAATCCGGTGCGCACTCTTGATGACGCGCGCAGCTTCATCGAGTCCGTGGGGTTCTCTCTTACCTATCCTTCGCGCACGCCTCTGCTCGTCCCTACTTTTATCGGTGCATGGTTCGGATCAGACGAGCGCTTGCCGCGCCATCGCGCATTTCTCGATCCCGAGGCGCGCGAAGGCACAGATTTGATGGTCCGCATGCTTCGCGACCGCTCGGCCTACGAAGTAAACCTTGGCGACGAGAACAACGGACTGTTGCTCTCGGCCGCAGTCTTCCCCTATTTCTATGCGCTGGTCGGCGACCGCAACCCGCGTCATGCGCCGCGCACAGGCCCGCGTTCCCCTTATTCACAGCTAGCCTGCGATGCCTACGCCATCATTCATCGCAAGGGACCAATCTCGAAATCGAATCTGCAGCATGAACTCGGCAAGGGCATTTCGATTCCTGCCCTCGACAAATCTCTCGCCGAACTCTGGTCGAAGCTGCGCATCACCCGTGTCGATTACCACGAGCGCGAAGGCGCATCCTGGGATGTCTTGCAGCGCTGGGCGCCGGACGCGGTGGGCGAAGGCGTGAATACCTCTCTGCCGTCAGCTCTTTCGGCCGTCTTATCGAAGTATCTCGATTGCGTGATTGCGGCAGACCTGCCGGAACTCGAATCCTTCTTTGGCGCCTTCGTGGCCCGGTCCAAAGTGCGCGAAGCCGTGCATGCCCTGCTTGATGCCCGCGAATTCAGTTTCGTTACGGTTGGGAATAAGTCCCTGATACAGATCGCCAGCCTTCCGGCGCATCGCTCTGAAGCGAAGTAGCGCTATTTCAAATTTAGGTTTTTGGTTGCGCGGGCGCCCTCGTCTTTCCATCGCGGCTTCACCGCCGGCTCACGCGTACTGTCCAGCCACTGCTTTGACGCCAACCAGCGCCTCGAACTGCTCCGCTCGCTTTTCGGCGCTGTGCTCGGCAATCACGCGCTCCTGCGCACGCAATCCGATCGCGCGCGCTTCCTCTTCGCCGAGCCCGTTCAAATAGTGCACAACTTCCTCGCTCGTTTCCGCCAGAAGGATTTCCGTCCCGGGAACGAAAAAAGTTTCAAGGCCCTTCCAGTAGTCAGAGATGATTGCCGCACCGCAGCCTGCCGCTTCGAATAACCGCACGGAGGGCGAGTAGCCGTAGTCCACCATCAATTTCCGCGTGAGATTTAATGTAAAACGCGAAGAACAATAAAACGGCGGATGGAACTTCGGCTCGAGGTGAATGATGTGCTTTACGTTCTTGGGCCAGGTGATGGACGCTGGATACTGAGGTCCCGCGACAATAAATTTCTTTTCGGCAAGCCGCAAGGCAGGTGCGCACAACAGCCGGTCGAGACCGGGCTGCCGGTCCGCCGCGTAGGTGCCCATATAGCTCAGGTCGCAGCCATATCGTGGGTCCGGCGCGCATGCTCGATATCTCGCCGTATCGAATGAGCAGTACAGCGGAACGGCGCGCCGCGCCGCGAACCTCGACTGCAGTTCGCACAGCAGTGGCCCTCCGGTAAAGCTGAAATACAAGTCGAAGCCGGGCACCTGCTCTGAACTGAGATACTCGGCGTCGCCGGCCTGCAGCTTCGCAACCGTAATCGGCGTGTCGATATCGTAAAACGCCTTGACCGGAACCGCGGATTCCAGCACTTCGTTGATTGCCTGGACTCCATCCGGAAAGTACGATCCGACAATCGCGGCATCTGCGTCCGCCAACTCGCGCCGCAGCAGTGGGCGGACTTCATCCCAGCGTTCATAAATGTGAACGCGGCAGAAAGGCGGCTCCGGCATGTCCCGGTTCGACGCATACCACTCGAGATCGCGCTCGAAGAACACTACCTTGTGCCCCCGCGCATTCAGCGCGCGCACCAGCGCCCGGTAGGTGGTGGCGTGCCCATTGCCCCACGATGACGTAATCGAAAGTCCGCAAATCACAATTTTCATGCGGACTCCTCGAGTGCCACTGCGCCAAACGATGGCTCTTCCATCGCCGGCTCTGCCCGAAAAATTTCATCCACCGTTTGCGCACGCGCTTCGTAAGTGTGATCGCGCAAGGCACGCTCTCGCATCCCGGCCCCGATTGAACGTGCTTTTTCCGCCGGAGTGCTTCGCAGGTGTTCAACTACATCGGCGGCGTCATGCGCGATCAGGATCTCGGTTTTCGGAGCGAAGAATTGTTCAACCCCCGTCCAGTGATCTGTAATGAGGCAGGCCCCGGCACCGGCAGCTTCGAACACTCTGGTAGGCGGAGAAAAACCAACTTTCGCCATCGACTCGCGATTAATGTTAAGCACCATGCGTGCCGAACAGTTGATCACATTGTGATGCGACGTCCCGACATGCCCGATCCAGCGAACGTTCTGCGGCAACTGCTTTCCGCCCCAGCCCTCGCCGCCCAATAAAAATTGTAATTCCGGCGCTTGCCCGGCAGCCGAGAGAAAGAATTTTTCAACCCGAGCTTCCCGGTCCGGCATGCGGTTGCCCACAAACGCCAGGTCGCAGGCAAAGCGTTCCTCCCCTGGGACGGGAAAATGCGTGTCAGAATCAAGCGCGTTGTAAATTGGAAAACAGTTCTTCGCGCCCAGTCTCAAATAGTGCTCAACCACTGGATCGCCGCCGCCGTAGGTGAAGATGAAATCATACCGAGAAATAAGAGGCCGAAATGCGTCCGTTGAGTTCTCCTCCACTCGCGCCAGGGTTGCCGGAGCATCCACATCCCAGAACGCAACCCGGGTCCGCGGCGAACGGCAGTTCAGCACCTCCGCTTCCAGCAGTTCATCATCGGCGCCCACTCCACTGTGCTTGATGACCAGCTCGGCCTCGCTTGCGTCCGCGAGGACTTGGTTCAGATCGCGCGGAGTCTGATACACCCGCACATTGGCATATTCGACTGAGTCGCAGTCTCGGTTCTGCTGGCGCTTGTAGATGTCGGGTTCGGCAAATGTGATTTCATGCCCCAAACGGTGCAGGTTTTTATAAATGCCCCGGTAGTACGTGGCTGCGCCATTCCAATAGCAGGAAGTCAGGCTGGAGCCGAAGACGTAAATCTTCATTCAGTAACCTCCAGTTTGTTCGCCGGCATTTGCGGGCACGACAGACCTGGCCCGGCCATCCGTCGCCAGCTCATGGCAGATTTCAACCAGTTGGTCGGCTCGATGCGCGCAGGTGTGCCGCTCACGAATCGTTTCGAGACCGCTCCGCGCAATCTGCTCGCGGGCCTGGTCGTCACGCAACAGACGTTTAAGTTCGCTCGTCATTGCCTGCGAGTCCGGAACACAAATGTAATCTTCTCCCGGACGGAACAGGCCCTCGCTGTCGCTCCACGGCGCACATACCAGCGGCGATCCGGCAGCAAGCGCTTCGAAAATCCGAATTGTAGGAATCCCGCTCAGGCCATTCGCATAGAAACGCCGCGGCACATGCAGGCTGATCCGGCTACGCGCGTATGTCTGCGGAGCGTGCAGGTTCGGAAGATATCCGCGAAATTCGATTCGCGATTGCGAGAGACGCTGCAACGCTTCAGCGGGATATCTCACCCCATGCACGGCGAATTTGTACTCACGCAGGGCGGCGGCAGGTGATATCAGAAACTCCTCTATCTCGCGCGTTCGCTCTTCGTCTCCCCAGTTGCCGATCCAGGCAACGTCAGTGTCTTTGTCGAGGGACTGTGGCGAGAAGTGATCGGTGTCGGCAGCCTCATGGAACGTCCACACCCGCTTGACTCCAAATGCATCCGCATAGATTTTGCGTATGGTCTCCCCGAAAGCCAGCACTCCGTCAAACTCGCCCAACGGGAATCGCAGCATTTCGGCCGGACTGGTGTACGCGCGATGGTGCGTGTCATGAAACAGCGTGCGAAATCCCAGTTACTGTCTTAGCGCCAATATCTCCGTAGCGAGGCGCTGGGGATTCCATTCATGAACCACGACCACATCGGCCCCGGCGAGTTCGGCTTTCAGGAACTCGTGAAAGCCCCGGTCGCGCGTGTACGTCCTGACCTTGAGATTCGGAAATGCGCGATGAAAATCCGCCTCCGCTCGTGCAACCGCATCTTGTCCCTCGGTTGCAAGGTTCGTGATGGACCACCCGTTTCGCTCTTCGTAGCAGCGGACTTCGTGGCCAAGTTTGACGAGTTCATTCGCCAGCCCGCGCAGAAAATGCGCGTTGCCGTGGTTCCAATCGGAGATCCACGAATGCGCAAAGATGCGAAAGCTGAGCCGCCCGTTCATGCCACCCTCGCACGCGAGCAGACTTCCTCATACACAGCTTCGTATTGCTCGACCATACGGGACGCGGTGAACTGTTCGCAGGCACGCTTATAACACCGCTCAGCGTGGTCGTCCCGCATATGCGGCTTGCTCCTCAAGTCTGCAATGGCGCGCGCCAGATCAGATGCGTCATCTTTTCTAAAGTAAACAGCCGCGTCGCCCCACAATTCATGAAACACCGGGTTGTCGTTCATCACCAAGGCACAACCCGAGAGCGCAGCTTCAAGCGGAGCCAGCCCAAATGGCTCGTAACGAGACGTGGCTGCATAAATCGCGGCATCGGCGAAAAGCGCCTGCAGTTCGTCTTGCGACTTCTGCCCGAGTAGTTCCACATTTGGCCGGGCAATCGATAAAGTCTCTTTCGATTCCCTTCCCGGCTCCTGTTCCCATCCCACAATACAAACTCGCGCCGACGTTTCCGCACTCAAAAGAAGCGACACATGCTTCGCCTGGTCCCATATCCGCCCGACGCTGAGAACGAAGTCCTCCTTCTTCCGCCGCTCAAACAGTTCGGATGTTCGGCCGTTGTGGATGACTTTTCCCTGCGCAGGGC
>Ga0136846_1240358_pt1 | contig 15366 bp, 14 predicted proteins | sample HopSoiMetagenom2_FD_96841 | JGI IMG/M metagenome (GOLD analysis project Ga0136846, IMG submission 96841) | Grasslands soil microbial communities from Hopland, California, USA - 2 Assembly 2016 (version 4) | ecosystem: Environmental > Terrestrial > Soil > Grasslands | place: USA: Hopland... | reverse complement strand
TCAGACGGGTCAACCTCGATTGCGCGGCAGCCGCCAAAAAGCGTCGAATCCACCCACGCCGCATTGATCAGCACCGTATCCGGCGACGCGAGCGTCACCGCGGATTTCAGGTGCAGGCATTCGCGGACAGGAACCGGGGTCACGGTGTAGCCGCGCGGCCCGAGGACCTGTTGCAGTTGGCGCGTCGCCTCGATATTGGTCCGGCGCGAGACACCGACGTAGAGCGTGCGCCCGAGCACCAGCACATCACCGCCGTCCAGCGTCCCTGGCGGCTCGACGAACACGAGCTCGCGGGACGCACGCAACGCCGTCACGACAGATGGCACCTCACGGCGCCGCGACTCGGCGCCGGGCCGCGCGATCACGGCGACCTCGTCGAGTACGACCGCTGTATCTTCGACGAACACGGAGTCGGGCAGATCTGGAAGATCGGGCAGGCGGTCGACGCGGCACCCAAGCCCCGCAAGCGCGCGCTCGTACGCCGCGTGCTGTTCGCACGCCCGTGCGTGATCGATCGGCTCGCGCGAAACATGGGTCAGCTCGCATCGCGCGATGCTCACCGGAACGCTGCGGGTCAACGCCTGCATTGAAGATTGGAGATTGGAGATTGCAGATTCACATTCGCCAATGATGATTGAAGATTAGGAATGGTGATTGACGATTGATCGGTGTTCGCCCATCGCGATTCTCTTCACGATCGGGTACGGTGACGAGACGTTCCAATCGTCAGTCCGGAATCGTCAATCGTCATTCGAAATCGTCAATGACCAATCTACGATTGTGAATCTCCAATCTGCAATCTGCAGTCACCAATCAGAAGATGGACTTGACGGAGTCCACGGCGTACTCGATGACGCGTGTGGGAAGCACACCGAGATAGAACGTGGCAAGCATCGCAGCAGCCAGGCCTGTCATCGCGGGCAGGCTGACCCGCGGGCGTGCGGGGGCCGCCGCTTCCTCCGTCATGTACATCATGACGACGATGCGCAGGTAGAAGAACACGGAGACGACGCTCGACAGCACGCCGAGGATGGCGAGCCCGTAATAGCCTCGCTCGACCGCCGCCGCGAAGATGTACCACTTGCCGATGAACCCCGCGGTCGGCGGGAATCCACCGAGCGACAGCAGGAACACCGTCATGAGTCCCGCCAGGCCGGGGCGCGTTCGCCAGAGTCCCGCGAAGTCGCGGAGTTGATCGTGCGGATGTTCCGGCGTGCCGAGCAGCGCGACGATCCCCAGCGCGCCGAGATTCGCGACGGCATACGCGAGGAGGTAAAAGAGGACGGCGGCCTTCCCGGCGTCGTTCGCGGCCACGATCCCCAGAAGCAGGTAGCCGGCGTGGGCGATGGCCGAATACGCCAGCATGCGCTTGACGTTGCTCTGCAGGACTCCAACGACCGTCCCGACAATCATCGTCGCGCCCGCGATCACCGAGAGCACGGGGACCCAGTGTCCCTCGAGCGGCTGGAGCGTCGAGAGGAACACCCGCAGGAACGCCGCGAACGCCGCGGCCTTGACGCCCGTCGACATGAACGCCGTCACGATGGTCGGTGCGCCTTCGTACGCGTCAGGCGTCCACATGTGGAATGGCACCGCCGAGACCTTGAACGCGAAGCCGACCGCGAGCAGGGCCACCGCCAGCATCGCGAGCGTTGCGTGCGGAGCCGAAGCCATCGCGGTGCCAATCTGATCGAGCCGCGTGGAGCCGGCAATCGTGAACGCGAACGCGATTCCGTACAGGAAGAACGCGCTCGAGAACCCGCCGAGCAGGAAGTATTTGAACGCGGCTTCCGCCCCTTCCGCACTTTCGCGGCGGATGCCCGTCAGCACGTACACGGCCAGCGACAGCACTTCGAGCGCCAGGAAGATGACGAGCAGGTCGGTCGCCGCGGCCATCAGCATCATGCCGCTGATCGCAAACAGCGTCAGCGCGTAGTACTCGCCGCTCGGAATGTCTTCGCGCTCCACCACGTCGTGCGAGAACACCATCGTGAGGACGCCGACGATGCAGAGGATGATGTTGATGAACAGGGCGAAGTTGTCGGCGTGCACGACGCCAAAACTCTGCGCATCCGTATTCCAGAGAAAAAACGACGCCGCGCCCGCGCCGGCGAGGCCGATCAGGCCGAGGCCCGCGATCGGCATGCGTTCCCCGGGCTGCCGGAACGCTTCCGCCAGCATGGCCGCCGCCGCCGAGAGGACGACAATCAGAATCGGAATGATCGCGGCAAAACTATTCATTGGTTCTCTCACGCACGCCGGGATGCGGGACGCGGGGCGCCGGGTGCGGGACGGAAATGACGGAGCGCGCGGACGCTGGCAACGTGTTGTGAATGCGATCCACGGTGCGCACCACCGCGGGCTCGATCGGCCTGAGGAACACGCCCGGGAAGATGCCCATCGCGATCGCAGTCGCGATGGTCGGAATCAAGATTGCCCACTCGCGCGGCGACAGATCGGGAAGGCGCCGGTTCTTTTCGTTCGTGACCTCGCCGTAGTTCACGCGCTGGAACATCCACAGCATGTAGACCGCTGAGAGGATCACCCCCGTCGCGGCAACCGCGGCGAGCTTCGGATGCCAGCGAAACGCGCCGAGGAGAATCAGGAACTCTCCCACGAACCCGTTCATCCCCGGGAGCGCCACCGACGACAGCGTAATCAGCAGAAATGCGGCAACCAGCCGCGGCATCACCGCTTTCAGCCCGCCGTACTCGGAGATGAGGCGCGTGTGCCGCCGATCCGACAGCATGCCGACGATGATGAAGAGGCCGCCGGTGCTGACGCCGTGATTCAGCATCTGGTACACCGCCCCCTGCACGCCGTTCACGTTGACCGCGCACAGCCCGAGCACGACGAAGCCCAGGTGGCTCACGCTCGAGTACGCGACCAGCTTCTTCATGTCCGGCTGCACCATCGCGACCAGCGCGCCGTAGACGATCCCGATCACCGCCAGCCCCGCGATGTACGGCGCGAAGTAGGCGGCTGCGTTCGGGAACAACGGAAACGCGAACCGCAGCAACCCGTACGTGCCCATCTTCAGCATGACGCCCGCGAGGATCACCGATCCCGCGGTCGGCGCCTCGACGTGCGCGTCGGGCAGCCAGGTGTGGAACGGGAACAGCGGCACCTTGATGACGAAGGCGAGCGTGAACGCGAGGAAGAACCACGTCTCCATGGACGAGGACAGCGTCGTGCCGTAGAGCGCGGCCAGATCGAACGTGAGCGTACCGGAAGACGCCGCGTGCGCATAGGCGAGGCCGATGATCGCGACAAGCATCAGGATGCTCCCGACCATCGTGTAGAGGATGAACTTCACGGCCGCGTAGATGCGGCGGTCGTACCCCCAGACCCCGATGAGGAAATACATCGGGATGAGCACGGCATCCCAGAAGATGTAGAAGAGGAACAGGTCGAGCGAGACGAACACGCCCAGCATGGCCGTCTCGAGCACGAGCATGAAGAACGAGAACAGCTTCACGTTCCTGTGCACCGACTTCCACGAGGCGAGCAGGGCGAGCGGCGTGAGGAATCCGGTCAGCACGACGAGAAACAGGCTGATGCCGTCCACGCCGAGGTGGTACGAGATCCCGAACTGCGGGAGCCACGCGCGCTGCTCGACGAACTGGAAGTCAGCGGTCGACGGGTTGAACCGGATCCAGAGCCACAGCGTGGACGCGAACGAGAGGAGCGACACGGCCAGCGCCGCGTAGCGCACGATCGGCTCGCGGTCCGCGCGATCGCCGCGTCCGCCGAGCAGCAGCACGAGAATCGCACCGACGAGCGGCAGGAAAACGATTGTCGAAAGCATCATTCGCTATCTGTCGAGATCCGAGGTCCGAACTCCGAGTTTCCACGTGCGAAGACCTTATGAGTCCCTGTCCGGCATCTTCCGATGTTTTCGGCGGGCCTCGGGCCTCGATTCTCGGTCCTCGATTTCATCGCGTCAGGTACCACCCCAGGATCAACACGACCCCCAGGATCAGCGACGCCGCATAGGCGCGAATCGAACCGGTCTGCAGGCGGCGCAGGCTGCCGCTCGCGCCGCGGATCGTCGCGCCCACTCCATTGACCGCACCGTCGATGAGCGCCGCGTCCACTCCCTTCCACAGCAGCGCGGTGGACGCGTATTTGATCGGCTGCACGATGGCGGAATCGTAGAGCTCATCGACGTAGTACTTGTTCAGCAGCAGCCGGTAGGCTGGTGCCGCGCTCTCCGCCACGCGATCCGCCGCGCGCCGGTTGCGCAGCCAGAAGTACACCGCGAGGCCGATGCCGGCGACCGCGACGCCGAGCGACACCGCCATCAGCGTCAGCTCGGTTCCGGAGCCGGAGGCCTCATGGGACTCGGCGGGAGCCTGCGCCGCGAGTTCTCCCGGGGGCGGTGCAATCTGGAATTCGGACTGCGCCGGCGCCGTCGCGTGGGCCTCGAACGACGGCGCGAGAAACGCTTCGATCTCGTTGCTGCCGCCGATGGCGTGCGGAATGCCGACGATCCCTGCCACGACCGACCCGATTGCCAGCACGATGAGCGCGAACGCCATCGCCGGCGGCGCATCGTGCAAGTGATCGCCATGGGCCGAGGCGGGGTGCGGGGTGCGGGACGCGGGGTGCGGCGTGCCGGACGCGGGGTGCGTGGCGCCAGGTGCGGAGTGGGAGGCACCGGATGAGTGCGCCGCGGCACGGGCACCGGCGATATCGCCGCCCGCCGCGTGCGCCGCAGGTTCTTCCTCTTCCGGGTGTTCCGGCGGGGCGTCGTGCCGTCGCTCGCCGTGGAACGCCAGGAACACGAGGCGGAACATGTAGGTTGCCGTCAGGAACGCCGTGATCAGGCCGATCGCCCAGAGCACGGTCCGGCCTGACGAGAACGTCCGGAAGAGGATCTCGTCCTTGCTGAAAAACCCGGACAGCGGAAAGATGCCGGCAATCGCGAGCGCGCCGATCAGGAATGTCCAGTACGTGATCGGCAGTTCCTTCTTCAGGCCGCCCATATTGCGCAGGTCCTGCTCCCCGGCGAGCGCGTGAATCACCGCGCCGGAGCCGAGGAAGAGCAGGGCCTTGAAGAACGCGTGCGTGTAGAGATGGAAGATGCCGGCCGCGTAGGCTCCAACCCCCATCGCCAGGAACATGTACCCGAGCTGCGAGACGGTCGAGTACGCGAGCACGCGCTTGATGTCGTTCTGCACGAGACCGATCGTCCCGGCCATGAGCGCCGTCGCGACCCCGATCCCCGCGACGATCGCGAGCGTGTGCGGAGCATGCGTGAACAGGACGGCGTTCCGCCCGATCATGTAGACGCCCGCCGTCACCATCGTTGCCGCGTGGATCAGCGCTGAGACCGGCGTCGGCCCTTCCATCGCGTCCGGCAGCCAGACGTACAAGGGAATCTGCGCCGACTTGCCGGTGGCGCCCAGAAACAGGAGCAGCGTCGCGATCGTCACCACTCCCCACTCGCCCGCCTCAGGTGCGCGCGCCGCAACCTTCGACGCGAGCTCCTGGAAGTCGAGCGTGCTGAACGTCGCGAAGAGCAACAGCATGCCGAGGATGAAGCCGAAGTCGCCGATCCGGTTCACGACGAACGCTTTCTTCCCCGCATCGGCGGCGGACTTCTTGCGGAACCAGAAGCCGATGAGGAGGTACGAACACAGCCCGACGCCTTCCCACCCCACGAACATCACCGGGAAGTTTGCGCCCAGCACGAGCACGAGCATGAACGCGGCGAACAGGTTCAGGTACGAGAAGTAGCGCGCGTATTCGCTGTCGCTCTCCTCGTGCATGTAGGCTGTCGAATAAATGTGAATCAGCGAGCCGATCCCGGTGACCACCAGGATCATCAGCGACGACAGCGGATCGACGCGCAGCGCAAACGGAATCTGGAAATCACCGGACGGAATCCAGTTGAACACCGTCTGCTGGACGGCGTGGTCGGCCGCACGCGACGCGGCCAGCGCCGACATGACCGAGACGACGAACGACGCCACCATCGCGAGGCACGCCAGTCCGCCCGAGATACTCTTCGGCAGCCGACGCCCGAGGGCGGCGTTGATGAGGAACCCCAGCAGGGGCAGCAGCGGAATCAGCAGCAACATCATTTCAACCGGGGCTCCGCCCCGGACCCCGGCTCCTCACTCGCGGGGACCCCGGCGCCCCGCTCCGCTCGTCGCGGGCGCGCCGTGCGCGCCCTGCGCGCCGCCGTTATCCAGCCACGGGGCTGACGCGGTCGCCACACCCCGGATAACGGTCCCGACCCGGGCTCCGCGCCGGACTCCGGCTTCTTACTCCTCGCCACGATCACCATCTCAGTGTTGTAAACGCGTCAGGACTCAACGTCTGTCGATGCCGGAACAACGAGATCACCAGGGCAAGCCCGACGGCCGCTTCGGCGGCCGCGACCGTCATCACGAAGAACGTGATGATCTGGCCGTCCACCGTTCCGAGGTAGCGCCCGACGGCCACGAACGTCAGGTTCACCGCGTTCAGCATGATCTCGATCGACAGCAGGATCGTGATCAGGTTGCGACGGAGGAACACGCCGGCGGTCCCGATCGAGAACAGGATGCCCGACAGCACGAGGAAATGATTCAGCGACAGCACGTCACGGCTCCCTTCGCGCGATGACGACCGCGCCGACCATGGCCACCAGAATCAGGATCGACGTCACCTCGAAGGCGAACGCATGCGTGGTGAAGATCCCGATGCCAATCCGCGCGACGGAACTGATCGGCCCTGTCACGCCGGGGTCGGTACTGAACACGGAGGTGCTGATCCGCGAAAACGCCCACACAGCTTCTCCAGCGAGCGCGATCGACAGGACGACCGCGATCTTCATCCCGTGCGGCCCGAGCGCCACCGGGACCATCTCGTCCTCCGTGTGCGCGTTCAGCAGCATCACGACGAAGAGGAAGAGCACCATGATCGCACCGGCATACACGATGATCTGCGTGACTGCCGTGAACGGCGCATCGAGAAGGACGTACAGCCCCGACAGCGCGCCAAACGACACGATCAGCAGCATCACGCTGTGCATGGGGTTCCGCTGCCCGACGACGAGCAGCGATGCGACAACAGCGATGGCGGCAAAGGCGTAGAACGCCACGAGGTGCAGCGAGATGGCAGGCATTTATCCCAACCAGATCACGAGCGCGGCCGTGATGACGAGATTCACAATCGCGACCGGCAGCAGGTACTTCCAGCCGAACTCCATCAACTGGTCGTAGCGGTATCGCGGCAGCGTCCAGCGCATCCAGACATAGAAGAAGAGGAGCGCAAGGGTCTTGATCAGGAACCAGATCCAGCCAAGCCAATCAGGAAGGAACGGGCCGAGCCATCCCCCCAGATAGAGACTCGTCGCCACCGCCGAAACGGTGACCATGTTCACGTACTCCGCGAGGAAGAACAGGCCGAAGCTCATGCTGCTGTATTCGGTGTGGTAGCCCGCAACGAGTTCCTGCTCCGCTTCCGGAAAATCAAACGGCGCGCGGTTGGTCTCGGCGACGCCGGCGGTGAAGAAAATCAGGAACCCGAGCGGCTGCAGAAAGACGTACCACCGCGGGATGAGGTGCCACCAGTAGCCGGACTGGTTCATCACGATCTCGCGCAGCGAGAGCGACCCGGCCAGCATCACCACGGACGCGAGCGCCAGGCCGTAGGAGATTTCGTAGCTGATCATCTGCGCCGCTGAGCGGAGTCCCCCGAGCAGCGAGTACTTGCTGTTCGAGCTCCACCCCGCGAGCACGATCCCATAGACCCCCATCGACGTGATCGCGAACACGACGAGGATGCCGACGTTGACGTCGGTGACCTCGAGCCGCAGCGGCGGGTCCAGCAGGCCGAAGAGCGTGATCTGCGTCCCGAACGGGATGACGGAAAACGCGGTCAGCGCCGCCGTGACCGAGATGATCGGCGCAATGACGAAGAGGAACTTGTCTGCCGCCTTCGGCATCAGCTCCTCTTTCAACAGCAGCTTGAAGACGTCAGCAAACGGCTGCAGCAGCCCCTCGAACCCGACGCGGTTCGGCCCGACGCGGTCCTGGATATAGGCGCAGACCTTTCGCTCCATCCACACCATGAACGCTGACGAGAGCACCAGCATGTTCATGACGGCGAAGATCAGCACGAGATGCGCGATGACGGTGGGATTGATGAATGCCGGCATGACAGCGTCAGTGAGCGAGCGCCGCGGCACCCTTCGCGCGCCAGTCGGCCGGCACGGTGCATCGTCCTTCGCGGATATGCGCCTCGTACTCGGCGCGGAAATGCTTCAGCGTCGTCAGCGGCGGCGTTGCCTCGGCGTCGCCGAACGCACACAGCGTCTTGCCGGCGATGTTGTTCGACACGCTCGTCAGCAGATCGAGGTCGCGCATCTGCCCTTCGCCGCGTTCGATGCGCGCCAGGATCTTCCAGAGCCAGTCTCCTCCTTCGCGGCACGGCGTGCACTTGCCGCACGATTCGTGCATGTAGAAGTGCATCAGGTTCATGGCGGTCCAGACCATGCACGTCGTCTCGTCCATGACGATCATGCCGGCCGACCCGAGCATCGAACCGGCCTTCTGCACGCTGTCGAAACTCGCGGGAATGTCGAGTTGATCGGGCAGCAGGATCGGCACCGACGATCCACCCGGGATGACCGCCTTCAACTGGTGACCCTCGCGGATGCCGCCGGCGCGATCGAAGATCAATTCCTTGATCGTCGTGTTCATCGACGCTTCGTAGACGCCCGGCCGCTTCACGTGGCCGCTGATGCAGAACAGCTTCGGGCCGCCGTTCTTCTCCGGACCGAGCTTCACGAACCACTCCGCCCCGTTCAGCATGATTGGCGGCAGGTTGCAGAGCGTTTCCACGTTGTTCACGGCCGTCGGGCAGTCGTAGAGTCCCTGCACGGCGGGGAATGGCGGCTTGATGCGTGGCTGCGCGCGCTTCCCCTCGAGCGACTCGATGAGCGCGGTCTCTTCACCCGCCTCGTAAGCGCCGGCGCCGCGGTGGATCACGATGTCGCAGTCCCAGCCGCTGCCCATGATGTTCCTGCCCGCATATCCCTGCGCGTAGGCCTTCGCAAGCTCCGATTCCAGCACTTTCTGAACGTGATAGAACTCGCCACGGATATAGATGTAGGCGACCCTGGCGCCGATCGCCCAGCAGCCGATCAGGCAACCTTCGAACAGGAGGTGCGGGTTGCGCTCCATGAGCACGTGATCCTTGAACGTGCCCGGCTCGCTCTCGTCCGCGTTGCAGGCGATGTACTTCGGGTTGGGCGTCTTCTTGTCGACGAACTGGAACTTCATCCCGGTCGGGAAACCGGCGCCGCCGCGTCCGCGCAGTCCCGACGCCTTTACGATGTCGATGACGTCGTTCGGCTGGGTCGCGAGCGCCTTCTTCAGCCCCTCGTAGCCGTCGTGCTTCAGGAAGAAGTCGAGCGTAAAGCTGTTCGGCTCTCGAACGTACTTCGTCAGAATCGGATCCATTTATCTCTCGACATGCAGATGACAGCCCGACAGCGCGGACAGGCCGCGGGTCTTCAGGTCGTCCAGCAGCTTGGAACAGGTTTCCGGGGTCGCCTTCTCGTGCCAGTGCTCGTTGTTGACCATCACGACCGGCGCACGGTCGCACGCGCCGAGGCACTCGAATTCGAGCAGCGTGAACATGCCGGAGGCATCGGTCTCCCCGAGGCCGATGCCGAGCTTCTCGCTGAGCGCCTCGGTGACCCGCTCGGCCCCGGCGAGCGCGCACGAGAGCGTCCGGCAGACCTGGATCACGTATTTGCCGACGGGCGCCTTGAAGAACATCACGTAATAGGTCGCGACGTCCTCGACTTCCGCAGGCGTGATCCGCAGGAACTCGGCGACGTGGCGCATCGCGCTCGCGGTGATGTACTGCTGCTGTTCCTGCACGAGATACAGCGCCGCGAGGACGGCCGACTTCCGCCGCTCCGGCGGATACTTGCTGCAGATTTCTTCCAGCTTCGCGGCGCGCTCCGGCGTGAACGCGAACGGTTCGCCGCGCGACATCAGCGTTCGCTCCGACTTCTGGAACGCTTCGCTGCCGTACGGCATCAACGGATGAAAACTCATCGATCCACGTCCCCCATGACGACGTCGGTCGAGCCGATCACCGCGATCACATCGGCAATCATCCCGTGCTCGATCATCTTCGGCACCGCCTGACACGCGTAAAAGCCAGGCGATCGCAGCTTGATGCGGTACGGCCGGTTCGATCCGTCCGACACGATGTAGAACCCGTGCTCGCCGCGCGGCCCTTCGACCGGGACGTATGCCTCACCCGGCGGGACCGTAAAACCCTGCGAGTAGATCAGGAAGTGCTGGATGAGCGCCTCCATCTCCGTGTACACCTTGTCCTTCGGCGGCGGGACAATGCGGTAGTCCTGGATATCGAACGCGCCGCGCGGCGTGATCCGTGCGAGTGCCTGTTTCCCGATGCGAACGCTCTGGCGCATTTCCTCGATGCGCACGAGGTAGCGGTCGTACACGTCGCCGCTGGTTCGCAGCGGCACGTCGAAGTCGTACGTCTCGTATCCGAGATATGGGAACGTCCTGCGGACGTCGTAGGCGACGCCCACGGCGCGCGCGAGCGGTCCGACCAGGCTGTACGCGATCGTGTCTTCCCTGCTGATCACGCCGACGCCGCGCGTCCGTTTCACCCAGATCTGGTTCTTCGTGAGCAGGTCTTCGTACTCGGTCAGCTTCGACGGGAAGCGCTCCAGGAACGCGCCCACCGCGTCGTGGAAGCCGGGCGGCAGATCCTCCCGAAGCCCGCCGATGCGGATGTAACTCGGAAACATCCGGAAACCCGCGAGCATCTCGTTGACGTTCATCAGCAGCTCGCGCTCGCGGAAGCAATACATCATCACGGACACGGCGCCAATCTCGAGCGCGTGCGTGCCGAGCCACACGAGATGGCTGGCGATGCGCTGCAGTTCCGCGATCAGCACACGGATATCCTTCACACGGTCCGGGATGCGATGCTCGATCCCCATCAGCCGCTCTGCCGCGAGTGCGAACGACAGCGAATTCGACTGCGCGCCCAGGTAGTCCATCCGTTCCACGAGCGGGATGCACTGCTGCCATTTCTTCTGTTCGGCGGTCTTCTCGATACCCGTGTGGAGGTAGCCGATGGTGGCGTCCGCCTTGACGACCGTCTCGCCCGAGAGTTCGAGAATGAGGCGCAGCACGCCATGCGTGCTGGGGTGCTGCGGCCCCATGTTGACCGTCATCGTTTCGCTGCGAAGCTCTGGGCTCATGACTTACGACTCATGTCTCACCGGTGGCTCAGGGCTGCTGACTCAGGGCTCAGGCCGTCTCAGGCCTGAGCCGCCCTGAGCCTCAAGCCTTGAGCCCTAAGCCGTTCTCAATCAATTCACACATGACGTGCAGGAGCGTCCGATGCACTTCCTGCACCCGCGCGGTGTTCTCATCGGGCACGTTCACATGGATGTCGGCCCCCGCGCCCACCGACCCGCCGTCGCGCCCGGTCAACGCGATGGTCTTCAGGCCGCGGTCGCGCGCGACCTGCAGCGCCGCGGCGACATTTGGCGACTCGCCGCTCGTCGAGATCCCGACGGCGACGTCCCCTGCCTTCCCGAGCGCTTCGATCTGCCGCGCGAACACCTGCGTGTACGAGTAGTCGTTCGCGATGCTCGTCAGGATCGCGGTGTCCGCCGTCAGCGCGATCGCCGGCAGCGCCACGCGCTCCCGCATGAAACGTCCCACCAGTTCCGCGGCGAGGTGCTGTGCGTCGGCCGCGCTCCCGCCGTTGCCAAAGGCCAGGATCTTGCGCCCGCCGGCAAGCGCGTCGTCCATGGCCTGCGCCGCCATCAACGCAGGCCCGAGGTTCCGCCGCACGCGATCGTGCAGCGCGATGGTCGCCGCGAAGGCTGCGTCCGCGAGCGGTGCTCCGTCGCGTCCGCCCACCGCTACTCCCGGGCCCGATCGCCCACCCGGAACCGGGTCGCCTGCACGTTCTCGGCGAATTCTTCCGGCGTGAGCTGCAGCGGTTCGTACATCTTCGGCGTCATCTTGATCTGCACCGGGTAATCTTTCCGGCCGGGATGTCCCTCCCAGTCGTCCGGCATCAGGATGCGCCGCAGGTCGGGATGCCCTTCGAAGACAATCCCGAACATGTCCCAGACCTCGCGCTCGGCCCAGTTCATCGCGGGCCAGACACCCCACAACGACGGCATCGCCGGGTCGCTGCCCGGAACGCGCACCTTGATCCGGAGCCGCTTCGCCGATTCGCCGAATCCCGCAACGCCAAAGGACGCCAGGTGAAGCACGACTTCGAAGCGCGGCTCTCGCGGCATGTAGTCCGCTGCCGTCATGTCCGCCGCAAACGCAAAGCGCAGCGACGGCGTGTCGCGCAACGCACGACACACCTCGACGACGTGTTCGCGGGCGATGTAAATGGAAGCCATGCCGTCGGCGGAGGGCGCCGGCTCGATCGAGCCGTCAGGGACGAGGCCGTTGAGAGCGTCGATAATCGCTTGCGTATGCATGGCTCAGGGCGTTTGGACTCGGGGCTCGGACTGGCTCAGGACTCAAGCCGGGCATCAGCGTGAGCCATCGGCCACAAGCCGTTCACGCCGTCAGCTTCATCTGATCAATTTTCTTCTGCAGCTGGACGATGCCGTAGATGAGCGATTCGGGGCGCGGCGGGCAGCCGGGCACGAACACATCCACCGGAACGATCTGATCGACACCCTGCACGAGCGCGTAGTTGTCGAACACGCCGCCAATGGACGCGCACGCGCCCATCGAGATGACGTATTTCGGCTCGGGCATCTGGTCGTAGATGCGGCGCAGCACGGGCGCCATCTTCCGCGACAGGCGGCCCGCCACGATCATCAGGTCGGACTGGCGCGGTGAGCCGCGGAACACCTCGGCACCGAACCGCGCGATGTCGTAGCGCGAGGCGCTCATCGCCATCATCTCGATCGCACAGCACGCGAGGCCAAAGGTGACGGGCCAGATCGACGAGCGTCGCGCCCAGTTCGTCATCTTCTCGACCGTCGTCGTCAGAATGGGGATGTCGGGGAAATCAGCCATGGTTTGTAGGCCGGGTCTTCAGGCCCGGCGATCACACACTGCGGTCGTGGCCCCAATCCAGCACGCCCTTGCGCCAGACGTAGACGTAGCCGGCGAGCAGGATCGCGAAGAACACGACGAGCTGCATGAACCCGACCCATCGCAGCTCACGAAGCGCCATCGCCCACGGGTAGAGGAAGGCGACTTCGATGTCGAAGAGCAGGAAGATCATGGCCACGAGGTAGAACTTGACCGGGTGGCGCTCCCGCGCGTCACCGACTGGCGGCACGCCGCATTCGTACGGCGCAAGCTTTTCAGGCGTCGGATGCTTCGGACCAACCAGCTTCGATACGCCGATATTGAACGCGGCAAAGCCGGCCGCGAAGCCGAGCATAATAAGGATCGGGAGCCAGTCGTGCATCTCGTCTCGGGGGGTGGTGCGCTTGTGAATATTTTCTCAACCGCTCAACCCCCGGATGCTATCACAATCGGTCGGCGATGAGAGTAGCGTGGTTCAGCCCGGTACCGCCCGTACGCACGGGAATTGCGGGGCGGAGTGCTGAGCTTATCGAGGCGATCCGCCAGCGCGGCGTCGCCATCGATGTTTACGTCGACGAACGTGTCGCGCGGCTCGCCGCCGACGCGCATTCGGCGCACGACTTCGTGTGGCGACATCGACGGCAGCCGTACGACCTCACCATTTTTCAGTTCGGCAACTCCTCGCACCACGATTATGCGTGGCCTTATGCGCTGCGCTACCCGGGTCTCGTGGTCTTGCACGACACGCATCTGCATCATGCGCGTGCGGCATTGCTGCTGCGCGAGAGGCGTGTGGATGACTATCGCGCCGAGTTCACCTGGAACCAGCCGGCCGCCAACCCGGATCTTGCCGAGATCGCGATCGCCGGTTTCGACAGCACGCTGTACTACGAGTGGCCAATGGCACGCGTGCTCGTCGAGACCGCGAGACTCGTCGCCGTACACGGAGAGGGCGCACGGAACGAACTGCTTCAGTCACTGCATCACGAGACGACCGTCGGGTCAGACCAGATCGTGTCCATAAGTCTGGGCGGGGGTGACGTGTTGTCCGCCGATGAAGCGACGGCAGCACGGCACCGCGTGCGCTCCGCTCTCGGGTTGCCGCAGGAGGCAATCGTCTTCGGGATTTTCGGGGGCCTGACGCCGGAGAAACGGATTCCGCAGGCGCTCGACGCGCTCTCCGCGGTGCTGCCGCACACCCCGGACGCACGGCTGCTGCTCGCCGGAGCGACCGCCGAGCACTACGACGTCCACGCCGATACTGCCGCTCGCGGGCTCACCGGACGCGTCATTGTCACCGGCTACCTCGCGTCGGACCGGGACGTCACCGAGCACCTGGCCGCATGCGACGTGACGATCAACCTGCGGTGGCCGACCGCGCGTGAAACGTCCGGCCCCTGGCTGCGCGCGCTTGCCGCGGGACGACCGACGATCGTCACCGACCTGGTGCACAACACAGGGTTCGCGTCGCTGGATCCGCGGACATGGGCGGTGAACGTTGCAGGGGTGCGGGATGCGGGGCGCGGGGTGCGGCGGAACGTGGGGCCCGGGGCGGCCGGCGATGCGGGTGCTTCAGCAACTCCGAATTCCGCATCCCGCACCCCGCGCGCCGGATCCCGGCAGGCAGACCGCGAAGCGGTCTGCGTAGCGATCGACATCCTCGACGAAGGCCACTCGCTTCGCCTGGCCATGCGGCGGCTCGCGGTCGATGCCGACCTGCGCGCCACGCTCGGGCGCGCCGCGCGTGCGTGGTGGGAGCGCGAGCACTCGGTCGACAGGACGATTGACGACTACCTGTGGGCAATGGGCCGCGCGGTCGAACGGCCTGTACCGCATGTCGACCTGCCGGCGCACATGCGCGATGACGGGGATCGAACGCTGCGGGCACTGATCGAGCCGTTCGGAGCGGAGGTCACTGCACGTATCCAAGCGCTTTCAGACGCTGGAGCACGCGGGGCTGAATAGGGGCCGACTGCCCCCGCAGTTGCTTCCCGGCGGTGGCGGCCGATGCGAGAATTTTTACCAGCAGGTCGCGATATCGCTCGGTCTCTTCCGGATGCGTTGCCGCCAGGTCCTGTTGTTCGTGCGGATCCTGGTCGATCCTGTAAAGATGGTGTCCGCCCTGCAATGTCGAGATGAATTTCCACTCGCGCGTCCTCAGCGAGTACAAGACGCCCGGATTCTCGGAATAGGCGTACCGTTCTCCTCTGCTCTTCCCTTGCAGCACCGGCCAGATGTCGGCTCCCTGCAGCCGCTCCGGCACGCGCGCGCCAGCCTGCACCAGCAGCGTCGGCAT
>Ga0136846_1212029_pt1 | contig 15367 bp, 13 predicted proteins | sample HopSoiMetagenom2_FD_96841 | JGI IMG/M metagenome (GOLD analysis project Ga0136846, IMG submission 96841) | Grasslands soil microbial communities from Hopland, California, USA - 2 Assembly 2016 (version 4) | ecosystem: Environmental > Terrestrial > Soil > Grasslands | place: USA: Hopland... | reverse complement strand
CTTGGTCACCATCGCAAGCGTCTCGACGTGGAGGTTCTTCCGGCTCCGGACGGGGTGCAGGTAGGCGCGCGCGGCGTAGAGCCGGCGGCCGCGGTGCAGGTTGCGGTCGAACGGCGCGAACCCCTCCTGCCGGTATCCGTTGACGTCGTCGGTGAGCGGGTAGCCAGCCTCCTGCACGGCCGCGAAGAACGCTGCGAACAGCGGGTTCTCGGCCGGACCCCGCTCGAGGACGAGCGGGCCGTCGCCCCCGCGCCAGTCGTCGGCGCCGGCCAGGCAGGTCTCCATCCGCTTGAAGTAGGGCAGGCAGTGGGCGTAGTCCCACTCCTTCAGCCCCGGCTCGGCTGCCCAGCGCTCGTAGTCCATCGGGTTGCCGCGCTGGAAGATCATCCCGTTGATGCTCGAGGAGCCGCCGAGCACCTTGCCCCGCGCGTGCTCGACCCGGCGGCCGTCGAGGTACGGCTCGGGGTCGGTCTCGTAGCGCCAGTCGTAGAAGCGGCTGCCGATGGGGAACGGCAGGGCGGCCGGCATGTGGATGAAGGGGTCGATCTTCCAGTCGCTCCGTCCCGCCTCCAGGACCAGGACGTTGGTGCCGCTGTCCGCCGAGAGCCGGTTGGCCAGCGCGCAGCCGGCCGAGCCACCGCCGACGATCACCACGTCGTACCGTTCCCTGGCCATCGCGCTCCCCCGTCTCAGCCCTGGAACCAGCGCTGCTCGGCGGGGCGGACGTTGTGCCAGACGTGCTTGGTCTCGCGGTACTCGTCGATGCCGGCCAGCCCCAGCTCACGCCCGACACCGGACTGCTTGTAGCCGCCCCACTCCGCCTGCGCGACGTAGGGGTGGTAGTCGTTGATCCAGACCGTGCCCATCCGCAGCCGCGCCGCCACGCGCTGCGCCTTGCCGGCGTCCTGGGTCCACACCGCACCGGCCAGACCGTAGATGCTGTCGTTGGCGATCGCGACCGCCCGATCCTCGTCGGTGAACGTCTCGACGGTGAGCACCGGGCCGAAGGACTCTTCCTGGGCCACCGACATCGTGCTCGACACTCCGTCGAGGATCGTGGGCAGGTAGTAGAAGCCGTTCTCCAGCGCCGGGTCGTCGGGTGCGTGTCCCCCGCAGCGCAGGACCGCGCCCTCCTCGACCCCCCTGGCGACGTACGCCGCCACCTTGTCCCGGTGGGCGGCGCTGATCAGCGGGCCGCTCTCGGCCTTCTCGTCGCGCGGACCGCCGAGCCGGATGGCCTGGGCCCGCTCGACCAGGCCGTCGACGAACGAGTCGTGGATGCTCTCCTCGACCAGCAGCCGGGCGCCGGCCGAGCACACCTGGCCGGAGTGGAGGAAGACGGCGGTCAGGGCGTAGTCGAGGGCGACCCCCAGGTCGGCGTCGGCGAAGACGATGTTGGGGTTCTTGCCGCCGAGCTCCAGCGCGACCTTCTTCACCGTCGCGGCCGCCGAGGCCATCACCGATCGGCCGGTGACCAGGCCGCCGGTGAACGAGACGAGGTCGACGCGCGGGTCCTCGGACAGGGGAGCGCCGGCGGCAGGCCCGGCACCGAGCACGAGGTTTCCGACCCCCGCAGGAAGTCCCGCCTCCTCCAGCAGCCGCATCAGGTGGATGCTCGTGTGCGGCGTGAGCTCGCTGGGTTTTAGCACGAAGGTGTTGCCCGCCGCCAGGCAGGGGGCGACCTTCCAGCTGGCCTGGAGCAGGGGGTAGTTCCACGGCGCGATCAGGCCGCAGACCCCCAGCGGTTCGTGCACGATCCGGCTCACCACGTCGGGGTTTCCGGTGTCGACCATCCGGCCGGCGTCCTCGGCGGCCGTACGGCCGTAGTGCCGGAACACCGAGACGATGTCGGCCACGTCGTACGCGCTCTCGACCAGCCGCTTGCCCGTGTCCATCGACTCGGCCTCGGCGACCGCGTCGGCGTCGCGCTCGAGCAGGTCGGCCGTGCGCAGCAGGAGGTCGCCGCGATCGCGGGCCGGCGTGGTCGGCCAGGGCCCCTCGTGGAAGGCGCGGTGCGCGGCCTCGATCGCGAGTGCGGTGTCCTCCGGCCCGGCCTCGTCGACCTCCGCGACCACGGTGCCGTCGGCGGGACAGACGATGGTGCGACGGGCGCCCGAGCGCGCGCTCACCCACGATCCGTCCACGTAGAGCTCAGGCATCCGACGATCCCTTCGCAGTGCACGCTCCACTGTTGCGTGATACGCAACCAATTGCGGTCTCCGCAACTGGCCCTTGCCTCGGAATATGGGCTGTGGCGCCGCTCACGTCAAGGGTCGCCGCCCGGATGTAACCCGAGCGTGTCATAGGGCCTGACCCAAGCGGGTCACGTTCGTTGACCCCAGCCCAGCCGGTGCGAGACCTCGGTGGCGGCGGCCGTCAGGAGGGGCACGTCGCGCTCGAGCCGCTCGGGGTTGAGCCGGAACGTCGGCCCCGAGATGCTCATCGACGCCACGATGTCGCCGTGGGCGTTGCGGATCGGCGCGGCGGCCGCGGTCAGTCCGTCCTCGAGCTCGTCGACGGCCACGGCGTACCCGACCTCGCGGATGTGCTCGAGCTGCGTCCTGAGCTCCGCCCGCTTGGTGACGGTCCGGTCCGTGAGCCGCGGCAGCTCCCGCACCGCCAGCTTGAGCTCGGCCTCCGTCAGCTCGCTGATCAGCACCTTGCCGTTGCTGGTGGCGTGCAGCGGGATGTGCTGGCCCACCCAGTTGTGGCTCTGCAGGGCCGAGGAGCCCGCCACCTGGTCGAGGTAGAGCGCGCTGGTCTCGGAGCGCACGGTGATGTTGACGGTCTCGCCGGTGTCGGTCGCCAGCTGCCGGCAGACCGGCCGGGCCTCGGTGACCAGGTCGAGCCGCGCGGTCGTGGCTCCGGCCAGCCGCAGGTTGCCGACGCCGAGCCGGTAGCGACCCCGGTCGCCGTCCTGCTCGACCAGTCGGTGCGCCTCCAGGGTGGCCAGCAGCCGGAACGCCGTCGACTTGTGCACCCCTAGCTCGGCCGCGATCTCGGTGACGCCCGCGTCCCCCTCGCGGGCCAGCAGCTCGAGGATGGTCAGGGCGCGGTCGACCGACTGCACCGACGCACCGGCGCCCGCTTCGGTGTCCGTGACCGCTGGCATCTAGGTCGTGTCTCCCAAGTCGTGGTGGATGTCGGCGTCGTCCAGGCGCGCGGTGGCAAGGCGCCGGCGTGCGCGCAGACTGGGCGTCTTCGAAGCGTCGCCAACGCCGCCACCGCGTGTTCTGGGCGGCGTCCGGCGCCGCCAGGACTTGGGAGACATGGCCTAGCCGCCGAACCTTGCGGAGAGTGCTGTGCCCCGGCGAAGCATGGCGCGCACGCTACCCCTCTCGCTCGTCAGGGTCCGGTCAGTGTCAGGTCGACCATCAGCTCGTCGGCCAGCCCCTCGAGGGCGGCCCGGAGTGCGTCGGTCCCGGATGGCGGGGCGACGAGGACGGCCCGGGCCTCGAACAGGTTGCCGCCCGCCATCGGCGCCTCGCGCACCTCGGTGTGCAGCTCCTCGATGCTCACCCCGTGCTCGGTCAGGACGGAGGAGACCTCGGCGACGATCCCCGCGTGGTCGTTGCCCAGGAGCTCGAGGAGGAACCCCTCGCCCTCCGCCGCCTCGCCCTCGGTCGGCTCCTCGCCCTCGATGGTGACGTGCAGGTCCTCCAGCGCGGTCAGCTCGGCGACCAGGGCGGCGTACCGCTCGTCGGGCACGGACGCCTCGACGATGCCGGCGAACTTGCCGGCGAGCCGCACCAGCTGGCTGCGCTCCCAGTTGCCGTGGTGCCGGGTGATCGGCCCGGAGAGTGCGGCGACGATGCCCGGGCGGTCGTCACCGAAGACCGTGATCACGAACAGGGCCATGGCAGCTCCTCAGCGGAAGACGACGGTGCGGTTGCCGTTGAGCAGCACCCGCGTCTGCGAGTGCCAGGCGACGGCGCGGGACAGGACGGCGGCCTCGACGTCACGGCCGGCGGCGACCAGCTGCTCGGCGCTGTGGGTGTGGTCGACGCGGATGACGTCCTGCTCGATGATCGGGCCCTCGTCGAGGTCGGCGGTGACGTAGTGGGCGGTCGCGCCGACCAGCTTCACGCCGCGGTCGAAGGCCGCGTGGTAGGGCCGGGCGCCCTTGAAGGAGGGGAGGAAGGAGTGGTGGATGTTGATCGCCCTCCCGCTCAGCGTGCGGCACAGGTCGTCGGACAGGATCTGCATGTAGCGGGCCAGGACGACCAGGTGGATGCCGAGACGGTCGACCAGCTCCAGCAGCCGCGCCTCCGCCTCCTCCTTGCTGTCGGGAGAGACCGGGATGTGGTGGAACTCGATGCCGTAGGACTTCACCAGCGGCTCGGCGTCCGTGTGGTTCGAGACGACCACCGGCACCTCGATCTGCAGCCCGCCCGTGCTGTGCCGGAAGAGCAGGTCGTTGAGGCAGTGCAGCTGCCGGGAGACCATGATCAGCGTGCGGTACGGCGCCCCGGCCGACCACAGCTCGTAGTCCATGCCGAACTCCGCCGCGGGCGCGGCGAAGGCGGCGCGCAGGGCGTCGGCGCTGGTCCGCCCGGACACCGTGAAGTCGATGCGCATGAAGAAGCGGCCGGACTGGCGGTCGCCGAACTGCTGGCTCTCGCGGATGTCGCCGCCGTGGTCCATCAGGAAGCTGGTGACGGCGTGCACGATCCCGGGACGGTCCGCGCAGGAGAGCACCAGGACGTAGTCGCCCACGGGCTCGTTCGGAACCGCGTTGCGGCCGGTCACCGTCAGTCCCCCAGCTCGGCCCGGCGGCGGACGACGTACTCCTCGAGCTCTTGCCGCACGGCGTCGTCGATCGGGGGCTGCTCGTAGTCGTCGAGCTTCTTCCGGTAGATCTCCCCGGCGCGGGTCGCGGTGTCCTTGGCACCGTTGCGCATCCACCGCTCGTAGTTCTCCGAGGAGTTCAGGAACGGCCGGTAGAAGCAGGTCCGGAACCGCTCCATGGTGTGCATGGCCCCGAGGAAGTGGCCCCCGTGACCGACCTCCTCATGGGCGTCGAAGGCCATGGACGCCTCGTCGATCTGCAGCGGTGTGAACTCGTGCTGCAGCATCTCGACGATCTGGGCGTCGATGACGAACTTCTCGAAGCCGGCCACCAGCCCGCCCTCTAGCCAGCCGGCGGTGTGCATCACCCAGTTGGCGCCGGCCAGGAAGGTCGGCAGCAGGGTCATCAGCGCCTCGTAGCCCGCCTGCGCGTCGGGCACCTGCGAGGAGGTGAGGCCGCCGCCGGTGCGGAAGGGCAGGTTGAAGTGCCGGGCGATCTGGCCCGTGCACAGCAGGCCGATCCCGGACTCCGGTGTCCCGAACGTCGGCGATCCGGACTGCATGTCGATGTTCGACAGGAACGACCCGAACACGACCGGGCACCCGGGCCGGATCAGCTGCGAGAGCGCGATCCCGGAGAGCGCCTCGGTGATCTGCTGGACGAGCGCGGCCGGGATCGTCACCGGCGACATCGCGCCCATGAGGATGAAGGGCGTCAGGACCACCGGCTGGTTGGCCGCGGAGTACTCGAACTGCGCCTCGAGCATCCGGTCGTCCCAGCGCAGCGGCGAGTTGCAGTTGATCAGGGAGATGATCGCCGGCGTCTCCTCGATCGCTGCGCGCGAGCCGAACAGGATCTCGGTCATCGCGATGGTGTCCGCAGCGTTGGTCCCCGAGACGACGTTGCCCATGTAGAACTTGTCGGTCAGGGTCTGCAGCGCGTAGACCATGTCGAGGTGTCGGCTGTCCAGAGGCGTGTCGTTGGGCTCGTTCACGACGCCGCCGGCGGAGTCGAGGACGTCGAAGCTCTGGGCCAGGCGGGCGAAGTTGCGGAAGTCGTCCATGGTGCCGTCGCGGCGTACGTCCCCCTCGCGGACGAACGGCGGCCCGTAGACCGCCCCGAACGCCATCGAGTCACCCCCGATGTGCACGGAGTTCTCGGGGTTGCGGGCCTGGAGGTCGAACTCCTGGGGAGCCTTCGCCACCTGCTCGAGCACGAAGTCGGGGTCGAGGAACACCGCGCGGTCCTCGACCTTCTGCCCGGCGGCCCGGAACAGGTCGAGCGCCCGGTCGTCCATGAACTCCACGCCGATCTCCGTCATCAGCCGGCGCCAGCCCTTGTCCAGGGTCTCCATCGCCTCGGCCGAGAGGATCTCGTAACGAGGCATCTGGTTGCGGAACATCGCCCCTCCTGCCTAACCTCATGTTGTGGAACCACGGTTCCATATGATGGAACCGATAGGGAAGCCCTGCGGGAAGGTGACTTGGAATGGGCAGCTTATGAGCGGCACCCAGGCCGTCGACCGGGCGGCACAGCTCGTGTCGTCGGTGGTCGCCGCGGACGAGCCGCTCAGCTTCGCCGACCTGCAGGAGGCCAGCGGCCTGGCCAAGTCCACCACGTCCCGGATGCTGACCGCGCTCGAGCGCAGCGGCCTGCTCGAGCGCGACGGCGACGGCGGCTACGTCGCCGGCCGGCTGTTCTGGTCGTACGCCGCCCGGCACGACCCCTGGGAGGAGCTGGTCCGGCTGGCCCGCCCGGCGATGGAGCAGCTCGGCGAGGAGACCGGCGAGAGCGTCCACCTCTCGGTGACCCGCGGCGACACGGTCGTGCAGGTCGCGCAGGTCGACTCCCGCTACCTCCTCGGCACCCGCGACTGGACCGAGATCGAGGTGCCCAACCACACCTCGGCGCTCGGCAAGGTCTTCTACGCCTGGGACGCGTTGGCGCTGCCGGCAGCCGCTCTCGAGCGGCTCACCGACGCGACGATCACCGACCCCAGGCAGCTCCGTCGCGACGGGATCCGGGCGCACGACCGCGGCTGGACGTCCACCCGTGACGAGCTCGAGGTCGGGCTCAGCGGCGTCGCCGTACCCGTCACCGGGCCGCGGGGCGACGTGGTCGCCGCCCTCGGCATCTCGGGTCCCACCCCACGACTGGAGGGCCGGCTGGACGAGCTCGGCCGCAGCCTGTCGTCCCAGGCCGAGCAGCTGTCCGGGCTGCTGCGCGGCGACACCACGCAGTTGAACCGCACCGAGGAGGGCGTTGCATGAGCACCCCACGAAATAGCGGCCTCCTCCCGCTTCGCTCCTTCCGCCCACTATTCCGAGGGGACCCCGCAAAGACATGACCAGTCCCGAAGAGATCCTGCAGGGTCTGTACGACGAGACGCTCGTCGGCAATGCCCCGCGCGTGCTCGAGCTGACCGAGGAGGGGCTCGCGCTGGACATGGAGCCCCAGACGCTCCTGTTCGACGCGCTGATCCCGTCGCTCGAGGAGGTGGGCGCGCGGTTCGAGCGCGGAGACTTCTTCGTCCCCGAGATGCTCATCGCCGGCCGGGCGATGGCCGGCGCGATGGAACGGCTGCGCCCGCTGCTGGCCGAGACCGGTGTCGAGACGGTCGGCAAGTTCGTGATGGGCACCGTCAAGGGCGACGTGCACGACATCGGCAAGAACCTCGTGAACATCATGCTGGAGGGCGCCGGCTTCGAGGTCATCGACCTCGGGGTGCAGGTCGCACCGGAGAAGTTCGTCGCGGCGATCGAGGAGCACCAGCCGGACATCGTCGGCTTCTCGGCGTTCCTCACCACGACCATGCCGATGTTCAAGGCGAACATGAACGCCTTGGAGAAGGCCGGCCTCCGCGACCGGGTCATCGTGATGGTCGGCGGGGCCCCCGTCACCCAGGAGTACGCCGACGCCGTGGGTGCCGACGGCTACGCGGCGGACGCGTCGGCGACGGTCAAGCGGGCGAAGGACCTGATGAACCAGAAGCGGGCCAAGGTGCCGGCCTGATGGGAGCCGAGGACAAGCTCGAGACCGTCCTCCGGTCGGCGACCAGGGAGGTCGTCATCGGCCACGGGCAGCGCTTCTGCCTCATCGGCGAGCGGATCAACCCCACTGGTCGCAAGGTCTTCCAGGAGCAGCTCCGGGCCGGCGACCTGTCCGCGATCGAGCGTGACGTGAAGGCCCAGGTCGAGGGTGGGGCCGACGTCCTCGACGTCAACATGGGTGTGCCGCTCACCGACGAGCCCGAGCTGCTCGCCAAGGCGATCCAGCTGGTGCAGGCGCTCACCGACCTGCCCGTCTGCATCGACTCCTCGGTGGTGGAGGCGCTCGAGGCCGGTCTGTCGGTCTACGAGGGCCGGGCCCTGGTCAACTCGGTCACCGCCGAGGACGACCGGATGGCCGCGATCCTGCCGCTGGTCAAGAAGTACGACGCCGCGATCATCGCGCTCCCCAACGACCACGACGAGATCCCGATGGAGGCGGGCAAGCGGCTCGACCTGACCGCCAAGATCATCCGGGTGGCCACCGAGGAGTACGGCATCGCCAAGGCCGACGTCGTCATCGACCCGTTGGCCATGCCGATCGGTGCCGACACCTCGACCGCGCTGGTCACGTTCGAGACCATGCGCCGGATCCGCGACGAGCACGGCGTCAACATGACCTGCGGGGCGTCCAACACCTCCTTCGGCATGCCCGACCGCCACACGCTGGGCTCGGCGTGGCTGCCCATGGCGATGTCCGCCGGGCTGACCAGCGCGATCATGGACACCCGCACGCCGCAGATCGTCGACGCCGTCAAGGCCGCCGACGTCTTCCTCGACCACGACGAGTGGGGCATGGCCTGGATCGCCGCGCACCGGGCCAAGGCTGCCGCCAGCGCGTGATGTACACCCCAGGAGCGTCGTGACCGACGAGCCGCTCGGCGACTTCGACCCGGACGCCGTACGCCGCGAGGGGCTGCTGGCCAGCCCGGGTGCCGGGCCGACCGCGCACGACGGCACCGGGCGGGTCGAGCTGTCCTTCACGATCCACGACAAGGACCCGGGCAAGGACGCCCAGCGCCAGGTGCGCGTCCCCCCTGGAGTGACCGTCTTCGACTCCGCGTCGTGGAACGGCATCGCGATCGACTCCACGTGCGGAGGCCACGGCACCTGCCACAAGTGCCGGGTCCGGATCGAGGGTCCGACGCCGGTCACCCGGCACGACGTCCGCACCTTCAGCCCGGAGCAGCTCCACGACGGCTGGCGGCTCGCCTGCCTGGTCAACGCGACCCGCGACCTGGTCGTCGACGTACCCCCGCTCACCACCCGGCCCAAGGCCGCCACCGTCGGCGTGGGCCGCCAGGTGATCCTGCGGCCCGCCATCCAGAAGCGGTACGTCGAGCTGGTGGAGCCCACGCTGGAGGACCAGCAGACCGACCTCGACCGGCTGCTCGCGGCGATCGACGACCTCGAGCCGCAGCCGGACCTGCACGTGCTGCGCAGGCTCCCCGGCGTGCTACGGGCCGCCGACTTCAAGGTGACCGCCGTCGTCGTCGACGAGGCGCTGATCGACGTCGAGCCCGGCGACACCACCGGCACCCAGTACGCCATCGCCTTCGACCTCGGCACGACCACGGTCGTGGCCACTCTGCTCGACGTCACCACCGGGACCCCGGTCGCGGTGGCGTCGATGCTCAACCGGCAGCAGCCGTTCGGCGGCGACGTGATCACCCGGATCAGCGCCACCATGATCGACCCGGACACGCTCGCTCGACTGCAGCAGGCGGCGGCCGACACGCTCGCCGACCTCGCGGACCAGGTGTGCAAGGAGGGCGAGGTCGATCCGGCCCACGTCTACGAGGTCGCCGTCGCCGGGAACGCGACCATGACCGCACTGGCCCTGGGCATCGAGCCCGAGCCCCTGGGCGTCGCGCCGTTCATCATGTCGACCGCGTCCCCGCCGGCGGTGCTCGCCGCCGACCTCGGGCTCGCCCTGCACCCCCGGGCGCGCGCCATGCTGTTCCCGGCGCTCGGCGCCTACGTCGGCGGCGACATCGTGGCGGGCATGCTCGCCTCGGGCATGGACCGCGACAAGCGGACCCGGCTGTTCATCGACGTCGGCACCAACTGCGAGATCGTGCTCAGCGACGGAGACCGGATCGTCTCCACCGCGGCGCCGGCGGGACCGGCCTTCGAGGGCGGCGCGATCCGGTGCGGGATGCGCGCCGACGACGGCGCCATCGAGGTGGTCAGGCTGGTCGGCGAAGAGGGGGGCGGCGTCGAGCTGGGCGTGATCGGCGACGTCGAGCCGCGCGGGCTGTGCGGCTCCGGCCTCGTCGATGCGGTCGCCGAGCTGGTGAAGGTGGGGCTGCTGGACGGCAGCGGGCGCTTCCTCACCGACGAGCGCGCCCTCGAGGTGGCGCCCGGTCTCGCCGACCGGCTGTCGATGATCGACAACCACAAGGGGGCCCAGGAGCGGGTCTTCCTCCTGCACGGCACCGACCCGGAGGACGGGGTCGTCCTCACGCAGCGCGACGTCCGCGAGCTCCAGTTCGCCAAGGCGGCGATCTCGACAGGCTGGACCCTGCTGCTCGAGCAGCTGGGCCTCGAACCCCGCGACGTGCAGCAGGTCCTGCTGGCCGGCTCGTTCGGCAGCTACCTCTCCGCCGCCTCCGCCGTCCGGATCGGCCTGGTCCCGAGGCTGCCGGTGCTGCGGATCGTCGCCGCGGGGAACGTCGCCGGCGAAGGCGCGAAGATGGCGCTCCTCTCGATCCGCGAACGGGAGGGGGCCAGGGCACTGCTGGAGGAGGTGACCTATGTCGAGCTCTCCGACCGCCCCGAGTTCAACGACAAGTTCGTCGAGCAGCTCGCGTTCTAGCACCGTCGCGCTCGTCGCCTGCGGTGCGCTGGCCCAGCCGGCCGCCGAGATCGTCGCCCGGCGCGGTTGGCCGGTCGCCGTACATCCCCTGCCGCCTCTGCTGCACAACCAGCCCCAGCTGATAGCCGGCGAGGTGCGCGCGCTGGCGCTCTCCCTTGCCGCGACGTACGACGAGGTCGCGGTGGCCTACGCCGACTGCGGGACCTACGGCGCGCTGGACGAGGTGTGCACCGAGCTCGGGCTGCGCCGGCTGCCCGGGCTGCACTGCTACGACCTGTTCGCCGGCGAGTCCCGGCTGGCGTCGTTCCTGGACGACCAGCCGGGCACCTACCTGCTGACCGACTTCCTGGTCCGGTCGTTCCGGCGCACCGTCGTCCGCGAGCTCGGCCTGGACCGCCACCCCGAGCTGCGCGACGACTACTTCCGCCACTACACCCGGGTGATCTGGCTCGCCCAGGAGACGGGGGACGCCGAGCTCCGTGCCCAGGCCGAGGACGCCGCGGCCACGATCGGCCTTCCCCTCACCGTCGTCGACACCGGCCACGGCCACCTCGAGGCCGCACTCGAGGAGCTCCTGGCGGCGGGATAGTCCCGTCGGTCAGGCCTTGGCGGTGAGCTGCTCGAGCAGCTGGCGGCGCCAGGCCTCGGTGGCCGCGACCTGGTTGAAGGTGAAGACGTGCAAACCCTCGACCAGCATCTCGGGGGGTGACAGCGCGGGAGCGACCTTCTCCAGGAACCGTTCGCCGGTGAAGCCGCCCGGCGCCGCCAGCCTCGCGAACGTCCCTTTGTGCTTGGCCAGGAACCGGGTCGACTCGCCCACGCCGATCTTGGTGGCCATGGCCAGCAGCTTGGTGCGGTCCACCGGCCCGGGGATGCCGAGGAGCAAGGGCATGGTGATCCCGCGCTTGCGCATCCGCCCCACCCAGGTGGCCAGGACGTCGGGATCGAAGGTCAGGTTGCTCACCACGTGCGTGGCGAAGCGGCGCTTGTCCCACATCGACTGGATGGTCAGGTCGTCGCTGATCGTCGGGTGCGACTCCGGGTAGCCCGTGATGCCGACGTGCGCGAACGGGCGGCCGAGCTCCCGGAGGTCCTCGAGCATCGACAGGGCATCCGGGTAGCCGCCGGGCGGGTCGGCGTCACCGGCCGGTACGAAGACACGGCTGATGCCCTTGCCGGTCAGCCGGTCGCAGATCTCGGCGAGCTCGGCCCGGTCGCGGACCATCCGCGCGGCCAGGTGCGGGACGGTCGTGTAGCCGTGGCCGGTCAGCCGCTCAGCGAGGTCGAGGGTCGCCTCCAGCCCCTTGCTGGGCGACGCGGTGACAGTGACCTGAACCTCGGGTCCGAGCTGCTCCAGCACCGTGTCCTCGACCGAGGCGGTGGGCAGCACCTCGTATCGAGCGTGCTCGAGCAGCCGCACCATCGTGGCAGCTGCGGAGCTCTTCGCCTTGTTGCGCATTGTGCACCCTGTTTCGTGATGCGCACCCAGCGGCGCCAGCCTATCCGGCGCCGACCGTCCCGTCGAGGTCCTCGGTGTCGGACTCCCCCTGCTCGAGCACGTGGGGGTGGATGGTGAACCAGCAGATGACGCCGCCCACCGCCAGCAGGGCGGCACAGATCATCATCGCCATCCGGAACGCGTCGTTGAACGCGGCGGGCTCGGCGTACTCGTCACCGCTCAGCCCGACCACCACCGGCAGGGCCGCCACGGCCAGCAGGGAGCCGGCCCGGGCGACCGCGTTGTTGACCCCGCTGGCGATGCCCGCGTGCTCATCGGGGGCCGCGGCCAGCACGGTCGCGGTGAGCGGCGCCACCATCAGCGTCAGGCCGGCGCCGAACACGACCACGCCCGGCAGCACGTCCAGGACGTAGGACGGGTCGGCGCCGATGCGGAGGAAGAGAAGCACGCCCACCGCCATGATGAGCGGCCCGAACGTCAGCGGGATGCGCGGCCCGATCCGCATGCTCAGCCGGCCGGCGTGCGACGCGAAGCCGATCATCAGCAGAGTCGACGGGATGAACGCCGCACCGGCTGCCAGAGCGCCGTACCCGCTGACGGTCTGCAGCTGGATGGTGACGAAGAAGCTCATCGCGCCCAGGGCGCCGTAGACCAGCAGCGTCATCACGTTGGCCGCGCTGAAGGTCAGGTTGCGGAAGATGCTGAGCACCAGCATCGGCTCGCGCTCGCGCGACTCGACGGCCAGGAAGCCGACCGCGGACAGGGCGCCCACGGCCACCGCAACCCAGGCGGAGATGCCTCCCCACTCGATGAGGGCGTACGTCGTACCGCCCAGGGCGGCGGCCGCCAGGACCGCGCCCATCACGTCGAAGTGCGACGAGGCGTGCTCGTCCCGGGTCTCCGGCACCCACTTCACGGCGATGAACACCGTCACTGCCGCCAGCGGCGGGTTGACCAGGAAGATCCACCGCCAGTCGGCGTACTCGATCAGCGCGCCACCCACGAACGGCCCGATGGCGGCCGACAGGCTGGTCAACCCGGTCCAGGCGCCGATCGCCGGCGCCCGGTCGTCGTGCACGAAGGCGCCCTGGATCATGGCCAGGCTGCCGGGGGTCAGCAGAGCGCCGCCGATGCCCTGCAGCACTCGGGCCGCGATCAGCACCTCGGGGTTGGGCGCCACGCCGCACAGCAACGACGCGAGCGCGAACCAGGTGGTGCCGATGACGAAGATCCGGCGTCTCCCGAACCGGTCGCCCAGGGAGCCGCCGAGGAGGATCAGGCTCGCCAGCGAGAGCAAATATCCGTTGGTGATCCACTGCAGCTGCGAGAGGCTCGCATCCAGGTCGTTGCCGATGGTGCGCAGGGCGACGTTGACCACGGTCCCGTCGAGGAACGCGATCCCCGACCCGAGCGCCGCGGCCGCGATCACAGCTCGCCCGGAACCGGTGCCCATCCGCACCGACGCCGGCGCCGAATCAACCACGATCAGAAAGGTAGCCTTCTGCCGTGCCTGTCCAATACCTGCCAACGACCGAGCTCCGGCTGGTCGAGCTCGTCGACAGGCTGGCGCACGACCATCCGCCCATCCAGCTCGACTCGGTCGACTTCACGGTCCGGCGGCCACGGGAGTTCGAGGCGAGGTTCGGCCACGTCCTCGACTACATGGCCCGGGTCGAGCTCGAGGTGGACCGAAACGTCCTCGAGCTCACCACCATGCTGCCCGACCCGCCCGACATCGACCGTCACTTCTACGCCGACGTCTGGCAGCCGCAGGAGATCCAGCACGGGCTGATCCTCGACCGGCTCCAGGTCGAGCTCGGCCGGGAGCCGGCCACGGCGGACCTCGAGTCGGTCGGCGCCAAGCTGCGGATCCTGGGGATGCTGGCCCACCTCGCGCCGTTCCAGGACGTCTGCCGGATGCTCTATTACCTCACCGGGATGGCGACCGAGCGCTCGGCGGTGCTGGCCTACAACCTGCTGCACCGCGGCACCCTCGAGATGCGCGAGCTCGCAGTCGCGACCACCGTCATCGGTCAGATCAAGCGCCAGGAGCCCGGCCACTACGCGTTCTACCAGCTCTCGGCGCGCGGCCTCTGGACCCAGCTGGCCGCCTGGCAGCGGTGGCTGGTCAGGTTCATGCGACGGGTCTCCTTCGCCCCCGTCGGCGTCAACAACATCCGTCAGAAGGCGGACTTCGGCGCAGTGATGGCCACCCTCGGCATCGCCGACTCCAGCGACGACTTCGCGAACCAGATCTCCCGGGTCGAGCGGGAGCTGCTGTGGGCGCGCGACCGTGGCCTCTCCGTGCCCGACTACGTCGCCCGCGCCTTCCGCGAGGCCGTCGAAGCAGCTCGCGACCGGACCCACCTGCCCCACCTGGGCCGCTGACCGTCTCGAGTGTGGCTGGTCTGCGGGTGACCCTCGGGGTGGCGTGACGCCTCGCGGGCTGGCACGTTCGCTGCCCTAGGGTGCGTCGGTGAACCCCGGGTGGATGCCAACGTCGTCCAGGTGGTGCGGGGGCAAGGCGCCGGAGCGTGGGCAGGCTGGGTGCCTGCCGAGCGACGGCAACGCCGCCGACGCGGCGCCTGGGCGGCGGTGGCGCCGCCTCGGGGTCTGCCAACGTGCCCTAGTGGAGACGAGGTGAACCAGTGGCAACGTTCGAGATCGACTGGTTCTTCACCGACGTCGACGCGCAGGGCTGGCTGCACATCCTGACCATCCCGGTCTTCACCGGGGTGATCGGCTGGCTGATCAACTGGTCCGGCCTGTGGATGCTGTTCGCCCCGGAGCGGTTCCACGGCATCCACGTGCCCGGGCTCAGGTCGTCGGCCCGGGTGCTGCCGCGCAAGGTTCAGGAGATCCCGGGGCTGCTCGAGGGTGGCCTCGGGTGGCAGGGCATCGTGCCGGCCCGGGCGGCCAAGATGGGCAGCATCGCGGTCGACAAGGTGATCGCCAAGGTCGGTACGCCGAAGGACTTCTACCAGCAGCTCGAGCCGGAGAAGATCGCCGAGCACATCGTCACCGTCTTCGAGCCCGACCTGCCCGAGCTGATCGACGACATCATGCGGCGCGAGCACCCCCGGCTCTGGCGCGACCTCCCCGCGTGGGGCAGGCAGGCGGTGGTGACGCGGGTCCGGGCGCAGCTGCCCGACGTGGTCCGCAACATCACCGACGAGATCGGCGAGCACATCGACCAGCTGCTCGACCCGAAGATCATGGTGATCAACCACTTCCAGGGCAACCCGGCGCTGGTG
>Ga0136846_1216094_pt1 | contig 15368 bp, 13 predicted proteins | sample HopSoiMetagenom2_FD_96841 | JGI IMG/M metagenome (GOLD analysis project Ga0136846, IMG submission 96841) | Grasslands soil microbial communities from Hopland, California, USA - 2 Assembly 2016 (version 4) | ecosystem: Environmental > Terrestrial > Soil > Grasslands | place: USA: Hopland... | reverse complement strand
GTGGACGACGACCCACCGGTCGATGAGCTGACGGAGCAGTACCCGATCCGGCTGACGACCGGCAGACGGCTCGACTCCTACAACACGGGAGTGCAGACCGGCGGGTATACGTCGCCGCTGCGACGAGGCGAGTCGATCGAGCTGTGCGAGGAGGACGCCGAGGCGATCGGGCTCATCGAGGGCGAGCAGGCGCTCGTGTCGTCGCGCCGCGGGGAGGTCATCGCGCCGGTGCACGTCTCGAGCGCGCTACGGCCGGGCCTCGCGTTCATGACGATGCACTTCCCGGACGAGGTCGAGACCAACCGGCTGACGATCGAGGCGACCGACCCGAAGTCCGGGACCGCTGAGTTCAAAGCGACCGCGATCCGCGTGGAGAAGCTGAACGGCCAGGGCGCGGAGGTAGCCTCCTAGCGTGGATCTGCACCTCATGACGGCGGAGCCGACCGCCGCCGAGCGCGAGTCCGTCGACGCGCTTCTCGGCCCGCCCGGATCGAGCTGGGAAGGCGGCGTTCGCACGGCGGTCGATATGCGGGTGTCGCGTGCCCCGGAGAACCGCCGGACGTTGCTGCTGCCGGCGCTGCACGCGCTGCACGGCGCCATCGGATGGATCAGCGAAGGCGGGTTGAACTACGTCTGTGAGCGGCTGACCGTGCCGCCGGCCGAGGCCTACGGGGTCGCGACGTTCTACGCGATGTTCAGTGTCGAGGAACGCCCCACCACGGTCGTCCACGTCTGTGACGACCTTGCCTGCCGCGTGCAGGGGGGCCGCGAGCTGCTCGAGACGTGCCGGAGCGAGGTTCCCGGCGACGAGGCGGTCGTCGTTTCGAGCCCGTGCCTGGGGCAGTGCGAGCGAGCGCCCGCGGTGCTCGTCCAGCGCGCGGGTGATGCGCGCGGCGACGTCGTCCTGACCGACATCGCGGCGGACAGCCATCACGTGATGCAAGCGGTTCACGTCGAGCAGATCGGTGGGGACGTCTCGTACACCAGCACGTGGCAGGAGCCGGTGTATGCGGGCGATCGCCTGCTCGCTCGTGCATCCGACCCGGGGGCGGCCTCGCTCGAGGGATACCGGGCCCGCGGCGGGTATGCGGCGCTCCAGCGTGCGCGCGAACTTGGGAGCGACGATGTGATCCGACTCGTCACCGAGGCGAAGCTCCTCGGCCGTGGCGGCGCCGCGTTCCCCACCGGCGTGAAATGGCGCGGCGTCGCCGATCAGTCGGTTGAGCCGAAGTACGTGATCTGCAACGCCGATGAATCCGAACCCGGCACGTTCAAGGACCGCGTCGTGATGGAGCGCGACCCGTTCGCGGTCATCGAGGCGCTCACGATCGCGGCGTTCGCCACGGGCGCAGCGCAGGGGTACCTGTACATCCGCGGCGAGTATCCGCTCGCCACGCGACGGCTGAGCGACGCGATCGTCGAAGCGCGTGGCGCCGGTCTCCTCGGTCCTGACGCGTTCGGGCCGGGCCGTCCGTTCGACATCGATCTTCGTCGAGGGGCGGGCGCGTACATCTGCGGCGAGGAGACGGCCCTGTTCAACTCGATCGAAGGCAAGCGGGGGGAGCCACGGAACAAGCCGCCGTTCCCGGTCACCCACGGTGTCTTCGGGAAGCCGACGTCGATCAACAACGTGGAGACGCTGATCAACGTGCTGCCGATCCTGACGCTCGGCGTCCGGGAGTACGTATCGGTCGGGACGACGGACTCGACCGGGACGCGGCTGTTCTGTCTGTCCGGTCACGTCGAGCGGCCGGGCGTGTACGAGCATCCGCACGGTGTCACGCTCGGCGCGGTGATCGACGCGGCCGGCGGCGTGCCGGGAGGCAAGGGGATCAAGGCGGTGCTGCTCGGTGGCGCGGCGGGCGGCTTCGTCGGCCCCGACCGGCTGGACGCACGACTGACGTTCGAGGACGCCCGCGCGGGCGGCTACACGCTCGGCTCCGGCGTCGTGATGGTGCTGGACGACGACACCGACCTCGTCGACCTGTGCCTGCGGATCGCGCGGTTCTTCCGAGATGAAAGCTGCGGGCAATGCGTGCCGTGTCGGGTCGGAACCGTCCGGCAGGAAGAAGCTCTGCACCGGCTCGTCGTCGGCCGCACGATCGGCTCGCCTGCGGACGAACGTGGCCTCCTTCGCGATGTTGCCGCCGTCATGCGCGACGCGTCGATCTGCGGACTCGGCCAGACGGCCGCGAGTGCGGTGCAGTCGGCGATCACGACGTTCGGCCTGTTCGACGGGGAGGCGACCGCGTGAGCGCGATCCCGGTCGAGATGCCCCGCAAGCTGATGGACGTCGACATCGACGGGACGACCGCGCGCGTGCCTGAGGGGTCGACGATCCTCGACGCATGTCGCGCGACCGGCGTCGACACGCCGACGATGTGCTACGCCGACAACCTGACGCCGATCAACGCCTGCAGGGTGTGTGTCGTCGAGGTCGAAGGGTCTCGCGTGCTGGTCCCTGCGTGCTCGCGCACGGCCGAGGCGGGGATGAAGATCTCGACCGACACCGAGCGCGTGCGGCAGTCCCGCAAGCTGGTGATGGAGTTCCTCGGCTCGAGCGTCGACACGTCGCTCGCGAGCGATGACTGGCACCGCTGGCAGGACGAGTACGCGGCTGATCCCGAGCGGTTCGGCGCGGCGATGGAGCCGTTGCCGGCGGGGGAGCGCGACACCCGCGAGCCCGGGCACCATCACGATCCGGACCCGACCGTGGCCGAGACGGTCGAGCAACCGGTGAAGATCGACAACGAGCTGTACGTTCGCGACTACGGGCGTTGCGTGCTGTGCTACAAGTGCGTCGAGGCGTGCGGCACCGACGCGCAGCACACGTTCGCGATCGCGGTGGCCGGACGTGGCTTCGACGCGCGGATCTCCACCGAGTACGCCGTGCCGCTCGATGCGAGCGCCTGCGTGTACTGCGGCAACTGCATCGGCGTATGTCCGACGGGTGCGTTGATGTTCAAGAGCGAACACGACATGCGCGAGGCCGGCACGTGGGACGAGTCGGCCCAGAGCGTGACGAACACGATCTGTCCGTACTGCGGCGTCGGGTGCGAGCTCGAGGTGCATGTGCAGGACAACACGATCGTGAAGGTCTCATCGCCCGCCGACCAGTTCGTGACGCGCGGGCACCTGTGTGTCAAGGGACGGTTCGGCTTCCAGTACGTGCAGCGGCGCAAGCGCCGGGACGATGTCGCCGCTCCGTAGCGGCATCGTGCTCGCCGGCGGACGCTCGACGCGGTTCGGCGCCGACAAGCTTGCAGCGACGGTGGACGGCGTTGCGTTGGTGCGTCGCGCCGTGGACGCGCTGGCGGCAGTCACCGACGGGGTCATCGTCGTCCTCCCGCCCGGCGTCGAGCGTGATGACCTGCCCGGTGACGTCGTCATCACGCATGACCTCCAGGTGGGCGAGGGTCCGTTGGCGGGGCTGCACACCGGCCTGCTCGCCGCGGTGCGCACCGACGAGGTGCTCGTCGCCGGCGGCGACATGCCCGACCTGCAACCGTCCGTGCTCCGGCTGCTCCTCGACACCCTCGCCGACGCATCCGTCGACGCGGCGGCGCTCTCCGACGGTGACCGTCCGCGCCCGCTGCCGATGGCGCTTCGAACCTGGCCGGCAGCCGACGCCGTGCATACGCTGCTGCACGCCGGTCGCCGGCGTCTCCGCGACGTGCTCGACTCGGTCCGGACGGCGGTGATCGACGAGCCGACCTGGACGGCGCTCGACCCCGGCCGGTTGACGCTCCGCGATATCGACGAGCCCGACGACCTCCCGGGGTACGCTCCGGGGCCATGACGCACGTCGCTCCCGCACACGTCGGCCGGTGCGAGATCCGGACGGTCTGCGAAGGGTTCGCGGCGCTCCCCACGGCACAGGAGTTCCCCGAGCTCACCGTCGATTGGACCGCGGAACGCAGGGCGTATCCGTGGGCGTATCACGGCGTGCAGGCGTGGGCCTGGCACGTGCACGCCTTCGTCGTTGAGACGCCCGACGCAACGATCGTCGTCGACACCGGCGTTGGACCGTTCGGTCCCTACCGCCCGTGGGAACACTCGAACGCCGACGCCTGGGACAAGGAGGACCTCGATGCGATCACCCACGTCGCGCTCACACACCTACACGCCGATCACGCCGGCGGGATCGCTGGCGCCGAGCTCGAGCCGCGTTTCACGAACGCCGCGTACCACCTGCATCCCGCGGACCTGCGGTACTTCGAGGGCGCCGACGACGACGCGTACGTCGCGATCCGTCCGGCGCAGCGGCTCCGATCGCTCGGAGCGTTGCGCACCGTCGACACGAACCACGACATCGTGCCGGGCGTCCGGCTGATCCACGCACCGGGCCACACCCCCGGACATCGCGCCGTGCTGGTTCATGACCGCGGCGAAGGGTTGCTCCTCACCGGCGACCTGCTGCACCAGCCGATCCAGATCACCGAGCGCCAGTGGTTCTCCGAGCATGATGAGGACCCCCTCCTCGGCGTCGCCTCCCGACGGCTGCTGCTGTGGCGGGCGGAATCCCACGGCTACCGCGTCGGCGTCAGCCATTTCGCCGAGCCGTTCGGCTCGATCGAGCGCGGTCGTTGGGTTGCCGATCCGGGGTAACGCGGTCCTGCAGAGGACCCTCCGCGCCGCCGATATCGTGACCTTCGTCCGTTGACGGAACGCGAAGGAAGGACCTCGATGCACCGGGTCGTGATCGCCCTTGGTGGGAACGCGCTGCTGCGCCGTGGCGCCTCCGACACGTACGACGAGATGTACGCGGCGGCCCGGACCGCGGCGGAGCGGATCGCCGACGTTGCGGCCGCCGGCTGGGAGGTGGTCGTGACCCACGGCAACGGGCCGCAGGTCGGCCGGATCTTGCTGCAGCAGGAGGCCGCCGCGAAGCAGGTGCAGCCGATGCCGCTGGACGTGTGCGGCGCCGAGAGCCAGGGACAGATCGGCTACCTGCTCCAGGTGACCATCGGCGACGTCTTCTTCGAGCGAGGAACCGAGCGGCCGGTGGTAACGATCCTCACGCTGACGCGCGTGCGGCCGCAAGATCCTGCCTTCCGCAACCCGACGAAGTACATCGGGCCCTACCTGACCGAGGCGCAGGCTCACCGGCGAGAGGAGCAACGTGGATGGGCGGTCAAGGCCGATCCCCATGGTGGCTGGCGCCGCGTCGTCCCCAGCCCGCGGCCGTACTCGATCGTCGAGACGCCGGTGATCCGCCAGCTGGTCGCCGAGGGCGTGATCGTGATCGCGGCCGGGGGCGGGGGCGTGCCGGTGATCGAGAAGGGGCCGCGGCTGATCGGCAAGGAGGGTGTCGTCGACAAGGACCTCGCGGCGGCGATCTTGGCGCGCGAGGTGGACGCCGAGGTCTTGCTGATCCTCACCGACGTCCCGCGCGTGCAACGCGGCTTCGGCTCGCTGATGCCGGAGGACATCGAGGAGATGGACGTAGCCGAAGCACGCCGGCTGCTCAAGAAGGGTGAGTTCGGCCGAGGCTCGATGGGTCCGAAGGTGGAGGCGGCGGTCCACTTCGTGAGCGACGGCGGCGGCAGGGCGGTGATCGCCAACCTCGCACAGGCGACGGAAGCGCTCGCCGGGACGGCCGGCACCGCGGTGGTTCCGGGCGGCGCCTAGCGGCGGTCGGAACGGCCCGGATTGCGGAACTGCTGGCCGACGACGTAGAGCGCGAAGACGCCGACCAACGCAGCAAGGGCGGCGAGGCCCAGTAGGAAGATCCCCTCGAGGAGTCCGATGTGGTCGGGGATCAGACGCGCAAACACGTCGACATGGTACCGGCTCCATGACGGCTCTCTGCCGGCTCCCGGCGCACGGACGGGCGGCGGGTAGGGTGCCTGCATGCGTCTCGGGGTGCTGACCGGCGGCGGCGATTGCCCCGGCTTGAACGCGGTGATCCGCGCGATCGTGCGCACGGGCGCGCAGCGCGATGTGACCTTCGTCGGGTTCCGGGACGGATGGCGCGGCGTTCTCACAGACGACGTGAGTGTCCTCGACCCGGTGACCGCCCGGGGCATCTTGCATAAGGGCGGAACGATCCTCGGTAGCTCCGGCGTCAACCCGCTCCGAGCGGAGGACGGGCCGGCGCGGGTCGGTGCGGCGATGGAGCGACACGGGCTCGACGGGCTGGTCGCGATCGGCGGTGAGGGGACGCTCGCCGCCGGCGCGGCGCTCGCGGCCGTCGGCATCCCCGTGATCGGCGTACCGAAGACGATCGACAACGACCTGCCGGGCACCGATGTCACCGTGGGGTTCCACACGGCGGTCCAGGTCGCGAGCGATGTGATCGACCGCCTGCACACCACGGCGGAATCGCACGACCGCGTGATGGTGATCGAGGTGATGGGCCGCCACGCCGGCTGGATCGCGCTGTATGCCGCGCTCACCGGCGGCGCCGACATGCTTCTGATCCCCGAGAAGCCGTTCGACATCGAGGAGGCATGCGCCCACCTGCGCCATCGCCACATGAACTACGCCTCGTTCTCGATCGTCGTGGTCGCCGAGGGCGCCGAGCCCGAGGCCGGGTCGATGCCCCGACCCGACTACCCGCTCGATGAGAACGGGTACCCGCGCCTGGGCGGGATCTCGAACATGATCGCGCCGGAGATCGAGAAGCGGACCGGCTTCGAGACCCGCGTCACGATCCTCGGCCATGTGCAGCGGGGCGGCACGCCGGTCGCGTTCGATCGGATGCTCGGGACGAGGTTCGGGATCGCCGCCGTTACGTTGGCGGCGGCCGGCGGATGGGGGCGCATGGTTTCGCGCAAGGGTCAAGACATCGCCGACGTGCCGCTCGCCGAGGCGACCGGCGCTCGTCGGGTCGTCCCGCAGGAGCTCTACCGCGAGGCCGAGATCTTCTTCGGATAGGCGCCGGTAGACTCCTCGGTCATGCCGCGGTTCCGCGTCGACCTGCGTTCCGACACCGTCTCCACCCCGTCCGAGGCGATGCGCGCGGCGATGGCGTCCGCAGAGGTCGGCGACGCGTGGTACGGCGACGATCCCACGGTGAACCGGCTGCAGGATCGGGCCGCCGGGCTCACCGGGATGGAGGCCGCCCTCTACGTCGCGACGGGGACGATGGCCAACCAGATCGGTGTTCGGTTGCACGCCGGCGGCCAGGGGCACCTCGTGGCCGCGGAATCGTCTGCGCACATCGCCACCACCGAGGTGATGACCAGCGCGGTCCTCGCCGGCATCGCGTACCGCACGGGGCACGACCACCCGCACGGGTACATGACCGCCGACCTCGCGGAGCGGCTCCTGGAGCCCGACGACTACTTCGACGTCGAGGTCGTCGACGCGCTGGGTGTCGAGAACACGGTCGGCGCGTACTCCGGGACGATCCTTCCCAGCGCGGAGCTCGGCGCGATCCGAGAGCTGACCGACCGCGCGGGCGTCGGCGTGCACTTGGACGGCGCGCGCGTCTGGAACGCGGTCGCGGCCACCGGCGAGGACGTCCGGGCGTGGACCGGACACGTCGACACGATGATGTTCTGCCTGAGCAAGGGGCTCGGCGCGCCGATCGGCTCCGTGCTGTGCGGTCCCGCCGATCTGATCCGCGAAGCGCGGCGGATCTGGATCCTGTACGGCGGCGCGTGGCGGCAGGCGGGGATCATGGCCGCGGCGGGTCTGGTCGCCCTCGACACCGGCCGCGACCGGCTCGTCGAGGACCATGTGCGGGCGCGCCGGCTCGCCGAGGCCATCGACGACCTTGTGCCCGGCAGCGTGGATCTCGACCGCGTCGTAACGAACATGGTGTTCGTCGACACCGACGCGGTGGGGCTACCGGCGGCCGAGATCCTCGATCGACTGGCGGCCTCCGGCGTGGGAGCCGTTCCCGTCCCGAGGGGGGTGCGGATGGTCACGCACGTTGACATCGACGACGAAGGCGTCGCGACGGCGATCGATGCGTGGAAGACGATCGCCGGCGACGTGCCGAAGGAGGCCTCGTGAGTCTGTTCCAGAAGAACTACCCGCCCGAGATCGCCAAGCGCGTGCCGCCGGGGCAGCGGCTGGTGAAGACGTGGCCGGTGCTGCACTACGGCCCGATCCCCACGTTCGACGGTGTCAACTGGGATCTCGAGATCTCAGGGCTCGTCGAGGAGCCGTACACGCTGAGCTACGAGGAGCTCCGGACGCTGCCCACCGTGACCGTCGACGCCGACATGCACTGCGTCACCGGTTGGTCGCAACTCGACAACGCCTGGGAGGGTGTCTCGTTCGCGACGCTCCGCGAGCGCGCGCGGCCCAAAGCCGAGGCGAAGTGGGTGATCGCGCACTCCGCCTACAACTACACGTCGGACCTGTCGCTCGAGGCGATGAACGACGACGACGTCCTCGTCGCCTGGCGCAAGGACGGTGAGGACCTCACGCCCGAGCACGGGTGGCCGCTACGGCTCGTCGTACCGAGCCGCTACGCCTGGAAGAGCGCGAAGTGGCTCACGGGCCTCGAGTTCTCGGCGAAGAACACCCGTGGATTCTGGGAGGTCCGGGGCTACCACATCCACGCCGAGCCCTTCGCCGAGGAGCGCTACAGCTACCAAGAAGGCCCGGGCGCCGAGCTCGAGCCCTGATCGACACCCGAGGCCCGGACGGGGGAAGATGCTGGCATGCGCGCCCGTCGGATCCTCGCAGCCGTCGCTTCGCTGGTCGTCGTCGCCGGTCTGGCCTTCGAGCCGATGGCCCCGGCCGCGGCGTCGTCCAAGACCGTCCGGATCGCGGCGGTCGGCGACATGGTCTGCTCCGGGCCGCCGAACCGCGGCGCCGACCCGACCTCGAACGACCGCAGGTACATCCGTGGGTTCTGTCAGTACGGCAAGGTCGCGAACCTCGTCGCGAACGGTGGCTTCGATCGATTCCTGCCGCTCGGCGACCTGCAGTACTACTTCGGCGCGTACAGCGACTTCCGGCGCTGGTACGACCCCAGCTACGGCAAGGTCATGCGGATCACGATGCCCTCACCGGGCAACCACGAGAGCTACACGGTGGATGCGAAGGGGAACCCGTACGCCGGCTACCGGAGATACTTCGGTGATCGCGCTCATTGGAACAACCGGCGAGGCGGGTCGTACTCGTACGACCTCGGCGCTTGGCACGTCGTGTCGCTGAACTCGCAATGGTGTTGGAGCTATACGTCGGTGTTCGAAGGCGGTCATTGGCATACGGTGCCGGCGTGGGGGAGCGGTTCGCCGTGGGGCTGCCACAAGGGTGACCCTATGTACGACTGGTTCGTGCGCGACCTGAACCAGCATCAGAACGACTGCACGCTGGTGTACTTCCACCATCCGTCGTATTTCGGCGTCGGGAGCGGCTGGCCGGGCGGAACCGGCTCGCTGCTCCACGGGGTGTACTCGCACACGCGGCCGCTGTACCGCGTCTTCTACCGCAACGGCGGCGACGTGGTCCTGAACGGACACGAGCACTTCTACCAGCGCACCGTGCCCATCGATCCGCTCGGCAAGCGCGACGCCGCACACGGGTTCACCGAGTTCATCGTCGGGACCGGGGGCGACACGTTGGAGCCGATGCCGCCTGTCAGAAACCTCCCGAAGGAAGTCGCCGCAGCCAGCAACAGCGCCTTCGGCGTGCTGTCGATGACCCTGCAACCGCATGGGTACCGGTATCGATTCCTGCCGGTCGCCGGCAGTCCCGGCCGCTGGGTGTACTCGCCTCGTCGCGGCTACAAGATCTTCAAGAACGGGACGGGCACCGGACAGGTCGACGCGGGCACCGGGACGTGCCACGGGGCGCCGTAGCCCCTACGCGACGAACAGCGTGATCGTGTCGCCGGCGTGCACCGTGGTGCCCGCCGTGGGGTCCTGACCGATCACGAGGTTCTGCGCGGTCCCCGGCACGTCGAAGAACGACACCTCCAGCCCGTCGTCCTTCGCCTTGGCCTCGGCGTCCTTCGGCGACAACCCGATGAACGACCGGACGGCGAAGGTCTCGGGGCCGAGCGAGATGGTGAGCGTGACGGATGACCCGAACGCCGTCTTCGTGGCCTCGCTCGGCTCGACGGAGATGACCTGCCCGCGCGGGATGTCGTTGGAGTATTCGGTGTGGACCACGGGGACGAATCCAGCGGATGACAACGCCTGCTCGGCGGCATGCTGGCTCTTGCCGATCACGGCGGGGACCGGCACGGGGGCGTGGCCCTTGCTTACCCAAAGATCGACGGACGACCCCTTCGGCGCCTTGACGCCCGAGGGCGACTGCCGGACGACCGATCCCTCGGCGATCGCGTCGTCGTAGACGTGCCGCACGTCACCACGGGTCAAGCCCTTGCTCTGGAGCGCCGCCGTCGCCTTCTCGAGCGTCATGCCCGTGAGATCGGGGACCACCACGGGTGGCGGCCCGAGCGACGGCGTGAGCGTGATCGTCGATCCCTCTTGCATCTTGGTTCCCTCGGCCGGATCGACGCTGAGCACCGTCCCCTTCGGGTCGGAGCTGTATCGGCCGTCCGCCACGACGACGGTGAACCCAAGGTCGTGCAGCTGCGCGCTGGCGTTCTGCACCGTCGCGCCGACCAGCGATGGCACCGGGTGGCTGTGCGGCAGCACGTACGTCCACGCGCCCCACGCGGCCGCGGCCACGAGCACGATCGCGAGCAGCACCAACAGCGTCCTGGTACCGCGTCCACGCGGACGCTGCGCGCCGGGTTGCGGGATCGTCTGCGTGATGGCGGACCCTGCCGGCGGCGCGGGTATCGCGGCCGTCCCGTCGGTCGCCGGCTCGCCTTCGCGGACGATGCGCGGGACATCCGCCACGAGCGCCGCAAGCGTCCGTGCTCGCTCGAGCTGCGGCGCGATGGTCGTCAGGTCGCGACGCATCGCCGTCGCCGACTCGGGCCGCATCTCCCGATCCGGATCGGTGGCGCTCGCGATGAAGGCGTCCAGGTCGGGGGGCACGTCCGCACCGTTCGCGGACGGGGCCGGGACGCGGTCCGACAGGTGCTTGTACGCGATCGCCATGGGCGTCTCGCCGGTGAACGGGAGCCGGTCGGTCAACAGCTCGTACCCGACGATCCCGAGCGCGTACAGGTCCGAACGCGGGTCGGCCGGCTCGCCGCGGATCTGCTCGGGGGACAGGTACTGCACCGTGCCCGTCACGGCGCCCGCGCGCGTGCTCTTCGCGTCGGCGAACGCGCGCGCGAGCCCGAGGTCTGTGAGCTTCACCACGCCCTCGGTCGTGATCAAGATGTTCTCGGGTTTGAGGTCGCGGTGCACGATGCCCTTGGCATGCGCGTGCTCGAGCGCCGCGAGCGTCTGGTCGAGCACGGCCGCCGCCTGCGCGGGCGCGAGCGCCCCGCGGGCGTTCAGGACCTCGCGCACGGACCGGCCGTGCACGTACTCCATCACCATGTAATAGACGCCGTCGACGGCGCCCCAGTCGTAGACGGTGACGATGTTCGGGTGGTTCAGGGTCGCGGCGGCGCGCGCTTCTCGGCGGAAGCGATCGACGAACCCCTGGTCGCCCGCGAGCGACCGGTGCAGGACCTTGATCGCCACCTCGCGAGCGAGCACGGCGTCGTGGGCCAGGTAGACCTCGCCCATGCCGCCGACCGCGATCCGCTCGGTGATGTGATACCGACCGTCCAGCGTGACCAATGCGTCTGCGCGCGCCGCAGCGGTCGCCTTAGCCTGTGTCATGCTCTTCGACATCGAACTCCCATCGGGGAAGCGCTCGACTGCAACGGGAGCGCGTCGCAGGCATCCTAGACCGGAGGAACGCCCGAACCGTGGAACCCCTGCAACCAACCGCCGCCCAATCCGCCCTGGCCGAGCTCGGCGACGAGCTTGACCGCATCGCCGGCGCCGTGGCCGCGGGGAACCACGACCTGCGGGCGCTCGGGTTCTGGCGCGTCGTCGGCCGCATCAAACGCGACCAGGTCGCCGTCGCCACGTACGCGGACCAGGTTGCGATGATCGACACGCATGTCTTCCGCTCCGCCGTTCGAACCCGTGTTCGACCGTGGATCGGTCTGGCCGCGCTGCTCCTTGTCGCCGCCGCCGGCATAGCCGCGGTCGTTGCAGCGAGCGTGTTGAGCGGGATGTGGGCCGGCGCGGCGCTCGTCGCGGCGGGCGTTGCTTGGTCGATCGGCTGGCACGTCCCGGCCCACGCGTTCGTCGGCTGGCTCGCGGGGATCCGATCCACCGACGTTTCGCTCGGCGGTCCGCCGCCACCGCGGCCGGGCCTCAAGACCGACTACGGCACCTACCTCCGGGCGGAACCGGCGTTGCGTGTCTGGTTCCACGCGAGCGGCGCGATCGCGACCAAGCTCGCGCCGTTCGTCGCGCTGGCGCTGTGGCCGGCCACGAACGCCCCGGGCTGGGCGGCGTGGATCTTGCTCGCCGTCGGGATCGTGCAGATCGCGACCGACATCGCGTTCAGCCGGAACTCGAGCGACTGGAAGAAGGTCGCGCGCGAACGCGCGGTGGCGCGCGACATCGGGGAACGCTGGCGTCGAGTCTGACGGTCTACCGCAGCCAGGTCTGGATGATCACCTTGGAGAACTGCCACCCGTAGCGGAGGGACGCCGGTTTCTTGGTCGCTCCGCTGGCGCGCGCGACGATCGTGACGGGCACCTCAACGACGCGTGCGCGGTGCCGGAGGGCTTCGATCAAGATCTCGCTCGTCCAGAAGCGGTCTTGCTCGAGCACCAGGTGCTCGAGGAGGCTCGCGCGCGCGGCGCGATATCCGCTCGACGGGTCGGTGATGCGCCTTCCGGTCAAGATGGAGATCACGCGCGAGAACACGTGCACGCCGACATGGCGGATCACGCTGTCGCGCTCGAACGCGCCGAGTAGCCGCGACCCGTTCACGTAGTCGGCGGTGTCCTCCACGATCGGGGCGAGCATCACCGGGAGCTCGCTCGGCAGGTGCTGTCCATCGGCATCCATCGTCACGACGATCTCGGCGCCGAGCTCGAGCGCGATCTCGTAGCCGACCCGGAGCGCCAGGCCACCGCCCCGGTTGATCGGCAGCTCCGTCACCAGTGCGCCGGCGTCTCGAGCCGCGTCGGCCGTGCCGTCGGTGCTGCCGTCGCTCACCACGACGGGAACGACGCGAAGACCGGCGACGGCGTCGGGCATCGCTCGGACCACCGCTCCGACGTTGTCTTGCTCGTTGAACGCAGGAAGGACCACGACGATCCGTCGACCCGCAGACAGCGCCGCCGCCCGGGCCCAGTCGAACCGCTCGCGGCCGAGCGCCTCGACCAGTAGGCGCATGCTCCGGTCGTTCGTGTCGCTCGCGGACTGCACCCGCAGGACCAGGAAGAACAGCGCGATCACGGCGAGCACCACGATGAACAGCTCCCGCCGCTCGTTGCCGGGCGCGATGTTGAACCAGCCGAACAGCGGGCCGTACCACGACGGGCGGATCGCGAGGATCGTCACACCGATCGACAGGGCACCGGCGATGAGCAGCGTGAGCCGGCTGATCCGGCGCCGATCGTAGGCGCGTGCGGCAAGGGAAAGGACGACGAGCGCCGCCACGACGCCGAGGAACCGGATCGTCGTCACGAGTGGCTCACGTCGCCGGGCGCCACCGGTCCTGCGGCTCGATGTGCTCGGTCATCACCCGATCACGGAACCGCTCGATCACCGAAAGCATCGATCCGACCAGTTCCGTGGACAGCAGGTGCGGCTTGAGTCCGAGATCGAGCAACTTGGTGTGCGCCGGGTTGTAGTAATGCGCCTCAGCCTCGACGCGCGGATTGTCGAGCGGGTGGATGTCGACCTCGAGCCCCGCCTGAACGCCGGCCTTCTGCACGATCTCGGCGAGCTCCATCACCGAGAACGACTCGGTGAACTGGTTGAACACGCGGAACTCGCCCCGGTCCGCGGGGTGGAGCACCGCGAGCTCGATGCAGTGCAGCGTGTCGACGATGTTGAGGTAGCCGCGCGTCTGACCGCCGGTGCCGTACACGGTGAGGGGATGGCCGACCACGGCCTGCACGCAGAACCGGTTGAGCGCCGTTCCGAAGACGTCGTCGTAGTCGAACCGCGTTGCGAGCCGGTCATCCATCCGCGTTTCGTCGGTCTGGATCCCGTAGACGACACCCTGGTTCAGGTCGGTCGCTCGTAGGCCCCAGACCCGGCAGGCGAAGTGGATGTTGTGCGAGTCGTGCACCTTCGACAGGTGGTACATCGAGCCGGGCACCTTCGGGAAAGGAAGGTAGTCCGACCGCCCGTTGTGGACGATCTCGAGGAACCCCTCCTCGATGTCGATGTCGGGCGTTCCGTACTCGCCCATCGTGCCGAGCTTCACGAGGTGACAGTCCGGTGTGAGGTCCCGCATCGCCCACAGCACGTTCAGCGTGCCAACCACGTTGTTCGTCTGCGTGAACACAGCGTGGTCGCGATCCTTCATGGAGTACGGCGCGCTCGGCATCTCACCGTAGTGGACGATCGCGTCCGGCCGGAACGCGCCGATCACGCCGTGCGCGAGCTCCGGATCGGTGAGATCTCCCTCGGTCACGCCGATCCTCCGGCCGGTCACGTCGAGCCAGGCTGCCGCTCGTGCCGGCAGGTCCGACAGGATCGGTGTCAGCGAGTCGGTGCCGGCTTCGGCGTGCGCCCGACGGCGCAGATAGTTGTCGACGACGTGCACATCGTGCCCGCGCCGCGAGAACCGCATCGCGGTGGGCCAGCCCAGGTATCCGTCACCGCCCAGGATCAGGATGCGCATGTCAGAACGTCCTTACACTCGCAGGGAGAGACTTGGATGGTACCGGCTGGAAGCTGCATCACCTCGCGAGGTCGGCCAGCGCCTCCAGCACCCTATCGACCTCGTCGAGGGTGTGGTAGTGGCAAAAGCCTATGCGTACGGCACCACCCCTCTCGAGCCATCCGAGCCGTTCGAACACCTCGATCGCGTAGTAGTGCCCGTCCCACGTGAAGACGCCGCGCTCGCCGAGCATCCGGGACGTCTCGACCGGATGCTGGTCGCCGACACGGATCGCGAAGGTCGGCGTGCGCTCGTCCAAGCGCGCGGGATCGGCGATCCCGATCAGGCGGACGTTCGCGACGCCGGCGATTCCGTCGAGGAAACGAGCGGCGAGCTCCCGCTCATGGGCCTCGAACGCGGCGTAGCCGCGGCGGATCGCGGCGCGGCGGTCGCTGCCCCCGCCGACGCCGGCGATGTAGTCGATCGCGGCGACGGTGCCCGCGAGCGCCTCGTGGCTCTGCGTCCCGGACTCCCACCGGTCTGGGTCCTCGTCCGGTGCCGCGCGCAGCTTGTACGGCGTGAGCCGGCCCAAGACCTCGGCACGAACGGCCACCATGCCCTGGTGGGGACCGAAGTACTTGTACGGAGAGGTCGCGACGATGTCTGCGCCGAGCGCGTGAAGATCG
>Ga0136846_1241191_pt1 | contig 15370 bp, 16 predicted proteins | sample HopSoiMetagenom2_FD_96841 | JGI IMG/M metagenome (GOLD analysis project Ga0136846, IMG submission 96841) | Grasslands soil microbial communities from Hopland, California, USA - 2 Assembly 2016 (version 4) | ecosystem: Environmental > Terrestrial > Soil > Grasslands | place: USA: Hopland... | reverse complement strand
GTCACGGATGGATCGCCTGCGTGGGCGAAGGCAGGCGGGTGGCGGACGGCGGTGTTCTCCCGGTCACTGGGCCTGCTCATGGGAACCATCTTCCTGTTGTGCTGGCTGGCCCAGTCCATCGCCGGCTGGGCGGCCTACAACAGCGAGCAGCTCGGCCAACGGGAAGATCCGATCGATTGGGTCGGATATCTGGGGTCGGCCGACTTCTGGAACCGCAGCCTGCAGAACTGGCAGTCCGAACTGCTGGCGGTGGGGTCGTTCGCTGTGATCGAGGTATTCCTGCGGCAACGCGGGTCGCCTGAGTCCAAACCGGTGGGCGCCGAACACGGCGCCACCGCAACCAGCGGGTGAGCTGGCCGGGGCATCTCGTGTGCCGGGAGGCGCGAGCGAAAACTCCGGCCGATTGGGATCGCCGCTCGGTGTAGGGCATGGGCGCCGCCATGCCACCGCACGGACTAGGCCTGGCGAGTAGGCCGAACGCTTCGCCCAGCACCCGGACGCAGCCATCATCACCAGCCTGCCCGGCCTCGCAGAGCTGACCGGCGCCCGGGTCCTCGCCGAGATCGGCGACGACCGCGTCCGCTTCCGCGACGCCCGAGGCCTCAAGGCCTACGCCGGCAGCGCCCCGGTGACGCGGGCCAGCGGCAAGACCACCGCGGTCCTGCACCGGCGGGACTGCGACCTCTTCTTCATTCCGAGCGCTGCGCATCCGGTGAGTGTCGTCGCTGCAATACGCCCAGGGTGGCGCCGTAGAGCAGGTGCGCGGCGATCAGCCTGTGCTGCCGCCTGGGCAGATCCTCGGCAGGTGGCGGCATGAGCCCCACACCGGGGATCGACACGCCGTACATCACCGCCCACACGCCCAGACCGTAGGCGGCTCCCGACACCGGAGTCGGAACCCTGATTGCAGCCGGGATCACCGGGATCAGCTTCCGAGTCAGCGCAGCGTGCACCGCGCCCATGCTCGCGCCGAACGCGAAGTGTGCGGCCGTCTGGATCGCTGTCCGCAACATCGATCCCGACGGTTTCAGATCAGCGGCCGTCAAGGCTCGATCAGTGATTAGAGCTGGGCCGAGGCGCCCGCCCCCGGCTAGCTGCCGCCATCCCAGCATCAGCACGGACATGACACCAGTGGCGGCAAGCCCTGACGCTGCGCCCGCTGCCAGCACGGCCACCGGTCGCGAACAGTGTTGCGCCATTCCTCAACGCTACCTCCCCGGCTGCTACGCGTCCCCCCGCGAGAATCGCGCGAGTCGGTTGGGGCGGCGCAGTCGATCGCGACCGCGACGATATCTCCACCGCCAGCGAGACGTGACCGGGAAGCATGCGCCTTCTCCGTCCGGCACCCGACCCGGGTTCCCGCATCGTCCTGGACTTCATTCTCCCTGGTCGCTCGTGCCCGACGGTTCGTTCTGCTGGTCCGCTGCGGCACCGCGGCCGGGTGGTGTGATCCGATGCAAAGGGATTCCCGTCGACGGTCTTGGCGCACCCCGAGCCAGCGGCCGTGGTGGCAGCAGGAGTCATCGGACCCCGGCCGTCGCCCGACCCACCAGATGGGGAACGCCGACCTTCACCCGCACCCCCGGCGAGAAGTGCGCGACGGGCGGACCCACGGGCGCGGGCAGCCCCGCATCCCGAAACAGCGCATCCACCGAGCAGAGCGGCACCTGCGCGGCCCGTAGGTGCCACGGACCGTGCTCCACCGGGGTGTAGAGCAGCAGGGGCCCCCGACGGTGGAACGCGCCCCACCGCGCGGTCACGAATCGGTCCCACGGACCTCCATGCACCGGGCGCAGCTCGTCGCCGGGAGACACGACGATGTGATGGCCGCCGCCGGAGGACAGCCGGTGGGGCCGAGACCGGTAGACGGCGCGCTCATCGTCGATGTCGACCGACATCCGCTGACGGACGTACGGAAGGCCCACCGCGCGTAACGCGGCGACGAACCAGAGCGCACTGACCTCCAGGCGCAGAAACCACAGGCCCTGCCTGCCGTCGGGACCCGCTACATACGTGCGCAGGTTCGTCTCCGGGAACGCGCAGGGGGATGGCACCCATGGCAGGCCAGGAAGCCGAACCCGGATGAAGAACGGCGTGACGGACAGCCACGCCATCCCGTCGTAGGTCAGCACCGCCAGCTCTCTCGGCAGCAGGCGCGCGATGTCCTCGGACGCGAACGGCCAGTGCAGCAGCGAGATGTTGTCCCAGTGATGGATATTGACCGGCAGCCGCACACGGTGTGGGGGCTGCGGTGGAGGAGCCCCACCGTCATGGCCACCGCGCTGGTGAGGCCCAATTGTCACTGTGGAGCCATACCCGTGGGCAGTAGTCACAACCCCCACGACCCCCGGGGGTGCCCGCACAAGTCACGCTGCAGCCGAGCAATGCTCAGGCTTGATGGATCACGTGGGCGGCCACACTCTCCAGGTGATCTTGAGGCTGTCAAGCAAGACCGGCGCCGCAATGCCGGTCGGAAGGGGCACGACCCCGCGCTCACCACAGTTCCTTAAACCGATGGCACCGATGCTCGCCATGCCACCGATGCTCGCTGCAGTGCTGCGTCCTTTCAGCGACGAGATCGTCCGAGGCTGTGGGCACAGATGCAATTCCGGTCAGACCAGCTTGTTCGGGAGATCCTCGAGGCCGTCGACGCGGTCTCGCTCGAGCGGGTGGCCGACGACCTTAGGGCGTTGGGCGACGGTGACGCGAGGGCAGCCAGTGGGTCGGTCACCGCGACGATCAGGCTCCCAGCGAGCAGCTGATGGCCATCGCGTCCTCCGCCCTCCGAGCTGTCCTCCGCCCTCCGAGCTGTCCTCCGCTGTTGAACGTGCACACGGTGCGAGGGTTGTCAGCTCGAGGGGTCACAGACCGGGTTGGGTGTCTCGGTCGCGGTCGCGAGCTGTTCGGCGTTGGCGCAGGCGGTGTCGAGCTGGCGCAGCAGAGCCAGGGCCTGCTGCCCGAAGGCCTCCTCCACCAGTTCAGGGTGGTGCAGATAGTCGGCCCGCAGCATCTGCTTCAGCCTCTCGGCTCCATGTCGAGACCGCGCTGCAGCCCGGCGCGGCGCAGCAGCGCGCGCAGTTGGGCCAGCGTCAGCCGGGCCGCGGCGCGCGGGGTAGGGGCTGCGGGGAGCAGGGCCCGCGTTTCGGGTCTCAACAGCCGCCGCGCTGTGACAAACCACCACCGAGGCATCCAGGTCGATCACCAGCCCCGGCAGGTCGCGCCCGGCCGCCCGCGCCGACGGGAACGGCTCGCCCGACAACTCCGCCCAGACCACCTCCCGGGCCGCGGCACGAGCCCGAGCGACGCGCCCTGCCGCGCGGGTGTCGAGGCGGTCCAGCAGTCGCCAACACGTCGAGATTCGTCGCATAAGCGGTTGCCGAGTGTGCACCCTCTGTACGGGGCAGGCGGAAACTCGCACCACGGGTGATTCCATGCAAGCCTCTTGAGGGCGTGCTGGGCGGAACATCCATGATCATTTGTTGCGGGATCCGCGACGCGGACCGCTGACCTGGATGGCGAGGACGCCAGGCTCGAGACCAACGAACAGCACCGCGCTCGGCCAGCACCGAGCGCAGGCGGTCGACGAGTTCGTCGGGTTGTTGCGGGATCGGCGCGGAGGCGGCTCGGGCGATCTCATCGCCACATCCAGGGCTGTCTTGCCTTTGGCGTGTACCGCACAGGCCACCGATCCGTTGCTGCAGGCGTCATGGAGCTCTCGCCGAGCTGGCCGAACAGGAACTGCTCGCGGCAGGCGGTGACCTCGGCCGTTGCGCGGCGCCCACCCAACCCGGTCCCACCGCGGGGGATGCACGGTCGCCGCGGCATAACCGGGAAATGCCGCGTTGGTGTGGGCAACGGCCGGACGGGGTATCTGCGGGCCATGAGTTTCCAGGTGACTGAGGTCCAGAAGGCGCTCAAGGGCGCCGACTACCCAATGGACGGCAAGGCCCTCGCTGAGCTGGCCGAGAAGAACGGCGCAGGCGACGAACTCGTGGGTGCGCTGAGGAGCCTGCGCGAGGTCGACGGCCCCAATGGCGTGATGAAGGAGCTGAAGGGCGATCTGGGCGGTCCGACGCCCGGGGGGAACTCAAAGGACGAGAAGCAGTACAAGGACGTCGAGGGCGCGGCGTTTCAGGTTACCGAGGTGCAGAAGTACCTGAAGGGTGCCGACTACCCGATGGACGGTAACGCCCTCGCTGAGCTGGCCAAGAAGAACGGCGCAGGCGACGAACTCGTGGGTGCGCTGAAGGGCCTGCGCGAGGTCGACGGCCCCAACGGCGTCATGAAGGAGCTGAAGAGCCACCTTGGGGGCAAGCCTGAGGACGCCTGAGTCGTCCCACGGCGCCGCTCGGTCAACTACCAACTGTGACGGGCTTGCCCGTCGCCCCGCCTATGTCGATTGAGCCGCCCCGGGGGACATCCTGCTCGGTGGTCGCTGCGTCCGTCTCTCCGACGGGATGCTGCAGAAACGTCTCGATCTCGTCGGCGCGCAGCCCGGTCGTGCACGTCGGCGGATGACCGTCGCCGCACCTGCGCCGCCGGCCACAAGCACTCAAGCACTGCTCAGGTGGGCAACGGCAACGGCTGCCCGGTCCGAGCTCGTCAGGCTCCAGCATGTGGCCGGCCACGAACCGCCAACGTTGCGTGGGATGGGCATGGTCGGCCGCGCACCGAATGTCGCCGCGCTCCCCGGCGCCCTCAATCGGGACCCGCGCTCTGGAACAGCGGGGGTCGGCGAGCAGGTAGGAGCCGCACGTGACGGTGATCGCCAACGCGACTTACGTTGAACGCCCCATCGTCCCCCAAAATCGCTCGATCACACCTTCGAGAACTCCGCAGCTGCGTCGCCGCGGTGCTCGACGCGGAGGGTGCGCCGGTCGTCGGGTCGCAGGAGACGATCGCGGCGCCACGGCCGGTGATCAGCGGGATGCCAAGGCGTCGATCGACATCGCGCAGCGTGCTACGGACCCAACTTCGTGATCACCGTCCGGCACGCGGCCGAGCTGGCCCGCCAGCGTCGAGGTCACTCGCGGCGCCCGCTCCAGCCTGGCGGGGTTGTCGGTGGGCGGCCGGGCGTCGGCGCTCCAGCCGAGTATCGCCCGAGATATACAGCCCGCCCCTGACTGCCGGCTCCTGGTCGCCGCGCACATCCAACGCCGCCTTGGCCGACCGCTGCCGTAAGAGCTGCGCCGTCTTGTCAACGCCTCTGCAAAGCCTGCGGACCCACGCGGTGCCGCTTCTGTCAGCTCCAGGCCAAGCGGTAGGGCCGGTCTGTTGTGCTGAGGAACTGCTCGATCTCGGTTATCGCGAGAGGTGCGGGCAGTGGGTGTCGTGGCGCGAGCGCGGCGAAGGCGGGCTGGTAGCGCAGGGTGCTGCCGGTGTCGAGTGGATAGGCGTCCTCGTCGACGCCGATGATTTCTCCGCGGGTCGAGGCGGCCGAGGCGACGAGGTTGCGCCAGTGTTGTACCGGAATGACCCCGGGCGACCACAGGCCCTGGGAGAAGAGGTTGACATGGATGTCGTCGTAGGCCTCGGCGCGTTCGAGGTAGCGCTGCAGGTCGTCGAACGAGGGCTGCATGTTGAATCGGATCCAGAACGGAACGGCCCCCAGCCGCTGGGTCCACAGCGGGTCCCACTGCACGTAGGACTGCACGAGTAGACGCTGGCCGGACAGGCCGCGGCGGCGATACCAGCTGCGGTGCAGGTCGGCGACGAAGTCGCTGAGTTCCTGGGGTTCCTCGGTGACCAGGCGCCGCAAACGGTATCCGTGGACCCCGGCAAGGCTTTCCAGCTCACCCCGCAGGGCAGGGTCGAATCCCCATTCCGCTTCCGGCCGTCGCGCGTCGGGCTCCGGCGGCTCCCAACGCCGCCGCGGCGAGTGTTCGCGGGCCAGGTAGTCGGCGATCCGCGCCCCGCTGTTGTGGTACTCCTCCTCGGGCACGCCGCCCAGGCAGCCGAACTGGAAATAGGCCCGCTCGCCCACGGCCCGAGAGCGCCAGGTGCGCGTGCACTCAACCAGCAAGATGGTGCCGCCCGGGGCGAGGCGTTCCTCCAGGAACCGTTCCAGGGTACGGCCCAGGGTGAGCCGTTTGAGCCGCAGGTAGGCCATGGCTTCGAGCATCGGCCGGTCTTGGGCCGGGTCGTGCATGTGGTAGACGGCCACTTCGGGGTTGTTCCGGGCGACGAGGCGGCTGGTCGGGGCCAGCGCCACCATCGCACCCTGCGGGTCGTCGGGGTGCGTGCCCAGGTCACGCACCGCTACCAGCAGCGTTTGGGGAAGGTAGGGCGCGCGCAGTGCGGCCGCGAGATGGACGGCGGCGCCGCTGGGCGAGCCGATAACAACGACCGGGAAGGGCCCCCGCCCGTACTGCCCGACCACCCAGTCGGCGAGATCGTCGGCGTCGATGCGCCGGGCCTGCTCCAGCGGGATTCCCTGCATCGCCCCCATGCTCGAGAAGGTGCCGCGGCGCACCCGGACCGGCAGCGAGGAAGTCATCTTCGCCAGCGTCCGGGACCCGGGTCCGACCCCCATCCCGCGGTGGTCCTTCCCGCGTAGATATCGGCCGAGGGCCCGGGCCACGTTGACGCCGGAGTCGAAGTCGACCAGGAAACGCGCCGCCCGCAGCCGCCCGTTCACGGCCCACCCCTGGCCAGTAGCGGCCGCACGATTCCGGCCAGGTGTTCCGGGGCCGACCAGTTCACGGTGTGCCCGACGCCGGGCACCTCTTCGAGGCGGCCCCGGGGCAGACCGAGGGCGACCTCCTGGGCCCACGTCCGCGACACGATCGGGTCACGCCGGCCGCGGACGACGATGGTGGGCACCGGCACATGGCGCAGCTTGCGCTCGATGGGGTCGGCGAGCATGTAGGCGAAGGTCTGGACATACCGTCGGGCGCCGCACGCGATCCAATCCCGCGCGAGGACCGGACCGAGGGTGGGACGTTCCCACGGCTGGTCGGCCACCAGTCGCGCGAACTGCTGCGCCGCCGAGCGAGCTCGGCGGTCGATCGTCGGGCCGACCAGGACGAGCGGGCCGAGCAACTGCGGCGAGTGCACCGCGAGGTCCACGGCGACCTGACAGCCGTTGGAATTGGCCACCAGCACGGCGCCGCCCCGGGCCGTGGCCCGCAGCCAATCTGCCAGCGCGCGGGACAGGCCGCGGACGTCGAGGGTGTCGGCCGGCCCCCGGGTCCGCCCGAACCCGGGCAGATCGAGCGCGACGACCCGGGCGTCGCCGCGCAGCGCCTGCGCCAATGGGCGAAAGTAGCGGTGCGAGCAGCCCAGTCCGTGCACACACACGACCGCGGGCGCGTCGGCCGGGCCGATCAGGGCGGCATGGACGCGGGTGCCGGCGGCCGCGGTGAACTCGTGCCCATCCCAGCCGCTCAACGAGCCCATCGCCGCGCCACCGCAACCGAGCCGGTCAGCAGGGCGAGCGATGCGCCGCGGCGCAGCGCAGTCTGGCGCTTGCCGTGCCAGCCCCCGGACACCGACCCGGTCCCGGGTGCAGGCTCGAACAGGTTGCCCTGGCCAGCCGGTGCCGGCGTGTTGCGATACAGGTGGGTCTTGTCGACCTGCAGCGCCATCATCCGCTCCGTGAAGCCCGGCGCCAGCTTCGCCTGCAAGACGAGGTTGCGACCCATCGGCCCGACCACGACCTCCCGCCGCGGTACCCGGATCAGATTGACGATCGTGCGCGCCACCCGCTCCGCGGAATACACCGGCGGCATCGCCTTGGCCTTGCGACCGGTGTAGTTGGCCGTATGGTCGAAGAACGGAGTGTCGATCGTGGCCGGCATCACGGTGCACACCTTCACACCCTTCGCGCCGTCGAGCCGAAGCTCCTGCCGCAGACTGGCGCTCAGCACCCGCACCGCCGCCTTCGACATCGAGTACGCATGCGTGTAGGGCTGCGGCACCACCGACACAATCGACGACACATTGATCAACACGCCCGTCCCCTGCTCGCGCAGACGCGGCAATGCGGCCCGAGCGCCGTGCACGTAACCCATCACGTCCACGTCCAGGACGCGGCGAAAATCCTCCAACGGAATCTCCTGGAACGGCGCGAACGCGGTGACCGCCGCGCAGTTGACCCACACGTCGATGCGCCCGAACCGCTGCACGGCCCGGCCCGCGAGCGCCAGCACGGCATCGGCATCGGTCACATCCGTCGGCACCGCAACGGCCACGCCGCCCGCGGCCTCGCACTCCCGCGCAACCTGCTGCAGCGCCTCCTCACGCCGCGCGGCCAGCACCACCGCCGCACCCTTCCCCGAGCAGGCCAGAGCCGTGGCACGACCGATACCGCTCGACGCCCCGGTGACCACGACGACCGCGTCCCTCACCCGCATGCCACCACCGTTCCCCACAAGTCACCGCCCAAACCCCAGGCCTGCAGAAGCTCCGTGCCCCTGGGTGAAGGACGGCCACCGTTTTTCGTGTGAGGTGTGCGGGTATCGCCCCCGCCATGGGGCAGGACACGCGTACCCAGCTGCAGCGGATTGCCAAGGAGAGGTTTGGTTGGGCGGAGTTGCGGCCAGAGCAACTCGAGGCCATGGAACAGGTGGTAGCGGGCCACGATGTGCTGGCAGTGCTGCCCACCGGGGCGGGGAAGTCCGCGATCTACCAGGTGCCCGCCCTTGAGCTGGAGGGGCCGACCTTGGTGGTTTCTCCGCTGATCGCCTTGCAGAACGACCAGATGGAGGGCATCGAGGACAGTCGAGCGCCGGACGCGGTCGCGGTGAATTCCGCGCAGCGCGGTGCGGAGCGCCGGCAGGCCTGGACGGCGATCCGGCAGGCCAGCGCGGAGTACCTGTTCCTAGCACCCGAGCAGCTGAGCAACGACGAGGTCGTGGACGCGTTGGCCGAGCTCGGTGTGTCGCTGTTCGTGGTGGACGAGGCTCACTGCGTCTCCGCGTGGGGTCACGACTTCCGGCCGGAATATCTACGCCTGGCGCCGGTGATCGAGCGCCTCGGCCATCCGCGGGTGATCGCGCTGACCGCCACCGCGGCGCTGCCCGTGCGCCGCGACATCGTCGAGCGGCTGGGCCTGCGCGACCACCGCGAGGTGATGACCAGCTTCGACAGGCCGAACCTGCGCCTGGCCGTGGAGCGGTTCACCGACGACCGCGACAAGCGCGCCACCCTGATCACCCGTGTCCGGGCATGGACCGCCGACCCGGCCACGCGGTCCGGGCTCGTGTACGTGGCCAGCCGCAAAGACGCGCAGTTTTACGCCGACGAGCTCGCGCAGATCGGGGTGCGCGCTGGTGCCTATCACGCCGGGATGCGGGCGGGCGACCGCGAGCGCGTGCACGAGCAGTTCCTGGACGGCCACCTGGATGTCGTGACCGCGACATCGGCGTTCGGGATGGGCATTGACAAGCCCGACGTGCGGTTCGTGGTGCACGCGTCGGTCCCGGAGTCGCTGGACACCTACTACCAGCAGATCGGGCGGGCCGGACGCGACGGCGAACCCGCCCAGATCAGCCTGTTCTACCGCCCGGAGGACCTGAGCCTGCAAAAATTTCTCACCGCCCACCGGGCCCCTGAGGACGCGCTCGGCGAGGTGGCTCGCACACTGGAGGAACGCGACGATCCGCTGCGCCCCGCGCAGCTGAAGGACGAGGTGGAGGTCTCGACCAACCGTGCGACGCGGGCGGTGAACCTGCTCGAGCAGGCCGGCGCGGTGGCCACGACCGAAGACGGACGGCTGGCATACCGTGATCCCACGCTGCCTCCCGAGCAGGCGGTGGCGGCGGCGGTGGACGTCGCCGACACCCACCAACGTCTGATCCGGTCGCGAATCGAGATGATGCGCGGCTACGCCGAGACCACCGGTTGCCGGCGGCAGTTCCTGCTCGGCTACTTCGGCGAGCAGCTCCCCGGCCCCTGCGGCAACTGCGACAGCTGCGCTGCCGGTACCGCACAGCACTGCGACCCCGCGGCGAGCGGCTTCGAGGTCAACACCGGCGTGCGCCACCCGGAATGGGGGCCCGGAGTCGTCATGTCCAGCGAGCAGGACCGGATCACGGTCCTGTTCGACCACGTCGGGTACAAGACGCTCGCCCTCGCGGCGGTCGAGCACAACAACCTGCTCACCCCCGACCCGGGGCAATGACCGATCGATTCGCTGCCCTCCCTGCCACAGGGCGACCCTGCGCAACGCGTCCGCCCTCGGCACGGTCCGCTGCGTCGGCCGCATCGAAGACCCAGGGACACGCTCGGCCTCGCGCGCCGGCCACCGCCTCGAAGACGATCCGCATGGCCGACGGCCCGGGACGGCAGTGGGAGGAGCGCTACGGACTCGGAACTCACGGCCACCCAGAGGGTGATCGGGACTGGTGATCACGTGGTACTCACCGGGCTCGCCCTTCAGCGGCGCGCAAACGGCGTCTTCCGGCGAATCGGGGGCAAACCCAGCCGGGCAACGCTTCGCCCGTACCGACAGGCCGACCGGACATGATCGACCTGGCGCGCACGAGAAGGAGGCGGTGGGGATGCTGCAGGCGCGGCCGCGGGGGCAAGCCCCGCATGGTTGACAACCCGTCGTCCACGCCCGGGGGGATCACCCCGAACGCCGGTGAACGCCACGACGACGAGGTCGAAGATGCCTTCGACCGCTTGGTCGACGCTGGTCAGGGACGCCTCACCCGTCCCCTGCTCCCACTGCTGAGCACCGCCTTCGTCGGCGGCATCGACGTGGGCATCGGGGTACTGGTCTACCTGGTCGTCAAGGCCGAGACCGGCAGCAGCCTGTTGGCGGCGTTGAGCTTCCCGGTCGGGTTCGTCGCGTTGCTGCTGAACCGCAATGAACTGTTCACCGAGAACTTCCTCGTGCCGGTGACCGCGACCGTTGCCGGAAAGGCACCCTCGGGCAGCTTCTGCGGTTGTGGACACTGAGCCTGGCCGCCAACCTCATCGGCGGCCTCGTCATGGCGGTGATGATCGTTGTCGCACTGCCCGACGTGCGTGACACCGCCGTCCAGACCGGCGTGCCGAGTTGGGGGTGAGCTGGAAGTCGTTCTCCCTGGCTGTCCTGGCCGGATTGGTGATCACCCCGCTCACCCGGATGCAACACGCCACCGACTCGCTCGGCCTCAAGATCGTGCCGGCGATACTCATGTCGTTCGTGCTCGTCGGAACGCAGCTGTTCCACTGCGTGCTCGACTCGATCTTCATCTTCGCGGGGATGCTCGCCGGCTCCGCGGACTACGGCCTGACCGAGTGGGCACCCGCTCTGGGGTGGTCCACGCTGGGCAACCTGCTCGGCGGGCTGATGCTGGTGACCGCGGTACGCCTGCTTCGGGTGCCGCATCGGGTGATCGAAGAACGGGCAAAGTAGCCACCAGGGCCGCGCGCAAACTGGGTCCGAGCCGGATGCGGTCGCCTCGCGGCGCGTGGCACTCGGCAGCTCCAGCCGAACGGTATTCCGCCGAGGCATTTCTACTGTGAGACCCGGGGACACGGTCACCCGGCTCGGACAGTTGGTCCAACGCCGGGCCCCGCGGCATCATTCCGGCCACGGCCCGTCGGATACAGCGAACCCGGTAGCCGAGGTAACCGGTGATGTGCACGCCGCTGCTTTGACCACCGACCAGCGGGGCGGCGATGGACGCCGCGTTATCCGCGGGCGCGGCGGCGCGGAACCGGATCCGCCCGGCCCGCACCGCGCTCGGGAGCGCGGCCAGCGCGCGGCGCAGCACGGCCACCGTCTTCGGTCTTCGAGCTCTGTGAGAGGAACCCGAAGAGGATCAAGCGGTGGCCGTACCATGTCCCGCCGACACGCCGTCCAACCCGGACAGACTGATCAGCAAGGCAGGACGAGGTTAAACGTCAAGCTAAGGGTGCGCTCGTGCCCGAACCCTTGCTCACCCAGACCACGTCACGCTCACGACCGCAGCGCCAGGATGAGGGGTTTGAAGACCGTTCCGGTGGTACCCCACCGCATCAGGGACTGACTCAACTGCGATGTCTCGAAGATCTTGAGAAGGTTCAGAGGTTCGATAGCGGCGAGTCGGTGCGCCCTCCGTTGATGCGGAGGTGAGCAAGATTATGCAGACGTCAGGGCGCGACGTGCGGAAAGCTGCGACGGCGGTCGGTCGCCTCGACCGGTCCTGGGCCGAGAAGCTGAGCCGGGTTGCGCCGTTACCGACCCACCTTTGCCGCGATCTCGTGGTGATTACCCCCCATCCCTACGAGGCCATGTGCGCGGCGGGCGGCTTGATCTCCTCCCTGGCCGCGCAGGGCGCCGATGTCGAGGTCCTCGCCGTCAGCGACGACGATTGCGCCGCATCGGGGGCGATCGGCGCCCCACTACCGCAGCAACCTTCCCGACGTCGGGGCCGCATCCTGGCCGCCTACCAGCGCCTGGGTGTGCCCGAGGTGCGCCGTCACCGGCTCCAGCTCGAGTCCGGCACGGTCGACGCCGCCCAGCCGGACTTGATCGCGGCGTTGAGCGAGCTGGTCGGCCACGACTGCTATCCCGGCCTGTGGTGCCTGGCGCCTTGGGAGCGCGACGGACACCCCGACCACGATGCGGTCGGCCGCGCGGCGGAGGCGGTGTGCCGCACCTACAACCTGCGACTGGTGCGCTATCTGTGCTCGGCGTGGGACTGGATTCAGCCCAAGGACCTACCGTGGCACGACGTCCGCCAGTTCACGCTGTCCGCCAGCGTCCGGGCACGCAAGAACGCCGCGGTGGCGCTCCCGCCCGCTGTTTCGGATGAAGATTGCGTAGCCGACCGCGAGTTGTTCCTGTTCTAGCACTCCGACCGCTGCGCCATGTCACATGGGTGAAGATCAAGGGTTTCACGCTCACCTGCAGTGCAGAGCGTGCCAGAAGCTGGCGCGCACCGCGTCTGCTCCCCAGGCATTCGGCTCGATCACCCGGCAGTACCAGAGATTGCGGTCCGCCGGTCGGGGATCGCTCTGCGCCGGATCGCCTGCTCGTAGGCCATGCCCGAGAAATTGGTCGTGAATCTCGGCGATCCGGGCACCATACTCGTCGGCGGCCGCCCGCAGTCCGGCGTTCAGCTCGGCGAGCACGTCGACGACATCAGTCCACGGCGGCAAACCCACCCGACCAGTGTCACCGCTGCCGTCACTCGGGTCGTAGACGGTGCCGACGACCACCGGATCATCCGAGGCTCGCATCAGGCGCCGGATCCTGCCAAGGATTTCTCCCACCCGCACGCCTACCGACCGCACGATCTGCCGGGCCTGCCCGGTGTCGCCGTAGACCGCAAGTAGGTCGTTGCCCCCGACGGTCAGCGTCACGACGCTGGGTCTGACGCCTGAGCTTTCGAGCCGGGGCAGCTGGGCTTCCAATACGGTGCGGATGGTGCCGCCGTCACCGGCGAGCAGGTGGTAGCGCAGTCCTCGGTCCACAGCGCGTAGGTCTCGCCCCCGCCAGTGCGGGAAGTCGTCGTCCTGGTTGCGGGCGAGCAAGCTGGCGCCACCGCGACCCGGGCCGCCCGCGTACTCGTCGATGGAGATCGAGTCGCCGAGCGCGACATAGCTATACGGACTGTCGACTTCGCCCGGCGCCATCTCGGAGCGTCCTCCCCACCTCGACCCGCAGGCTGCGGAACTCGTCGTCATCACAGCGGCACGCAGGAGGGCGCGTCTGCGCACCGGCCGCACGACGCATCACCCGCCTCGAACCCTGAAGACAGCAGCCAGCGCCTGCCTACCCTGCCGCTTGATGGATAATCGTCGGCCGCTGTCGATGCCGGCCGAGCGGTCGCGGCCCTCTGACCACCCTTGAGAAGATCGCGGGCCGCCTCGGCGCCAGGTACGGCGCTGCCCGCGGGTGCGCCCCGCGGCCGTTATGCGCGAGCCTGCGTGGTACGACGCGCCCAGCGTGTTGGAGCGGCATCGGTCGCACATGCTGATCCGCGGCGGTCGAAGGAGTCGCCGAGCGATGAACGCCGAGAAGCGAAGCCGCGGATCTGGCACAGCCATGATCCTGATTTTCGCTGATCGATCGTTGCCGACCGCAGCCTCGGCCGACTCGAAGTGAACATCGACGCCCTGCCTGATCCAGACCAGGCCCGCGCCTTCGCCGCTGCGCTACTCGTCGCGGCCGACTGGCTGAAGGGCGCCTGAAACGCACATCTCCCCGTTGGCGCTTCGCCGTCCGCAGCCCATCGACGGCCAGGTCTTGGAGTCGGCCGCGCCTTCCTTGACCGTAGCGCTCATGCGCCGCGACCGGACCTGTGGGTGCCCGAAATCTCGCCTCTGGCTGCTGACCTGGTGCTTCGCGGCTATGGCTGGCGCGGCATGATCCGCCGGTGGCGATGAAGCTGATCTACCAGGTGTTCACGAAGTTGCTGAGCTGGATGGTGCTCCACGCCCGCTCCGACACCGCAAACGAGATCGAGATCCTCGTGTTGCGCCATCAACTGGCCGTCCTGCAGCGACGCACACCACGACCACAGATCAGGTGGAGCGACCGCGCCGTCATCGCCGCCCTCGCCCGCCTGCTCCCCGCTCGCCGGCGCCGCGGACTACTGGTCACCCCGGCCACCATCCTGCGCTGGCACCAGCACCTCGCCCGACGCCGCTGGACCACCCAGCCCGTCCGGGCAGGCCGCCCCGCCATCCCCCCGGGTGTCCGAGCACTGATCGTGCGCCTGGCCACCGAGAATCCGACCTGGGGATATCGCCTCGTGCACGGCGAACTCGCCGGACTCGGTTACCAGATCGGCGCCTCGACAGTGTGGACCATCCTCAACACGGCGGGGATCGACCCCGCGCCTCGGCGGGCCGGCCCGACCTGGGCGCAGTTCCTCCACGCGCAGGCCCACGCGATCCTCGCCTGCGACGTGTTCCATCTCGACACGATCACCCTGCACCGGCTGTACGCGTTCTTCGTCCTCGAGCACGCCACCCGCCGGGTACACATCCTGGGCGTCACCGCACACCCGACCGGAGCGTGGCTGAACCAGCAGGCACGCAACCTGCTCATGGACCTCGACGACGCCCACCGCCGCTTCCGGTTCCTGATCCGCGACCGCGACAGCAAATTCACCGCCGCCTTCGACGCCGTCTTCACCGCCATCGACATCCAGATCCTCAAGACGCCGGTGCGCGCACCACGAGCGAACGCCGTCGCGGAACGCTTCGTCGGCACCGTCCGCCGCGAACTACTCGACCGAATTTTGATCATCAACCACCGCCACGCCGCAGCCGCCCTGCGCGAGTTCCAGCGCCACTACAATCGTCATCGTCCGCACCGCAGCTTGGGCCAGGCCGCTCCTTCGCGACCACTCCCCCACCGCGCGCCAACCGAGATCTCCAACATCAAACGACACGACCGCCTCAGCGGCCTCCTCCACGAATATCAGCAGGCCGCATGACGTGC
>Ga0136846_1214997_pt1 | contig 15370 bp, 11 predicted proteins | sample HopSoiMetagenom2_FD_96841 | JGI IMG/M metagenome (GOLD analysis project Ga0136846, IMG submission 96841) | Grasslands soil microbial communities from Hopland, California, USA - 2 Assembly 2016 (version 4) | ecosystem: Environmental > Terrestrial > Soil > Grasslands | place: USA: Hopland... | reverse complement strand
TTCAATTGACAAGGTTACGAACGGCATTAGTTGCTGATGTTCGTTTTCTACTGCTGGCATGAATTCAACGATATGACCATTAGACGTTACGTTCTCGATGGGCTTCCAAGATATTGGATGTAAAATTTGGATTCCTAAAATAGGGTTTTTATAAGCAACAAACTTTGTCGAATTGTAATCTATTGGTGCTGACATATTCATGGATGATGGTAACATATTCATTTGCGCCTTTAATATTTGGAAAAAATTAGGATAGGATGGAGTAATTACTAGAGCCACTGATAGCATAATAAATACTATTGTACAATGCGAGAGATACAATTTCTTATACAAGGAGTAATTCTTGTGAGTTCATATAACTTTTTTTCTACCTAACTATGTCAATTTCGATATTACGATGTTCTGATCGCATTAGGAATTGCTTCTTGTTCGGTGAAAGTACAATCTCAAACCCATGAATAACCAATCTGTTTTAGATTACAGGATTTAGTTCTTCCTTTCTTTTGGTTAATAACTTTATCGTTCTCATTGTAGACTGTGCTGGTAAAGGACTTGATTCGAGTTGATCAATCAATGTCGATTGAACGAAGTAAATTGAGTGCAGAACCTGCCCGAAACCATCTCAATTGATCATCGTTGTATGAATGCTGTAAATGTATGACTTCATCTAGACCGCTGCTGTGATGTAGCGTACATCTAACAGGTTGCTTGGGTTTGAGCCCTTCTAAACCTGATATACTAAGCCTATCATCTTCCAGAATCTTATCATAATCTAATGGATCTATAAAAGTCAAGGCGAGTATACCCTGTTTTTTGAGATTAGTTTCATGAATTCGGGCAAAACTTCTTGCTATCACGGCTGCGCATCCTAGATATCTGGGCGTCATGGCGGCATGTTCCCTGCTGCTACCTTCGCCATAATTTCTGTCTCCTATAATGATCCACTTTAGACCTCTGCTCTTGTAATCTCTAGCAATATGTGGAAACGATTCATTCTTATCATTAAGAATATTCTTGCCAGTTCCAATTTCCTCGTCATCGTAGGCATTGACTGCACCAAGAAGCAAATTATCACTAATCTTATCTAGATGACCTCTATACATTAACCACATCCCAGCAGGTGAAATATGATCGGTGGTACATTTTCCCTTTACTTTGGCCAATACTGGTAATTTTACGAAATCCTTACCATCCCATTTTGGAAATGGTGCCAGTTTTTGTAATCGATCACTATTGTTATTAATTACTACCTCAATCTTTTCGGGCTCTAGTGATGGTGGAAGATAAACCCCTTTAATGTCTTTAAAGCCAGATTGCGGAATTTCTGGGGCTACCCTAGGAGGAATAAGATTGAACTTGGTTCCATCGCTTGCATTCAGTTGATCATTAATGGGGTTGAAAGAAAGCCTTCCTCCCAGCGCGAGTGCTATAACAAGCTCCGGACTAGCGATAAAATTCATAGTATTTCTCTTTCCATCATTTCGTCCTGGAAAGTTTCTGTTATAGGATGTGACGATTGTATTGGGTTCATTTTTCTTTAGTTCAGGCCGCTTCCATTGTCCTATACATGGACCACAAGCATTTGCAAGGACATTTGCACCGATTTTCTTTAGCGACTCCATCTGACCATCTCTTTCAATAGTAGCTCGAATCATTTCAGAGCCTGGAGTTACTTGCAATGGCACCTTTGTTTTAATTCCTCTGGCATGTGCTTGTTCTGCTACGTCAGCAGCACGGGACATGTCTTCATAAGATGAATTTGTACAGCTCCCGATCAACGCTACCGAAATTGAGTCCAAGTAGCTATTCTTTTTTACATCATCTGCCATCTTTGAAATAGGCCTTGCAAGATCAGGAGTATGAGGACCTACAACATATGGTTCGAGATCAGATAGGTTGATTTCAACTAATTGATCAAAATACTTTTTTGAATTTTCTCGATCCTTAGATATATCCTCTTCTATTTCTGGATCCTGGATTAGTAGGTCGATATGCTTATTTGCAACATTTGCTATTTCTGCTCTTCCAGTAGCCCTAAGATAAGTGTCCATCTTTTCATCGTATGGAAATACCGAGGAGGTAGCTCCTATTTCAGCTCCCATGTTTGTAATCGTAGCTTTTCCTGTACAACTAATCGTTCTAGCTCCTGGCCCAAAGTATTCAATTACAGCATTTGTTCCCCCTGACACAGTCAATTTGGATGCCACATAAAGTATAACATCTTTTGGAGAGGCCCACTTGCTCAGTTCTCCTGTTAGATACACTCCGATACGTTTTGGATATAATAATTCCCAAGCCATTCCAGCCATTACTTCAGCCGCATCTAGACCGCCTACCCCAATAGCTACCATCCCGAGACCTCCGGCGTTTGGAGTATGTGAGTCAGTTCCTATCATTAGACCTCCAGGGAATGCATAGTTTTCAAGAACTACTTGATGAATGATTCCCGCTCCGGGTTTCCAGAAGCCTAATCCGTATTTAGCTGCAGCAGATTCTAAGAATTGGTAGACTTCATTATTCTCATATATAGCGGCCTGCGTATCCGATTCACTACCTACTCTCGCCTGAATCAGGTGATCACAGTGAACCGTGGTAGGGACAACAGTTTGCATTAGACCGGCCTGCATAAATTGCAGGATTGTCATTTGTCCTGTAACGTCCTGTAGGGCAACCCTATCAGGATTTAGAAGAACATAACTTGTACCAGGAATCAATTTGTCATCTTTGTAGGGTACCATGGTGCGGTCCAGGTGCCCAATCAAAATTTTTTCACATACTGAAAGTGGTCGATTGGTAATTTTTCGAAATGATGACATAGTGTTATATAATTTTCTGTATACGTTGTCTACTAGGAAAAGTGTTGTTTCAACATGAATTTGAGGTTTGGAACTAAGTGTAGGATTCATTATCAAGCAATTATCATATATCATCAATATTTCAAATAGGTTTTCTTATATCTAAAATTTTATAGACTAGTAAAACATCATATAAACAAGGATTTTTATTCGACTAGTAGAAAAAACAGTTATAACCCTTCGAAAAAATTGTCCCAGGCGATGATTTGAAATAAGCCAATATTATTAAGCGTTAAAAGATTAAGATTAATATGTTTGTGTTAAGTGTCACAGGTTCGATTGAGTTTCACTTTTTATACACTATCTATCTATTGAAAGTTGACACATGGATTGAGTGCCTCTCCATTATTGCCTTTAAACCGAATACTATCAACAATCCTTGCAGCACATAGCCGCCGACGATCAGTATAACCGCATTTATCGGTTTTTCAAATGTCGTCATAAGATGGACATGCGGTGGAGCAAGGCTGTTACCTATGATCACTATAAATCCAACTGGGATACATGCGTAGAGTGCCTTACTGGATTCCTTCCAGACTAGATATGTTAGAATAATGAATAAAAGCTCTAATACTATAGATCCATAAATCAATTTCGGATTTCCAAATGGAATTGCAATTAAGCCTATTATTGAAATGCATAGCAGAATAATGACTGTAGCCCTATGGTAGTTCATATTGTAGTAAAATAGCAAATTAAGAAATAAAACTTTCTTCTGATGGTTTAGGTGTTAGAATATATTTGTAATTGGTATACAATGATGCCTGGCTCTATTTGTATTTGTAAATGCGTTAGAATGAAATTTCAAACAATTCTTTTTTGAGGGCAGAATATCGCTTGAAAATCAAGACTATTTGATGAATATGACTTGATTATAGGCATTTTGTATACCAGAGAAAGTGAACACTAGTGAGGTCATCAGAAGGATACTACATACAAAGGGCAGTTTTATAATAATTCCTACATGAATTTGGAAAATTATTCGCTAAATTAGTTTATTATAATGTTGTTATAGCCTCAATTTAGAATTACAGAAATTGTAAGTACTAATGAGTAGAGACTTAACATGTTATATTTGGTTAGTATGGTTGCATCTGTCTTCCAATGACAGCGACCAGGAGTCCGATGCCACGGACGATCCCAAACTCCACTACTACCATGGCCACTAATCAAAATCCTTCCAGTTCCGGCGATATAACATTCTACTTGTTCACTGTAAAACACGACTGACTAAATGAAACTAAACTAGGATTTCCAACAGATACATTTTACCAAATGTGCTGATTGCCACTAAGGGCGATAATATAACTATACATTTCTACAACCTTGAAACAACAGACAAGCATACATTTACAATAGGAGCATCATATAACGTCAGCGAGTACATAGTACCTCATCATAATGAAACACTTACATTTAAGACAAATCATGAAGGAATTTTTCGATTCAATCTACTTACCATCGACTAATGATGGCGGGATAATTTACAATGCTAATTTACAATGCTAGGGCCATCTACCTTAGAAAAGGTCCTTCTCCTATACTCTAACCGGGCTCGAATAACCGAAATGTTGCTTCCAAATAATCGGAACAGCTAAAGCCCTTATACAACAATTTTATTGATTGAAAATGCAAGAGTATGACAGGCAGCCAAAAACAACATCAAATTATTTAAAACATAAACCGACCGATTCTCGAAGATATGTGGCTTTCTATCCAGGACTGACATCTAGGATCCGGACAGCCTCGTAGTTTGCCCTTACCATCACAGCGTTGGACTCCTCGCCAATCGTTTGGAATCAGCGACTACCTATTTCTCTATGATGACAACCATACGTTTCCTAGGACATCGTGGGCCTTTACCCATGATGCAGATCTGTAGGATGGATCATTCCTCTCTTTCGATCAGTCGGCTTCGACGTTAGTATTATCTTGTCAAATCGACCTATTATACTTTTATTGAATTTATCTAAATATTTTCAAAGTATAAAATAAACCTAATTTTAATATTTATTCTTGTATATAATATTCAAACTAATTAACGTGACATCCAGGCTTTTATCGAAAATAGTAGCATTATATGAATTTAAATATAGTTTTGAAGAGTTCTTACGAATTAAGGCGAATATATTCGGAAGAATATACCCGTCACACATAGCATTTGGAATCAGTCTACGATTAGTAGCAGGCCTTCGTAGAGACTCGACCGACCTTAAGAACACCTACGATAAAAGATCCTAAGAAGGATCACCATATGCATATCCTAACAGACTTCATTTTTCTGCCCGTCAAGATAATAGAATATGGACTTCTCTTATTGATTTTTGAAACAGCCTGCTAAATATAATTCAAATAACAAAATCCATTTTTACTCCTATACAGATTTGATTTACGCGACTAGACATGTATAAAGTGTACATATATGTTATATAAGGCAGATATCCGAATTTATGAGATAATATTGAAGTTTGGATAAAGGACTCTATATAAACAATTTTTGCTCTAGACCTTAGGTCATTACAAATAAGCAATTTCAGACTTTTCTCCGGTTAATGTCTTGGGAGGAGAGTAACTCAAGATAACCAAAAAGGCTTAAAGAATAGTATCTATTCTTCGTATGCTGAGCGAATTGTGAGAATAAAACTAATTTACACTAATTGTCGTTATAAATCTAGGACTACAGACATACTCGGTGCTGCCCTCATTATCTTCGTGTCGATACTATTGTCAACACCAGTAAAGAATGGCTATGCAATTCCACTGCAACCTTCATCTTCAGATCAAAACGGTAAAGTATTTGTTACGTATGCAGGCTCACTTGCAAAGATATTTGAAGAAGATCTCGGTCCAGCATTTCAAACTAGAACAGGTTACATATATACTGGAGAAGGAAGAGGCTCATTACAAGTTGCAAATATGATAATAGATGGTCAGAGAAGACCAGATGTCTTTGTCAGTGCAGGTACAATTCCTATTAACAAACTGATCAACTCGACTAGTAGTATTAAAGGTAAATCATCCCCCGACCAAGGATTAGTTAAATTCGCATCGGCGGAAATAGTAATTGCATATTTGCCTACCGGTCGATTTCATGCAGACCTAGATAAGGCAAAGAAGGGACTTATCCCCTGGTATCAGGTCTTATCTGAACAAGGCTTCAAGTTTGGAAGGACGGATCCTGAGTTAGACCCGAAAGGATACTATACGGTAATCATGTCCAAACTCGCTAACTCATATTATAAGGATGATACCATTAAACAAAGAGTCTTAGGAGAGGATAAAAATCCAAAACAACTATTTCCAGAGGAAACTCTTATAACCACTCTGGAGACTGGCCATCTTGATGCAATAGCTGCATACAAACATGAAGCAATAGCAAGAGGGCTTCAGTATATAACGCTACCCGCTCAGATTAATCTTGGCAATCCGTCTTTTTCTAATCTTTATAAAACAGTTACATATAATTTGCCTAGTGGTCAAATGATCCACGGTGAACCAATCTATTTTTCGGTTATAATACCGAATACTTACCAAAATCTAATGGGAGCCAAAGCTTTTGTCAAGTTCTTACTATCGCCTGATGGTTCAAGTATCTTACAGCGAGATGGTTTGGACCGCATCAAACCTGTTGCCCAAGGGCAAATGACAAAGATCCCTTTTACAGGGAGTACATCTCGTTGAAACTTTTGATTCGATTTTTATTTAATCAAAGAGCCAAAGAAAAGAGTTTAGGAATTCCGTTGGGATCGGCATGTCGAGAATACAAGCTAAAATAAATGTAAAATGTGGATAGATAGTATTGATTGATTCCTTGATTTGAAAATACGTAATTAACTATTTCGCAGATAGTGTATCACGCAGGCCTATTCTGACACTGGTGTATCTAAGTAAGTAAAGGAAGATGGGAAATTGGTGAATAATTTAGGATATGATATTATGAACGAAAGCCGTACGATAATATTTCAAACCTATATCGTAGTAATCAAGATATAATCTCTTGTTATTTTCATGTCACATCTTTGACAGTTAATGGCGTCATCTTTATTGCAAGGCGTCTCATTCTAATAGCTAGAATGACACATACAATTGCCATTACAAGCCCGAGTGCAAAAACAATGTTAAATGTCATAGGGCTAGGGTAGCTTTTCTCAACATTATCAACGGTAATAGGGATTGTGACAGATGTTAGAATTACAGTTGTCACGACTGGGCCTATTGCACCTCCTACAATCCTCATCATGTTTGTAATAGCTGAGGAGATTCCAGTATATTCTCTTGGCGTAAATGAAATAGTCGTGTTGATTAATGTGTTTGGTAAGAGTGCTCCAGCAATACCAAAAACAAAGAGGCTACCATTAATACCTTGTGATGAAGAGTGGAAAAATAAAAGTAACAAGAATGAAACGGCGGTAATTCCTATACCAGGTACCAGCAACTTTAAATTGAGCCCTCTTCTTTTTGCTACCAACAATCCGAAAACTGGTCCAAAGATCATCATTGACAATCCAAAAGCCAATTGTAGAAGTCCAGTGTGGATCGGGTCCAGTCCTAACCCAGACGGGACAGGAGCAGACCCCAACTGTGGTATACCTGTTATAACGAAATACTGTAAAATACCAAACATCAGCATCATGATGTTGCCAGTAAAAATCACTGGATGAAAAACTAACTTCAAGTTCACTATCGGAGGCTTTATTCTCTTCTCCACAATTAGGAATAGTATAAGAAAAATAACTCCTATTATGAGAGGGACTAGAAACGCTAGCAAGTTTGTAGCAAGAGATCCACTAAATGTTATTGCTACTAGAAAGCTGACGAGTGTCACAGTCAATATTACAATACCAATAAAGTCTATACCTTGCTTTTTATTCTGCTTCTTATCCTTCTTAGGAATGTCGCTTGAAGCTTTTTGTTCAATGTGATCATGTTCATGTATCTTTTTACCCTCGTCTGCATGAAGGAACCTCCAGCATGCAAATAACAAAACTACTGCAATAGGAGCACAGAGATAGAAATTACCCTGCCATCCTGGGCCTGCAGCAACAACAGGTCCTAGCACAGCTCCCAGTGCCATGCCGCCAGAATAAGCCGCGAGATATATGCTCAAACCAATAGGGAATTTAGTTTTTGGGACTTGATCTCTTATCAATTTAGTTGAAATTGGGGTGCTAGCGACGGCTACCCCCTGAAGTACCCTTAGAGCAAGAAGAACCGATATATTAGGAGAAAAAGGAGCCAAGATAGTTCCCACGGTAAAACAGATCATCATTATCATTAGCATTTTTTTGGCACCGAACAGATCCGACAATCTCCCCATAATCACAGTCATGACAGCTCCACAAACCATGTATGCTGTCATTACCCAAGAAGCAAGAGATTGAGAAATTTGAAAGTCCTCAGCTATACTTGGAAGAGATGGTGACATTGCGGTATTAAGATAGAGAAATATCACTATAGTACCTGATAGTATCAGAATAGTTTTCCACGCATTAAACGAGATATGTTCTGGTGCAGAAGGTCGGATATCGGCACTTGCAGACAATTTAAAAGTGTCGGGAATCGGACATATTTAAGATTATGCATCACGCCGTCATAAGATATAAAATACCTTGAATAGTAAATCAGAAAGTAAAACCGTGCAAACTCGCCAGAAAATTCAATAAAGCTTGGGTGGCATGCTATCTGCATAGATTTCCTATTATGATCGGAATGAGTTAGCAGGAGATGTTTATATATTACACTTTTTAAATGCTAATTAGCAATTAAAGCCAAGTTAAAAGATAGAACTGCTAATGAGTGTTGAAGATTCGGCTATCGCTAAGTCTGTTGGAGAACAAGAAGAACAGGATAGAACGCCTGCAGATATGGCACTTTTGCAAGTTATACAAAAAGGGAAGAAGATCTCAAAACATGACGCTGACTATCAGGAACTTGAAGGCAAACCAGTCTCAGGGGAGAGTTGTTCAAAATGCAAATTTAATCTAGGAGATGAGAAAAAATGTCATCTTGTTGAAGGAGAAATCAACAACGAATACGGGATTTCGAAATTCTTTTCTGCTAAAGGAGTAGGCATGCTACCAGGTGATACCATTTGGTATTACATAAAAAGGACAGGAAAAAAACTTCAATATGATGCAGGAGACGTAATTGATAAAGGGGCTGACGGATTTCAATGCAAAGATTGTAAATATTATTTATATTCCAAAAAATGTTTATTAATTAACGGAGATTTTTTACCTGAGATGAGTTGTGGATACATTGTAAAAATTGGAAACGGAACAGAATTATGAAGTAGTCAAGATATGGTAATCTATTGTGGTATAATAAATATATTGCAAGTAAAAACGAGTAACGATGTAATCCTCGAACCAAGTTTACAAAAACTAAGATGCGGCTTTAATTATTTTCTTAGTTTAAAGATAAATAAATCGGTTATAACTATGCAATGATAACTATTACAAGCATACAATAAATGTTTTTCATAGAAATTTAGATGCGCATATCTTTACTAATTGGAATGATAGGTAAGAAAGAAAGATAATTTATCTGACAGATCTACTGGATTCGTAAGCTGCAGCATATGTTTCGACCTTGTATTAACGCTATCTCTTTGGCGTACAAATTTTAATATGACGTTTTGTCCAGCTTTGCTAATATGCACAATGGCCTACCAGAATATATACTATCATGAACGTATTATAAGATATGATGATCACGTTGAAAATTGAGTGAACAGGAAGTAGAAGTATTAATAACTATGATAAGCTCATTTATTAGACCCAAGTCTGGCAAGTATTTTTATAAGCAGCCAAATGAACATATTTTAACAGAGGAATTTCCAATTATCTAAATAAAATGTTAATTCAACAAAAAAATTAACACTATTTGTCTCTTTTTTTCAAAACATTCAGGTCAATTATATCTTTCAGTCTCTAATACGATTACTTTCAACTGAAAGTTTTTCATTTTATCGTACTATTTTATAATATTTTTAATCGTCTCATATCTAATATTTATCGTTGAAGCCGTATTTTCTACATAAAGGGATACATAAAGAATTAGCTGTTAGCACGTGAATCTGATAAATCGTAGCACTATGAATTATGACTAGCATGTTACCAATGTTCTGTATTCTGTCTACAGTGCAATGCAAATAATTGCTGAAAGATGCAGGTACTGTGTCGTGTTAAAATCTCTGCGTTGATGTCGGATTAACTAAGCACGAAGCATCGTACGGCAGATGTAGTTAAAGTAGTTCCTCTTAAAGGAACACCTACACTTAGTTCTCATCATAACTATGAAGACACTGTGGTAATGGAGTTGTTCAAGTGTTGTGGCTCATTGCCTAATGTGTCAGAATATTGGCCAAGATATATTAGGCGTCGGATGCTCAATACTTGATATTTGTATTGCAGAGCATAATTCTACCACGGCCTGTAAGCATACCAATTGAGGAGATATACACTTATATATTTAATATTATAGAATTTTAAAAATGTTTCAAGTTGGGTTTCCATCAGCACGTAAGGTCATTCCTGCTTTAATTGTTGTAGATATGCAGAATGGCTTTGTTAGCAAAGGTGGATCTTATGATAAATTAGGAATGAATACCTCTAATTATAGAGAAATAATACCAAGGCTTAAGGATCTAATCGAGTTCTGCAGAAGTAAGGATATTCCTATCTTTTACACTGAAGCAGTTAAGGAAGCTAGCGGAATTGACGTTCTGACAAATATCCATAACTTTCTACCGAAAACAAGACAAGAGCGACTGAAATTTCCAATCTGTATCAGAGGCACATGGGATGGCCTTACGATTGACGAACTAAAACCTAAGGACACAGATCATGTAGTTATCAAACGTAGAGATTCTGCCTTCCAGGATACAGAACTACGCGTCTGGCTTCAAAGCGAAGGCATTAATTTACTAGTTTTTGCTGGAATTGATACTTCAATTTGTGTAGAGACATCTTTGAGAGATGGCTTTAACATAGGCTACGATGTTGCATTGATATCTGACGCCACGGCATCAGGATTTACAGACCATTACAAGACTACATTAGAGAGAGTGGGGGACTACTATGGATTGGTAATGAGTACTGACAGATTTAAAAGGGCGATTAACAATCTAGACAAAATAAGAAAAGGGGAGATAGATGTAAAGCATGTACCGGAAGAAACTTTGAGTGCATTTCTTGAGGAATTTAATCTACTCGACCCTAGGACATTTGTTCTAAGCCAGCTAAAAGTCTAGTACTTTAGCTTTTACTAGATACGGATGAATACTTCAAAGCAAGCCCTCAAATTGCATTCTTTCTAGGGATCATACTGGGATTTGCGTCATATTATGAAATATTACTTATTAAGCAAAGACTAAGAATAGATGACGCTCTAGATGTAAGCTCTGTTCACGGAATCACTGGTATTATAGGTTCCCTAGCAATTGGCTTAGCAGCAAGTAGTATGATTAATTCCTCAGGACCAAATGGGCTATTATATGGAAATGCAGCACAAATAGGCATTCAAGCATTAGGTATTGTGGTAGCAGCTGTCCTGGGCTTTGGCGAGACCATAATTATTATGAAGGTAATTAATGCATTAATCTGACTTAGAGTTAATGAAGGAGAAGAACTAATTGGGCTAGATACTACCCAGCATGGCGAACGAGAGTACGGTGATGAATGTGGAGTGAGCGTATAATGAAAAAGGTCGTTGCCATAATAAGGGAGCGAGTATTATTCCTAAAGGAACAACTTAGTCAAATAGGTATTTCTGCAATGACAATAAGAGACATTACTGCATGGGCTGGACAGAAAAAATTTGCATTGCAGCGTAGGGGAATCCCAGTATCATACAGTCTAATTCAGAGTCAAGATAGAAAGTTTTATTCGAGACGATCAGGTGGACCAAGTAATCAAAGCCATAATAGATACTCGAACTGGGAAACAGGGAGATGGTATGATTACTGTATCAAGTTTAGAACAAATAATCAATATCTCCAATTTGCAAAAAAATGAAGATGCTCTGAGTTGATCTTGATTCTAGAATAACAAAAGAATATCTAATCTGTATAAAAATAGCAGGTATCCAAATGCTATACAACCGGTCAAATTTAGTGCATTGTTAACGAAAAAACTTTGCTTCACATCGTGACTTAAATTCATCCCCCATACTACGCATCCCATACAGCCGATAAATCTGAACAGGGAGCAGCATTAAACGAACGATTTTTTCCAAATAGAATATCAAGAATTGACTTAAACCTTTTAAAGACATTTCACAACACCAGAATTGCTGCTGGGCATGGGATTTGTAAATAATAACGGAAATGACAAGGACAAACATATTTCAATAAAAACCAAGAAAATAACTATTATTTGCATAATAATTATTATCGCAGCATCTTATGGCTTATTCTTTTTCCTTCAAAATAGTACAGAAAGATATATCAAGAATAGCCTTTTTGCTGATCAAAAACAACGGCAGACAGAATCTACGAAAGCTATCTCACAGCATATAAACTCAGATCTCAATTTGGTTTTGGCAAACCTAAAAATTCTTGGAAATTATGGTCATGTTCAGAATGGTAATATTTCTAATATTAATGTAAGAAATTTAATGCAAGAAATCTATGCTCAAATTAATCCCATAGCAGACAGGCTCTTTATAATGAATCAAAATGGGACTATAATTCTAGAGAAGGCGCAATCAGATGAACAAACACATATTGGTAGAAATATTTCCAAATTAGCCTGGATTACCAAGTCCAAAATTGACGAAGCTCCCACTTTTTCTAGTGGCTACGTAGGATTAGATGGTATATACAGAATCGGTATTACTTACCCCATTATCAATAGAAATACGGGACAATTTATAGGATTGGTTGGAGCCGCCATACCGTCCATGAAATTCTTCTCTCACTATGGAAACCTTTATGATATTGATTTTGGTTTTTTGGCAGTTTATGATATTAATAGAAACTACATAGCGACTCCAAGTACACACTTTATGGGAAAGAATTTTTTCGGAAACCAGGTCCAAAACTTTTTCCATCAGAACGACATTCAAAATCGTCTGTATCACACAGTATTCTCAGGGCAGCCAAGCTCTGCAATGTATAATTTTGGAAGTGGGGAGAGGTTAAACACGGGGTATCCTATTTCTCTATTGGATAAGCCAACTTACTTTGTCTTTATCGTAACTCCAACTTCGGTTATTTACACTCATGTTGATGAAGTTCTTTACAATCAAAGAATCGAGACATTTTCACTTCTTGCAGGTATTACTGCCGCGATAGCCACGCTGATAATATTTCTCATCAAATGGAATAGTAGTCTTTACGATGAAGTAGCGAGAAGGACTAGAGAATTACATAAGGCAAATAAGCAATTAGATCTCAATGCTAAAACTCAGAAAGATTTTATCAATATAGCAGCCCATGAATTGAGGACACCCACACAAGCTATTGTAGGATTTGCGGAATTGGCAAAGCTTGATAGTGAATATTTGAATGTTGACAAACGCAAGGGCGGGTTTATAGATATAATATATAGAAACTCTATACGTCTCCACACACTAATAAAAGACATACTGGATATAACCAGAATTGAAAGTAATACACTGATACTTAACAAGGAACGATTTAATATATTAGATATAATCCACAATTCTGTTAAAGATATTTCGAGCCACTGTGATAATATTAATTATATGGTAAATATATCGTTAGAGGAATCAGTAGATCCCTCATATGTAGTGGCAGACAGAGCAAGGATATATCAAGTCGTTTCAAATTTGTTGACAAATGCCGTCACATTTACTAAAACTGGGACCATAATAGTAAATGCTAAAGTTAAAGAAAATACAGGCGATGGCCAGGTTATCGTGAGTGTCAGAGACACTGGATCTGGAATAGATCCTGAAATAGCACCACGACTATTCACAAAATTTGCAAGCAAATCAGATTCAGGAACAGGATTGGGGTTATACATCTCAAAAAGTATTATTGAGGCTCATGGAGGAAAAATTTGGGCTGAAAATAACTCTGATGGAAGAGGGGCAACATTCAGTTTTACATTACCATTGAATAAGGTGGAATAGAATATCAACTATAGGAAAGGTTATCTCTATTTGCATTGTTGAGACTCTTCATAGTATATTGCCATGATTTTGGCAGCAACAATAACAACAACAGACATAGCAACCGTTTGCTCTCCTGACATCTTAGAGCCTTCCCCTTACCTTATCGATACTGCCTTTACCCTTGTAGATCATGTAGCCACCGATTGCCATAATTATAACTCCTAGAATGAGGTACTGTCCTGCAAAGATCATATGCATGTTGGTTGCAAATACAACAAATAACAAAAACAAGCCTACAATCATGATAATGGTCCCAAGGACTACACCCACTATACCTGCTGCTTTGCCCATCAGCTAATCACTGACTAACTCCCAAGCAATTGTCTATGAATTGATGTTTATATCTATTGTACTTATTGGATAGATGCCAGAATATCTTGATCAAGTCCACTAGGACAGAACTGAGAATAATTCTAACGAAACCCTTACATATCTTACCTAATTCATTTTTGCCCTAATATCTTATTAGATAATGTACGATATATCTATAATTTGTAGATAATTTAGCCCGAAAGCATGTATAAGCTCGTTTACAGCTCCTTAACTATTCTTGGTTAATTCATAGAATTCTTATCTTGACTGATAAATAATTGCGGATACGTCCTGAGCTATATATCTTCTCCATGCAAAATCTAGACTACTAGAATATGCAAGAAAATCATAGAATCACTTATCGGCTGAACACTAGACATTCAAATAAGATTAAATAACTATTATTTATTTTTCAGAATTCAGAGACTAATCTAAACAATTGCCGTTATTGTTGATAATTTTAACTTTTCAAAGATTCGAATTGTTTAGAATGTAGTAGTCGCGCGTATATCTTAAACAGTAAATTCTAATAATGCGTTTCGTGATTTGTTAAGATAAAGATTTTTTCCGTCATAATGATCAACTATTGATTTTGGAACTATATACTCATGCGATTTTATATTTGTGCCTTCTATTATCACTAATTTGTCCTTATATTCTGCAATTACATTGCCACAGGACTTTTCATCGCTAGCTTTAACACCTTTTTTTGATTCTGTTAAATGCGACCAGTCTATCTCCATGATTTATTACACATAAACAAATGAACTTTAAGATATATAAAGATCTTACAACACTATAGTTACAAGGACTAGTTGGATCTATCATATGCAGATAGTCTAATTTCTGGTTTCTCGAACCACATCTACATAATTAGAACAGCCATATAAAAATGCAGATTAAATTATTATATACCCAAATCCTGTATTGTAAAATAAAAAAGGCAAAGTAAAAAAATGGACAAGGTTGCCGCTTTTAATATTCTTCCTCTTCTTCTCAATTAGTACCTTTTACTCTAACTTCTTCGCTTGTTACTTGATCACTTACTGTCTTAGTCTCTG
>Ga0136846_1237227_pt1 | contig 15372 bp, 15 predicted proteins | sample HopSoiMetagenom2_FD_96841 | JGI IMG/M metagenome (GOLD analysis project Ga0136846, IMG submission 96841) | Grasslands soil microbial communities from Hopland, California, USA - 2 Assembly 2016 (version 4) | ecosystem: Environmental > Terrestrial > Soil > Grasslands | place: USA: Hopland... | reverse complement strand
CTACAAGACCCTGCTCGTGAGCGATGCCGGACAGAAGATCGACGCCGAGCCGTCGCCGCACCACGACTGGCCGCGCCACGCCCTGAGGGTTTTGGAGATCGTCGACAACCAGGTGCGAAGCCTGCGCGCGCGTGACCTGATCGCAGCCTATCAGCGTGGCGACCATGATGGCTGCTATTGGGGGATACGCGGGCTGACGGGCCTGAAAGCGGGCCTGCCCGATCCGCTGGGAACCGCGCACCGTAACCCCGCGAAATGGGCTGCAGTTCCGACACGCCTGGAGAAGATGCCGGTCGAAACGCAGAACGGACTGATCAACTGGGGTTATGCGGCGTGCGACATCGCGCTTCGCGGCTATTTCGTCGAAGGCGCGGCCGCATTAGGGATCGCACTGATCCCGCCTGTGGGCTTCCCCGTACCCGACGAATATTAGTCGATGGCCGCCCGACGCGCGCTGGCGCCGCGTCGACACATAGCCCAAAGTTTGCGCTTCAATTGGTCTGCGGTATCCCGCCCGCAGCCTCGCCCAATCCACCGCCGCCTGGCATCGCTCATTGCACGGCCGGTCGCGCAGAGCCCGGCGGCGCATTCCATTGCCCCTTGAGCCCGCGGTCGCGGCCATAATCGATCAGGCATGCCATATAGGCCGGGAAGAACTGGATCGGATGTCCCGCCGCCTCGTCGGCATCGTGCCACTGCGAGCAGGTCTTCCCCAAATAGCCATGCTCCTCCGGATCCTCGCCTCCGGGCACGCCGCGCCCGCTCAGATAGGCCATCCTGAGCGTGCCGGCCTTCGCCTGGACCAGCCCCACCGAGAGCTGGTAGACCTGATCTTCCAGGATCCCGACTGTGCGCAGCCCGAGCGTGGTCATCAGCCAACCGCTTTTCGCGGCGCGCAGATCGTCCGCCTTGTGCCACGGGCCGAGCGACAGGTCGGTGTTGACGATCAGCGTGACGTCCGGCGGCGCCGCACCCGGCGCGGCGGGCTGGTCGAGCGCGCGCCCGATATCGCGCATGAACACGCCGAACCGGGCGCCGCCGTCCACGAACATGTTGATCCGGTGCTGCAGGTGGAGCGGCGCGTCGAGATCGCGCAGGCGCAATTGCACAGGTGGCGCGCCGATCGGAACCGAGGAGGATGCGACGAGCGCCTCGACATAGGCACGGCGGACCAAGGTCATGCGCTCGGGGCTGCCTGTGCCGTCATAGGCCAGCAGCGCGAGCGCGGTCAGGTCGAGCGCATAGCCATGCCCGTCATCAACGTCGGCGACGCCGACGAACAATTTGCGGCCGCGGCAGGCCTCGACCGCGACCGCGCGAACCGTCATCGGGCTGATCAGTCCCAACAGCCTTCGGCGGAGCGGATCGAGTGTACCCTTGGCGCCCCTCACCAGCGTCCCAGCATCGCCGAACGGCGCGGGCTTCAATATGTCGGATTCGCGCCGGATCGCATAAGCGAGCGCCATGTCCTCGATGTTGCTGCGCCCGCCCCGCAGGCGCTTCTCAGGCGGACCGTCGGTGGTGGCAATGCCGCCTGCGCCATAGACCCGGTCGGTCGGCTCGGCCTCATGCGCGAGGAAGACAAAGGTCGATTGGAGCGAGCCGGTGCTGATCCCGGTCACGACGTCGGCTTCGGGGGGGAGCGTTCTCGCCTCCTGCAGGCCGAGATAGAACCCCGCGCCGAAGGCGCCGTGGAGGCTGCCGCCCGATAGCACCAGATAATGGCCCGAGCCTTGCCAGGGCACGTGGCCCGCAAGGTCGGGCGAGGCGCATTCGGTCGGCTGGCCGACAGGCCCCTTTGCCGCCGCAGCGAGGCGAGCAAGCCGCGACGGCGCCGGGGTTGTAGCCACCGCGCTGTCGCCCACGTCGAACGCGCTCGCGTGCAGCTGGACCGCGGGGATTGCGACCGGACTGCGCAGGGCGGGCCGCTGATGCGCGCAGGACGCGAGCGCGGCAGCCGCCAGGATGGTCGTCGTGTCCTTGATCCGCACCTCGCCCCTCCCCGTCAGCCGCCGCCCGATCGTGTCACACCCGCACCAGCATGCGTGCACTGCCGCCCAAGCCGTCGGGCTTCGCCACGTTACGGTCGATCGGCACGCCAAAAGGCGCGTCATTCTGCGCGATGCGCTGGAAGATCTGGTAGCCGCGATGCGGGATGTCGGGCACCACGCTGCCCGAATGCCAGTAATGCTGGACCTTGATCCGCCAATATAACTGGTCGCCGGACAGGATGGCGGCAGACCCGACATAGAGTCCCGCGACGAGACCGGCCGCGGCGACGGCGTCGATCCAGGCATTGCAATAAGCGATCACGTCTTCCGCCGGGGCGGTGCTATCGATGCCTTCCAGGTCGAGCCACACGTTGATCCCTGCCGGCAAGCCGATCTCGTGCGCGTTGGCGACGGCTGCTGCGCCATAATCCGCGCCGAGTTCGCCGGTCGGCCGCCAGCCTTCGGCTGCGACATGCTGTGCGACCATCAGGCCAAGCCCTGCATCCAGGATCCGGTTTGCTTCGGCCTGGCTGAGATCACCCTGCGGCTGCGGGGTATGGCGCGAAAGATAGCGCACCGCGAAGGCAAAGCCCTGCGCCCGCGCCGCCGCCAGTTGGGCCGCGCCGAGCGCCACATTGGTATCGAAGCCATGTGCGCCCGCCGCGATCGGACGGATTTCACCCTTCAGCACCATTTCGGAAAAACCCCCGTTTTTCCACGCCGCCCTGCCCTGGTCCTCAAAACCAGCAGCCGGACCGATTCCGTGACCGTATCATGCCGCGACGCCGCGCGATCAGGAGATGATACCGGATTGGTTGCTTTGGACGAAGCCGGTGGGCGGATGGGAAACATCGGCGTGGCCGAAGCTATCGATCTCCTGACCGCCGGTCAGCTTGAGGGATCTGCTGCCAGCCTTTCCGCTGCGGATTTCCTGCCGACGGCGGCAGCGAGCGGCCGGTTGATGGTGAGATCTGCGTCACTGACCGAATTGGCCGTTGGCGCAGACCGCCAACTGGCCTCGAGCATTGTATGGGTCGGCCTTGCGTCAAGCGAACGTCAGGAACGCGGTCGAGACGCGACCAAAGAGCCATTACCATCGCTGTTGCGCGCGGACCGGACGTCGTTCGCTCCAATGCACATAATAAGGCGCAAGCTCGCCCGGAAGCGTGGCTTCGAACGCATCGTCAAGCGGATATGCCGGCATAGCGAGCTCGATCGCGTCGAGCAGAAGCACGCCTTGCTTGAAATCCTTGTCGCGTTTGAGCGGATCGCGGGTCGGCTTTTTGGACATCCAGAGCTTCTGAAGCGCGAACCAGCGCGGGTCGGGCGCCACCAGGCGGGCGGGCGATCCGTCGCGGCAGATCACGACCTGGTCGACCGTTCTGCCATTGAGCAGCCATTCCTGCTCGGGCAGCGCGACCGGACGCGGCCGGTCGGTACGCGCCATCGTGCCGATCCGCGATGGCGCAACAAGTATCTCGACCTCATAGGCCTTGGAATTACGCGCCTGGAATGTGCGCTCGGTATTCACGGTGAAGGTGGGGTCGACCGCCTTCAGCATCTCCCACAGCACCTGTTGTTGGTCGCGCGCCTCGGTTTCCATCCAGGCAAGGTCGAGATCCGCCGTCTCGTCCGGAATATCCTGGATGAAGCCCGCCGCCTCGAGCGCATAGGCCGCCATCGTGTTCGTGCAGACGACGAGCAGCGTCGATCCGAGGAGCTCGCGCCGATCCGCCTCACGCAGGATCGGCCCGGCCGCATTCGCGATCATCGGAACGCGCACCGCGCGGGCGAGCCGGCCGCTCTCCTCGAGCGCGGCGCGACTGCCCGCGCGCCTTTCCTTCGCTTCGGCCTTGGCGGCCCGATAGGCCTCAAGCTTCTGCCCCTGTTCCTCGGACCAAGCGCCCAGGCTTTTGCCGTTCCCGTTGCGGTCATGGATTTCGTAAAGATAGACCCGCCCGCCGACCTCCTTGCGCCGCAGGTCATAAGGCATCGCCGCCAGCGCGCGCTCGGCCTCGATCCATACCTCGTAGCGCCGGCGCAGATTGATCAGGATACGCGCCTGCTCGTCCGAAAATGGACGCACGCTCTTCAAGCTCTTATCCCGCATTTCACATTTTTTATCATTTGTGGGATAATACCTGCAAAACAGGCATTTTCAACCCAACAAAGGGGTAATTTGCCTTATCCCGCAAATATCAATTTTGCAATTAACGTAGGACAAAGCCTCGTTCGGGCCTGAAATGAGCAGGCCCTCGGTTTCTAGCCGAACATGGTGCCGAGCGTTTCAAGCCGTAGATCTTGAACAATGCGCAAGGACGAAACGGGCAATGCATCCCGGCATGATCCCGGCCCACGCGCGTGTTCACGCCGCAAAAGGCATACGGATAGCCGGTGACCGGAGCGCTCATTGTCGCAGCGCTTCGCTACCACGGACGCAACGCAATCAAAGGACCAGCTTTGCGATATCGATAACCTTATCCACCACGGCCAGGAATTTTCCGACCGCTTCAACCACCGATTTCACGCTTTCGATCTTTTTGACCGCATTGAGCGCCGCCTGCTTCTGCTCCATCACGGTGGCTACGCCCGCGGTGATCCGAGCGGTCTGCTGCGTAAAAAGCTGACGGCCCAGATTGGTGACGCGGGCGTTGACCTCGGCGATTTCGTTCAAAAGCGCAGTGACCTCCGTTGCGTCCTTTGCGCGCCCAACCGCTGCGTCCAACTCGCCGACGAGAGCGACGAGTTCTGTATGTAGCTGTGCCAGATCGGGGTTGATCGCTCCGGATGACGTTGGCGCCTGCGCCATCTCTTGCTCCTCCTATTTGGCTGTGAAAGCGTCGTAGAGCCGCTTCGTTTCCTCCGCCCGTGCGACGACGATGGAAAGCAGCGCTTGCGCGGATGCCGGTTTTCCTGCCGCCGCCGCCGCATGTGCTGCGCCAAGCGCGACGATCGACTGGCGCAGATCCGCAAGGGTCTTGAGCTGCGCGTCGCGTTTGTCGAGCGCGGCGAGATACTGGTCGACAAGCGCGCGTTGCTTCGCGAGGTCATGATTGGTGGCGGCGGCCGGATAATCCGCGCGAACGCCATTGAGCGACGTCGTCCAGTTGCTCTTTACGGTTCCACGCAGCCCTTCCGCGTCGGAAAGGCCGATCGCGCTGGCCATTTCCGATGTAATTTGTTGGACGGCCGGATCCGTCCTGGCGAGGATCTTGCGGACCTCGTGATCCTGCACCCCCGCGAGGATTGCGCCGCCCAGGCTCGCAAAGCCCGCGCCCACAAGCGGAGAAACCGAAACGCCAATTGCACTATTATTCAGATTTTTGCCGACCTTGAGCAAGGCGTCGCTCATGGCTGGAGCGCGCTTGTCATCGGCCAGCGAGGCAAGGGCGTCGCTATATTCCTCGAGCCTTGTCAGTGCGACCTGCCAAGCGGCAATATCGGAGGGTGCAACCGCCAGCTGGAATTGGCTTTCTGAGAGGCCGACCTGGCCCGAAGCAATGAAATGTTCGGCCGAGACCGAGCGGGCAAGCTTGTTGCTCTCGGTGAATGCGGTGCTGGCCTGCTGGGAAATGCCAGCTGCGGCTTTGCCGAAGGCTGACAGATCGCTGGACGCGACCGGTGTCCGGCAGCCGACGAGCAGCGTAGCCAGGGCCAAGGTAACGGCCGCGCCGCTGCGCGTGCGATACCCCCGTCCGCGTTCCGTCAATCCAAGATTGCTCATCAGCACGACTGCGCGGCATGGCGCGAAAGATAGCGCACCGCGAACGCAAGACCTTGCGCCCCCGCCGCCGCCAATTGCGCGGCGTTCAACGCGACGTTGGTATCGAAGCCATGCACGCCCGCCGCAATCGGACGGATTTCACCCTTCAGCACCATTTTGGAAACCCCCGTTTCTCCACGCCGTCCCGCTGGTCCTCGGACCAGCAACCGGGACCGATTCCCTCACGGTATCATGGCGCGGCGCCGCGCGATCAGGAAATGATACCGGATTGGTTGCTTTGGACGGGGCCAATCGGCGCAACCGCGCGCGATCAGCAAAAGGCAAAGCCGGACCCGCCTCGCGCGGGTTCGGCCAGTGACGGAACTCCTGATGTGAGAGGACCGGCGAGGCCAGTCGAAATCAAGCTGCGCAATCGTGACAGGAAAGTACCAATATCGTCTCACGATCGCGAGGCGTGGATCGGCTCACGCGGTCGAGCATCCGGGATCGCGATCACCGGAGAATGCGCGGAACAGTCGGCATTGCCACCAGGCAGGCACGGACCGATGCCGGAACTGTCGCGGCGCGCATCGCACCGGCGCGGAGCGACCGTCAAGCAAAGGCCGCTCGGTCAGCGGCTGCGCATCAACGAGCGATACCCGCCTGCTGCCAGATTGCGCGCCTCCCCGATCAGCCGCCGTACGCGCGAACGCAGCGCGTCCGACGCACCACTCCACGCGGCCTTGGCGTGCTCGGTCCCGAACAGCAGTTCGGCGATCTCGCGCTGGGTCGCCCCGCTGCGCTGCGCATCGTGGACGCGCAACAGCAGCAGCGAGCGAGCGATCCGCGGATCGCGCGGGAACAGCGAGAGTGGGAAACGGCGGTCGAGGCAAAGCGCGGTGAGACGGCGCAGCGTCAGCAGCGCCGGGCCGGCCCTGCCCGCCCCCTCCAGCCGGTAGTGGAGCATAACGGGCCCGTCCTGCAACGTTCCCTCCTCGACATCGAGCCTGATGTGGCGCAGCCCATCCGACAGCACCGCATGCTCGATTCCGCCCGGTCCGGCGGCCAGCGTCGTCCAGCGGCGAAGAAGGACGCGGGGAAACGCATTGGCATTGCGGGCGCTGGTCGGGGTGGCGGTCACGCGTAGCGCACCCGGATCGAGATCGGAGCTCCACAGGATGGCGGCATGCGGCGCGGCGCGGCCTGGATCCTCGGCGAGAAGCAGGCGCCATCGGATCGGAGCCGGGACAGGCCCGCGGGTCGCGGCGGACGCGCGCGCATACCACGCCGCATATGCTTCGTCGCGGCGCAGCCATTCCCACATCACGCCAGCGCGATCACTGTCGCGCAAATGCGCATAATCCTGCGCCGATGCCCCGTCAGGAAGATGGCTCATTGCACAAATTGCTCGCGCAAATGGCGGAATTTTCGACCGAAACGGCATAATCCGCGCGTGACGAAACCCCGGCTTGCGCCATAGCAATGAAACAAATGTAACGCTGTCCGGCGGATTGAGACCCTGTCGTGCGGCACCATGGACGAAAGGCCGTGGCGGGATATCCGGCGACTTGATCCGCCGCCCGCCGCGGGGGCTGAACGATGGATTGGGCCACGATCGAGGCGTTCATTCGCCTCGTCGGCGCGGCGACGACCACCGACGACCTGGCGGAAGCGATGCGTGGCATCGCCGCCGACCTCGGTTTTCAATATTTCGCGCTCGCGCACCATGTGGATCTGAGCAAGGCGGACGGGTGCGCGATCCGCCTCCATAATTATCCCGCGCGCTGGGCAGATTATTATGAAGCCAATGCGCTTGGCGTGAGCGATCCTGTCCACCGCGCCAGCCATAAGACCAACGTCGGCTTCCGCTGGTCGCGCATACCCGCACTGGTGCCGCTCACGCGGCGCGACTGGCAGATGGTCGAGCGCGGCCCCGAGGCAGGGCTTGGTGACGGCTTCACCGTCCCCGCCCATGTTCCTGGGGAATCCTTCGCGGTGTGCAGCTTCGCCAATGACGAAAACCGCGCCATCGACGAGACCAAATTGCCGCTGGCGCAGCTGGTCGGCGATTTCGCGTTCGAGGCCGCGCGCCGGTTGTGGCAGGTGCGCGAGCCGGTTTCCGCCGAGACGCCGCGGCTGACCGACCGCCAGCGCGATTGCGTGCGCTGGCTGGCGCGCGGCAAGACCGACTGGGAGATCAGCGAAATCCTCCACGTGAGCGAGGAGACCGTGACCAAGCATCTCAAGCAGGCGCGTGAACGGTACGGGGTTGAAAGGCGGACATCCCTCGCGATCCGTGCGCTGTTCGACGGAACGCTCAGCTTCGCAGACGTTTTCGGGCGCCGATAGTACCCTTAAGGGGAATAGGCCGGCCCCCTTTTTTAGCGCGATCCTGTCCTTCGAACGGAGGAGCAGGCGCATGCTGCACATCTTGAAGGATACGTCTTCGCCGCGGGGCGCGATCGCGCTGCGTGGCATGTTCGAAGCGCGCAAGCGCGTCTTCGTCGACCTGCTCGGCTGGGACGTGCCGGTGCTCGCCGGCCGCTACGAAGTCGACCAGTTCGATGACATCCATTGCGCCTATCTGGTGCTGGCCGACAGCAGCGGCGCGCATCTCGCCTCGGCGCGCCTGCTCCCGACCGAGCGCCCGCACATCCTCGACAGTCTCTACCCCCATCTGTGCACGGGCGCGGTGCCGCGCGGTCCCGGCATCTTCGAAATCACGCGCTTCTGTCTCGAACGAAGCCTGCCGAGCCGCGAACGCCGCCGCGCGCGCGACACCCTGATCTGCGGGCTGGTCGATCATGCGCTTGCCAACGGAATCCGCGCTTATACCGCGATCGCGGAACAGCGCTGGCTCGATCAGGTCCAAGGCTTCGGCTGGCGGACCCGGTCGCTCGGGCCGCCGCAAGGCGACGGCGTGGCCCGGCTGGGCGCACTCGAGATCGCAATCGACGCGCATACCCCGCGCCTCCTCCGCGACGCGGGGCTGGTCCCGGACGACACTTTGAGCTTCGCGCAGGAGCGTGTGGCCGCATGAACCAGCCGCCAGACAATCGCGCTGCGATTGCCGCCTCGCTCACCGCCCAATTGCACGATTGCGGCTATGCGATCCTGCGCCGCGCGCTGCCCCGCGCGGTGATCGAAGGGCTGGACGCCGACCTCAAGCAGGCGTTCGAGGCTACTCCGTTTGGCGAAGGCGCCTTCTACGGCACGCGCACCAAGCGGTTCGGTCGGCTGCTGGCGCGATCGGCCGTGACCGAGCAGCTCATGCTGCAGCCCGCCATTCGCGAGACCGCAGAGCGCCTGCTGTCACCCTATTGCGACGTGATCCAGCTCAACGTCGCGCAGGCGATTGCCGTCCACCCGGGATCGCTCCAGCAGATGCCGCACCGTGATCAGGATATGTGGCGGATTATGCCGGGCGAGGCCGAATATCTGCTCAACGTGATCTGGCCGTTCACCCGCTTCACCGCGGAAAACGGCGCGACCCTGGTCTGGCCGGGCACGCACGGGCGCAACGCGCATCTGACCGACCTGCCGGGCGACCCGATCGCCGCCGAGATGGAGCCGGGCGATGCCTTGCTGTTCCTGGGCTCGACCGTGCATGGCGCGGGCGCGAACATCACCCGCGATGAGATCCGGCGTGGCTGCGTGATCGGCTATTCGCTCGGATGGCTCAAGCCCTACGAAAACCAATTCCTGGCCTATCCACCCGACGTCGCGCGGGGCTTCACGCCCGAGCTTGCCGCACTGGTCGGCTATCGCCAGCACCGGCCCAATCTCGGCAATTTCGAAGGGCAGTGTCCGTCGATCGTTCTGCGCTGCGCCTCACCCGGTCCGCTTGGGGCGATCGACGCGCTGCGTCCCGATCAGGCCGAGCGCGTCGAAGCCTTCGCCGCAGCGAAGAGAGGCCCATGAACGCCGGCCCGGTCGCGGACCGCGTCTACGCAAGCCTGCGGGCGCGCATTCTCGCGCACCACTATCGCCCAGGCGAACGGCTCGATGGCGTCGAGCTTGCCGAGCAGCTGTCGAGCAGTGTCACGCCGGTTCGCGACGCGCTCAACCGCCTGGCCGGCGAAGGACTGGTCGACAGCGGGGCTGGGGAAGGTTTCCATTTGCCCGCGGTCGACGAACCGGGGCTGGCCGACCTGTACCGCTGGTCGGGCGATTTGGTCGGCCTTGCGCTACGCTCCCGGCGCGGTGCGGCACCACCCACTCTCGACATGCGCCTTCGCAGCGGGAGCGTGGCGGATCGGACCACTGAACTGTTCGAAGCGATCGCAGCGCTTTCGGCCAATGTGGAGCATATGCGCGCGATCCGCGCCTGTAATGCCCGGCTCGCGGCCGCGAGGACGGTGGAGCCGGCACTGTTCACCGACACTGAACAGGAACTCCAAGGACTTATCGTACAGCTGGAGGGCTGCGAACGATCAGCGTTGCGCAGCGCAGCGCGGCGCTACCATATGCGGCGGGTACGCCATGCCGGTGCGTTGGTACGAATGCTCTATCGATCCCCGCCACCAACAGCGGATAACCTTTGAGCAGTGAGGACCAGTTTGATCGGGGTTGGACGGGTAACAGCGCCCTACAAGTGGATATTTGGCGTTGTCGCCTTTCATACCCCAACCCGAGTGGGGGCTGCTACACCCCGACGGGCCGCGGGACCCTAGTCAGAATCTAGTTCTTAACTCCTTTATAGCCTACGCTCTTATAAAGCTCCGCGCAAAAGCCTACAGCATGGACAACAATCGCTAGAAATAGAAGCGCGCTTGCCATCAATAGGGAGAATCCCTCAGGAGAATTACTACCCGATGCCCCTACCCCATAAAGAAACAGGCTTCCGCCTCCTCTGAATATAGTTATCACAACTGGTACAAAAAGGAGGTGTGCTAGCCATCGGGTTTTTAGCCGCAGTATCGCGAGCCAGATACCTATTGATAGGGCAATTGGGCCGAGCGTTGCCGTTAACCAGCCCGTTATCGCAAGCGCACCGCGACCCTCGGCGTGTTGTTGGTAAAGATAAATACTTGGAACAACGGAATCGCGAGCAAAAAGTAGCGCGATGCCAACTATCGCTAGGCCATATATGATTGGGCTTAATCGATTCATTCGTACGGCGCCGCAAGAAAGTTGGCGATCGGCAGCCGAATGCTGGCGGAAGACCCTCTCTTACGGTTATTCATCAACCTAAAATCCCAGTGTTGATCATGAAAAAATAAATATGTCGCGAGTTGCAGTTATGCGAGTGATAATAACAACATTAGGTTGCGTCGAATGCCCCCTCCCGACCCTTGGGGCACTATGGCTTTTGCGGCGCTCATTTTTCCGGTAGCTTTCGATTCTCCGGCCAATTTTTCCGCTACGACTAGGAACCAAATAATAAGGCAAGCATCTGCCGAAACGATGACGGCGATTACAAGGGCCGGAACCCATTTGGTTGACCACGGGACAAATAGAAGCAGAATGCAATGAATCATAGCGATCATTGTCATCGCGATCCAAAACCACAACTTTCGCCTCAAGTTCTATTTACAAAATATAATAAAACCCATTAGGCCAATTAAATTTAATAGAGGAAGCGCGAGTTCTAAATGCTCATAGAAAGCAAATAGAAATGTGATGCACGCAGAAACGTATATGCCTATTAGCACAACCCGCCAGGATATACCTAGCTTCTGCATATCCTTGATCTCACGCTTTACCTTACTCACTTGGGGCATTGAGAAACCTTTCACGCTGTTACGCCCACATCCCAACCTAAAGATACTGTGGAGATAACTTGACCCAAGCCCGGGATAAAGCCTGCGGCAGTCAAGCCTCCCGAAACCCATGAAGTCCAATCTCGACTCAGGCTCAAACCACTATTTCCGATACTGCTCGGTCTACCGCCCCTGCCCAAGATCAGTACATTTCATACGTTTTATACGTATGAAATGTTGACAGATGAGAACAAATCAAGTACACGCGAGTCTATCGGCAGGAGCGTTAGATGATCACAATTCCCGTATCCGCTTTGCTCGGGCTGGCCGCTCTGGTTACGAGCTTCTCCGCTTTGATTTGGTCGATTAGGCGACGCGCGTGAAAGTTCGATGTTCCTCCCGGCAGTCTCTGGACAGAGGCCATCACACCAGCCATCTCGCGCTTTATGGGCGATCTCATCCTTCGCAGGAACGCCACGGTAAAGGCCAGCAAGATGCGGTGACGCATGGTCCCCCGGGCGAGTTCAGAATTGATCCACACTCGACCCACTCGCGATGCGGGCACCGGGCATGCCGACCGGTTCGTTGGACCGATGCTGAGCGCGCCGGCGAGATCGTTGCCGGTTGCTTCGATCGGTCCGAGCACGTCTTCCATAGCCGCGCCGAGCAGCCGGGTCACAGCCCGTAGCGGTTCGCGTTCCGGCAGCAGGTTCATCAGCCATGGCAGCAGGATTTCGCCTCGATGGGCGGCGGCGGACAGCGGCGTCCTCGGCGAAACCGGGAAAGCATCTTCCGCCATGCGCCAACACTCGCCGGCTTCCCCTACCAATCTGGCCAGGCACTGCGGCGCCGGCGGGAGCCCGCGCGCCCGGCTATCGCAAGTCTTCTGCGGTTTGGCGGAAGTCGAATATCTGCCCCTTGATCAATGCCTCGGGCGGCTCGAATCCGTCGAACCGCTCGTAGAGCGGCAGCAGGATTTGAGTCACGACACGCTCTAGATCCTGGCCGATTTCGTCGGCGCTAGTGACGACGTTGAGATCGACCCGATCCGATCGTGCGCGCAATCCCTCCTCAAGCGCGAGCGCCAGCCCAGGTTTCGCCCAAGCGAAAAGCTCTCGGCCCGCGAGGCCGGTATAGCGCGCGAAAAAGCGGATCTTGGCCGTGCCGCCCACTCCCAACTGCTGGGCGAGCCAGGCCGCGTGATACAGCACCTCAGCGGTCCGTCGAATCGGAAGGCTGAGATCAAAGAATGTGCCAGCTTGGAGATCCCGCCCGTCTTCCTGATAGCCGCGCTGGAGATACGCCGTCCCATCGCGCGCAATCTGCCAGAAGTCGCTATGCGCGGAATCGTTGAAGTGACGATCGGCGTCTGGCCGGCCCAGCCAGCATTCCAGCAACCCGTCATGAAAGGTCGGCTTGATCGACTCCTTGGTCGGTACCCAGAACGGTGACCACCCCGACGTCTTAGGCGCATGGGATAGAATGTCCTTCAAACGGGCCAGTGTCGGCGGCTGTTCGATGTTCTCGATCGAATAGGCTTGCTCGCTGTGCCCGAGCGGCTGTCGGGAGGGGTGATCATCGTCGAGACGCTCGACCAACTCCCGGAATCGGTTTCGCGCATCGTGGATGAAGGACTGCAGACCGTCGGCGCGGCCTGGCTGCACGAACAGGCCGAGCGCATCAAGGATGGCGATCACGCGTTCGAACCGGAGATTGATCTCGCCCTGCTCGAACGAGACGACGGTTTGCCGACTGACGCCGGCGAGCGCGGCTAATCCCGCCTGGGTCAGCCCTTCCCGCGTACGGCGCCGCTTCGCCTCATCGACTACGGCACGCCAGTCGATCGGCCACTCGGTCATGCGAATATCCTTCCGGCATTTTCCCGGATGATCTCCCGATATCCGATGCGGAAATCGTCGGGCTGGACCCGCGCAGAAAATTCGAGCGTCTTGGCACCTGCAAAGCCCTTGGCGAGCGTATCAAGCGAGCGCTTGACCTCGGGCGCAGGCAATCCAATCGCCGCTCCCAGCGCCTCTACCAGCGTACGATCGAGCGTATCGAAGGCGCGCTTGGCATCGCCGATCTCAAGCGCGGCATCTCGCTCATACTCCGGATAGACGAGCGTATTGATCAGGTCATAGGCCGGGCTCAGGCGCAAACCCTCGGGCGTTTCCAAGAGCGAGAAATTCTTCAAATGAGCGTCGGCATTGCCGAGGACCAGATTGAATATGACCAGCCGGAAATAGCGGGCGAGATCGATGCGCGCCCGCGCCGAGAACCGCGTGATGACGGTGGCGGCTTCCTCATAGGATGAGTGGTATTTGCCATCGAACTCACGGCCACGCGGTTTACCCAGTATCTGCGCGAAGTCTTCCAGCCGGAGCTTTTCGCCACCCGCCCGATCGAAGCGCTCGACGAGGAGCGCCAGGCCTTCAATCCCTGCCAGGACCGCAGGCTTCGCCTTGGTGATCGCCGCTTCGCCCAGGATTTCGCGCCCAAGCTCCAGAGAAAGATTCTCGTTCTGCACGAGGGTCGGCAAATCTTCGCGATTGAATTTCGCGATATGCGTCGCGGGATCGCTGAGCCTGATGCAAGGCTCAAAGCCCTTGTCGGCGCGAAAGGCGAGCAGCTTCTTCTGCACGCCCGAAAGCGTCCGCCCCGGCAGTGCCGCAGCTGCCTCGATCACATTCGGTTCGGCTGGCGCTACGAACTGGCTGGCATCGGGCTCGAGGATGCCCACGGCACCAATGCAGTCCGCGCCGTAGTTCAGAAGCAGCCCGAAATCGTCCTGTTCCGCGGTGCCACCTGCTCGGGCCTGGCGCCCGCGCAGCCACCCTTCGGGGGCCAAATGCTCAAAGAAGGGAATGAGGCCATTACGATAATAATGATCAGGTTGAGTTGCGGGCAGCGCGCAGGCGATCGTCTCGGTCCAGCCGTCATTGTAGACAAAGCGTGTGTCAGCCCCGACCTCGCGTAGCTCGCCGGCAGGGACGCCCTTATAGGTCACAATGGCCGTGCGGTCGGAGATGTGTGCGCCCTTGTCGTTGTTAGCGACAGAAGTGACAGGCGGCGGCCAAAATGTCAATAAATAGTGACATTTTGGCGTCCATGCGATTAGATCGCAATCTATATCGACAACGATGCTGCTTTGCCTAGCTACAGCGGCAGTCCGGCCAAAACTCGCAAATTTGCCAAGGTAAGCCGACAATCGGCGGTTCTGTTCGCTCCGTTAACATAAAGATAGACACCACGGTTCATGTGCCTACGGACCAACTACCATCTAAACTAGCCTGCAGCTTTCCCGACGGGAGGCAGCTCCCCCCATTCCCGGGGCCAAACTTCTTGAAATCTCGGTTTTCCACAGCGGACCGGGGCACGCGGCGCGGCCTGTGGGCCGTCCCGTCGATGAGAGTGTCGCCATCGGGCGGGAATACGGACTCGTCCGGCGACTGCCCTTTGCGCAATTTATCCACACACAGGCGGGAAAGGCGCGGGCATCGGCTTGCCGCCAATCCTCTCGCGTCTAAAGAGGCGAGGCGACTTCGTCCGCCTGCGCACCGGACGCCTCTCGCCATTCAAGTCGTTCGCTGGCGTGCACGTGGCCTGCCTCCTGTGGGGCGCGATCTCGAACCATGGATTGTGCGCTTGGCGGCCCCAAGACCAATAATCGACAAATCATCCGCATATAAGTTTCGGATATAGGCCGCGCAGGCTCACCTTTTGCCGTGCCGCATTCATCGCGGCAGCAAAGGAGAGCACCATGGAACGCACGGACGACCTCATCGAGCTCGGCGTTGCCAGCGTCGAGACCAAGGGCGGCAAGGGCCAGCCGATCGATGCCCTGAACGGGCAGGTCCCGTTCAGCCTCATCGAAGACTGACCCGAGGTGGCGCGCGGTCCAAGGCCGCGCGCCATTCGGGACGATCCGATGGGTTACCGGCTCGCACCTGGCCTCTCCTTCTGCAGCGCGGATGCG
>Ga0136846_1224740_pt1 | contig 15373 bp, 16 predicted proteins | sample HopSoiMetagenom2_FD_96841 | JGI IMG/M metagenome (GOLD analysis project Ga0136846, IMG submission 96841) | Grasslands soil microbial communities from Hopland, California, USA - 2 Assembly 2016 (version 4) | ecosystem: Environmental > Terrestrial > Soil > Grasslands | place: USA: Hopland... | reverse complement strand
CGGACGCGCCGGTTGAAAGCACTCTGACGAGCGGGACCGGCTTTGGTGCTGACGTCGCCCGCTGACCGAGACGCAGCCAAATCCCTGTCCGTGGACATGCACGTGCTCGCACGGCCGTTCGCACGCCCCGTTTCCGGCGCCTCCGGCCGCCGACGGCTCGCATAGGCTCCGCCGCGTGAAGCAGCTACTTCTGGCCTGGTTCCAGGAGAACGGGCGCGATCTTCCCTGGCGGAAGACGCGCGACCCGTACGCGATCCTCGTCTCCGAGGTGATGCTGCAGCAGACGCAGGTGGAGCGCGTGATCCCGCGCTGGCACGCGTGGCTCGCGCGGTGGCCGACGGTCGAGGTGCTCGCGGCGGCGTCGGCCGGCGACCTGATCGTCGAATGGCAGGGGCTCGGCTACAACCGGCGCGCGCTCAACCTGCACCGCGCAGCGCAGCACGTCGCAACGCACGGCTGGCCCAACGACCTGACGGTGCTCCCGGGGGTCGGCCCTTACACCGCGGGCGCGGTCGCCAACTTCGCCTTCGGCCGGGACGTCCTGCCCGTCGACACGAACGTGCGGCGGATCCAGGAGCGGACGGGTGCGGGATTCGACGGCGCGTGCACACAGGCGCTCTTCGACCTCGGCGCGACGATCTGCCTCGCGCGCATCCCGCGCTGCGAGGTGTGTCCGCTCGCGGAGGCGTGCCCGTCGCGCGGGCGGCGGTACGAGCCCCTCCGCACGCAGTCGCGCTTCGAGGGGTCGTTCCGTCAGCGCCGGGCGCAGGCGCTACGCGCCGTCGCAGCGGGCGAGCAGCCGAACGACGACGACGCGCTCGTGTCGCTGGCGCGCGACGGCCTGGTCGTGCTCGCCGGCGGATTCGCCACGCTCCCCGGCTAGCGGCGCTACCGTCCGCTCGCGCATGCACACCGTCGCGGCCGTCATCGACCAGGGCGCTCTCACCTTCGACCTCGCCATCCCGTGCGAGGTCTTCGGCCTCGACCGCAGCGACATCGCCTCGCCCTGGTACCGGTTCATGGTCGTTGCCGCCGGCGCGTCGCCCGTGCGCACCCAGACGGGCTTCGACCTCTCGACGCCGTACACGCTCCGGGACCTGGAGCACGCGGACACGATAGTCGTGCCCGGCTGGAGCGACCCCGACGACCTGCCGTCGGGCGCGCTCTGCGACGCGCTTCGCACCGCGCACGTGCGCGGAGCCCGCGTCGTCTCGCTCTGCACCGGCGCCTTCGTGCTCGCAGCCGCGGGCCTGCTGTCCGGCAAGCGGGCGACGACCCACTGGATGTACGTCGACCGCCTGCGCGAGCGGCATCCCGACATCGAGCTCGACCCCGACGTGCTCTACGTGGTGGACGGCAGCGTCATGACGTCGGCCGGGACGGCCGCGGGGATCGACCTGTGCCTGCATCTCGTCGCGCTGGACCACGGCCAGGACGTGGCGATCGCGGTCGCGCGGCGGCTCGTGATGCCGCCGTTCCGCGCGGGGGGCCAGGCGCAGTACGCGGACAACCCGATCGCGACGGACGGGCTGGGCGAGCCGCTGAGCGCCGTTCTCGACTGGGCGCGCGACCGCCTCGGCGCCGGCGTCTCGACCGCCGACCTCGCGGGTCGCGCGGCGATGAGCCAGCGCACCTTGACCCGCCGCTTCCACGACGCCGCCGGGGTCCCGCCCGGCGAGTGGATCCAGCGCGAGCGGTTGCGATTCGCGCAGCGGATGCTCGAGACGACCGAGCAGCCGATCGAGCTCGTCGCGCGCAACGCGGGCTACGGCTCCGTCACGGCGATGCGCGCCCAGTTCGCGCGCCGGCTCCACACTTCGCCGCGGAGCTACCGCGAGACGTTCCGTGCGAACGGCGTGGCATGAGGGTCGTCGATCAAGACCTCGCATGACCTGATCCGAGCGGCGACTGACCGAGATCCGGCGGTGAGAGCCTCGAGACTCGCCACCATGAAGATCTCCTCAGCGGTGATCGCAGCCGCGCTGATCACGTCAACGGCGTCGGCGGCGGCCGACGGCTCGGTGCCGGGCGCCAGAACGGTGAAGGCGTGCGCCGCCGCTGGACCGTTCTGGCCGACGATGACGCTGGCGCTCGACGGCAACAGCGCGTGGGTCGCCTGCAAGGAGCAGTCGCGCGTCGTGCGCCTGAACACGGCTACCGGGAAGCTCGTCGAGTCGGTGCGACTCGAGACGCCGGCGATCGCCGTCAAGAGCGGCCTCGGCGCGATCTGGGCGCTCGACTCGGCCTCGACGCTCTACCGCATCGACCGCAAGACATCGCGCATCACGCGCCGGGCCTCGTTGGGGGCCACGGCGGCGTACAACCTCTGGATCGGCGGCGGTTCCGTGTGGGTCGCCGACGACCAGGCGGCGCAGGTGATCCGCGTCGCGCCTGCCACCGGCAAGGTCGTGCGCCGGCTGCCGGTCGGCGACGGGCCGGCGAGCATGGCGTTCGCCGGCGGAAGCGGCTGGGTGATCAACCACCGGGACCGGCGGCTGATGCGGATCGAGCTCGCGACCAACAGGGTGACCGAGCTGCAGCCGGTCCGCGCCGACGCGCCGGAGCGCATGGCCTACCTCGCCGGCAGCCTCTGGATCACGGGGCGCGGCACGGACCTCGTCCGCGTCGACCCGCGAAGTGGGAAGGCGCTGGCGACGATCGAGATCGGAGCCGGCGGGATCGACATCGTGGCCGCGGGCGGGTCGCTCTGGGTGCCGACCCGCAGCGCCGCCGTCGACCGGACTGGGCTGCCGACGATGGAGACACTGCAGCGCGTGTCGGCGACGACGCAGCGTGTCACGACGGCGGCGACCGCGAGAGGGCGCGTCGACGTGCACGGCCTCGTCGCGCAAGGCAACTTCGTGTGGCTTGCCGACAATCGTTCCGGCGTGCTCTACCGCGTGCGAGGGTAGCCGGCAACGGGGCGCTACGCCGGAACCTCGTGGCGCACCCACACGTTCGGCTCCACGTGCGCGCCGACGCCATCCTGCACCTCGAGCGGGGCGAGCATCCCGGGCACGACATACGTGCCGTTGTCGGGGAGGCGCATGCCGGTCCACTCCTCCCACTCGGTTACCGACGCCTCGATCAGCATCGAGTCGGGCGCCGCCGCGACGATCGCGGCGCCCAGGCGCTCGTGCGTCCTGAGCCACGGGTCGAAGTGTGAGCCGTCCTCGCGCCGCCACGTCATGTAGCGCTCGATCGGGATCAGCGGATAGCGGTCCTTCAGCGTCGGCCGGACAGGCGCGATCACCGCATCGAGCTCGCGCTCCCGCGCCACGCCGCGAACGCCGTCGATCAAGAGCTTCGGGAGCCCGCGACCCCTGGCCGCCGCCTTGACACTGATCGCGAGCAGCGACGCGACGTTGCCGCCGCCCGACTCCATCCCGCGCTCGAACGCCTCGTCCCATCCGCGCGGCATCTCCTCGGCGTGAACGGTCAGCGTCAGCGCGTGCACCTCTGCGAGCAGGTCGCCCTCGTCGACGAGGGCCAGCTGGAAGTCCGGGAAGTCGTCGTACAGCCGTCCCCAGTACTTCGAGCCCATCGCGTTGTGGTTCAGGTACTCCGGGAACTGGTTCAGCTCCTCGCGCCGCCGCGCGCGGAGGTCAGGCCGGTCGACGTAGCGGACGAGCTCGATCACGGGTGTTCGAGCAACGCGACCGCGTGCGCCGCGAGCCCCTCTCCGCGGCCCGTGAAGCCGAGCCGGTCGGTCGTCGTCGCGCGCACGTTCACCTCGCCGCCGCCGACCGCCTCGGACAGGCGGCGGCGCATCTCGTGACGGCGCCCGGCGATCTTCGGCTCCTCGCCCACGAGGATGCAGTCGGCGTTCACGAGCGTCCATCCCTCCGCGCGCACCTGACGGTACGCCTCCCGCAGCAGCTCGACACTGTCCGCACCGCGGAAGCCCTCCTCGCCGGGCGGGAAGAGCGAGCCGATGTCGCCGAGTCCCGCTGCGCCCAGCAGCGCGTCGACGAGGGCATGCGCGAGCACGTCTCCGTCCGAGTGACCGGCGAGCCCACGCGAACCGTCGAAGCGCACGCCGCCGAGGACGAGCGGCACGCCGTCCTCGAGTGCATGCGCGTCGACGCCGATCCCGACGCGCATCGTCACGGCAGCGCGCCCGGCAGCTCGTCGAGCGAGGCGACCCGGATCGCCGCGGGCGGCGGGTCGTGCAGGAACCCCCAGGGGCCTCGCCGGATGTGCACGGCGACCATCCCGGCTGCGAGTGCCGGTGCGACGTCGTTGTCCACGCGGTCACCCACGTACACGATCTTGTCAGGCACGGTGTCGACGGCCTGCACGACCCGCGCGAAGAACGCCGGCTCGGGCTTCGCGACGCCCCACCTCTCCGACGAGCCCAGCACCTCGAGCCGGCGGCCGAGATCCTGCTCGACGAACTCAGGCGTGTTGCCGACGGCGCAGACGCGGTAGCCCGCATCGCGCAGCCGCGCGACGCACGGCAACGCGTCCGGATACCAGTCGTCTTCCTCCCAGGTCGATGCGGGATGGGCGACGCCGAGGACGTCCCACACCTCGTCGTGCCGGCGTCCGCGGGCAATCAGCCCGCCGAGCACGCCCATCAACGTGAAGGGCGTCACGCCCGCCACCTGGGCGGCGCGGGTCCACATCATCGTCTCGTCGATCAGCGTCTCGCAGACGTCGAAGACGACGACCTCTACAGACACGACGCGACACGCACGAGATCCGCGGGGGTCGTCACCTTCACGAGGCGCTCGTCCCCCTCGACGACCCTCACGCGCCCCCCGTTTGCCTCCACGAGCGCTGCGCAGTCCGTCGCACCTGGTGCCGAGTCGCCCGCTGGTGGGGTCAGCGCGGCCCGGAGGACCGGAGCGACGAAGGCCTGCGGCGTCTGCACGCGGACGAGGTCCTCACGATCCAGCGTCTCGACAACGACGCCGCCGGGGGCGCGCTTGACCGTGTCCGGGATCGGCAACCCAGGGACGGCGCCGTCGAAGCCGTCGCCGAGGCCGGCGATCACACGCTCCAGCACGTCCTCCGGCAGGAGGGGCCGTGCCGCGTCGTGGACGACGATCACGTCTACCTCCTCGGGCACCTCGGCGACGCCCGCGCGCACCGACTCGGTGCGTGTCGAGCCACCCGTGACGCACGAGCTGACCTTCGATGCGCCGAGCTCCTCGGCGAGGAGGATCGCCGGCTCCTCCCACTGCGGCGGCGCGACGAGCACGATCTCGTCGACCCAGCCGCTCTCGTCGAGCCTCCGCAGCGACTCCGCGAGCAGCGGCAGCTCGCCGAGGCGCGCGAACGCCTTCGGCCGGTCCTCGCCGAGCCGTTCCCCTCGCCCTGCGGCGACGAGAACGGCCCAGACGCTCATGAGGAAGCGCGCGCGACTAGCGGCCTGCGCCGGCGGTCTTCGCCGCGGCGGCCGGCTTGGCCGTCGCGGTCTTGCGCGCGGCGGTGGCCTTCGCCGGAGCCCGCTTCGCAGCGGCGGCGCTCTTGGCCGCGGGCTTCGCGGCGGCGGTCGCCTTCGCGGCGACGGCGCTCTTCGGCGCGGCAGCCTTCTTCTCGGCCGAGGTCGGCTTCGGCTTCGCGCCCTCGGTCAGGGTCTCCTCGAGCCACTCGAGCGCCTCGTCCTCGGTCATCGTCTTCGCGTACATGAGCTCGGACGCGAGGATCTTCTTCGCCTTCACGTACATCTGCTTCTCGCCGGTCGACAGACCCTTCTCGCCGTCACGCAGAGCGAGGTTGCGAACGACCTCGGCGAGCTCGTAGATGTCGCCGGTCTTCATCTTGTCCCGGTTGTGCTTGAAGCGGCGGTTCCAGTTCTTCGGCATCTCGGTGCCGCCGGAGGTCAGGTACTTGACGACCTTCTTCACTGCCTCCTCGTCGATGACCTTCCGCAGGCCAACCCGCTCGGCGTTATCGGCGGGGACGTTTACCGTCATGTCGTTGTGCAGGATCTTGATGGTCAGGTACTCGCGCTTCTCCCCGAGCACCTCGCGCTTCTCGCGCTTAACGACCGTCCCCGCACCGTGGTGGGGGTAGACCACCTTGTCGCCGACCTTGTACAAATGTGCCTCTTTCCGTCCGTAGTCGCGAAAGTGCCGGTGGCCTTGAAGGCACCACCGGCGAGGCGTCCAGTGTAGCAGAAACCCTGGAAAAACGGGGTTTTTCGAAAAATGCCTGCTCAGCCCGGGGAATCGCCGGGCGCTGCCGCGAGGCCCGTGCCGAGCGCCTGGCGCAGCGTCTCGCAGTCGGGGCCGAGCACGACCGAGGAGCCGAATTTCCGGCACTCCTCGAGCCGCCGTTCCGTCTGCGTCGCCGCCCTCAGGCGGCCCGTCAGCCCCACCTCGCCGAAGGCGGCCAGGCCCTCTCGCACCGGCACGCCCTTGGCCGCGGAGGCGATCGCGAGCGCGATCCCGAGGTCGGCGCCGGGCTCGTCGATGCGGACACCGCCGGCGACGTTGACGAAGACGTCGGCGGCGCCGAGCGGCAGCCCGGCGTGGCGCGAGAGCACCGCGACGATCATCGCGAGTCGCTTCGGGTCGACGCCGGTGCCGACCCGGCGCGGCATCGCGAGGTCGGTCGGGGCGACGAGCGACTGGATCTCGAGCAGCAGCGGGCGCGTCCCCTCGAGCGTGCAGGCGACGGCGGAGCCGACCTCGCCCGCGTGCGTCCGCCCGAAGACCGCAGACGGGTCGGGCACCCCCACGAGCCCCTCCCCCGTCATCTCGAAGACGCCCAGCTCGTTCGTCGAGCCGAAACGGTTCTTGACCGCGCGCAGGATGCGATGAGCGTGGTAGCGGTCGCCTTCGAATTGCAGGACGCAGTCGACGAGATGCTCCAGCACCCGCGGGCCGGCCACCGAGCCGTCCTTCGTCACGTGCCCGACGAGGAACGTCGCCACCCCCGCCTCCTTGGAGACGCGCAGCAGCCGCCCCGCCGCCTCGCGCACCTGGGACACGGATCCCGGGGCGGATCCGATCTCCTGCGACCAGAGCGTCTGCACAGAGTCGATCACGCACACGGCCGGCCGCTCGCGCTCCAGCGTGGCGCAGACCGCGTCGAGCTCAGTCTCGGCGAGGATCTCCACGCGGTCGCAGCCGCCGAGCCGGGCCGCGCGCAGCTTCACCTGCGCGACCGACTCCTCGCCCGTCACGAGCAGCGCCCGCCGGGCGCCGGAGATCGCGCCGAGCGCACTCAGCAGCAGTGTCGACTTGCCGACGCCCGGCTCGCCGCCGACCAGCACGAGCGAGGCGGGCACGAGCCCGCCGCCGAGCACACGATCGAGCTCCGGCACGCCGGTGGGGATCCGGTCGGCGTCTTCCGCGACGACGTCGACGAGGCGCAGCAGCGGCCGCGCAGCCGCCTGGGCAGGTCTGGCGCCCCGGGTGGGAACGGCCTCGGCGAGCATCGTCCCGAACTCGCCGCAGCCGGGGCAGCGCCCGAGCCAACGCCCGGACGACGTCCCACACTCGGTGCACACGTGCTGCACGGCCGCCGCCTTCGCCATGGCACCCACCGTAGCCCGACCGTCCGACGGCAACTGTGCCGCCTCTGGAACGATCGATCCCCATGAGGTACAGACGGCTCGGCGACAGCGACCTGCGAGTCTCGGAGATCAGCCTCGGCTCGTGGCTGACCTACGGCGGAGGCGTCGACGACGAGGCCGCGCGCGCCTGCGTCGACGCCGCGCTCGCGGCCGGCATCAACTTCATCGACACGGCGAACGTGTATGCGCTCGGCGCGGCGGAGGAGCTCCTCGGCGACGCGCTGAAGTCACGGCCGCGCGACTCGTACGTGCTCGCGACCAAGCTCTATTTCCCGATGGACGACAGCGGCGGGAACCAGGGACTCTCGCGCGCGCAGGTCGAGAAGCAGATCGACGACTCGCTCCGCCGCCTGCGCACCGACCACGTCGACCTCTACCAGTGCCACCGCTACGACCGGTCGACGCCGCTCGAGGAGACGATGTCGGCCCTGAACGACGTCGTGCGCGCCGGCAAGGCCCGTTACATCGGCTTCAGCGAATGGAGCCCGCAGCAGATCCAGGCCGCGCTCGACCTGAGCCGCGAGCGGGGCTACGAGAAGTTCGTCTCGTCTCAGCCGCAGTACTCGATGCTGCACCGGGACCCGGAGCGGGAGGTGTTCCCGCTGTGCACCGCGAACGGGATCTCGCAGATCGTCTGGTCGCCGCTCGCCCAGGGGGCGCTGAGCGGCAAGTACCGTCCGGGCGCCCCGCCGCCGGAGGGCTCGCGCGCCACCAGCCGCCGTATGGGCCGGCTGATGGGCGGCTGGCTGGAGCAGGACGTGCTCGAGACCGTGCAACGCCTCCTCCCCGTCGCGGAGCGGCTCGGGATCGCGATGGCCCAGCTGGCGCTCGCGTGGGTGCTGCGCGCCGACGAGGTCGCCTCGGCGATCATCGGGGCCTCCCGCCCGGAGCAGGTGCGCGAGAACGCAGCGGCGTCGGGGATCGAGCTCGAGGGCGAGACGCTGGCGGAGATCGACAGCATCCTGGGCCGTTAGTCTCGGACCGGATGCCGCGCCGCAAGCTCCGCTCTCAGGGAGAGGTGGTCGCACGCAGCCGCGAGCTCGCGGAGGAGTTGCGCGCGGCTCTGGGGCGGCTCCCGGACGACGACCCGGCAGTCGTCGACGCCGTCTGGCGCGGAGAGGCGCTCGGCACGCTCCTCTGGGCGCTTCAGCTCCTCGAGCTGCCGGCCTACGACGAGCCGTTCGACCCGGAAGAGGTCGCCGCCGTCGAGCTCGAGGGGCCGGCGCTCCGCGACGGCGAGGAGATCGAGCTCGAGCGGGAATCGGCCCGGCTCTGGCACTGGCGGGCACGGACCACCGAGCTGCAGGCGCGCGGCGAGGTCGAGCTGCCCGAGCGCTACGAGAACTTCGACCAGCTGATCGCGGCCACCGCGATGCGCGGATTCGAGCAGGGCGTCCTGCCCGCACCGATCCGCGGCGACTTCCGCGCCTACGGGAAGATCTACCGGCAGCTGACGCCGGAGCAGCAGGCCGAGGCGCACTCGATCGCGCTGGAGCGCCACCACGCGCTGAACTGGCTGTGCGGCGAGGGCTCCACGTGGGAGGATGTCCCTCTAGACACGTGATATCGGCACCTCTATTGTCAACCCCCGCAATGACGGATCGTCTCGACGCCTACGCCGAGCTCGTGGTGAGAGTCGGCGCCAACCTGCAGCCCGGGCAGACGCTCTTCGTCAACGCGGGGCCCGAGCACGTCGACCTCGCGCGCGCGCTCGCGCGCTCCGCCTACCGCGCCGGCGCCGCCTTCGTCGATGTGCGCTACGTCGACCAGCACGTGCGCCGCGCGATGATCGAGCTGGGGCCCGACGAGGCGCTGACCGCCTCGCCGGACTGGCAGGTGCAACGCGCGAAGTCGCTCGACGGGAACGCGCTCGCGATGATCGCGGGCGAGGCCGAGCCCGAGCTGCTCTCCGACCTCGACCAGCAGCGGGTCGGGCGTGCGCGGCAAGTCGCAGTGATCGAGAACATGCTGAAGCTCCAGAACGCGCGCGCGATCAACTGGACGATCGCCGCGTATCCGACGGCCGGCTGGGCCGAACAGGTCTTCGGCGAGCCCGACGTCGAGCGCCTGTGGGACGCGATCGCGGCGAGCGTGCGGCTCGACGAGGAGGACCCCGTCGGCGCCTGGCGCGAGCACGCCGCGCGTCTGCGCGCGCGCTGCGCGCAGCTCGACGCGCTGCAGCTCGACGGCATCCACTTCGAGGGCCCGGGGACCGACCTGACGATCGGGCTGCTGCCCGAGTCGCGCTGGGTCGGCGGCGGCATCGACACGAAGGACGGCATCGGGCACGTCCCGAACCTGCCGACGGAGGAGGTCTTCACGACGCCCGATGCCCGCCGAGCGGACGGCACGGTGCGGTCGACGCGCCCGCTCGCGCTCGGCGGCACGATCGTGCGCGACCTCGAAGTGAGGTTCGCCGGCGGGGAGATCGTCGACGTGCAGGCTTCCAGCGGGGCGGACGCCGTGCGCGGTCAGCTCGCGACCGACGAGCACGCGAAGCGGCTCGGCGAGGTCGCGCTCGTCGACGGCGAGTCGCGCGTCGGGCGCCAGGGGATCACGTTCCTGAACACGCTCTTCGACGAGAACGCCACGTGCCACATCGCGTGGGGCAGCGCGGTCCTGTTCTCGGCGCCGGACCTCGCCGGCCGGCCGCCCGACGAGCTGCGCGCGCGCGGCGCCAACGTCTCGGCCGTGCACACGGATTTCATGGTCGGCGGCCCGGAGGTCTCCGTCGACGGGGTCACGCGCGACGGCAAGCGGGTCCCGATCCTGAGGGAGGATGTATGGCAGTTGACGTAGACACCACGGTGGATTCGACTGAGCGGGGGAAGGACCGCCTGGAGCGGTACGCCGAGCTGGCGGTGCGGGTCGGCGCGAACGTGGAAGAGGGCCAGACGGTGTTCATCAACGCGCAGATCGAGCACGCCCCGCTGGCGCGCGCGCTGGCGCGCGCCGCCTACGTCGCCGGGGCGAAGTACGTCGACGTCACCTATCGCGACCAGCACATCCGCAAGGCGATGATCGAGCTCGGGCCGGACGAGGCGCTGACCTACACGCCTCCGTGGCAGAAGGAGCGCGGCGAGGCACACGAGGGCGCGGCGTCGATCTGGACGACCGGCGACCCGGAGCCGGAGCTCCTGAGCGACCTCGACGGCGAGCGCGTGGGGCGCGCGCAGATGAAGGAGCTCGCCGAGATCGGCCGCAGGCAGATGGTCGACCGCGTCGTGAACTGGTCCGGCGTCGCGTTCCCCAACGAAGGGTGGGCGAGCGAGGTCTTCGGCGAGCCCGACGTGGAGCGGCTCTGGGAGGCGGTCGCATTCTGTACGCGCCTCGACGAGCCCGATCCGGTCGGCGCCTGGCGCGAGCACATGGCGCGGCTCGAGAGCCGGGCGGCCAAGCTCAACGAGCTCCAGTTCGACGCGATCCACTACCGCGGGCCCGACACGAACTTCACGATCGGGCTGTTGCCGAACGCGCGCTGGATGTCCGCGCTGTTCCACACCGCGTCCGGACGCCCGTACGTCCCGAACATGCCGACCGAGGAGATCTTCACGACGCCCGACCCGACGCGGGCGGAAGGGACGATCACCTCGAGCATGCCGCTCGCGCTGCTCGGCGAGATCATCAAGGGCCTGAAGCTGACCGTGCGCGACGGCAGGATCGTCGACGTCGACGCCGAGCAGGGCGCGGAGGTGGTGCGCAGCCAGATCGCGAGCGACGAGAACGCTGCCCGCTTCGGCGAGATCGCGCTCGTCGACGGGTCGTCGCGCGTCGGCAAGACCGGCATCACGTTCTTCGACACGCTCTACGACGAGAACGCGACCTGTCACATCGCTTACGGCTTCGGCATTCCCGAGGTGTTCGTGGACGGCATGTACGACGGGATGAACATCTCGACGGTGCACACCGACTTCATGGTCGGCCGCGCCGAGCTCGAGGTCGACGGGCTCACGAAGGACGGCAGCTCCGTCCCGATCCTGCGCGACGAGACCTGGCAGCTGCCCGAGTGAGCCACGCCGACGCAGCGTCCCGTGAGCGGGAGCAGCGCTACGCGGAGCTCGCCGTCCGTGTCGGTGCGAACGTGCAGCCCGGGCAGCTCGTCGACGTGATCGCGCGCGTCGAGCACGCTGCGGTCGCGCGGGCGGTCACGCGCGAGGCCTACAAGGCGGGCGCTGCCTACGTCGACGTGCTGTACACCGACCAGCACATCCGCCGTGCGCTCATCCAGCACGCCGCCGACGAGATGCTGTCGTGGACGCCGCCCTGGCTCCTCAACCGCGCGAAGCAGGTGGGCGACGAGCGCGCGGCGGTCGTCGCGCTCACGGGCGAAGCGGAGCCCGACCTGCTCGCCGACCTGCCCGGCGAGCGTGTCGGCAAGGCCCGCATGCTGGAGATCGCGGAGGAGTCGAACCGGCAGATCAACGAGCAGCTGAACAACTGGACGGTCGTGGGCGTGCCGAACGAAGGGTGGGCGCGTCAGATGTTCGGCGAGCCGGATGTCGACCGGCTCTGGACGGCGGTCGAGTACACCGTGCGCCTCGACGAGGACGATCCCGTCGCCGCGTGGCGCGACCACGTCGACCGGATCGGCGGGCGCGCCCAGGCGCTCAACGCGCTACAGATCGACGCGATCCACTTCAGCGGCCCCGGCACCGACCTGCGCGTGGGGCTGCTCCCCCAGTCGCGCTGGCAAGGCGTCGAGTCGCACACGGCGCAGGGCATCCCCTACGTGGCGAACATGCCGACCGAGGAGGTCTTCACCACCCCCGACCTGCGCCGGACCGAGGGCACCGTGCGCTCGACGCGGCCGCTCGCCCTCTACGGGCGGATCGTCAAGGGGCTCGAGGTGCGCTTCGAGCAGGGCCGGATCGTCGACGTCCGCGCGGAGGAGGGCTCCGAGGTGATCGTGGGCCAGCTCGAGACGGACGAGACCGCCGGCTACCTGGGGGAGGTCGCGCTGGTCGACGGCACGTCGCGCATCGGGAAGACCGGCCTCACGTTCTTCGACACGCTCTTCGACGAGAACGCGACCTGTCACGTCGCCTACGGCAGCGCCTACGCGGAAGCCGTCGAGGGCGGGGTGATCGAGGGCGTGAACGTCTCGACCGTGCACACCGACTTCATGGTCGGTGGCCCCGACGTCGACGTGGATGCCGTGCTGCGTGACGGCAGCACCGTCCCGCTGCTCCGCAACGACGTGTGGCAGCTCGACGAGAACTGAGCAGCGAAACGGGGTAGGCCGGCTGAGCGCCGGCCTACCCCGTTCGAGCTCCTGATCAGCCTGCTGTTACTTGAGGCTGACGGCTGCCAGGTCGACCGAGTAGATCGGGTTGAACGTGAAGCACCCGACCCGCTTCGAGACGAGGACGCGGTCGTTGAAGTTGCTGCGGGCAGCCCACGGCGGGTTGTCCTTCATCATCGACACGTCGAGGTTCCCGTACGCCGAGTACCGCTTCGAGCCCGAGAGGAGCGACGCAGAGCGCATCTGCGCGTTGAACTTCGGGTTGTTGAAGTACGCGACGTTGTTGTTGTTCGAGTCGTGCAGGTTGTCACCCGAGAGCAGGACGTTGATGAAGTCGTACGGATCGGCGTAGTCGGCGATCCAGGCCTCGGACGTGATGTCGAACGGCTCACCGCGGGTGCCTTCCTTCTCGATCTGGACGGCACGGGCGAACAGGTGGCTGTTGACCGTGATTCCGAGCTGCTTCAGGTTGAACTGCAGGATCTGGGCGACGAGCGGGGCCGAGCCGGTGTTCGAGGTGTAGTACTCGAGCGACTGGCCCTGCTTGACGCCGGCCTTCGCGGCCCACTTCTTGGCGGTCACGAGATCCGGGCCCTTCAGCGGATACAGGCTCGCGTCACGGAAGCCGGCCAGCCCCGGGGGCAGGATCTGATCCGTGCGCTTACCGGCGAGGTAACCGCCCTGCGCGAGCATCGCCTTGCGGTCGATCGCGTAGTTGATCGCCTTCGCCAGCGCGATCCCCTTCGCGCCCTTGAAGGGGCCGCGGTCGTGGTTGAACGCGAGGTACGAGATGCCGATCTGGGGCTTGACCCAGAACTGGCTCTTGTTCACGCCGTACTTCTGGGCGGCCTCGGCGTACGACGCCGGCGGGATGCCGCCGGCCGCGTAGTCCGTCGCGCCCTGCTGCGTGCGCAGGTACGTCGCCGACAGCGAGTTGCCGACGTTGTAGTTGATCTGGTTGACGTTGTGCGGGCGCTTGCCCTTGTAGAACGGGTTCTTCTTGACCGTGATCGACTTGTTGGGGACACGGCTCGCGATGTAGTACGGGCCGGCCGCCGCAGGAGCGAGCACGCCGTTCGGGTCGTGCGGAAGGTTGGTCGGGATGGCGCAGAAGAACGGCATCGCGACGCGCGCCAGGAAATCAGGCGACGGCTTCGTCAGCGTGATCACGAGGTGCGAGCCCTTCACCTTCACGCCCGAGACTGGCGACTTGCTCGAACCGACGATGTCGGAGAAGAACGGGACCGCCGGCGACTGCATCTTCGGGTCGGCGTTCCGGTCGAACGCGGCCTTGAAGTTTGCAGCCGTCACGGGCCGGCCGTTCGAGAACTTCGTGAAGCCGGCCTTCACGTTGAAGTCGTAGGTCTTCCCGCTGTTCGACACCTTCGGGAAGCCGACAGCAGCCTCGGGGACGAGCTGAGAGCCCTTCGCGCCGTTGGCGTCCGGGTAGTTCATCAGCTTGAGGCACGTCGCGTACTCGATCTCCCAGCCCGTGGAGAGGTAGTCCAGGGCGGGGTCGGTGTAGTCGACGTCGTTCGGGAGGTCGATGTTGAGCGTGCCGCCCACAGCGCCGTGCGTGGCCGACTTGGCGGCCGCGCCTCCGGCGAAGACTGCGAGCAGAGCGACAACGACCAGAGTGGTCGTGAGCCACAGCTTTCTCGTCAATGGACTTGCTCCTTACTGGTAGGTCACTGGGCGAGCGGCCGCGGAGGAGACCGGCGGATGCTCAGTCGGTTCGACGCGGCCGACCCGCGCTTGTTGTGACCTCAATGGTTCGTTTAACGATCTTTTTACTTGTTCTAAGCTGGCTCCTATGAGCGCGGCCTGCACGCACACCGACCAGATCGAGCTCGTCGAGCTTCCGTCCCAGATCGCAGGATGTGAGGACTGCCTCGAGCTGGGCGCGCGGTGGGTGCACCTCCGCATGTGCATGACGTGCGGGAAGATCGGCTGCTGCGACTCCTCGCCGAACAGGCACGCGACGAAGCACGCGAACGCGAGCGCGCACCCGGTCATCCGCTCCGCCGAGCCCCGGGAGGACTGGTGCTGGTGCTACGTCGACGAGGTCATGTTCACGGTGCAAGACACCTGATTCACGTCCGAAGGACCGTGCTTCGGGCGCCGCCACGCACGAGCCCCGGGCGGCCGGCGCCGGGTCGGACTGGAATGAAAAGGGCCGGCTTGCGCCGGCCCTTTTCTCATTGCGTCGAGATGTCGTCCGGCGGCGCGTCGGGCGCCGAGGCGACCGCGATCGCCTCCGGCGGCGCGGGCGGGACGACGGTGATGTCGACCTCGTCCTCGCTCTTGCGGACGACGAGGATCGTCGAGCCGGGCTCGAGCTGCCGCCCGAGGACGAAGTCCGCGAGCGGGTCCTCGATGTAGCGCTGGATCGCGCGACGCAGCGGCCGCGCGCCCATCGTGGGGTCCCAGCCCTTCTCGACGAGCAGGTCCTTCGCCTCGTCCGTCAGCTCGATCGTCACCTCGTGCTCCGCCATCTGCACGCGCAGGCGGTTCATCAGCAGGTCGACGATCTGCAGGATCTCGTCCTTCTGCAGCTTCGGGAAGACGATGATCTCGTCGATGCGGTTCAGGAGCTCCGG
>Ga0136846_1221715_pt1 | contig 15377 bp, 15 predicted proteins | sample HopSoiMetagenom2_FD_96841 | JGI IMG/M metagenome (GOLD analysis project Ga0136846, IMG submission 96841) | Grasslands soil microbial communities from Hopland, California, USA - 2 Assembly 2016 (version 4) | ecosystem: Environmental > Terrestrial > Soil > Grasslands | place: USA: Hopland... | reverse complement strand
CGATGCGCAGCTCGCCCGACGAGATCTCCTCGAGGCCGGCAATCATGTTCAGCGTGGTGGACTTTCCGCAGCCGGACGGGCCGACCAGGATGATGAACTCGCCGTCGGCGATAGTGAGCGACAGGTCGTTCACGGCCGTCGCGCCGTTGGGGTAACTCTTGGTCACCCGGTCCAACACAATTTCGGCCATGGAGCTATCCCTTCACCGCACCGGACGTCAGGCCGGCAACGATCCGTCGTTGAAAGATTAGAACAAAGATAATGATCGGAATGGTGATGACCATCGCGCCCGCCGCGATCGATCCGGTCGGCTCCTCGAATTGCGAACTGCCGGTGAAGTTCGCGATCGCCACCGGCGCGGTGATGGCCCGTTGGGTGGCCGTCAGCGACAAGGCCAGCAGCAGGTCGTTCCACGCGAAGATGAACACCAGGATCGCAGCGGTGACGATGCCCGGCGCGGCCAGCGGCGCAATCACTTTCCGGAAAGCTTGACCCGCCGTGGCGCCGTCCATCTTCGCCGCCTTCTCCAAATCCCAGGGAATTTCTCGGAAGAACGCCGACAGCGTGTAGATCGCCAGCGGCAGGGCGAAGGTGATGTACGGGATGATCAGGCCGGGCCAGGTGTCGAACAGCCCGAGTCTGCGCTCGATGTTGAAAATCGGTGTCACCAGCGAAATGTGAGGAAACATCGCGATCAGCAGCGCGATGCCGATCAGAAGCTGCTTGCCAGGAAATGTCAGCCGTGCCACCGCGTAGGCGGCCATTCCGCCGATGACCACCGCGATGGCCGTGGTGATCAACCCGATGCCGATCGAGTTGATCAGCGCCGAGCTGAAGGCGTTGCCAGAGAAGATGCCCTTGTAGTTGTCGAACGTGATCTGCGACGGAATCAGCTTGCCGTCCTTGACGCTTGACGTCGGCTTCAGCGACAGGCTCAGGATCCACAGCACCGGAAAAAGGGCGTAGATGATCACCAGGACGTTGACGACGGTCCATCCCGTCGCCCGTCGGCCACCGACCCGCTCAGCCATCAGCGTCGTCCCTCGGCTTCGGATCCCGGCGCAGCGGCACCGAAGATCTTGATGAAGATGAACGCGATGATCGCGACGGAGGCGAAGATCAGCACACTGATCGCCGACCCCAGGCCCACGTTGAACGCCTTGAACAGGTTGTCATAACCAAGAATCGACACCGACCCGGTGTTGTTCGAGCCCGCAGTGAGCACGTAGATGTTGTCGAAGATGCGAAACGCGTCGAGCGTGCGGAACAGCACCGCGACCAGAATGGCCGGTTTGATGAGCGGCAGAATCACTTTGAACAGCCGCCGCCACGGACCCGCGCCGTCGACCTGTGCGGCGTTGAGCAGATCCTGCGGCACCAGCGCCAGCCCGGCCAGCAGCAACAGTGCCATGAACGGCGTCGTCTTCCACACCTCGGCCAGGATCACGATTCCGAGCGACGGAATCTGCTCGGTCAGCGGGGCGCTGCCCTCCGGCAGCAGGTTGGCCAGATAACCGGTGCTCGGTGTCCACGCGTAGTACCAGCTGTACGCGGCGGCCACCGTGACGATGCCGTACGGGATCAGGATCGCGGTGCGGACAACCCCTTTCCCGAAGATCGTCCGGTGCATCACCAGCGCAAGCGCCAAGCCGAGCACGAATTCGATCGCCACCGAGATGATCGTGATCGCCAGCGTCACGAGGAACGCCGTCCACCAGTACCGGTCGGACAGGATCGTCACGTAGTTGGAGAGACCGACGAAGGCGGTGTCGTCGGGGGTGGCCATGTTGTAGCGCTGCAGGCTCAACCACACCGCGTAACCGATTGGGTACGCCGTCACCACGAGCATGAGGATGACCGCCGGGGCGATCAGCAGGAACGCCAGTCGACGGTCGGACTTGGTGTCATCGGTGCCGACGGCGGCCGGGGCCGCTGCCGGGGCTTCCGCGGTTGCCGTCATGGGATGAGCCCCTTGCCCTCGATCGCCTTCTGCACCTGCACCGTCAGCTCGTCGGCGGTGCGCTCGGGGTCGATATCGGTGATGGGCGCCAGCGTGACCGAGATCCTGGTCGACACCGCCTGGTAGACCGGGGTCGCCGGCCGAACGGCCGCGTTGGTGAGCTGGTCCCGGATGATGGCGTACTGCGGGTACTTGGCCTGAAACGCCGGATCGTCGTACAGCGACGTCCGCACCGCGGGCAGGCCGCCCTCGACCGAGGTGTACCGCTGATTCTCGACGTTGCGCAGGCACCGGATGGCCTCGAACGCCTCCGCTTTGTGCTGGCTGGTCTTGGCGACCGCGAGGTTGAGACCACCGATGGTGACCTTGGCCGGCTCATCCGGCTGCACCCCCGGGTACGGCGCAAACCCGAACACCTTCTTGCTGGCGTCAAAGGCGGCCTTGAACTGCTCGTCGGTCGGCGAGAACGTGCCCTCGTCGTTGATGGTGCCGGCCAGGGCGGGATCCTTGTTCAGCGGCAGGAAGGCGACGCCGCCCTTCACCGCGTTCTCCAGCAGCCCCGCCAGTACATAAGGCCAGTTCACTTCCAGAGCGGCTTTGCCCTGCTCGAATCCCAGCCGCGCGGTGCTCTCGTCGGACTGAGTGACGGACGGATCGGCGCCCGGTGCGGTAGCAACGGACTTGATGATCTGCAGCGCCTTCACTGTCGCGGCGCGATGCTCGGGCGTGTCGGTCAGCGTGACCGTCTTGCCATCGTCGGAAAGCACTTGACCGCCAGCACTTTCCAGCAAGGTGTTGAACCACACCACCAGACCCTCGTACTGCTTGGCCTGAAGGGCGATCCAGCTGGGCTTGCCCGCGGCGTGCAACCGCGTCGCCTCCGTGACCATGCCATCCCACGTCTTGGGCGGCTGATCCATCAAATCGGCACGATACCAAAGCAATTGGGTGTTCGTCGTGATCGGCGCGGCGTACAACTTGTGCTGCCATGTGGCCGTCTCCAGCGGTCCGGGCAGCGTGTTGCTGGTGGCGTCGGCTTCGGCCTGGCCGGACGGATCGTCCGAAAGTGGCAACGCCCAACCCGCCTCGGCGAACTCGGCGGTCCACACGACGTCAAGTGCCATCACGTCAAGCGTCTTGTCGTTTCCGGTGAGCCGTCGAGCCAGCTGCAGCCGCTGATCGTCGGCGCCTTTCGGCAAGCTGATCTGCTGGATTGTGAAACGGCCGCCGAGTTCTTCGTTGCAGCGCTTGGCGACTGCCGAGAACGTGGCCATCTCGTTAGCCGGGGTGTAGTAGTTGATGACGATTCCGCCGCCGCCCGAACCGCACGCCGCCACTGTTGACGCCGTCGTCAGCGCGGCCAATGCCGCAGCACCTAGCCGCCGAGCGCGCACCACACGCCTCCAAGTCCGTCGGGAACCTCCCGCGGGCAAACCGTATTGCCAGATAGGCGTGATTTGCAACACTTTCGGCGCGCGCGTCGCACACCGTTACTCAATTGCGAGTGTGCGCAAACTGCCAGCTATCGTCGGCGTGTCGATGTGCAGACCCGCACGCTCGCGGCGATAGGAGTCAAATCGTCAAGCGCGCCAGCAGATCCCGGCCGCGTTCTGCGCTCTGTGGGTCGCACAGCACGTCGTAGCGGCCGGCGACGAGCTGCATCGTCGAACTGAAATCTCTTGTGCCGCGCGCCATCGCATATGGGATCGCCGAGGTGATCAAGCCGAAGAACACACCGGCGACCAGACCCGTGACCAGCGCGCCCCACGGGCTGGGGCTGAAGAAACCGAGGATCAGGCCGATGAAGAGGCCGAGCCACGCGCCGGTCAGCACGCCACCGCCGAGCACCTTGGGCCAGGTCAGCCTGCCGGTGACCCGTTCCACCTGCATCAGGTCGACCCCGACGATGGTCACCTGCTGCACCGGAAACTGTTGATCGGAGAGGTAGTCCACGGCGCGCTGCGCCTCGGCATAAGTCGGGTACGAGCCTATCGGCCAGCCCTTCGGCGGGGTGGGCAGGGCGGCCGGGCCACCACGTCCAGGAGTGGGGCGACCCGGCGTCGCGCCAGGGTTCTGTCCAGGCTGAAACGGGCTGGTCATCGGTCTTCCATCTCCTCTATGCGCGCGTCACTTTCGTCGCTGCTCTCATCCGGACCAACGCAGCGACGGCCGCAATGGTGCCCTGCAGTTGCGCTAGGTTGATCAGCATGACAAATCCGGGCGAGGACGCAGGCCAAACGGCATCATCCGACTCCAGTGGCGAGGCCTCGGAGCCGTCATCCGGCGGCTACGAGGCGCCATCGATCGAGCAGTCCGAAGACCACCCCGCCCAGTCCGGCCAACCCGAGGCGCCGCAGCCGGCCGAGCAGCCCGGCTACACCCCGCCCCCGGCGTACACGCCGCCCTCCTACGAGGCGCCGAGCTATCCGCAGCAGCAGGGCTATCCGAACTTTCCGCCGCCCGACTACACGGCGCCGACGGAGTACCCGGCGCCCGGTGGTGCGCAACCCGGCTATCCGCCGCCGCCCTATCCCGGCCCGACCGGGTACGGCACGCCGTCGTATCCACCACCGCCGCAGTACGGGGCACCGCAATACGGAACGCCGCCTGCGCCTCCTGGCTACGGGACGCCGCCTGGATATGGCCCGCCGCCGAGCGGCTATCTATCGCCCGAATACTCGGCCTACGGGCAGCCGGCCCAGAAGACGAACCAGATGGCGATAGCGTCGTTAGTCGCTTCGTGCATCGGGTTTCTCTGTTGGTTTGGCTCGATAGCGGGGATCGTGCTTGGCATCGTTGCACTGAACCAAATCAAGCAATCCCGTGAAGAGGGGCATGGATTGGCGGTCGCGGGCATTGCCGTCGGCGCGGTGTCGTTGATCGTCGGCATCCTGTTTTTCATATTGGCCCTGAATAGCTGACGATGACCACCGGCGACCCCGAGTACCCGTCGCTGGAGAACTCTGCGCCGCGGCCCGATCCGAATCGGGCGGTCGACTATCCGACAGATGCCGGATTGCCGCCGCCGGTCTATCCGCCGCCCTATCCCGGTCCGGCGGGTTACCCGGGCTATCCGGGTGCTTACGACCCGTACCGGCCGACCAAGCCGCCCGGCACGAACGGCATGGCGACCGCCGCGCTGGTCACGTCGCTGATAGGGCTGTTTTGTTGCGGCCTGCCGTCGATCGTGGGACTGATCCTGGGCGTCATCGCCATGCGCGAGACCAAACGCACGGGACAGGACGGCTACGCGCTCGCGTTGATCGGGACCGTCATCTGCGGGCTCGCCGTCGCCGGCTGGGTGATCTATCTGCTGCTGTCGATCGGCATCTACGCCAGCGGCTGGCAGTGGGCTCCGTAGTAGCCAGCTAATCCGGCGGCCGGAACGGTTCGGCCGTGCGCTCCATGCCCGCGGCGCGGCCCTTCCCCGCGATCACCAACGCCATCTTCCTGCTGGCCTCGTCGATCATCTCGTCACCGAGCATCACCGCACCGCGGGCCCCGCCGGCGCGCGACGTGTGCCACTCGTAGGCCTCCAGGATCAACTCGGCATGGTCGTAATCCTTCTGCCGCGGACTGAAGACCTCGTTGCCGGCCTCGATCTGGTCGGGATGCAGCACCCATTTGCCGTCATAGCCCAGCGCCGCCGCACGGCCCGCGACCCGACGGAAACCGTCGACGTCACGGATCTTCAGATACGGTCCGTCGATCGCGAGGACGCCATGCGTGCGAGCGGCGATCAGAATCCGCATCAGCACATGATGGTGCGCGTCGCCGACGTCGTAGCCCTCCGGCTGCTCGCCCACCTCCAGGGTGCGCATGTTCAGGCTCGCCGCCATGTCCGCGGGCCCCAGCACCAGCGCTTGCATTCGAGGCCCCGCCGCGATCGCGTCAATGTTGGTCAGCCCCTGCGCGTTTTCGATCTGCGCCTCAATCCCGATGCGGCCCAAGGGTAATCCGTGCGTGGCCTCCAGCTGGCTCAGCAGTAGGTCCAGCGCGTGGATGTGCGAGACGTCAGTCACCTTGGGCAGCACGACAATGTCGAGCGTTGCGTCCCTGGAAGAAGCGACAGTCGACACCACCTCGATGACGTCCGCGTAGGTCCATGGCGTCGTCCAGTCGTTGACCCGCACCCCGCGCAATTGGCCCGCCCACCCCGGCTCGGCGAGCGCGACGGCGACCTGTGTGCGGGCCTCGGCCTTGGCGTCGGGCGCGACAGCATCCTCCAGGTCGAGGAACACCTCGTCGGCGGGCAGATTCTTCGCCTTCTCGATCATCTTGACGTTGCTGCCAGGAACCGAAAGGCAGGTTCGACGGGGCCGATACGCAGCCCAAAGAGCATCATCCACAACAACACTCTCTACCCTCTACAGACATGGCGGCGGTGAACAGGGTCTACGTGGCCCGACTCGCGGGGATGGTGGTGCTGGGCCCCGACGGCGAGTCCATCGGCCGTGTCCGCGATGTGGTGATCAGCATCGGCGTGGCCGGTCATCAGCCGCGAGTGTTGGGCCTCGTCGTCGAATTGCTCACCCGCCGAAGGATTTTCGTACCGATTCTGCGCGTTACGGCGATCGAACCGAGCGCCGTCACGCTCGCGACGGGCAATGTGTCGCTGCGGCGGTTCTCGAAGCGCCCCAACGAGGTGCTGGTGCTCGGCGAGGTGATCGAAACCCGGGTCCGCGTCGACGATCCCGATCTGCCCGAGCTCGCCGGAATCGATGTCGTCGTCGTCGATCTCGGCATCGAGCAGACCCGCACCCGGGACTGGGTCGTCACCAAGGTCGCCGTGCGGCCCCAGCGCAGGCTCGGCCGCCGCAGCAACGTCTCCATCGCCGACTGGAATCGGGTGCAGGGCCTGACACCGTCGGGGCTGGCGATGCCCGACCAGGGTGTGGCCCAGTTGCTTGAACAGTTCGAGGGCCAGCGCCCGATCGAGGTCGCCGAAGCGATTCGCGAGCTGCCCGCCAAACGCCGCTTCGAGGTGGTCAAGGCGCTCGACGATGAACGGCTCGCCGACGTACTCCAGGAGCTGCCCGAGGACGAACAGGCCGACGTGCTGCGTCAGTTGGAGACCGAGCGCGCGGCCGACGTGCTCGAGGCGATGGATCCAGACGACGCCGCCGACCTGCTGGGCACGATGACCCCCGCCGACGCGGAGCAGTTCCTGCGCCGGATGGATCCCGAGGACTCCGAGGACGTGCGACGGCTGCTGAGCCACTCGCCCGACACGGCGGGCGGTTTGATGACGTCCGAGCCCGTGGTGCTCGCCCCAGACACCACAGTCGCCGAGGCGCTGGCGCGGGTGCGCGATCCCGACCTCACGCCCGCGGTCGCATCCCTGGTGTTCGTGACCCGACCGCCGACGGCCACCCCGACGGGGCGTTATCTCGGGTGCGTTCACCTGCAGCGGCTGCTGCGCGAGCCACCAGCCGGGCTGGTCAGCGGCATCCTCGACACCGACCTGCCGAGCCTGAGCCCCGAGGATCCGCTGGCCGCAGTGACTCGCTATTTCGCTGCCTACAATCTCGTCTGCGGTCCGGTCGTCGACGAGGAAAACCACCTGCTGGGCGCGGTATCCGTCGACGACGTCCTCGATCACCTGCTGCCCGACGACTGGCGCGAGCGGGAAGAACCTGAGCTGTCCGGCGCTGTCCCGGATGTCGCAGGCCGAGCAGCTCCGGAAGGGCTGACATGAGCGACCTGTCGGCGCGTCAACGGCTTGACACGCCGCGCACGTCGCGCCGGTTCGCGCTGAATGTCGACGTTGAGGCGGTCGGCCGCCTCAGCGAGTCGTTCGCGCGATTCCTCGGCACCGGCCGTTACCTGGCCATCCAGACCATCTTCGTACTCATTTGGATCGCACTGAACCTGTTCGCGGTGCGATGGCAGTGGGATCCGTACCCGTTCATCCTGCTCAACCTCGCTTTCTCCACCCAGGCCGCCTATGCCGCGCCGCTGATCCTGCTGGCGCAGAACCGCCAGGAAAACCGTGACCGGGTGGCGCTGGAGGAAGACCGGCGTCGCGCCGAACAGACCAAGGCCGACACCGAATACCTGGCCCGCGAACTCGCGGCGCTGCGGCTGGCCGTCGGCGAAGTCGCGACACGTGATTATCTGCGCCGCGAACTCGAGGAATTGCGTGAGAAGTTGACCGAGCTGCAGCAGCCGCAAACGCCGCCTGGCCAGGACGCGGCGAGCAAGTCGGACGGTTCGGAGCGACGGGCCAAAAGGCCTGGCTGAATCGGCTGTGGCCATTGCTGCAACAGCAGATCCGAGACTAGGTATGGTGACTTGGTTCACAAGTCACCGCAACCCAAGGACGGTTGAGTGCACATAGGGGGACGAGCCGCTCTCGAAGGAGCGCGGCGCCGAGCAGGGCGAGCCGTACGCAAGCCTGCCTTCGGCGTTGCAATCATCACCCCTCTGATCCTCGCCGGCGCCGTCGGCGCGTCCGCACCATCGCCCCTCGCGCCGGTCCGCGATTCGGCGGTTACGCCTCTGGCGGCTGTCGAGCCCTCACCTGGCACCCGCACCGGCGCGTCTGTTGTTGCGGTCACCAAGACACCGACCGCGTTTCACATCGCCGCGGCGACGGCTTCGGCTCCCCCGCCATCGGCAGTGGTGAATTCACCTGGGACGCTTCGCATTCCGGCGATCGCATTGTCGGCGTACCGCAATGCGGAGCAAATGATGGCGGCGGCCTACCCTGGCTGCGGCGTGAGCTGGAATCTTCTTGCCGGCATCGGACGTATCGAGTCGTTGCACGCCAACGGTGGCGCCACCGACTCGCGCGGCACCGCGGTAGCGCCCATCTACGGGCCCGCGCTCGACGGCACACTGCCAGGCAATGAGGTCATCGTGCAGAGCCGCGCCGCGGACCGCGTGACGTATGCCCGCGCGATGGGCCCGATGCAATTCCTGCCCGGCACCTGGTCCCGCTACGCCAGCGACGGCGACGGCGACGGCAAGGCCGACGTGCAGAACGTGTATGACGCTTCGCTGGCGACCGCCCGTTACCTTTGCAGCGGCGGCCTGAATCTGCGCGATCCGAGCCAGGTGATGGCCTCGATACTTCGCTACAACAACTCGGTCGCCTACGCCCGCAATGTGCTGGGCTGGGCCGCTGCATACGCGACGGGCGTGGTGCCGGTGGACCTGCCGCCCATCGTCGGGCCGGTTCCGCCGATCGGCGACATGCACCTCGACAATTACGAGGGCCTGGGTCCCGGCCTGCCGGTCAACGCGCTGGGACTGCCTGCCGACGACCCGCTGGCATTGATCCCGCTGATGGGGCGCGGCGACGTCGCCAGCCAGATCCCCACCTACCCCGGTCAGACCCTGGGGCCGCTGCCCGGGCCGGCGCCGCTTGTCGTTCCGCAGCAGCCGCGGCCCGAGCAGCCAGCGCCTGCGCCGTGGATGCCACCGTGGATGCAGCCGCCTCCGTCAGAGCAGCCGCGGCCAACTGGGTGCGCGGTGTTCTGCCTCACGACGCCTCCCGCGGCGCCGGCACCCGGTGATGCGCAGATGTTGATGCCGCAGGCGCCGCCCGCTGGTCCGGCCCCCGAGCCGCTTGTACCACCCCCGGCCGCTGCTCCGGCCGAGCAGCCCGTCGTCCCGCCCGCACCCGGGCCAGCGCCGGGGCCCGCGCCCGGACCGGCTGGTTAAAGAACAGCCGCCGAGTCGGCCTAGACTCGGCTTCAATGTCGCAGATGTCCCAAACTCCCACTGACCTGGAATCGGCGGTCCGGGCCGCGCTGAACAAGGTGATCGATCCCGAGCTGCGGCGCCCGATCACCGAGCTCGGCATGGTCAAGAACGTCACCGTCGACGCCGATGCCGGCGTGCACGTCGAGGTGTACCTCACCACCTCGGCATGCCCGAAGAAGACCGAGATCTCCGAGCGCGTCAGCCACGCTGTCGCCGATGTGCCCGGCACTGGAGCGGTCAAGGTCAGCCTCGACGTGATGAGCGACGAGCAGCGCACCGAGCTGCGCAAGCAGCTGCGCGGCGATTCGCGTGAGCCGGTGATCCCGTTCGCTCAGCCCGGCTCGCTGACCCGGGTGTACGCGGTCGCGTCGGGCAAGGGCGGCGTGGGAAAGTCCAGCGTCACGGTTAACCTGGCCGCCGCGATGGCCGCTCGCGGGCTGTCGGTCGGCGTGCTCGACGCCGACATCTACGGTCACTCGGTGCCGCGCATGATGGGCACCACGGACCGGCCAACGCAGGTGGAGTCGATGATTCTGCCGCCGGTCGCTCACGACGTCCGCGTGATCTCGATCGCGATGTTCACCCAGGGCAACACCCCGGTGGTGTGGCGCGGTCCGATGCTGCACCGCGCGCTGCAGCAGTTCCTCGCCGACGTGTACTGGGGCGATCTGGATGTGCTGCTGCTGGACCTGCCGCCAGGCACCGGCGACGTCGCGATCTCGGTCGCGCAGCTCATTCCCGGCGCCGAGATCCTGGTGGTGACGACGCCACAGCTGGCGGCCGCCGAGGTGGCCGAGCGGGCAGGCGCGATCGCGCTGCAGACCCGCCAGCGCATCGTCGGCGTGGTGGAGAACATGTCGGGCCTGCTGCTGCCCGACGGCACGACGATGCAGATCTTCGGCGAAGGCGGCGGCCGCCAGGTCGCCGCGAGCCTGTCCCGTGCGGTCGGCGCCGACGTGCCCTTGTTGGGCCAGGTGCCGCTGGACCCCGCGCTTGTCTCGGCCGGCGACGACGGTGTTCCGCTGGTGCTGTCAGCGCCGGATTCGACGGCAGGCAAGGAGCTGCGCAGCATTGCAGACGCGTTGTCGAGCCGTAAGCGCGGGCTGGCCGGTAGGTCGCTGGGCCTGGACCCCGCCGGGCGGTAGTTCGCGGCAACCTAGCGCCGAGATTGCGCCCATGGTCGTGCTTCTGCGTCGGCTCAGCGCCCTCAAGTGAAATCAGCATCAATTCTTAATTTCACTTACTCCATAACTGATAGTAAGCTATATCCATGATTTCGGATGCCTCTCCAGAGGACGCCCGCAGCCAAAACGGCTGGCCGGCACTCGCCTGGGAGGAGCACGATTGGGTCTCGAAGATCCCACCGGAGATGGTGTCCGCGAAGGTACGGGAGCGGCATACCGGGTCGTATAGATCAGCGGTCGTCCCGGTCATCGCCGAACTGACGCCGCAACTGCCCGCGACCGTCGCATCACTGGCCGAGGAGGCGTCGATCGAGATTGCCCGCTTCGACACTGAACTGGGCACCGAGATCGCGCCGTTTGGTTCAGTACTCCTACGATCGGAATCCGCCTCATCCTCCCTGATCGAAAACCTCACATCAGGCGCGAAAGCAATCGCGTTGGCCGAACTGGGCAGCACTGAGAAGCGCAACGCGACGGAAATTGTGGGAAACGTTGCCGCGATGAAGGCGGCATTGGACCTGGCGGATCGGCTGGATCAAAGCGCGATCCTTGCAATGCAAAGCGCACTCGTCGGAGGGCATCATCCAGGCATCGCCGGCCGCTGGCGGGAGGAGCAGGTTTGGATCGGTGGCGACTCATTCGGTCCACACGGAGCAGAGTTCATCGCGCCGCACCACAAGCACATACCGGTGTTGATGGACGACCTGGTGCGCTTCACTGGGCGCACCGATCTGCCGCTGCTGTCCCAGGCCGCGATCGCGCACGCGCAGTTTGAGACCATCCACCCCTTCGCCGACGGCAACGGACGAACCGGCCGTGCGTTGATTCACTCGATGCTTCGGGGCCATGGGCTGACGCGCAATGTCACCGTGCCGGTTTCCGCGGGTCTGCTGACCGACACTCGCGGATACTTCGACACGCTCACCGCGTACCGAGAGGGGAATCCGGCGGCAATCGTGGATAAGTTGGCCCAGGCTGCCTTCACAGCGGTATCCACAGGGCGACAACTGATCACCGAGCTGCGAACGATCCGGGCCAGCTGGAATGAGAAGATCCGCGCTCGCCGTGGAGCCGGAGCCTGGCGGCTGGCGGACGCGCTCATTCGCCAACCCGTCGTTGATGCCGCCGCCGTCGCTGAGGCACTCGACGTAACTCCGGAGAATGCCCTCCGCGCGATCACGCCTCTCGTGGAAGCCGGAATCATCACAGAGTTCACCGGCTTCGCCCGCAATCGGATGTGGCAGTCGACTGAGGTGCTGAGCGCACTCGACGCCTTCGCCGCGCGCGCCGGACGTCGGGGCGCCTAGGTTGCGTCGGTGTCGAAGGGCGTCACAGCCGGAGGCTCGGGCGGTGCGACGGGCTGTGGGGCCGGCGAGGACACTGGCTTTTCTGTGCTGGCTTCAGCCCTGTCGAACTTGCCCGTGAATATCGAATCATCGCCGTCGAGTAGATGTTTGGTGAGCGCGGCCCGCGGCGTCATGCCGCGCAGCTTGTTGAGCTCGCTGAGCGGCTCGCGCAGATCATCGAACTCCGGGCCGAGGTCGTCGCGCAGTTGGCTGGTGGCGCCGCTGATGTAGTCGCGGGCCTGTCGCAGCGCGCCCGACGTCCAGCGGATGGCGCCGGGCAAGCGCTCGGGTCCCAGGATCACCAGACCGGCGATCACGAGAAGGAGCATCTCGCCCCAGCCGACGTTGGCGAACATTACGTCGCAGGAGTGTCGGGGCCCGGCGTGACCATCAGGGTGACGTGGCGCCCGTCGCGGACCACCTCGATCGGCGCCTCCTGGCCAACGGCCAACTGGCGCACCGCGACAACGAACTCGTCGGCGTCGGCGACCGTGCGGTTACCGACCTTGACGACGACATCGTTCTCCAGGACTCCGCCCTTCTCGGCCGGTCCGCCTGCCTTGACGTTGGCGACCTGTGCGCCGGAAGCGATGTCATTGCTCACCGAACGAGCCGTCAGGCCCAGCGTCGGGTGGGCGATCTTGCCGTCCTTGATCAGGGTCTCGACGGTCTGCTTGACCTCATTGACCGGGATCGCGAAGCCGAGGCCGCTGGCACTGTCGGACAACGACTTGCCGGCCGTGTTGATGCCGATCACCTCGGAGTTCATGTTGATCAGCGGGCCGCCGGAGTTGCCGTGGTTGATCGATGCGTCGGTCTGTACGCCGTCGATGACGGTGTCGGTGTCCGAGCCGTCACCGGAGAGCGGCACCGGGCGGTGCAGCGCGCTGATGATGCCGTGCGTGACCGTGCTGCGCAGACCCAGCGGGGCGCCTGCGGCGATCACCTCGTCGCCGACATGGAGCTTTTCGGAATCGCCGAACCGGGCCACGGCCAGGTTGTCGACGTTGTCGACCTTGAGCACGGCGAGGTCGGTCTTCGGGTCGCGGCCGACGAGGTTCGCAGGCACTTCCTTGCCGTCGTTGAACACCACTGTCGTCTTGTACTGGCTGGGGTTGGCCGCCGCCTCGGAGATGACGTGGTTGTTCGTGACGATGTAGCCACGCCCGTCGACGACGACGCCCGAGCCCTGCGAACCTTCCGAATCGCTGACAGCCTCGACCGTTACCACCGAATCAGCAATTGCCGCAGCAACTTTCGCGAACTGACCCTCGGGCGGTGCGCCGTTGTCGCCGGTTTCCAGCGTGACCTTCGACGTGGTGAAGGCCTCGACGACCTCGGCCGTCTTGCGGCCGACCCAGCCACCGGCGAAGCCGATCACCAACGCGGTGATGGCGAGGACCGTCAGGGCGACGTACGAGACCCTGCCGCCGAACAACACATCGCGCACGCCGAGCTTGCCCATCGCGGCGCGCGACGGGGCCGGGACGGTCTGAGGCAACGCCGGGGTGCCCAGCGCCGCGGCGGCGCCGGGATCGCGCCACGGGTCGTCGGGTTGGTCGCCCTGTCCGTCGCGCTCGGCCTCCCGCGCGCCGACATCGGCGGGATGACGCTGCAGCGACTCGCCCTCCGCGTACGGCCGACCGAACGCCTCTGCCAGCACGGGGTCGGGCGCCTGGTCCTTCGGTGTGTATTCGCCTTGGTCGCGGTAGCGGTCCAGACCCACGAAGGAGCCGTTGACGCCGTCGGGCCGGCCGAACGCTCGACGCGAAGCCGGATCGACGGGCGGACGCGACACAGGGCGCGGCTCAAGGCGCTCGCGCCCGGACTGGTCCAGATTGGTCACCCGTTCATCACCCTCTATTGGAGCGCCCGCAACGGCCGGCGCAGGTCAATGCTCTCGACTCGGCATCTACCCTACCGGCGCTTACGCCGGGAACGCGGTGTGCCGTTAGCTAACTGCGGCTGATCCGCTTGATCGGGCGGCTCCGGTGGAGCATGGTGCGGGATCTGGGACAACATGCCCAGAAGCGAACTCGGTACGACGATCGGGCATGAGTCCCGCAACGCCGCGCGGGCCTGGCGCTGGGCGTCGACCTCCGTCGCACACTCGGGACACAGCGACAGATGGTGGGCCGCACGCAGGTGCGCAGTCATCCGCAGCTCGCCGTCGACGAACGCCGCCACGGCTTCGGTTGACAGGTGCTCAGTGGACCCGAACTGCCGCGGTCCGACCGGCGCGTCGCTCTGCGAGGCGAACTGCGAGGGCAGCCAGGAGAATGCGCGACGGAACACGTGTCCCGGGTCGACCATCACCCAGCTCCTCTCGGTTAGTCACGTCGCATCGACGGTTCTGAATATGAATGTAGCGCGGCAGCCTGTGGGCGACACCAGCGAGCGTCAGGCCGATTTGGCCGTGTCGTCGGAGTGGCTGGCCAGGTAGTCGCGCAGCGCCTGGCGTCCGCGGTGGATCCGGCTGCGCACCGTGCCGAGCTTGACGCCCAGCGTGGCGCCGATTTCCTCGTAGGACAGGCCTTCGATGTCGCACAGGACCACCGCGGCGCGGAACTCCGGCGGCAGTGAGTCCAGCGCGGCCTGCAGGTCGGCGCCCAGCCGCGAATCGTGGTAGATCTGCTCGGGGTTCGGCTCGTCGGCAGGCACCCGGTCGTAGTCCTCGGGCAGCGCCTCCATACGGATGCGGCCACGGCGGCGAACCATGTCCAGGAACAGGTTCGTGGTGATGCGGTGCAGCCAGCCCTCGAACGTGCCGGGCTGATAATTCTGCACCGAGCGGAACACGCGGATGAACGTCTCCTGCGTCAGATCCTCGGCGTCGTGCTGATTGCCCGACAGCCGATAGGCCAGCCGGTACACCCGGTCGGCATGCTGACGCACCAGCTCGTCCCAGGACGGCATCGTGGTCTTGTCGCCGGTGGCATCGAACACCGCGGTGCCGGTCAACTCGTCGGCCGGCTCTACCCAGTCCGCGTCGGCGTACTGCTCCAGGTGTGCCATAGAAACTGGAGCCGCCGGGGCAGATTGCGTCGTGATGGTCGTCAGATCCTCCTGGTCAGAGCCGTCATTTCCTACCGACGGCTCGATGCCACCGGCAACACGCTTGTCCACGTGCTTATTCCCATAACGCCAGCGTCCGCCGTGTTCCATGCGAGATACGGT
>Ga0136846_1228303_pt1 | contig 15382 bp, 12 predicted proteins | sample HopSoiMetagenom2_FD_96841 | JGI IMG/M metagenome (GOLD analysis project Ga0136846, IMG submission 96841) | Grasslands soil microbial communities from Hopland, California, USA - 2 Assembly 2016 (version 4) | ecosystem: Environmental > Terrestrial > Soil > Grasslands | place: USA: Hopland... | reverse complement strand
GGCGCCGATGCCGGCGCGTTGTTTGCAGAGGCACATGCCGGAGGGTTCCTCGATCTGCATAGCGACGGGCTCGCAAAGGCGACCGCCGGCATCACCTCGCTCGAGGAGGTGCTGCGCGTGACCGGGGCAGGGTAGCGGTGCCGCGCTTCCGGTATCGCGCGCTGCGGCCGACCGGCGCCGAGATCGCCGGCGAACTGATCGCCGCCGACGAGCACGATGCGGTCGCCCGGCTACAGGCGATCGGCAGCTACCCCATCGAGATCTCCGCGCCGGCCGCCCGCCGCTTTCTCGGCGGCTGGTTGACCGCCGCGCGCGGTCGCATCTCCGCCCGCGACCTGATTCTTTTTACCCAGCAACTGGCTGCGCTGGTCGGCGCCGGCGTGGCGCTCGACCGGGCGCTGAGCCTGATCGGCGGTGGGCGCGCCCGCGCCCGGGGCGCGAAGCTTGCGACGGATTTGCTCGGCGCGGTCAACCGCGGCGAAAGCCTGTCCCGGGCTTGCGGCGAGCAGCCGGGCCTGCCGCGGCATTACCCGATGGTCATCGCCGCCGGCGAGGCGCGCGGCGATCTCGGCGCCGCGCTCGAACGCCTCGCGGCCGTGCTCGAACGCAGCCGCGCCACCTCGCGCGCCTTGTTGGGCGCGCTGGCCTACCCGATCAGCGTTTTTGTCGTTGCCTGCATTTCGGTTTCGTTTCTGCTCGGCTTCGTCGTGCCCCGCTTCGAGGTGCTATTGACCAGTTTTCAGCGCGAGCCGCCTTTCATGATGCGGCTGCTGCTGATGCTGTCCGGGTTGTTTCAGGAATTCGCGCTGCCCGGCGGTCTCCTGCTGGTCGCGCTGATCGCGGGTGCCGCGTTTGCCGACCGCGACCCGCGCTTTCGGCTGACCCTGCATCGGCGGTTGCTTGGCCTGCCCGGTCTCGGCGGGCTTGTGACGAAGATCGAGGCCGAGCGCCTGCTGCACCTCCTCGGCAATCTGGTCGCCGCCGGGGTCGAGCTGCCCCTGGCGGTTGTCGCGACCCGCGCCGCTATGACCAATGAGGCCTTCCGCGCCGGGCTCGCGGGAGCGGAACGTGGCATCGAGCGCGGCGACGGCGTCGCCGCCTCGCTTGCCGCCGGCGGCATGCTGCCGGAAATGGCCGGCGAGCTGGTGCGCATCGGCGAGGAGACCGGCGACCTCGCGACGATGCTGTTGAAGGCCGGCGACATCCTGCGCCGCGAATTCGAGGCGACCTCCGCTGAGCTGATCGCGCTGGTGACGCCGGTCAGCGTCGTCCTGCTGGGGCTTCTGATCGGCGCCGTCGCGTTCGCGATCCTCGGCACCGTGATGGAGGTCTACGACATTGCCGGTTGACCGCGAGGCGCGCGGCTTTACGCTCATCGAGTTGATCGTCGCGCTGGCGATTCTCGGGATGATGCTGGCGATGATTGTCCCCTTCCTTGTGGGTCGCACGCCTGCCGGCGCTCTGCCGGCGGCGACCGACGAGATCCGCGCCGCGCTGCGCTCCGCCCGCTCGGCGGCGATCAGCGAAGGCCGGCCGATCGCCTTCCGCGCCGACCCGGCCGGCGGCTACTGGCTCGATCGTCAGCATTACCCGCTCGTCGCGGCGGCGAGCCCGAGGGTGGGCCTGCGTGTCGCGGTCGCCGAGGGCGCCGCGATCGCGTTCTTTCCGTCTGGCGGTTCTTCGGGCGGCCGCATCCGCATCGAGGCGGCTGGCGGTTGGCGGGACATCGATGTCGATACGGTTACCGGGCGAGCCGTTCTGCGGCCGTGAGCCGCGCCGGACCGCCGGCGGCTTCACGCTGCTGGAGGTGCTGGTCGCCCTCGTGATTACCGGGCTGGCGCTCGCCGCCGCCGGCGGGGTGTTCCGCACCGGGCTGCTCGGCCACGAGGTCGCCGCCGGTTCCGACATGGCCTTGGCTGTAGCCGAGGAGAAGATCGCGACCGTCGGCATCGCCGAGCCGTTACGCCCCGGCCGCAGCGCCGGCCTGTTCGCCAACCGCTTTCAGTGGCAGGTATCGGTCGAGCCATACCTGGATCAACCGAGCGCCGGCTTCGAGCGGCCGGTCGCGGAATTGCAGCTCTACCGCATCGCCGTCTCCGGGGCTTGGCGCGACGGCCATCGCCAGCGCGCGCTGGCGCTCGACACTCTGCGGCTTGGGGCGCCGCCGCCATGAGGCGCCATTTATGCCGGAGCCACCTATGCCCGAGCCACCGCTTGGCCGGCTTTACGCTGGTCGAGCTGGCGGTATCGCTCGCCCTGGCCGGTCTGGTCAGCGTGATCCTGCTCTACGGCATCCGCTTTTCCGCGCTCGGGCTCGACCGCTTGTCGCATCATGCCGAACAGGTGGACGATCGGCACAGTATCGAGGCGCTGATCCGCCGCGCCTTCGCGTCTGTTGCCGCCATCCCGGTCTACGAGGGCGCGGCGAGTTTTTCGGGCGGTCCGACGGGCGTCAAATTCCTGAGCCTGGCCGAGGATGGCGCGCCCGGGCTTTACCGCGTCGAACTGGCGTTGGACACGACCCGCCGCGACCGGCCGCTGGTGCTGTCGCGCCGGCTCGCCAATCCGACCGGCTCGAGCCGGCTGCGGCGGAGCGTGCTGGCCCAGAATGTCGGCGTATTCCAGATCGCCTATTTCGGCGCGACCTCGCCGGATGCCGAGCCCGCCTGGCAAGGACGCTGGGACGGCCTCGTCTATGCCCCGAAACTGGTGCGCATCAGCTTCTCGGGAGCGGACGGCCGTGAGCGTCCGCCCATCGTAATCCGGTTGTGGAATGCCGGCTGAACCCGCCCTCCGCGGCCGTACGCGGCAACGAGCCGAAGCCGGCTCGATCGCGATTCTGGCATTGTGGGGCGTGGCCTTGATCTCGATCCTGCTGGCCGCCGCCACCTTCACGACTCGCACCGAGGTGCGGATTGCCGAGAACGCGATCGGCGGCAGCCGCGCCCGGCTCGCGGCCGAAGCGGGAACCCAGCTCGGGCTGATGCGGCTGCTGCGCCGGCGGACGGAAGCGGTCGGGGTCTTCGACGGGACCGCCGAGAGCTGGCAGGACGGCTCGATCCGGGTCGACATCTCGATCATCGACGAGGCCGGCAAGGTCGATCTGAACAACGCGCCGCTGGAGCTGCTGGCCGGCCTCTTCATTGGGCTCGGCCGGCCGCGCGAAACGGCGCTGCTGCTGGCCTGCAACATCCTCGACCGGCGCGGCACCAGCGCACCGATGTGTCCCGAACCGGCCGATGGCGCCCCGCGCGGCCGGCAGCTTTTCGCCGTGCCCGAGGAGCTGGGGCAATTGCCGGGTTTTGACGATGCGCTCTACGGCGCGGTGGCGGATTACGTAACCACGGCGACCGGCGCGTCGGCGATAGACCCGCGCGTCGCGTCGCGCCCGGTGTTGCTGGCGATCCCCGGCGCCACCGCGGAACTCGTCGATGCCTATCTCGAAAACCGGGCGAGGTGGCGTGACCTGGTCAGTGCCGATAACAACCTGAACCTGATGGCGGCGGCGCCTTTTGTGGTGACCAGCCCGCTGCGCGACTTCACGATCAAGGCCGTCGCGACAACCGCCAGCTCGGCCCGCTACCGTGCCGACCTGCAAATCCGCCTGACCGAGCGCCCCAAGGCACCCTACGAGATCCTGGCGATGCGCGCGCCGTCGGTTGATTGCGGCCGGCGCGATTCGCCGCCAACCCGCCGCGCGCCCTAGCCGGGAGCGCGACCCAAGCGGTCGCGGTGAAACCCGCGCCCGGATCTGCTAACCTTCAGCAGTGCCGACTGCGGGATCATTGCGTTTCGATGAGCATTGCGGGCAATCCTCAGCTGAAAGGCACAGGCGCTCGCGCCTGGGCCGGCCGCGCGCTCGGCTGGTGGGTCGGCGAGTTGCGCGCGCTCTATCAGGATGCCGCCCGCCGGCTCGAAGCCGCCTCCCGCGCGACGGTGACGATCGAGGCCGGCGAGCGCTACTGGATTCTGCGCCAGCGCCAGAATTCGATCGGCCAGATCGATTGGGGGCAGGACGATCCGGCGTTGGCGCGCGAGGCGCTGCGCGCGGCTCTGACAACGGCCCGCCGTCGGCGCGCCGTTGTCGTCGAGATCCCGCCCGAATGTGTCTTGAGCAAGGTCGTGAACCTGCCTGCGGGTGCCCAGCGCGAGCTCGACCGTATTCTCGAATACGAGATAGGGCGGCATTTCCCGTTTCCGGCGGAGCGGGTGTTCTTTCGCCACCGCGTCCTGCCCCGCGGCCCCGGAGTGGGGGATGCCGGGCTTGCGGTCGAAATTGTCGCGGTGCCGCGCGAGACGGTCGGCGCGATCGTCGATGAGCTGGCTTACGCGGGGGTGCGGCCGAGCGGCATCGCCGTGACCTCGGGCGGCAGCGATGTGTCGCTGTTTCTGCCCGCGGCGGTGCTGGGCGCTGCGCCGGCCCCGCCTGTCAGCCGCCGTCTTGTCGTGGCCGTCGGAGCGCTTGGGGTTGCCGCGCTGGTCTCCTGGCCGGTGGCGCAGCAGGTTCGTCTCGGCGCGATCGAGCGCGAGTTGGCCACCCTGAAACCGAGGGCGGACGCCGTGCTGCGCGCCCGCGGCGAGCAGCAGAAAAGCGCTGACCGGGGCGCCGCGATCCAGCGCTTGCGGTCCGGACGGCCGCCGCTCATCGGCCTTCTCGACACGCTGACTCGCGAAGTGCCGGATGGATCCTGGCTGATGTCGCTCTCGATCAACGGCCGCGAGGTGGTGCTGGACGGGCTGAGCCCGTCGGCGGCCACGATTGCGTTGGCGCTCGAGCGCAATCCCGGCTTCACCGGCATCGTGTTCCGCTCCCCGATCACCCGCGAGCCGGCGAGCGGGCTCGAACATTTCCAGCTCGGCGCCACCCTCGCCGAGACAAAGCCATGATGGCGCTCGATCGCGCCACACTCACACGCACCGGCGCCGTAGCGATCCTGATTCTGTTGCTGCTAGTGCTGTGGATCGGGCCGATCGGCGCGTATGTCGATCTCGTGCAGGATGGGGCAGGGGAGGTCGCGCAAAAGGCGGCGCTCCTGCAACGCTACCGGGCGTTGGCCGATGTCGGCTCGAGCGACCGGACTGAACCGGCCCGGACCGATCCGGCGCTGCTGATCCCGGCGATACCGGATGCGCAAGCGGTGGCGCTGCTGCAGGAGACGGTGAAGAGCGCCGCTGCCGCCGCTCAGGTGCAGATCCAGGGCTTGCAGGTGCTGCGCGGCGAGGGCGAGGGCGGGGTCCCCAGAGTCGCGGTGCGCATCCGTGCCTCCGGTGATGTCGGCGGGGTCGGGCGGCTGCTTTACGCAATCGAGACGGCGCGCCCGCTGCTCTATCCCGACAACCTGCAGATCCAGTCGCAGGCCGCCGCTCCTGGGGCGCCTCCCAGCCTGCTGCAAATCCAGCTCGATATCGCCGGCTTCAAGGCGGGAACCTCGTCGTGACCGGCTGGGCATTGCCGGAGCTGCGGCTCAATCACCTGCTCGGCGCAACCGCCGCCGTGCTGGTCGCGCTGGCGGTCTGGCCTTGGCTGCTGTCGACCGCACCGGCGAGATCGGCTGCCGCCGGAACGGATACGGCGGCGACTGCCGCGCCGGCTTTGCCAGCTTTGCCACCGGTGGCAAGGTTCGCCGCGATATCCGAGCGGCCGCTGTTCTCGCCCTCCCGCAAGCCGGCGCCCGGCGAGAAAGCGGCTCCGGCGGGCCCTGGGATCGAGCAGCGTTACCGGCTGCTCGGGCTGATGAACACCGGGGATAGTCGGCGCGCCCTGCTCGCCGAGGGTAAGCGCCGCTTCGCGATCGCCGAAGGCGGTTCGCTCGAAGGCTGGAGGGTCGCCCGGATAGAGCACGACCGGGTCGTGCTGTCCTCGGCCGCTGGGGAGGCGGTTTTAAGCCTGCAACCGGCGGCGACTCCCGAGGGCTGGGTCGATCCGCCATCACTGACAAAGCCGCAGATACCGGAAAAGTCGCAGCCACCGGAAAAGTTGCCTGGCGCCGTGGGCACCGCGCCGCCGCGCTGAGACGGCGCCGCGGCCGTCAATGACGGCCGGCGAGGAACTCCGCTTTCGCGATCAGGCGATGAAAGGCCAAGCGCTGCTGCACGTTCAACGGGCGCCGGGCGTGGCCGACCAGAAATTCGCCTTTGTGAGAGATCTCCAGCCCGCCATTCGACACCAGCCGGCGAAGATGCAGCAGCATCTGGTCGAGACCGCCGCTGTCGAGCGTCCAATTTCGCACCGGCCCGGTGTCGAGATGGATGAAGTTCGAGCGCGGATACCAGCCGACGCCGCCGCGCTGCATCGCGCGCGCCGCCTTCATCGCGTCGTCCAGCCGCGACGGCAAATAGAGATCGATGGCGCGGCCGTATATATGCTGGCTGTTATCGGCCACCCCGAAGGTGGTGCGCGCCAGCATCGCGTTGGTCTCGCGGGTGCGGAAGGCCGACAGCACAGTGGCCTTGATGGCGCCGACCGAGTCCATGACCGAGGCAAGAAAATCGACGATCCCGACATCGATCGCGGTCTTCTCGCCGGAATGATGGTCGCGGAGGAAGTAGGACAGCTCCTCCATCGCCATCGCGATCGGCCCGAGATCGTCGCGATACGGGCCGTCGAAGCTCTCGCCCGTATGGGCATTGGTGAGCCTCAAACGGCGGAGCGGGGTAGGGGCGGCCAGCGCCCGTGCTGGAAACGGGGTCGCCAGCAATCCACTTGCGAGCGCAAGAAAAAACCGTCGGTCCATCGCACGGCATTAAAGAGGAATGCCTCGGCGATGGGAAGACAGAAAACCAAGCGAAATTAGCGTCTTACGCGAACCAAGGGACGACGCGCCATTACTTGCGTGCCACCGGCCGCCCAGCCACAAAATCGTCCGTCTTGACCCGATCCGTGACGGTATAGACGCGACCGTTGATCGTATAAAACTTCTTCATTTCCTCTTCGGTGAACGGGCGCGAGCCGATCCGCCCGAACACGGCGATCTGGTGCCCCGTCTCATCCACCCCGCGGTCGCGCTCCAGCCCACGCGACAGGCTGAGCGCCGGCGAGCGCGTCGGATACCAGGCGATCAGCTGCGGCCGCGGGTCGGGCGAGAACCCGTAGAAATTCGGCTGGGTTTCGGGCGACATCAGCTGAATGACCTTGAGACCGTTGGCGCCGTCGGCGACATAGGCGAATAGCGAGGCATTGGTGGCGGCGACCACGACATCGCGCGCGTCGTTCAGCGCACCATCGGCGTTGTAGTTCATGTAGAGCCGCGGCCGGTCCGGCTTCTCCACATCGATGATGGCGAGCCCATCGCGCCCATTGGCGACATAGGCGAAGGTACGCGACACGAAGATCCGGTTCGGGTTGCTGAGCGGCATGTGGGCCTGCGGCACGATCGCCGGGCGCCGCGGCTCGGTAATATCGACCACGTCGAACCCGTTGCCGCCGACGACGAACAGATACCGGAACTGCACCATGCTCGCCCGCGGATTGGCGATCGGGATCACCGCGATGACCCGCGGATGAAGCGGGTCATCCATGTCGAGCTCGACCACACCAGCATCGGCGCTGACGAAGAAGCGGGTCCCGGCGATCGCAACATGCCGCGCGCCGTTGAGGATGCCGCCCTCGTTCCAGGTCAGCGCCCGGGTCAGGAAGTTGTTGCGCGGCTCCTGGTCCTGCAGCGTGTTGACGTTGGTGACGATCAGCCCTTCGGTCGCGTCGGTGATGTAGGCGTAGTTGTAGAGGGGATGCATCGGCTGTTCTTCGTTCTCGCCGTACATCAGGTCCCGGTAGTTCTTGCTGAAATCGAGCGGCTGGTTGAACCCCGCGTTGCGCGGCGGGCTGACCGGTTGGGTGGTGGGCAGGGCGACGCAAGTCGCGTTTGTCGACGCGATGTGGGTGTCCTGGCCCAAGGCGGAAAACGGCGCCGTAATGATCCGCTGTGAGGTGCCCTTGTTGGCGATGCTGGCGACGTCGTAGACGCGCATGCCGCGCGTCCCTTCCGCGACATAGAGATATTCGCCGCGCAGCTGGATGCATTGCGCCGTCAGCGAGTCGTGTCCGTACGCGTCCGGCAGCTGGCGATTGCGCTCGGCGTGCTGCCGATACCAGTCGGGATAGGCGTAGCGGTGCAGGTAACTGCCGATCACCGCCTGCGGTTCTTCCCATTCGGTGACGCGCACCGCCTCGATGTCGTCTGCCTCGCCGACCCACGCGTTGTAACCGACGAAGTTGACGAAGTTGGTCCCTTGCAGCAGCAGCTGCGCCATGATCGCGTTGTTATCGTTGGCCTCCGAGATGTGACAGTCGGTGCAGGTCTTGGTCTCGGTGCGCCGCTCGGTATGCGGGTAATGCGCCGAGAAGGCCTGGCTCGAATAGCCAGACGACGAGACCGGCGGCTGCTGCACATAGATGCGTTCGCGGTTGATGTTGGTCGATGACAACACGAGAGCCGAGCGCGACGCGATCGGCGCGATGATGTTGCCCTTGACCGTGTTGTGGCGGCCGAGTTGGAACATGTCCTCGCGCGCGACCTGCGGCTTGTAGGTGGCGTAGTTACGGGTGGTGCCGCCCTCGTAATGATGACGCTCGGTATGCTGGTTCGCCTCGATTGGCAGGTGACAGCCGGCGCAGCTCGTGGTCCATGACAGGTGACAGGTGAAGCACGCCATCTCGTCTTCGGAGTGGGCGAGCTGGCTCGCCGGCACGCCGGGGCCCCACTTCATCGACGGGCCCTTCGCCATCAGCTTCGCCCGCGCGGCCTTGGCATTGTATTTCGGGCTGTTCGGATTGAGCGTGTCCGGGACGAGGGTCATCTCCCATTCGAGCCCCGGGAATACGGCCGATCGCTGGAACAGCTTGTCGCCGCGCCACTCAAAGCGCGCGCGCCCGTCGGCGGTGCGCAACAGGCTCAGATCGGTGCCGCGGGGCGGCGCCGCCGGGCCGTGCGTCTTGAGGTCGGGATACTTCGTCGCGGTACCGTGACAATCGGCGCAGGTGATCTCGATCGCGGCCTGCACCTCGCCATATATATGGCCACTGCCGTGATTGTCCTGCGAGAAGTGGCAGTCGATGCACTGCATGCCGAAATCGACATGGATCGAATCCAGGTGCACCGCCTTCTTTAACTTCTCCGGGTCGTCCGGCGAGATGATGTTGTTGTTGTCGTCGAGCAGGTTGCCCTTGCGGTCGCGCTTGAAGATGGCGCGAAAATTCCAGCCGTGGCCGTGATAGTCGGCGAACTTGCCGTCCTTAAGCTGCGGGTTGAGGGTGCTGACCTCGGCCGAGAAGTTCGGATCGGCCCAGTTGCCCCGCACCGCCGCGCCCTCCGGGTTTCGCTCGTAGGAGGCGCGCATCTCCTTGTCGGTCGGGTAGCGCTGCCGTTTCGGCCACATCTGCGGGGCGCCGGTCTCGTAGTCCCACATCGTGTAGCCGAGATAGGTATTGATGAAGAGGTTCGGCTGGTGCATGTGGCAGATCATGCATTGGCTGGTCGGGATCGCCGTGGTCATCCGGTGCACCAGCGGATGGCCGGTCTCGTCCTTGCGGATCGTCGGGTCGGTGCCGACGCCGTGGCCACGGTTGCCGAACTTGGCGTAGGGGCCAGATTGCTGCACGTCACGGCTATTCGCATAGACGACATGGCAGCCGGCGCAGCCCGAGTTGCGATAGTCGCCCGGATTGTCGTTCGATCCGAGGAACCACATGTCCGGATCGTTGAGCCGCGTCTTCAAGATGTTGAGGATCGGGATCGACACCCGCAGCCCGGTCGCGGGGCCGCGGTTCGACTGCTTCAAATCCGGACGTCCCGGCTCGTCGAGAAGCTGAATCTCGCCGGTCGAGTTCGGGTTGCCGATCTCGGGGAACAGCGACTTGATGGTTCGGCCGCCGCGCTCGAAGACCCGGAACACGTCGGACGGCGGCACGGTTTCCCAGGCCGGCATCGGATAAAGCTGGCCCAACAGGCCGTTCCGGCGCGTCTGCTCCGGGGTCGGCTTGATTGGGTTGTAGATCGACGCCGCCTCGCCTTCGGGCGTGTAAGCCTCGCCGACGATGCTGTGCTTCATCGGCAGGATGCCGTTGTTGTATGCCGCGGCGGCCCAGAACATCGCGGTTGTTGCCATCAGGCTGCGCTCGGCTGCGGCGACGACATTCATATGGCAGGCGCCGCAGGCTTGGCGCGAGACGCGATAGTCGCTCGGGTTCAGGAAGCGAATAAACTCCGGCGACTCCTTATTCAGCAGCGTGTAGGTGCGCGGCGGCTTGGCGCTGGAAGGATAATTCCACGCCTCGGGAAACCGCGGCTTCACATGTGCGGCATCGAGCGCCTGGCGGTATTCCGGCGTGCCCGGTTGCACGCCCGGCGCGATGAACACCTCCGCCTTGCCGCCATGGCAATCGGCGCAGCCGAGCGTCACACCCGGGCTGGTGTGCATGTTCAGCGCGTCGGTGGTGGTGTGGCAGCTCATGCAGCCGGCGCTCTTGCGCTGCGCCTCGGCGGCAGTCTGTTGCAGCGGCGCGGGCGGTGCGGGTTCGGAGTGTTCTGCTTCAGCCGCGCCATGCCCCGCCGCCATGGCGGCGGGTATGCCGAACGCGGCGAAAGTTGCGAGAGCACCGGAGAGAATGAGCGTGCGAACCGACATTGCTAATAAGCTACGATCACGTTTGCCAGAACTGCGTAGAGGAAGTTGGGGCTGCTGAATGGCACCGCTCCCCCCTTCGTATTGAATAGCGCGTTCAACCCGCTGCCGGGCAACAGCATCGCACCCGACAGGCGCAGGATGACATTCTGGCTGAACAATGGCCGATACGTCAGCGCGGTCGAGAGATCGTATCCCAGCGTGTGCGGGATCTTTGCTTGCTGCCGCAGGAATTCCAGCGGCTCGGTGTTGTCGAAACGCAGATAGTTGAAGTTCGTCGACAGCCTGAGCTCGGGCAGGATGTCGATATCCGCGCCGATACCGGCAAGGAATAGGCCGGGGTTGTTGAAGTTGGACTGTCCCTCGCCCTTGGAACCGGCGCGCAGATCGGCGAGCAGGCCATTCATCGTATTTACCGAGACGCCGCCGCCGGCGACCAGCGGGATCGATTGGCGGATGAAGTAGCTCGTATCGGAGCCGGCGAATTGCGGGTTCTCGAACGGGGCATCGAAGCCGGTCTGTCGGCTCTTCGGATTCCCGGAGCCGCTCTGGTAAAGGCCGGACAGACGCACCCGGACGAAATCGAAGTCCATCGACGGCTCGGCGGCGAAGAAGAATGCGTTAACCCCGGCTCCCTTGTTCATCGGATCGGGATTGAACTGGTTGTGACTGACGCTGCCGATCGCCCAATAGGCCGAAGTCGTCAGATTGAACCGGCCGAAATGACCGTCGCCGTTATAGCCGAGATAGTTGACGTGGTAGTCGTAGCCGCGGTTGTCGCCAATCTGCAGCGGTCGCACCAGGAAGCCGTTCTTGTCGTAGTAGAACTGGTTACCTTCCCGGTTGTCGTTGCGCAGGTAGATGGCTTGCGAGGTGAAGCCTACGACCGGGAAATCCTGGTGGAACAGGTTGGCGACGAAGATGTCGTCCCGGCGGAACTGCTGCGTGATGGCGTTGAGGCCGCTGTTCGTGTCCTTGTTGACGCGGCGGAAGTAGGCCAGGTTGTACTGCAACCGGTTGTTGTCGCGATCGCCGAACAGCCGAACGCCGGCCTGCTGGTCCTGAAACAGGAAGCCGCGGAAATCCGCGTTAAACGGCTGGATGCCGACCCGCACCGAGTCGAAATCGTAATACTCCGACACGTCGCGAATGTGGTAGTCGATAAACGCTTCCTGGATGCCGAGAAACGAATCGTCGCGGCTGGTGCCCTTGGCCGGGTTGATCCGGACAAAGCCCACCTCGCCGAGATCGAGGTGGTTGTAGTTGAAGGCCGGAGTGAAGACGAATTCGAGCTCGGGCGGCTTGTAAGCAGTGTTGCCTTTGAACAGATCGAACGTCGCAATGGCCGTCTGATTGAACAGCGTCTTGCCGTAGCGGCCAAAGGTATTGTGCGTGTCGGTACGCGCGACGTAGTTCGGCAGGGTGCCGAGGGGCACCCGCGACGGCTCGTAGCGGGTGTCGGAAATGCCGCTCAGGACGAGAAACCAGTCCTCGCCGAAGATCGGCTTGTCGCCCTTGTAGGTGTTGGTGTTGTACGGATCGAACGGGTTTTCCTTGCGGCCGAGCGCATCGAGAATGCGCCAGCGGTCGGGCAGCGGAACATAGCCGCCGGTCTCGAATGGGGTCGGCGGCGGCAGCCCGGCAGGATTGACGATCGGCTCGACCGCGGGCGCCGGCGGCGGCAGCCCGGGTGCGCGCCGGCCTCCAGGTTCGACCAGCTCGGCGCCGTACACGCGTTCGATGCCGCGCAGATAACGTGTCCAATAATCCGATTCGGCCCGCGACTGGGCGGCCATGCTGCGCAGCGTCTCGGGCGACAGCCGCCGCCGCAAGACGCGTTCGAGTTCGGCCCGCAATGGCGGCGAGGCGACAGCTCTTTCGAATGTGGTGGCGTCGGACGCGGTTGCCCGCGCCAGATCCTCCGCCGTCTTGCGCTGCCGGCGCGCTTCCTGGATGTCGGCGGTGGCTTCGGCCGTCCTTGCCAGTGGTGCGGCTTCCGGCGTCGCTGCCGTCGCCGCCGCTAAATCGGCAAGCGACAATAGCGGCGCCAATGCAAGGGCCAGCGCCGTCCGCTGACGCCGCTGGGAACGGCTATGCGGTCGCGTCGTCAACACGGGTTTTGGACATCGGAAGTGAGGAACGGCGAGGCCGGGCAGTTCACGTATCGCAAGCGGATGCCGTTCCCCAGTGCCGGCGCAAGATTGTCGTCGCGTATCGGTTGCGGCGCGTTGTTGAGCGTTTGCGGCCCATTCTGGATGCCCAGATACGAGACCATGCTGTCCTGCTGGATGCCGTCGCCGGAGATCCCGATGCCGCCGACTAGGACGTTGCCGCGATAGATCGGGAAGCCACCCGAGAAGATCTGCAGTCCATTGGCGAGCAGGGTCTTGCCCCCGGACAAGGTGGGCAGGACGATCCCTGGCACTAGATTGGGCAATAGCTGGCCAGGGACGGGTACTGCTCCGATGAACGCGCATCCCTGTTGCGGTTGGGCGCCGGTAGCGATGCCGTTCAAGATGTCGCCAGCGACCAGGTCGAGCTGCAAGCCGGTCGAGAACAGACTCCAGCGCGAGAACGGCAGGCTCAAGGAGCCGGGCGGATTGCCGTCGATGCCATCGGGATAGAACGGGCGGGAAATGTCGCCGACCCCCACCTCCGACCAGGCGATGCCATCGGCGAAGACACCCGGCCCGACCAGCGCCTGCGACCGGGTGATGTAGTCGGAAAAAGGGCCGGTTCCATTCGGCGGCCCGGTGCTAGGGGAGGGCGCCGTGATGTTGTTGATCATAGCGGGGGCGTCACCGCGCGAGAAAAACACCGCCGAACGCGCCTTTTGGCGCGCCACATCGGCGCCGAAAACCGGAGCGTCTGGGGTGCGAGCGTGCGCGAGCACGTTTCCGTCCAAATCGACGATCGAGACGCTGACTTGGATGAAGCTGTTGTTGGGATTGCGGATTTGTGCCCGGCCCATATAGGCGACGTTCAGGGTGCTGGTCATCAACGCCTGGGCCTCGGCGGCGGTAATCGCGTTGCCGGCCGGCACCAGCCCGTTTGTCGGCGGGTTGCGGACGTTCCCTGCGGCATCGACAAACACGAAGGACCTGATCGTCGTCCCGGGATAGAGCACCGGTCCGAACGTGCCGTCTGGGACGATCCCAGATTCGGGCGTGCCATAGACCGTCCCGGCGATCGCGGTCTGGCCCGCTGCGGGTCCGGCGAAATATCCGGGATTACCGGTATTGGCGAGTACCGGAGGCACGGCCACCGGGGTGAAACTCCCGGTTGACCGGACCGGTGCTTTCAAATTGGCCGGTGTCGCATCGGTGTAGCGTAATGTGATCCCGTTGACGGTGATGTTCGAGGCGAGGATCTGCGGCGGCGGCTCGTAGCCGACCTGGCCGGCAATCGCGATTATCTCGCCATCGTCCTGATCGACGTCGAAGACATTCGGGTCGAAGGAGTAGATGTTCTCCGCCATCACCCCGATGCCGCCTGCCAGAACGCCGTTCTTGTATAACGGCAGCCCCGAGGAGCCGGGCGAGAAGCCCAGCGGCGACCGGTGCGGGCCGGGACTCGTCGCGCCGGGAACTGTGGACGCCGTAGTATTGAAATCAGAGCACGACAGCTGACTGAATTGGGTGCCGAACAAGGGGCCGCCCGGGGTGTTGCGCACCCCCGGATTGAAATGCTCCTGCAGGATCTGGTTGGCGGTGCGGGTGGTGAAGGCGTTCCCGTTCGACGACAGATACGCGCCAGTGATCGCCCGCGCGATCGCGCCCATCGTCGTCGGGATCACGTTGGGCGGAACGACGGTCCGGTTCTCGAGACCGGCGCCAATATTGCGCCCCGTATCGATGGTGAGCGCGGTGGGCGCGCCGGGCATCTGGGCGACAGTGAGGACATTGCCGACGCGATCGACGACGGCAATCGTCGATGGTCTGCCGCGGGCATTGGCTTCATTGATCGCCTGCAGGACGATGGTGTTGACGTCGCCCACGGTCAGATTTGGGGCCGCGCCCGTCGAGGTCGGCGCCGCCGGATTGGTCGCGATGGGGGGGGTGAAATCCCCGCCGGCGCCGCCGCCACCGCCGCCACAGCCGGAGGGCGCGGCGCACCATACCGCCAGCATGGCAACCGCAGCCCGGAACGCGGGGTGCGCAAACAGGCCCGGCTGCCGCCGCGCCGTCATCGTTCGAGCCCCTTGGTCACTCCCCCTCCCCCCGGACGGTGTCAGTGCGGCTTCCAACAGCTATCGTTACACGCGCTTTCGCGGCGGTCCAGAACAACCGCCTAAACCGCTTTGCTTCTTTATTTCCCCTGTGACTCGAAAGCCATACCGGAGACCGAATTAACGCGCATCAACCTTGCTCACGGAGCCCTCGGGCTTCGTCGCAGCGCTGCGCATCGGTCCAAAGTCGTTGCGGTGGAACGCATGGCAGCTGATGCAGGTCGAGCCGGCGCGCAGGCTGGCGTCCTGGCCGCCGTGACAACCCAGACAATTGTCGATGCCGGGGATCATGACGGCGCTGCTCGACTCGGTCTTTTTCGCGTCGTGACAATCCTCGCAAGCCATCGCGGAATGTCTCGCGTGATTGAAGACGGCCTGCGGCAGAAAGCGGGCGCGCAGTGACACCGGCGCGATGAACCGCTCCGCGTGTTGTGTCGGCGATGCGGTGGCGCTCGCCAGGATCTTGCCGATATCTAAGCTGCCGTCCTGCGCGGTGCTGGAGTGGCAGTAGCCGCAGCCGCGCTTGTCGTCGAG
>Ga0136846_1233246_pt1 | contig 15384 bp, 13 predicted proteins | sample HopSoiMetagenom2_FD_96841 | JGI IMG/M metagenome (GOLD analysis project Ga0136846, IMG submission 96841) | Grasslands soil microbial communities from Hopland, California, USA - 2 Assembly 2016 (version 4) | ecosystem: Environmental > Terrestrial > Soil > Grasslands | place: USA: Hopland... | reverse complement strand
GTCTTGGTACGCCAGGCAAAGGCCTGGAGCCAGGGGCGAATAACGACTCCGCTGCCCTGAGTAATCTTTTCGAAGCGGTCCATCGACTCGCCGATGAAGTGCTCCGGTTCGTCACCGGGACGGGCGATACCGTCCATGCCGAAGAAGTGTGAGGGGTAGATCATGGGCGAGAGCACGTCACAATACCTAGCCATGCGGACGATGTCCTGGCCGGTGTGTGACAGGTCAACCGGGCGCTGCCACGCCATAATGCCAAAGACATCCAGCGAGAGCAGCACGCCCTTAGGGTGAAGATCGGTGTAGGCGCGGCGGAGAAAGTCGGCGATAACGTCAGAGCGCTGCCATTCCGGACGCGACTTCATGAACGAGAAGCTTGCGTCCTTCTGATCGCCTTCAGCCGGAAAGCGGACGTAATCGAACTGGATCTCGTCCGCGCCGGCGGCAGCTGCAGCTTCGGCCAGAGCAATATCGTATTCCTGCACTTCAACGCGTGAGGGGTCGGTCCAGACCAGCTTGCCGTTCTCACGCCAGGGCTGGCCGGATTTCCTGGATTTAACAGCCAGTTCCGGATGCGCTACCACCAGCCGCTCATCGCGGAAAATGGCGATCCGGGCAATGGCGTGCATGCCTTGCGAATGCAGAAAATGCGTGTATTTGGGCAGGTCGTGAATGTAAACCTTGTGGCTGCCGATTAATGGGTGCTCGAAGGGAATATTCACGGTGCCATCTGAGTCTTTAATGTCGAAGACAACGGCGTTGCCACCGGCTTCACGCCAGCGCTGCACAATCTTGATGCCGCGATCGCTTCCCGCCATCAGGCCTGTCAGGTAAATGGCACGAACTTCAAAATCTTTGGCGACGGGAACAGCTTTCTCGGCGACCGGCGCGTCCAGAATTCCGGGGATGGTCAACTGCTCTCCAGTTTTTAGGAACGTGCTTTTTAGATTTACATTCCCATTGGCGCCCCGGATCGCTTCGGCCAATTGGCTGGAGGTGAGATAGGAACTCTGTGAAAGATAACGCCGGGATACGGAAATCACTGTATCTCCGCGACGTGTTTCATAGAGAGCGGTGCCGGGCGCCGGAATTTTCGGAGCCAACGACGGCTGAGAAATGGGCGCGCTGGCAGTTACCAGCTTCGCTTGCTGCGGCGACGCGGCGTCAACGCTGCGAAATGTTATAAGGCAAAGTACAAAAACCGTTGCTGAGGCGAGAAGAAACAGTTTCGAGCCGTGTTGACGCACGTTTTTCTCCAGAGACATCGCTTTTTCCGATGCTACTGATGCGGAATTCTGCTCGCCAGTTACGGGTGGTCACGGACGTTGGGGAAGCGCAAGTCTGAAAATCGGCTTGGCGCATCAAAAACTTGAGTGGAACGGATTCGGTCGTGAGAGTGGGGGGAAATCTTGTGGCATGGCTGCGCGATCTTTCTTCATCCTGCGCAAAACATTTCCCTTTACACGATCTCACTTGTTAATGTAAGTGACTCTCTCGGCACAACCCGAGCATCTAAGTCCTATAGAAAAGATGCTTTGGAAGGCACGACCAGGGTTGGCGAAACGCTTGCTCTGAACAGAGGCGAAGCTGGTTACAAAGGAGTGACAAAATTTGTCACTCCGAGAAACGCCGCTGAGCCCCCACGGTGCGGGCCCAACAAAGGAGAGCGGGGCCAAGACATGAAGACGATTACCAGCACGGTTCTTGATCCGACACGCCGAAGTTCTGATGCCCGGGATTTTGAAGCGGGACTGCGCCGCAAGATCGTAGGCCAGGACGCGGCCGTTGAAAAAGTGGTCGAAATTTACCAGATGTTCCTGGCGGGTTTGAACCCTCCAGGACGGCCAGTAGGAAATTTGCTGTTCCTGGGGCCGACCGGGTCAGGCAAGACCCGCGTAGTTGAGGCGCTGGCCGAGTCGCTTTTCGGCGACGCGCGCGCATGCATAAAGATCGATTGCGCCGAGTTTCAGCACTCCCACGAAATCGCCAAACTCATAGGCTCGCCTCCGGGATACCTCGGCCACCGCGAGACCCACCCCCTGCTTACGCAGGAGGCGCTCAATCAGTGGCACACCGACAAGCTCAAGCTTTCGATTCTTCTGTTTGACGAGATTGAGAAGGCGTCAGACGCGCTCTGGCAACTTCTCCTCGGAATCCTCGACAAGGCGACGCTCACACTCGGCGACAACCGCCGGGTAGACCTCTCGCAATGCATCATCATTATGACCTCGAACCTGGGGGCAGGCGAGATGAGCAACCTGGTCGAGGGTGGATTCGGATTTGCCCCGAAGCCGAACGTCATTGACGACGGTTTCGATGACCGAATTGACCGCACTGCGGTGGAAGCTGCGCGGCGGAAATTTACGCCCGAGTTCATGAACCGGATCGACAAAGTGGTAGTGTTCAAGACGCTGCGCTCGGACCACCTGCAACAGATCCTCGAGATCGAACTTGGCATGGTGCAGCAGCGTGTACTGATGGCTTCGGCGGCGAACCAGTTCGTCTTCTCTTGCACGCCGAAGGTGAAGAGCTACCTTCTCACCGAGGGCACCGATGCCCGCTACGGTGCGCGTCACCTGAAGCGCGCAATCGAGCGCCACCTGGTATTCCCGCTGGCGAACCTGGTTGCAACCGGGCAGATCAGGCTGGGCGATTTCGTCCGCGTCGATCTGAACGCCGAAGGACAGTTGACGTTCGTGAAGGAAGCCGAAGGCGCCATGGTTCCGATGTTGATGGAACGATACGGAGCTGCTGCGGCCGTCCCGATTGCGAGCCGGGCAGCTCGCACCATTGCAAAACCGAAAGAGTTTACTGCCACACCTGGTAACGAGACGAAGTAAGTCTCCTTGGCATACGGAAAAGCCCGGCGAACCTGCCGGGCTTTTTTGTGTGTGAATGTGAAGCGCTGTTCGTATCCACTCTTTGACCGATGATTTAATGCTGCGATCTCGATGCTCCGGCTTTGAGTGCTTTGAATCCCAACTGGCGCGCGGCCCTGATATACTGACCAATGTCGAGAGGACGAACGCTACAACTGGTTTGCAGCAGCCGCAACTCGACAGCGCCCCGGCTCCAGCCCACATCGGCGCGCGGTTTTCCCGTCCAATCCTGAAGGGCGCGTAGCTCAATTGGCAGAGCAACTGACTCTTAATCAGTAGGTTGTAGGTTCGATTCCTACCGCGCTCACCACCTTTTCAATCACTTGCGATCACATTCCCGATGCTCTGAACTTTCACTGTAGGGGAAAATGTAGGGGTCTTCACACCAATTGCGCATCTTTACACGAGTCCCGCGCGCTGGCAGATGGGATTATAAGTGATATGAATGCTTCGCCAGTCGGCAGAAACATGGCTGCCGAGATCAACGGGTCGCAGCGTTCACCCGGCAAAGATTGGCCTCCACATCGGTTGCCAGCCACGGAACATTCTGGAATTTCCGAGCAGCCTTTGCTAGAAAAGCGAACTTGTGCAGCATGACCGTGATCTCCTGCATATCATCAGGCGTGAACCATGTGCAGTAGCCTGATTGCTGTTGGTTTCCATCTCCATCTTTCCCGGGTGGCCAAGGCTCGCATTTCGAGAGCTTGACTTGAGCGGCGGCTGCCAAATTCCATTGTTGTGGAGAATCCTCATAAGCCAACCACCCTACCTGCGCCATGTCCGACGCTCTCCAAACGTCCTTTCCTGCCTCGAGGCGTGAAAGTGATTCTGTCGCGGCAGTCCTGTCTTCCGGTTTGTGCCTCCTGTAGAAATTACAGAAGATGTGGTCGGACGTTGGGTGCGGAGGAGAGGTCGGTTGGCACGTTTCGCGGATAAACGAGCTTGACGGCGTCATCTCCGTCGTTTGGTGGGGTTTCTGGATGAAACCGCCCGCAAATTTGTAGAAGAGTGTCATGTCCGGCGAAATCCAACCCCTGTCGCCAAGACCCGCACTGGCCTTGATTGTCTCGCCCCAATGCTTTGCGACCACCGGGAAACACTCTTTGAAGTTTTCACGCAGCGAACATCCCGGAATGTCCGCCAGAGCTTTCCGTTCCTGCTCTGTGGGCTGCCAACGCTCCGAAGTACACTGATACGTTCCTCCTGCTGGGACGCTGGTTCTTTTGGATGACAGCTTTGTAACCTGCTCGACGACGAGAAGGTGGCAACACTGTTCCATTCCGAAACCACCCTTCACGCCGGAGAAAAATCTCCCTCGAAGGGTAGCGCTCACTTCGTAGAAAAGACACTCCGAGCCGCAGTCTTGGCCGTTCGGCATCCGGAAGCGGATCGCGCCGACATCGTTCACAAATTGATCGAGAAGAATGTCATGGACGAGAGGGATGGCGATACCCCCAACCTGAACATCGACACCCGGCTGCTTGAGGAGGAAGTTCCCGATATCCCAAAACTGCGCAGGCGACGTTACGTCGCCCCCGATGTCCAACCACACTCCCGCCTGAGTGTGGGGTTTGCAGGGAGCATCGATGAGGAAATCAAATTTCCCGACGTAGATACGTCCGATGACCTCGACTTCTTTGCGGTCGTAAACGTTTGGATGGCTTTCCAATTGGCAAACGGTCACACGAATCGGTGATTGGGAAGACGGTGCCGCCAACACTGATTCCGCTGCGCAGACACAGCAAGCCAGAGTTACGACACAGCGAAGGTGTGCCTATCAATCCTCATAAACAGAAGATTAGCGCACAACCGCACCACCCCCGCAAGATAGATGACGACAAGGCGATAACGCTCAAACCCCCTTTGCTGGGTGAACGAATGTAATGGCGATGTGTCAACAGTAACGTGCTTGATCATTGGAACATCGCTATATTGGTGCCGGAGAACTGCTACTCGTGACACGAAATACCCACCTAAGAATTGCCGGCTTAGCAGCGTTAGCTTTAGTGCTGTCACTGATGTTCTTTCCCGGCCAAGCATTGGAGACCGATGGAAAATCCCTTCGCTGCATACGCTTCATTCGTGCCCCGTTGCTCGGTCGGGACCAGGTTCCGTTCTGGTATCCACGAGTATTTCTTGGGGAATTCTTGTTCCTTCTATGGCTTGCGATCACTATGCTGACAATGGGATGGAGACACTCCAAAACTTCTCAGGTGTCTTGAATAGCGATAACGCTCATTGAACCCTGACGGGGGTTTTGAGTGTAATCGCGATTTGTCGCCAACACGCCGCAGAGTTTTTAGTCTTGGAAAGGGCGACATCGACACCGATCGCAAGAATCAGTAGCCCGCCGACAGCGATCAGCACACGAACAATGGGCTCTCTGTTGAGCGCCTCAACTTCGTTGTATCCCAAACGAGAGATGCGATCCTTGGGTGGCTTGACCGCCCTTTTGAAGCAGGTGTAGGCAAACCATCCTGACCAGGTCAAGAGCAACACAATGCGCGAGATGTGTTCCGCTGGGCTCAGGTCGACAAACTAGCCGCCCATATGGGTAAGGAAGCGTAGCAGATAGACCGACACCTGTGAAACGAATGCTAGGATCGATTGAACTCCGCGATAACGTCTATGAGCGAGTTCTTGCTGGGCGTCCTGTTTTACCCTGCAACTTCTCGTTTTTTCTTCGCTTCCAGCCTGCAACTTGGAGCACGGCGATTGCCGCTATCGTGATCCATAGCAGGGCCTCATACACTGGCTGCCGTTTCTCAACAGCTTGATAAGCGACGCCGTGGGCAAGCGTCAGCGCCGCAGCCACATACGTCCAGCGCTGAAGCGATTTCCATTTCTTGGTGCCCAGTCGGCGCAACGAGAGATCGTTGGATATGGCCAGCAAGAGCGCAAAAAGCAGGGCCGCAACCAGGCCAGTATCGTTCCCAAATCCAAACAGATCATGTCGCGCCCGATGATGCTGGTCAACAAAGTAGAGCCACGGTCTTCCGCGCATATGTACGTTCAGCCCAATACCAGTGTGCACAAGCGCCATAATGCCGGCCCAAATGCCTGAATCGCGGCGTAGATCGAAACTCACCGGATTGGCTTTGTGACGCAGCACGTTCCACGGTCCAAGGACTAATGCCGCCGCAGTAAGAAGGAGAGCCGGATAGGCTGTGGCAATGCTGAGGTGTGAAATTCGATCCGTCCGTACTGAAAAGAGCTTCCAGAATAGTGAGGTTAGCGCCAGTGTGGCGAAGCCAATCATCGCGTGCCGAAGGATTCTTCGGCGCCAATAGGAAGAATGCTCCCATTGAGCCATTGTGAAAAGGTCCTGTGATCGAACTGGCAACGCGCTCCTATGTTCCTGAACCAAAAACTTCGTATGCAATTTGCGTTGCTCTGAATCAGGATACGCGGCTCCGCCCTGCGGTGTCGCAAATCAAGCCGAACACCGCCAATTCTGAATTCGCAATATTGACTCACTTCTCTTCCCTGTTGTTCACTGGTCGCGCAATCGCGCGCGTCCGACTGCTACCGCGCTCACGATGATTTATTCTGAAAACGATTCCGCGCCACTTCCGTATACACTTCTCGTAAAGTCACTGGGAATTGGCGCAGTCATTAAAACCACGAGGAGCCGATGCTGAAAACGCTAGTGTTTTGGATGATGCTTTGCCCCGCCCTGCTTTGGACTGCGCAGTGCGCTCAGGGCCAGACAGTTACGTGGTCTGGGCGTTCGTGGAAACTCACCAGCGGACATATGGCCGGAGTCGCACCCGGAGATCCCGCCAACGTCACCATCGATGGCAGCGGATACCTGCATCTGCGTATCGTCCGACAGAATGAAAAATGGACGGCTGCCGAATTGTTTACGACCGAAGACCTGGGCTTTGGAACGTATCAATGGATCGTCGATGGCAACGTGTACGCGATGGATCCGACGACCGTGCTGGGCCTGTTCACATACGGACCCACGCATCACATTGGCGGCGACGCGGAAGACGAAATCGATATCGAGTTCTCGCAGTGGAACAAGACCTGTCACGGTTGCAATGCTGACTTTACCGTCTATCCCGCCACCGGACATCGCAAGCCCAAGGGAGTTTCTGCCTGGGAAGACAACTTTCAAGTTAGTGGCGGAACCCTGACCACGGCGAGGATGGAGTGGTTTCCGGACCACATCGTATTCACGCTGATGAATGGGGCTCAGCCCATCGGGACGGTTGCCGACGTGATCAAAACCGAGACCTACACTTCAGACGCGACCAACATTCCTCAAGTCGCCGCTCCGGTGGGGATCAATCTCTGGTGTTTTAAGCAGACTCCCGCAGAGGACCAGTCGGTTGTTATTCGCGACTTCAGGTTCGTGGCGCACTGAAACAGGCGCATTTGTGGGGCAAGAAGGCTAGAATGCCAGATGCTCCAAATCGTCAAAAGCATTCTTCTGGTCGTCAGCGCTCTTTTCCCGATCGTAGATCCGATCGGAGGCAGCCCTGTATTCCTTTCACTGACGCGAGATTACTCACGAGAAACTCGCCGGCTTTTGGCCCGACGCATTGCCATGGACAGTTTCGTTCTGCTGGTTGTCTCTTTCACAGTCGGATCACATGTTCTGTCATTCTTTGGAATATCGCTGCCGGTTGTGCAGGTCGGGGGCGGGTTGATTGTGATCTCAACCGGATGGGCCATGCTCAAACAGAAAGACGATCGCGATCGAAATGCACTTAGCCGGACTGTCGATTGCAGTAATGCGCTGGACGATGCGTTCTATCCGCTAACCCTGCCGTTGACCGTTGGCCCCGGTTCCATATCGGTTGCAATCACGCTGGGCGCCAATGCACCTCATCACCTCGGAGGAAACCTGCTCGCAATTCTTGCAGCCGGGATTGGCTCAGTTCTCATCGCGATAACCATCTACCTGTGCTATGCGTTTGCAGACCGCCTGGGTGCGATCGTAGGTCCAAGCGGGATGAACGTAGTTCTTAAGCTTTCCGCGTTCCTGCTGGTATGCATCGGCGTACAAATAATGTGGAATGGAGCCAGCCAATTGCTCAGCTCCTTGCCTTCGTTTCATCCTTAATAAATACTCCTGACCATTACCTGTGCGCTCGCGACGCCGTTCATCTACTTTGGGTGGCTGCGATCAAGTCCAGCAATCCATTAACGATCGCGGTTTCGGCGCAGCCTGGTTTCAACTTCGACCCGAGCACCTGAAAGGTAAGCGCTCCGGAAGCGGTGTCATTGGGGATGTAGCCGGAGTTTGCCATTCCGTTGGCTAGCGTGACCATGAACGTGTTCGCCATCGGAGATTCGCGCTTCAGCCGGAGGCCGATTGGGCTGTAGAGTTCCGCATCGACTGACGTCAGCGCGATGTTGCCGATGCGCAGCGCGCCCAAACGAATGCTCACCGGGTCGGAGTCTTCGTAAGTCCCCGGCGTCCCTTCGCGGGCGTTGTCGATCCGCTTCCGTCCGGGACACGAGACCACCTTCTGCTGGGCGGAGATAGTTGGGCTGGCGTCCAGTCGCTTAATGTTGGTCATTACGCGAATAACTTCTTCGCCGAGCAGAACACCTTCGCTGTCCATTACGCGCTCGAGCACGTCGCGAACATTCGGATCTGGTGGGCCAGCCTTGACTTTGCCGTCTCGAATCGGCGCCTCGATTGGTTCGCGAGTCATGACGAATCCGGTGATCGGGGCGCCACCGCGCGAGGCCATTGCGTTGGTGCCGGCACGAAGGTAAAGGGGATTCTGATCTCCACTGGCGCCTTGCACGAATACCGCAATCGCCTTATCGCCAAAAGCCTGTTCTATGTAACGAGAGGCCGCTCCGGGGAAATCCGCGCTGGTGATTCCGGTAAGGAACCCGGTCGTGGGGTGCATGGCGTAATCCATGTACACCGCGATGGGCTCGCCACTCCAGCCGAGGAACTCGACGACTGCCACGGTCTTGTCGGAAGGCGCGTCGAGGTTCGGCGCTTGCGTCCAAAGATGGGTCTCGCTGTCCACGGAATCGCGATTCACGTTCAGATAGGAGCGCCCGGTTCCGAAGCCCACGCGCGCGGGTTGAAGCTTGGCCTTGGCTTGGCGGACGGCATCAAGAATTTGACCGACGATGGGCGGCGACGGCGCGTTGGGATCGCTGAGAGCGCGCACGCCGGGAAATCCGCCCGGACCCCAACCACTGTGGGTGTGGGTGCGGACATCACGATGTTCTCGACCGGGCAGTTCAGTTCCGCCGCGATCTGCTTCGACGCAGCCTGCCAGATCGCTTCAGAAAGGCCACCCTGGTCGGCTCCGATGAGTGCGGCACGCGACGAGCCATTGTCGAGTACGATCGCGCGTACGTACAACCTTTCGTGGTCGTACTTGCCTGATGGAGGGTTTTGTCTATCGGATGGCGGAGTGATGTCAACGCGCGACGCCCCGACACGCAAGCTGCCTTGGGCGATCGCGAGACTTACACCGAAGATGGCAAACGCCATCACGAGCATGGAGGTGAGGATCCGCGACTTGCTCATTCCTTGCGCTCCTTAGGCAGAATTTTTCTTGTACTGCTAGTTCAGGCGAGTTGAGGACAAAGAATACTACGAGTTTGCGGCAAGTTCGCGCCCCCAAGCACCGGCGGGTGATGGCTTCAGTCTCGACGCGTGCGGCGAGCTTTATGCCGGCACTTGGAGATTTGGCATGGGGCGTCCAGCAAACAGATGACGACAGGGCCTGCCGAGTAAACGCACCCATCTTCCCGAACGCGAGACGCGCGCGCTATCGGTAGCAATGCCGGTATCGGCGTACATCTGGCGGTAAATTTTTGAAATGAGAAGAAACGCAAGCCGGCCGCGGCTCGACTTAATGAATCGAGAACGTTTCCAGATGGAACCGAAGCTATAGAAGTTGTCCCATACTTGCTGCGTGCGCGAGCGGATTTCTTCGGCCGACATAACAGGATGGTCCCAGTACAACTTCGGCCGGAGCGCCTGCGGAATAAGCCAGCGCCGGGTGAGGGGGACTCCCGCAATGGTGGGCGGGTTGGCGCCCAGGCCTTTTTCCCAGCGGTTGAAATCCACAGTACCGGGGTAAGGACTTAAGGTGACGAACTGGGCGAAGGTGACGTCGGCCTGCTGGGCCGCCGCAGCAGTCGCATCGAAGGTTTCAGGGCGATCGCTGGGAAGGCCGAAGATAAACGATCCGAGCACGTGTACGCCATGCTTTCGAAAGGTCCTGAGACGCTCGATGAGGTGCTCACCCGCAAGATTGAAATCTTTGTAAACGTCTTTCAGCCCCGCGGGAGTGACAGACTCAACTCCGACCAGAGCGCCCTTGATGCGGGCGGCATTCATTGCATTGAGGAATTCAACATCTTCGGCGGCTTCCATCGTGATTTGAGTGAAGAAAACCATGTCGTCAGGAAGCTTCGCCAGACGCTCCATCAGTTCGAAGCGTTCGGCACGAAGCGATTTGAGCTCGTTCAGTCGCGCAGTGTTGTTCTGCTTTGTGGCCAGGTTCAAGTCAGTCAGCGTGACGGGGTAAAAGTTATCGTCAGCCAGGGCGATGAAACGAAAACCGAGGCGACGCAGTTGCACGATTTCTTCGATCACCACATCGGAAGAACGTTGCCGGGGCCGCTGGCCATCCGTGCGCCAGACCGAGCAGAACGAACAATGCTTCGGGCAACCGCGGACGGTTTGGACCGAAGCCCACATGTACCGATCGCGTGGAATCAGGTCCCATCGGGCCTGGACGAAATCGCGGGCTTCGATTTGCCCACCGATGTAAAGAGGTTGGGGAACGCCAGCATGACAATCCTGCAAAGCTTTTGCCCAGACAACGTCGCCGTCACCTGCAACCACAGCGTGAGCGCCGCCAAGTTCGCGCGCTTCCTCGGGATAAAGGGTGGCGTGAATACCGCCGAAAATTACGTAAGCGCCACGCTCTCGCGCCAGCTTTCCGATTTCGTATCCGCGCAACGCGTTGGCGGTATGAATGCCAATGCCAACGGCGTCCCCGGGCTGAATTCGTGCCGGATCGATTGGAAAAAGCGTCTCATCCACCAGAATGGGATCGCCGAACATTTTTGGGGTAGCACCGGCCAGCACATACTGCCAGCGAGGAGTGATGACAGCAGTCCCGAATGACACGCTGCTGGGATTGACGAGGTGCACGTTCATCGGTTGCGATTCCCTTTTACAATTTAACTTTTAGATTTGAATACGCTTACCGGAAACTGCGGCGTGCGCGAGTTTGACTTGCTTCTTGCTGGCTCGGCGAGGTCCGTGCCTTCGCGTTCACGAGTATACGCCCAGCGCACAGCTTCCGCAGACTTCCCGATTCTTTTGTTGATACTTTTGCATGACCGAGTTGTACCATCTGATTTGCGCTTTTTTTTCCAGATTCGATACAACGATTCCGAACGGAAAGCCATCTCGTGCTTAAAGCTTTTTTGGCCGTTGTTCTTTTCGCAACCGCTGCGACCGCGCAAGCCGCATCGCCGGACTGGCATGCACGGCTCGCAGAGGCGATGCCGCTGCTCGGCCACCGCAATTGGATTCTCGTAGTTGACTCTGCATATCCGTTGCAGACTTCTCCGGGAATCGAAACGATTGAGACCAGTGCAGCACAGCTTGATGTGTTGCGCGCGGTGCTGGCATCTATCAATGCTTCAATTCAGGTGCGAGCGCTCATCTATATGGACGCAGAACTGCCGTTCATCGAAGATGCAGAAGCGCCAGGCGCGTCTGCCTATAGGAGCGATGTAGCCGGCGTGTTGCGCAACTACAGGATTGAATCGATTCCGCACGAAAAGATCATTTCGACAATTGACGAAGCGGGAAAGACATTTCATGTTCTTGTGCTCAAGACGAACATGACAATTCCATACACCTCAGTTTTTATTCGCCTGGATTGCAAGTACTGGAGCGCAGATCAGGAACAACGCCTGCGCCACAGAATGACTGAAGCGGCAGCAAAGCAGTCGCCCTAAGCACCGCAGGTTGCAAAGGAAAGAACCACCCTGGCGGGTGCCAGGGTGGGGCAATCTCGCCGAATACTATGCCGCAGGTTTTTTACGTCTGCCGGCCTTGCTCACATCTTCGTTGACGTCAACGTTTCCGTCCTTTTCTACCCGTAGTTCTTCGTGGCGAACGTTGTCGCTGACCTGCTCTGTGTTCTGCACGGTACGCTTGCCGACACGCACTTCCTCGTTGATCACAGGCCGTTTCTCCGCCCGAACCCGCTCCTCGGAAAGCGGAATGCGGACTTCCTGATCGCGACCGATCTCCCCGGCACGCGCTTCGCCGGAAGCAGGCACCCGCTCAACCACCAGTTCTTCCCTGGTCACCGGAACTTGAACACTTTGATTTTCGGTGATCACGTCTTTTCTTAACCGCACCTCTCCGCGTTGCACCCGTTCTTTATAGGTTCGCAATATCTCTCCACGAAGCTGGATGCGACGCTCGCCGGACGTGGCGCCGGCATGCTCGCCCGTGCGCGAACCACTGCCGGCGACATTCGTGCCGGAATAATCTTCAAATCCGCCCTCGCGCAAATCGCCTCCAGCCTTCTGGAGAATGCTTCTCGCTTCCTGCGCTCGTGGCCCTGAAACACTGACCAGAGCGCCGCCTGCATTCACTCCCTGGTAGTAGTAATTAGCGCGATTTCTGTCCCAGTCCATCCCGCTGACGGATTCGTCATAGTCATACCCGTAATTGGAATCCGCATCATCCTCGTGTGAGTCACTTGTGAAGAAGTTCTTGATCTTCTGCCACATGCTGTCGTGTTCCCCGGTGCCGCCCTCGGAGCCGGAGCGCGAGCCAGCGCCCATGTCGCTGTTACCTTCTATTACTCCGATGTCTGAGGACGTAAAACCCTGGTCCCTGAGTTCGCCAATAACCCGATAGGCATCCTCCTTGTGTTTGAAAAATGCGACCACGCGGTTGCTGGACGTATTCAGGCTTTCATTTCGTGAAGTCTGAGTTGCCATGATGTCTCCTTGGTACTTTTGCGTGCTAGGATTTTGCGTGCCCAAATGTGATGCGAGGACGCTTGCTGGAGTATTTGCCTTTGGAAATCTCATCGGGAAGGCAGCACACGGGCTACGTAACTGACCGCACATGCGAAACAACAACGTCCAGCAAACGCTTGCGCGCTGCGAGTGGGCTCGCAACGATCTAGCCATTCGTTATCACGACCGGGAATGGGGTGTCCCGCAACATGATGACCGTGTTTTGTTCGAATTCCTGGTTCTCGAAGGCGCGCAAGCCGGCCTGAGCTGGGACACGATCCTGCGCAAGCGTGAGAACTACCGCGCTGCATTCGACGGCTTTGATCCGAACAAAGTCTCGCGATACAACCAATCCAAGATTCATTCCCTGATGAACAATGAAGCAATCGTGCGCAACCGCCTGAAGATCTTGTCGGCCATTCAGAATGCGAAGGCATTCCTCGAAATACAAAAAGGATTTGCCAGCTTTGACACTTACGTCTGGGGCTTTGTGGGGGGCGTTCCAAAGATCAACGCGAGAAAAACTCCTCGCGAAGTTCCGGCGCGTACTGCGGAATCGGATGCCTTGAGCAAAGATCTCAAGAATCGGGGCTTCACTTTTGTCGGCTCAACGATCTGCTATGCCTTCATGCAGGCAGTCGGAATGGTGAATGATCACGTCGTGACTTGCTTCAGGTATTCGTCACGCTGACGGCGCTTGCTGGATGAGCAGCCGTGACCTTTTACATCCCACACATCCCGATCGGCTTTGCGTCAGTGCAGCGGAGCCTGTCTTTCTGCAAAGGTAAATCGTTACCGCTGGCCAGCGCCGGCTGGAATGCTCTTCGACGCCACCATCGTTTGCCGGAGCAGAAGATTCGCGGCATCGGCCAGAGTCAAATCATCAGGGACACGTTCAAAATCACTGTGAATTTCCTTCTGCTGCACTGAAATGCTTTTGAACAGCAGGGCTTTGCCTTGCATGTTCACGTCTAGCCCCGTCATCTCCCAATCACCAGGAGCAATCTCGGCGCGCTTTACTGAGAATTGGCCGCCTTTTTCAAGGTGTCCAAGAAGCCCGCCCCCAAACTTCACTTCATTGATCAGCTTTCCTTTGATGCTGACCATCCGTTTCTGTCTGGCGTCAACCAGCATCTCCCCAGCCATCTGTTGCAGGACCTTGCCCTCCCTGGATGGTGGCCGGAAGCTGGGATTGGGTTTGAAGATAAGCTTCGTTGTGTTACCAGAGCTCCCGGAATACTCGAAGATGAAAGCATCCGGAATCATCTTCATGATCGCATTACACTGTTCAGCGTCTTTGCGCCGCCCTTGTTCAGCCTTCCGTTGCTCGTCGGCATTACGCGTGAACTTCAATATGCGCCCATCCTCAGTGTTCTTCTCGGCAGGAGTCAGCGGCTTGCCTTGAACCGAAAGGAGCCGGTCGACAGACCCAGAGTTGGTTTCCACCACTGTCCGCAACTCTTGCTTGCCATCTACTTCTTTTTCGAGCTGATACTTCCAGTGGACAGTAGTGGCTGCGGGGGGGTGTAACTCGTTATAAATAACGTCTTTCACTAACTGGGTCGGAGAAATTGAGGATTGCGCGTTGATCGAAAGCGGAGCCAGCAGTGAGAGTGCGCTGGCGAGCAACATTCGTGATCTTTGGATAGTCACTGCTTTGCTCCTCCAAACGTGCTTTAAGCCTAAGGACGGCAGGCCATCTCAGCAATAAGGAGGATGGGGTATGCTCCTGTGGGAGATCACTGACTTGACGGGGATAGAAAAGGGGCCGAGAGATGCAAGGACCCTAAATCCACGTGGTTACAGACGCCTATTTTACGAACTCTCCCTGACCGCCTTTCGACCATGGATCATACTGAAGGCTGAAGCGCACCCGGTCCGAAATGGGCGGATGATCGTAAAAGAGGAACACGTTGGCCGGATTCGGTTCCGGATCGGCCAGGTCTACTTCGCCCAGAATCTGGAAGGACTGCGCGGCAACCTGCCCGGAATTGGGACTGAGCCCGTGCGTGACCTCGAGTCCGTACTGGTCGGCCTGATGTTCGAGATGCCGGCTGAACGCACTCTCGATGGGACTTGTAATGAACAAAAATAGCGAAAGCAGAAACATCAGCACGGGAAGCGATGCCCAGTCGTCCATTCCTCGAATGCCCCACGCTCCGCCCCATCGGACAAGTACCCATCCCATCATGCGGTATCCGATATAGAACAGCGCCAGTAGCAGCACCGCGAAAAATGTAATCCCTTTCGGGATGTGTTGAAGCACGTAGTGCCCTGTCTCGTGCCCGGCTACAAATACGATTTGAGCGGTGTTCAACTTAGCGATGGTTGTGTCCCACACTACCATTCGCTTTGAACTTCCAATTCCAGTGACGTAAGCGTTGAGCCCTGTGGTCTTCTCACCGGCGCCCATCCAAAACATCCGTTCCGGCGGAATATCGACGCCCGCCCGACGCTCCATCTGCTCGAGCGCGGCGGTCAGCGCCGGGTCTTTCTGCTGCAATGGCTCGAACTT
>Ga0136846_1219665_pt1 | contig 15384 bp, 15 predicted proteins | sample HopSoiMetagenom2_FD_96841 | JGI IMG/M metagenome (GOLD analysis project Ga0136846, IMG submission 96841) | Grasslands soil microbial communities from Hopland, California, USA - 2 Assembly 2016 (version 4) | ecosystem: Environmental > Terrestrial > Soil > Grasslands | place: USA: Hopland... | reverse complement strand
CGAACCCCCGACCCGGTGATTAACAGTCACCTGCTCTACCACCTGAGCTACTCGGGAATAGCTCCGAAAATTAGCCGGTGAGTACCCTCGAATCAACCGATGCGGAGCACCGTCCTGATGGGAATTCTGCGAATCGCCGCGGCTCCGTAATTTCCGACTATGCGATCAAAAGGAAACGGAGCTCCGAGCCAGACGGCGCTGGTGACCGGCGGGTCGAGCGGAATCGGACTCGAGCTGGCGAAAGTCCTGGCGCGTCATGGATATGATCTCGTCCTCGTCGCCAGAAAACGTGATGCGCTCGAGGCTGTAGCCGGGCAGATCGAAGGCAAATACGACGTGAGGGCGCACGTCTTCGCCGCTGATCTCCGGCGGCCGGAAGCGCCGCAGGCGATCTCGGACTTCCTTCACAACGAGGCCATCCCCATTACGGTCCTTATCAACAACGCCGGCTTTGGACTGGGCGGCGAATTCGCCGATACCGAATTGAGTCGCGAGTTGGAGATGATCCAGGTGAACATCGCAGCGTTGACGCACCTCACCAAGCTCTTTCTGCCGGCGATGATCAAGGCGAAATCCGGCCGCATTCTGAACGTCGCATCGACAGCGGCGTTCCAGCCGGGCCCCTTGATGGCCGTCTACTATGCGACCAAGGCGTACGTACTCAGTTTCTCGGAAGCCCTCGCCGAGGAGCTTCGCAATAGCGGTGTCACGGTGACCGCGCTATGTCCGGGTCCGACCCGCACCGAGTTCGCCGCCGAAGCAGGCGTTAGCAACTCAAGATTGTTCTCACTCTTCGGATCCGCTGATGCGGGCGAGGTCGCCGAGTACGGATTTCGGGCGATGATGGACGGGACGCGGGTCGCCATTCCCGGGATAAAGAACAAGATCGTCGCTCAGGTCAACAGGTTTTCGCCTCGCGCCATCACCGCGAAGGTAGTCCGAATCGCGCAGCAGAATCGCTAGCGCTTCAGCGTTCGTCTTTAGAGAGCCAACTGGTGCGGTGCGTCCTCGAAATCAGTGGCCGCTAGATTGATCCGCGGTGAATCCGTACGGTGAGGAGGACGGGCGAGAAGCGGCTTCAGCCACTCACCGGTGTACGATTCCTCGATCTTCGCCACATCTTCAGGCCTGCCCATCGCCACCACGTGGCCTCCGGCGATGCCGCCCTCAGGTCCCAGGTCGATGATCCAGTCGGCCAGCTTTATCACGTCGAGATTGTGCTCGATGATCACCAGCGTGTGTCCCTGATCGAGGAGGCGGTCGAAAACCTTGGACAGTTTCCGAATGTCCTCGAGATGCAGGCCGGTGGTCGGTTCGTCCATCACGTACAGCTTGCGTGTCGATTTCTTTCCCGCCAATGCCAGCTCGCGGGCGACCTTGATTCTCTGCGCCTCTCCGCCAGAGAGTGTCGTCGCCGGCTGCCCCAGCCGAAGGTAGCCGAGTCCGACCTGCTGCAACTGCCATAGCGCCTGGCCGAGCTTTTCCTCGCGCGGAAAGAATCTGATGGCCTGATCGACGGTCAGGTTCAACACTTCATGGATGTTCTTGCCGCGCACCGTGACGTCGAGCACTTCTGGTTTGTAGCGCTTCCCACCGCAGTCTTCGCACGGCACGAAGACGTCCGCCATGAAGACCATCTCGACTTCCAGCGCGCCAGCGCCCTCACACGTTTCGCAGCGGCCGCCAGCGACGTTGAAACTGAATGTGCCCGCGGTGTACTTGCGTTGACGCGCCAGCGGCGTGTCGGCGAAGATGTTCCGGATCTCGTCGAACGCCTTCACGTAGGTCACGGGATTCGAGCGCGGCGACTTGCCGATCGGGCTCTGATCGATCAACACGACGTCTTCGATGGCGTCGAATCCGGTGATAGTCTCGTACTCTCCCACCTTCTCGCCGAGGTGCAGCTTCGCGGAATGCTCGCCGACGAGATGGGTTTCGAGTGCGCGATAGAGAACATCATGCACCAGAGTGCTTTTCCCGGAGCCGGAGACGCCCGTGACGACCGTCATCGCCCCGATCGGAATGCGGATGTCGACGTCCTGGAGGTTGTGCTCTCGCGCGCCCGTGAGAGTGATCCAACGCGGCCCCAGTCGGCGGCGCTGATCGGGCAGCGGGATGGATCGGACGCCGGTCACGTATTGCCCGGTGAGCGGGCTCTCGCCCACGCGAGACATCGGACCGGCAAAGACGATTTCACCGCCGGCCTCGCCGCTGCCGGGCCCGAGTTCCACCATATAGTCGGCCATCTCGATCGCGGCGAGATCGTGCTCGACGACCAGCACGCTGTTCCCGGCGTCGCGCAACCGCTGCAGCAGCTTCAGCAATCTGTCCATGTCGCGCGGATGCAGTCCGATCGAGGGCTCGTCGAGGACGTACAGCGTGTCCACCAGCTGGGAACCAAGCGAGTTAGCGAGCCCGATGCGCTGCGCCTCGCCACCCGAAAGCGTGCGCGTCGCGCGATTCATCGACAGATAGCCCAACCCGACATCCCGAAGGAACGTGACGCGATCGCGCGCCTCCTTCAGAATCATCTCGGCAATCCGCCGCTCGAACTCGTTGAGCTTTAGATCGGCGAGCCATGTCGCGAGCTGATCCACCGGCAGCTCAGCGACCTGAGCGATGTTCAACCCGCCGACTCGAACGTTTAGAGCGTCCGCCTGCAGCTTGGTGCCGTGACAGCGGGGGCATGTTTGCGCGGTCTGGTACTGCCGGAGGAAAACTCTGATGTACTGCTTATACCGTTTCTCCTCGAGATCCTTGAGAAACGGAAAAATTCCCTTGTAGCCGCGCGTTCTGGAATTGAGGAGCAGGTGGCGGTGCGCGGACGTCAGTTGCTCCCACGGCTTGTCCATCGGGATTCGCTCGCGCTTCGCGAATTCGGCGAGCGCACGCCGCTTGTTGTCGTAGCGCGGCTTGGTCCACGGATCTATCGCTCCATCGCGGAGCGATCGGGTCGGATAAGGGACCACCAGCGACTCGTCGTACTCGAGGGTGGCGCCAAAGCCGTTGCACTGGGTGCAAGCGCCGCGAGGGTTATTGAACGAGAAGAGCTGGGGGGTCGGAGCAGGAGCCAGCGTTTCGTCGTTCGCGCACTCGAATCTCTCGGTGAACCGTAGCTTGCGAACCGTCAACCCATCGAGCGGCGATAGTACGTCATCAGCGAACAGAATCACGCAGTCACCTTCGCCTTCCGCGAAGGCGGTCCCCACAGCATCGCTCAGACGCCCAGCGCTCTCCGCCGAAACGGCGAGACGGTCGACGACCACGAGAAGCTCCTTCGAGCGCGTAATGTCACGCTTCGATGCCTCCAGCTCTTCGAGATGCATCACCATCCCGTCGATGGCGACGCGCAGAAAGCCTTGCGCGCGGAGATTCTCGATGACGACATCGTGGGTGACTTTATTCGACAGCTTGAGCGGAAACGTGACATAGAATCTCACGCCCGCCGGCAGCGCGAGGACGGTATCGCTTACCGATTGAACCGTATCCGGCTTGATCTCTCTGCCGCAGTTGGGGCAATACGTGTGGCCGACGCGCGCCCACAGCAAGCGGAGGTAGTCGTAGATCTCCGTCGCGGTACCAACCGTGGATCGCGAAGTCTTGGTGGGATTTTTCTGCTCGATGGCGACGGCAGGGGACAAACCTTCCACCGACTCCACGTCCGGCTTCTCCATCCGTTCCAGAAACTGGCGGGCATAGGACGAGAGGGACTCCACGTACCGTCGCTGGCCTTCAGCGTAGATGGTGTCGAACGCGAGCGAAGACTTGCCGGAGCCGGAAGGACCGGTCACGACCGTGATCGTGCGTCTCGGAATCTCGAGATCGAACCCTTTGAGATTGTTCTGGCGGGCGCCGCGGACGACGATGCTGTCTTTCATGTCTCTAGCCGCGCCGGGGACGCTGACCAAATGGCGATAGCTTCACACCTGAAATCTAAACGGCAAACCGAATATACGCCGAAATTTCAGCCGCCTGAGTTTGCTATCGTCGCCGTATCAGACGTCCAAGGAGGAGCAGTACTATCGCGCCCACGGTGGCGATGCCGATCGAGCGGAAATCAAACTGTCCGGCGACGACGGTGCCCCACCCGAAAAAGCGGGTACCGAGCCAGCCACCGATGAATGCTCCAATGATCCCGAGAAGGATCGTGATGATACAACCTGAAGGGTCCCGCCCTGGCACCAGAAACTTGGCCAGTGTTCCGGCCACGAGGCCGAGAAGAATCCAGTATAGCCAGAGCGGCAAACCCTTTTCCTGCTTGCGGCGAGTAGTTCGCTACGGAACGCGCGGAGCGCCGCGACCCCTGGTGGCCATCCTGTAGATCCAGAGGAGAATCAGAGCACCGATGATGGCGAGGATGATACTCTGGATGGAAAATCCGTTCAGTCCCACGCCGGTGAGCATGTTCCCCAGGAATCCACCGATGAACGCCCCCACAATGCCGATGATCATGGTAACGATGATACCGCCGGGATCATTGCCCGGCATGATTGCCTTGGCGATCGCGCCGGCGATCAGACCCAGAACGATCCATGCGAGAATTCCCATCTTCCCTCCAGTATGGTTTTACGTCAGCCGACAGGATGGAACATTGGCGCTCGGTACAGGTGCAACCCGCGTACCATGTCGAGACGATGGCATGGCGTCGCCCCCATAACTCGGCTAGGATACGGCTGAATGACTGCCCCCGCAACCCACTCGCACGAAGACGACATTCTAGGCAAAGCATACGACCGAAAGCTGATGAGTCGTCTGCTTGTTTACGCACGTCCGTACCGTTCGCTGATGTACGGAGCGTTCGCGCTGCTCTGCGTCGAAGGTGGAATCCAGGTCGTGGGCCCGCTCCTCACCCGCAGAGTGATCGACGTTGCGGTTCCCACGCGCGACACGCGCATAGTAGCCATTTGTACAGCGTTCTTTTTCCTGGCGCTCGTAGTGGAGTTCGTCACGTCATATGGCCAGACCTGGCTGACGAGCCTGCTCGGTCAGAGAGTGATGCGCGATCTGCGGATGGAAATCTTCCACCACCTCCAGCGTCTATCCGTTTCCTACTTCGACCGTAACCCGGTCGGTCGGCTGATCACGCGTGTGACATCCGATGTTGAGACGCTGAACGAGCTATTCACCTCAGGAGTCGTCTCGGGCCTGGGCGATCTGTTCACGCTGGTCGCGATCAGCGTGGCGATGCTGCTTATGGATTGGCGACTCGCGCTCGCCTCCTTCGCGGTGATTCCATTCGTGGTGATCGTCTCGGGACTTTTTCGCAAAGGCGTCCGCGAATCGTATCGTGAGATCCGCGTCCGCATTGCCAGGATCAACTCCTTTCTCCAGGAGCGTCTCACCGGAATGCGCATTGTTCAGTTGTTCGGTCAGGAGAAGCGCGAGGCCGAGCGTTTCGACGATCTGAACAAGTCGCACCTGGATGCGCAGCTGAAATCCATAACGGTATACGCTTTGTATTTCCCGGCGATCGAGCTTCTTACGTCGATTGCACTCGCGATCCTCATCGTGGCGGGAGCATCGCGGGTCCACGCCACTGCGCTGAGTGTCGGGACGGTAGCCGCATTCCTGCAGCTGGTGCGCCGGTTTTTCCAGCCGCTTCAGGATCTGTCGGAGAAGTACAACATTCTGCAGACGGCAATGGCCAGCTCCGAACGAATTTTCACTCTCCTGGACACGATGCCGACCGTGCCCGATCGGGACGAGCGCGTCGGAATCAGAGCCAAGTCCGCAGGGGTCGAGGTCGTGTTCGACGATGTGTGGTTTGCCTACGACCTGGCCCACCTCGCGCGACAAAAGCCGGGAACCGACGTCACTACGTCGCCCGTCGAGTGGGTTCTGAAGGGCGTGAGTTTTACCGCGCGTCCCGGCGAGACTTTGGCATTGGTAGGCCACACCGGGGCGGGGAAGACCACCATCGTCAATCTCCTGATGCGGTTCTACGATCCGCAGCGCGGTCGGATCACCATCAACGGCGTCGACATCCGGACGATGCCGCTGGACGAGCTGCGCTCCCTGATCGGCTATGTGCAGCAGGATATTTTTCTCTTTGCCGGCGATATCGCCACCAACATCCGATTGTCGAATCCGCTCACCGAGGCCGAAGTCGTACGCGCAGCGTCGGAGGTCGGCGCGGATCGAATAATCCGTGGGTTCCCGCACGGCTATTCACAGGTCCTCGGCGAGCGAGGCGCCTCCATCAGCGTCGGTGAGCGTCAGTTGCTTTCGTTCGCTCGCGCCATCGCCGCAAACGCTCCGCTTCTCCTGCTGGACGAGGCGACCAGCGCGGTAGACAGCGAGATCGAAGCCGAGATCCACGCCGCGCTCAGCGTCCTGGTGGCGGGAAGGACGACCATCGCGGTCGCGCATCGTCTGAGCACGATCGCGAACGCCGACATGATCCTCGTCCTTCACCACGGGGAAGTAGCGGAGCGGGGGACGCACGCGCAGCTGTTGGAGCGTGGCGGTCTGTACCGCACGCTCTGGCGGCTGCAGGCTGGGGATTCAGAGCCGCTTCTTCAGCGGGCAGGTTAATCTTGCCGCTCTTTTCTCGCCTCCGTAGTTTGAGGCAATTGGGGACTCCCCCGTCAATCGTGTTTACCCAACCGTTAGTCAATTCAAATGAGCTCCCGCTAGTGCACCTCGCTGTTGCGGCTCGCACTGATGTCGGCCGGATTCGAAAGGGAAACGAAGACTCGCTGCACGCATCGGCCAACGCTTTTCGCGGACTTTTCATAGTCGCGGACGGCATGGGTGGGCACGCCGCGGGTGAGGTCGCGAGCGAGATGGCTGTGGAGATGGTCAGCCACGAGCTCTCGGATCTGAATCATCTCGAGGCAGCTGACGCTCACGATCGGGTAGCGCGCGCGCTGCGCGACGCCAACCGCGCGGTCTATGAGCGAACCCGCACCGAGCGCGACAAGCTCGGCATGGGCAGCACGGTGTCAGCGTTGCTCTTGTCCGAGCAGCGCTATCTGGTAGGTCACGTCGGCGATTCCCGGATCTATCTCGTCCGCGATGGCGAGATGCGCCAGCTCACCAAGGACCATTCCCTCGTCCAGGAGCAGGTCGATGCGGGGTTGCTGACCCCGGAGCAGGCGCGGCGCCATCCGCAGAGCAACGTCATTACCCGCTGTATCGGGATGGCTGACGAAATAGAGCCCGACGTGTTCGATGGTGATGCGCGTGTCGGCGATGCGTTTCTCCTGGCGAGTGACGGATTGACGGGAATGGTCGAGGACCGTCGCATTCAGCAGCTGTTGCTTTCGCGCGCCAAGCCCGAGCGCATCGTCGATGCGCTGATCCAGGAAGCGAATGTGAATGGCGGGAACGACAACATCACCGCGGTGGTCGTACGCGTCCTGAACGCGGAATCGAGCAATGGGGACCACGAGGTCACACCAGTCCCTCCACCTCGTACTCATGGGTGACGACAGCGAGACTGTCGCCGGGGTCGCACAGCTCTACCTCGGTAACATTCTCTACGCGCTGGAGCTCGCGGCGCTGAGTCTCGACGAGCAACGAAAGGCGACCGACGCGGCCTTCTATCGTGGAATCGCGAGGAAGCTCGCCGATGCCCGGGGAAAAGAGGCAAAGCCAGAATGAATTTCAGCTTGCTGCCGGCAATCGAAACTGCGCCCGGCTTCGGGCGTAGTGCTATGACGATCTCCAACATCTCAGGCGGTGACGATGCTTCCTCATATTCTTAACGGCACCTTGCGCGAGCACTACGTTCTTCTATTCAGCATGGCCGGCAGCATCGCCGCGGTAATCGGATTTGCCGGAGCCTGGGTCGGAGCGCAGTTCGGTGCGAGGCGCGCGGCGCGACTTGCCGCCGAGGAGGTTCTGTCGCGCGGCGGCCTCAGCGTGGACCGCAGTCTCACTGCTCTGGTCCAGGCAGTCGACTCGATCGCGCTCGAGGTCGAGCGACTCTCGGAAGGTCAACGGTTTACCGCGAGACTCATGTCTGAGCGCCAGGCCTTGATCCCTCCGGTCAAGGTGGAGAGTCCAGCGCGCGTCATCACTCCCCACTGACCCGTGCGGGCGCGCCCGATTACTCTGGCCGCGGCTCTCATCGCTTGTCAGAGCGGCGAAAAGAAGGGTCAATCTGATTCCGCGTTTGCCCTGCTCCAGCAGCGCGGCGAGTCTGTGATGGGTGTTGACCAGTATACGTCCCAGCACGTGTTCGAGCCGCTGGCCAACGGCGGACGGATCATTCTGCAACGGAAAGAGGATGACATCTCGGGGACGGCGACGATCCGGGCGCACATGCGCACAATTGCGGCAGCTTTCTCGAAGGGAGATTTCGCGCTCCCGGGCGTCGTCCACGCGATGTCGAACGTGCCTGGTACTGCCGAGATGAAGGAGCTGCGCTCGGAAATCAGCTACACCCCCCGCGATCTGCCCAGAGGCGGAGAAGTGGTGATCGCAAGCAACAATCCGAAAGCTGTAGCTGCAATTCACGACTTCCTTGCGTTTCAGCGCATGGATCATCGAGCCGGCATGCACATGGAGTAGTCACGGACAATGCCCACCCGTAAGAGTCCCGCGCGAAAAAGCACTGCACCAAAACGATCGGCAGCCAAATCCACATCCCGCAAGAAATCGTCGGCGAAATCCAGCGCGCGCGAGACGCCGTCTCCCATTCGTGGGTTCGCCACACCAGAAGCGTTCAGGGTGTGGCTCGACAAGAACTACGATAAGTCACCGGGCATCTGGCTCCGGATCGCCAGGAAAGATTCCGGCATCAAGTCGGTTACTTACCAGGAAGCTTTGGATGTTCTCCTATGCTACGGCTGGATCGACGCGCTCAAGCTTCCCGAGACCGAAAAGAGCTGGCTGCAGCGGGTTATGCCACGCCGACCGAAAAGCATCTGGTCCAAAATCAATCGTGAGAAGGCCCTGGGTTTGATCGAGAGAGGCCACATGCACCCAGCCGGAATCGCCGAGATCGAGCGCGCGAAAACCGACGGCAGATGGGAAAGCGCCTACGATTCACCCAGCAGTTCCACGGTAGATCCGGAATTCCAGGGGAGGCTCGATCGCAGTCCGAAGGCAAAGGCGTTCTTCGAGACACTGAGCCGCACCAACAAATACGCCATCCTTTGGCGGATCCAGACCGCAAAGAAACCGGAGACGCGACGGAGCCGCATGGACACCTACATCGCCATGCTGGAGAAGGGCGAAAAGTTTCATTAGATACCGCGCATGGAGAAAGCGCGGCCAATCACAATCCGCATAAAGAAAAACGCCGACGGACACACGTCGCTCAGCTGCACACGATCAGATGGAACCACGACGTGGCAGCGGCAGGAGGGCGCCCAGGCCGCGTTTTTCCCGCGCCACGACCTGACGCATTACGCCGTCGAGACAGTCCTCGGCCACACCAACGGATTCTACGGGTTGGTCGCCGCGGGCTGGGATCTTACTGACTTTGGCAATCCCTGGCCGCGCGGTCGCTTGCCGCTCGACGCGAATATCAGCGAAATGATCGTCGGATTTCTCGACCTCGAGCGAGGCAGCGGCCAAACGGGTCGTGCTGACGATTTGAATGCGTTGCTGATGGAATTCTGTCGCAACCATTCACTGTCGGCGCCGCCGGCGATCTCGGACGATGACCTCAACCGCGTGAGGCAAGCGCGGGGAGAACTATTTGCTCGCTGGAATGCAATTCCGCCCGGTGATGCGCTGGAGCTCGCATTTCCACCGCACATTTGATTCAGCCCGTCGGATGACTGTCCTCATTATTTGACTCCCCCCGTTGCGGCGTCCGTTTTGCTAACTTAAGACCGTGGCCGCGGCCTTCCCGGAACCGCGACGTCCAATCGACATACGCCGAACAACAAGCATCCGCCGAACCCGGAGAAGTCATGGGAACCGCGACACTTACGGCACCTGAGCAGCTAACTGACACCTTTCCGATCAACGGAACGGATTTCATAGAGTTTTACGTCGGTAACGCGAAGCAGGCCGCGCAGTTTTACCGCAACGTTTTTGGATATGAGATCGTTGCGTATCGCGGGCCCGAAACCGGTACGCGCGACAGAGCCAGCTATGTACTGATCCAGGATAAGGTCAGACTTGTCCTGACCACGGCGCTGCGTCCGGACAGTGACATCGCCACGCACGTTCACAAGCACGGTGACGGCGTGAAGGATATCGCGCTCTGGGTCGACGACGCGAAGACCTCGTTTCGGCTGGCGGTAGAACGTGGCGCCAAGCCGGCTTACGAGCCGAAATCACTCGTCGACGAAGACGGTGAAGTGATTATCGCCGGTATTCGTACCTACGGAGAGACGATACACAGTCTCGTCGAGCGAAAGAATTACAAGGGGAGCTTCATGCCTGGCTTCGTTCCCTTCACGGGACGTGGCGATGCGAATGGGGTGGGCCTCAAGTACATCGACCACTGCGTCGGCAACGTCGAGCTCGGCGCGATGAACAAGTGGGTGAAGTACTACGCCGACGTACTCGGGTTCAGTCAGCTTATTTCCTTCGACGACAAAACGATCTCAACCGAATACTCGGCGCTGATGTCGAAGGTCGTCGCCAACGGTAACGGCCGCATCAAGTTCCCGCTCAATGAGCCCGCGCAGGGAAAGAAGAAGTCGCAGATCGACGAGTACCTCGAGTTCTACCAGGGCCCGGGGTGCCAGCACATAGCGATCGCCACCGACAACATCGTCGACACGGTTACCCGTCTTCGCGACAACGGAGTTGAGTTCTTGCGCGTCCCCGGCACGTACTACGACACAGTGCTCGATCGTGTCGGCCACATCGACGAGGACCTTGCCCGACTGCGAGATCTCGGCATTCTCGTCGATCGCGACGAGGAAGGATATCTGCTTCAGATATTCTCCAAGCCGATGGAAGATCGACCGACGCTCTTCTACGAGATCATCCAGCGAAAGGGCGCGAAGAGCTTCGGCGCCGGGAACTTCAAGGCGCTGTTCGAAGCGCTCGAGCGCGAGCAGGACCTGCGAGGGAATCTCTAGGAATGCCGATCTACCACACCCTCGGTAAAATCCCGCGCAAGCGGCACATCGCGTTCAGGAAACCGAATGGCGGTCTTTACGCCGAGGAGCTGGTCGGACACGAGGGATTCACCGGCACGTCGTCGCTGCTCTATCACGTCCATCCGCCGACGACGGTGAAATCCGTGCGGCGTGTGCGCGAGATCAAGTTCGAGGCGGATCCGGATCAGACGCTTCGCCACCGGCACTTTCTGACCTCGCGCGTGAAGAAGGGTGGCAGCGTGACGCTGGACCGCATTGCGCTGCTCTTCAATCAGGACATCGCCATGCTGTACTCGGAGCCCGATAAGAACGACGCGCATTTTTATCGGAATGCTCAGTCGGACGAGCTCGTCTACATCAGCAAGGGCAACGGCGTTCTCGAGACATCGTACGGCGTGCTGCCGTTTCATGAAGGCGACTACCTCATCATCCATCGCGGCATCCTCCACCGCTATCGTTTCGACTTCGCCGCCGAGCAGCCGAAGGTTCTCATCTTCGAGAGTCGCGGTCATGTTCGCTGGCCCAAGCGATATCGCAACGAATTCGGCCAGCTGATCGAAGGCGCTCCCTATTCCGAGCGCGACATCCGACGTCCGACGTTCGTCGAGCCGATCGACGAGATGGGCGACTTTCCAATTCTGGTGAAGCAGTACGACGGCATCAATGAGATCATGCTCGACCACAATCCGCTCGACGTCGTCGGTTGGGACGGGTATTTCTACCCGTGGGCGTTCAACATCAATGACTTCGAGCCGATCGTGGGTCGCGTACATCAGCCGCCGCCGGTGCACCAGACTTTTCAAGGCGACGGGTTTGTCGTTTGCTCATTCTGCCCGCGCCCCTACGATTTTCACCCGGAAGCAGTGCCCGCGCCGTACAACCACAGCAACGTTGATTCGGACGAAGTGCTCTACTACGCATCCAGCGAGTTCATGAGCAGAAAGGGAATCGAGTTCGGCAGCATCACGCATCACCCGGACGGGATTCCTCACGGGCCGCATCCAGGCCGCGCCGAAGCGAGTATCGGCGCGAAGTACACCGACGAGCTCGCGGTGATGATGGACAGCTTCCGACCGCTGAAGGTGGCGAAGCCGGCGTTGGAGATAGAGGATCCGAGCTACCACAAGTCGTGGCTGCAGGGTCAGCACGCGCAATTCAATCCCCCCACGAGTTAAGGGAGAAGCGGAGCTGACGACATGAGCGACGCGCTCTGGACCCCAACGCAAGAGCGCATCATCAAGGCGAACATGACCGAGTTTCTCCGCTACGTGGAGGAGCGCGGCGGGCCGCCTGTTCCCGACTATTCGCCGGATTCCTACTGGCAGCTGCATAAATGGTCGGTGGACAATCCGGAGCGTTTCTGGTCCCTGACCTGGCGCTTTTGCGGAATCATCGGACACCGCGGTACCGGCGGTGGCGCTGAGCGCGTCGGGGTGGGTCTCGACCATATGGGTCCGCCGGATCCTGAAAGGGGACCGCATTGGTTTCCGGATGCCAGCCTCAACTTTGCCGAAAATCTGCTGCGTTTCACGGACGACGAGCCCGCGCTTTCGTCGTGGAATGAAGAAGGGCATCAGCGCACCATCAGCTACCGCTCTCTGAGAGAAGCGGTGGGAACTTTGGCACTCGCCCTGGACTCGGCTGGCGTGAGGCCAGGCGACCGAGTCGCGGGATGGCTTCCGAATATTCCGGAAGCGGTGATCGCGATGCTCGCGGCGACTTCACTCGGCGCGATCTGGTCCTCCTGCTCGCCTGATTTCGGGGCGCAGGGCGTGATGGATCGGTTTGGGCAGATCGAGCCGAAGGTTTTGTTCGCCGCCGATGGCTATCTGTACAATGGCAAAGAGATCGACCTTCTGCCGCGACTGAGGCAGATCGCTTTCCGAATTCCGAGTCTCGAGCACGTCGTCGTCACGCCGTACCGGAAGCAGATGCCGGATCTCGATGGCGTGCGCAAAGGAACCCTGTGGTCACGATTCATCGCCGCGCAGTGGGCGGAGGCCGCGAGTCAAAGCACTCCACCGGAAGGCTACAAGACCACGTCTCCGGATGCTTATCGGCGCACGCCACCGGGCGGCATTCGCCTTCCCGATCTTTCGGGCAAAACTCCGGCACACGGCACTCGCGGAATCAGCGCCGCTCCCGCGGCCGAGCCCGCTGAACCAAAAACGCTGAACTTCGAGCGTTTTCCGTTCGATCACCCGGCGTACATCATGTATTCGTCGGGGACGACGGGGCTCCCGAAGTGCATGGTGCACAGCGCCGGCGGCACTCTGCTTCAGCATCTGAAGGAGCTCATACTCCACACGGATCTGAAACGAGAAGACTGCATTTTCTATTACACCACCTGTGGCTGGATGATGTGGAACTGGCTGGTGAGCTCGCTCGCCGTAGGCGTGAAGATCGTCCTCTACGACGGAGCTCCGCTCACGCCGAGCGCGACGAGCCTGTGGGACATGGCCGACAAGGAAGGCGTCACCGTCTTCGGCACGAGTGCGAAGTATCTCGCGCTGCTCGAGAAGCACGGCGCCGAGCCAATGAAGACCCACGGTCTGTCGAAGCTCAAGGCCATTCTTTCGACCGGCAGCCCGCTGGCCCACAACAGCTTCGACTACGTCTACAGGAAGATCAAGAAAGATGTTCATCTCGCCAGCATTAGCGGCGGCAGCGATATCATTTCCTGCTTCGTGCTTGGCAATCCCATCCTGCCGGTTTTTCGCGGGGAGATTCAGACGCCGGGGCTCGGAATGGCGGTAGACGTGCTGGACGATCGCGGCCGTCCGGTGCGCCTGATTCCAGGCGAGCTGGTTTGTACCAAGCCGTTCCCGAGTATGCCGGTCGAGTTCTGGGACGATCCCGACGGCAAGAAATACCGGGCGGCGTACTTCGAGTACTATCCGGGAATCTGGCGGCATGGTGACTGGGCCGAGATGACCCGCAATCGCGGATACATCATTTATGGAAGGAGCGACGCGACGCTCAACCCGGGCGGTGTGCGAATCGGAACCGCCGAGATCTACCGGCAGGTCGAGCAGCTACCGGAAGTTCTGGAAAGCGTGGCGGTAGGGCAGGAGATCGACAGCGACATGCCCGGCGACGTCCGCATCGTACTCTTCGTCAAACTGCGGCCGGGCCTGACGCTGGACACGGACCTGTCGGAAAAGATCACCAGTCAGCTGCGTGAGAACACGACGCCACTGCATGTACCCAGGAAGATCATCCAGGTCGAGGACATCCCGCGCACCATCAGTGGGAAGATCAGCGAGCTCGCGGTGCGCGAGGTGATTCACGGGCGCCCGGTGAAGAATACGGAAGCACTGGCTAATCCGCAGTCGCTGAAGCTGTTCGAACGCCTCCCGCAGCTGCGCGATTAAAAAAAAACGGCCGCTCTCGCGGCCGTTTTTCGATCTTTAAGAAAGCTTAGTGTTGAGCGACGACAGGCGCGTGCTTGGCCGAAGCAGCCAAGGCGTTCATCATGTCCTGCAGCTTGGGACCGCGGCCTGGTTCGGGCGCAGCAAAGCTCAGTGCAGTCCGGTAGTGCGAGACGCCGTAGTTCGCGCCCGATTTCCGCTCGACGGTGATGCCCCAGTTCTGGTCATCGGTCTGATCGTCGGCAGAGGCAGCGGTGCTCTGTGGCAGCGCGTGCGCCTCGGCTTCGCTTAGAAACGCCTTCCAATCCGGCGCTCCCTTCAGCTTCGCTTCGCAAGTGGAGCTGATCCAGCGATCTTCGCCGAAATGCGAATCACGCTTTGAGATCGGCCCGCAGTCGAAATTACGGCGAACGAAGTTGTCGACGCGCACGTCGGCAGAGGACGGCGTCGATTCATAATACTGATCCCACCACAGCATCAGGCGCCCGGTCACATTCGCGCCGTTCTGGCGAATGATGACGAGGTACTGGGGGTTGCCGAAGCCCGAATACCATATTCTGACTTCGCGATCGCCTTTCCGGAGGTCCGCCTTCGACAACGGGGCGAGACCAGCCGTAACGACTGCAGCGTCCTTCGTCTCGAAGATCAGTTCGGGAGCGGGGCCGGTGTCGTTGGCGACGAACGATGCCTGCTGTGCGTAGGATGAGCTGGAGACTGCCAGCAGGATAGAGGCTGCAAACGTGAGTCTGCTCATGCGTATAGGACGGATTCCAGCACCAAGAGGTCACAATCTATGACCTCATCCACAGCACGCGTGTAACACCTTATATAGCAAGGAGTTAGGCTGTGGGAAAGCGGCTAGGAAAACGGATGTTTTTTAGACTCCGCAGCCCCTACAGCGAAGCGAGCCTCCTTCCAAAGACCTGACAGTAGTAGAGTCCGCCCGCCGAGGACCGGGCGATCCCGATCCCTGTTTCGACGACATCCCGGTCCAGAAT